>Ga0098060_1000305_pt1 | contig 23686 bp, 42 predicted proteins | sample 21_taG_FD_77063 | JGI IMG/M metagenome (GOLD analysis project Ga0098060, IMG submission 77063) | Marine viral communities from the Subarctic Pacific Ocean - 21_ETSP_OMZ_AT15319 metaG | ecosystem: Environmental > Aquatic > Marine > Oceanic | place: Pacific Ocean | collected 2015-01-19 | reverse complement strand
CTATAACCGAGGCTTTTCTAAAGAAGTTTAAAACCTTTTTAGAGTAAACCGAAGGTAAAAAGAAACTATTAGTTTGTCCTGCTACGGAGTTTGCAAAGTTAGCATCGGTATCTGTTCCGGGTTCAAAAAATTGAGCCATGATACTTTCTCCTTGTAGTTAATTATAGTTTATTTTACGATTCTGCCTTCTTGCATTGCATCTGATATTTCCTTTTCGTATTTATCAAATTCTACAACACTCATGGCAGCAATCTCCTTTTCTGACCATATTTTCTCTTGCATTGGTTCTATACTAGTTGTTTTAGTAGAAACCATATCTGCAGCAGATTGTCTAGTCGGTTTAGAATCTGACTTAGTCGTTTCAGTAACATCCATACCTATATCACGTTTAAATAAATCTAAAGCACGAGAAGCTAAATCGGCATCATCATCATTGTCATATACCCAAGCTTGGATAGATTCATGCTGTTCTTTTGCCCATTCATGGAAATCATCACTATTTCTGATATCACCAAAATCAGGATGTTTGTCCATTAACCTTTTTTCTGCATCTTGTCTAACTAATTGTAGTTCTCTTTCTTGGAGTTTACTAAGGCGTTCTTCTAGAACTTTTGCTTTAGATTCACTTTGTAGATGTGCTACAGTTTCGACAACTTCATAAACATCAGGATATTCACTTTTAAACTTTTCTAGTTCTTCTTCAGTTTTTGGAGCTTTATAATCAGGTTGTTTAACTTGACTTAATAACTCTTCTTCTCTGCTTTTAAACTCGTTAAGTTTAGAATCATAATGTTTTTTTAAATCATCATAGCGTTTTTTGTAGTCTGGTTTTTTATAAGGTGTTTCCTTTTTAGTTTCCAGTTCCTCTTTATTTACACTTCCTTCTTCATTGATTTCTGTTACGTCATCGCTGGTAAAAAGTTTATTCTGAGGTTCTTCAAAAAACAATCCTTCAGATGATTTAAAAGGTTTATCTTCGTAGTGCCAATCCTTTTTTGCATTATAGGGGTTTGGCGTGTTTTCTTTTTCGACTTGCGTAGTCATTTTCTTTTCTCCTAATTGGGGCTTTTGTTCACAAGGTAGCTCTATGTCGACTAGAGGGCTTGTATTGTAAAGGTAGCCTTTCGGTTTTTAATAATAGAGTGCCTGAATAGGGTGGCTCTATCGCTATTAGCTTCTGACGTATCTTGATTGTGTAGCTGGGTCCATCATACGTTTTTTAATTTCATCGCCTACTAAATCGTTTTCTTCAGGAACAAAGCCCCTGTCAAGTACAACTGTTTTGCTTTGAACATTTGCGTTGATTTCTTCTTCTCCACTATCGGCAATTCCACCAGTAGCCATTCCTTGTCTTTGGTCTGCATTTGCTTCAGCTTCTTTCATTATAGCTTCTAAATTATCAGCTCCGATTTCTTCTACAGCTTTTGCAGTAAAGACAAATTCTCCATCCGATAACCTTGCAGGTATCGAATCTGAGACTCCTGTGCCCGGTCCTTCAACAGGACCTTCTCCAGAAAATTCTGAAGCAACGTCAATTACTTTGTCAAATATGACACTTAGTTTATCGTTGCTTTCTAATTGTTTGTTTAAAAATTGTATTTCTTTTTCGTCTAATGCTTCTTTCATTAAAAAGTCTACATAGTCTTCTTCCATTTCTGAATCACTAGACATTGATTGTTCGTATTCGTTGTGTGTTGCTCCGGGCATGATAGTACCATCTGGCATAGTATGTGTAGGCATATCATCTGCTAATAGTGAGCCTCCTTCATTATAAGACATTTTTCCTCCACCCATAAAACCTACTCTATCAAAACCTTCGTCTTCACTTAATAAAGAAGGATTACTATACCCACCCATATTAGTAGGTAATATTTCAGGTCGAGAGTCTACTTCTGCTTTCATTTCTAAAACTCTATTTTTTAGTTTACTAAAAAAACTCATATTTCGTCTTTCCTATTTATCGCTTCTTTAACCTGCTGCTCCAACGTCTCTAAGCGTACCAGAGAATTCACTCTCCCCTGAGACCGGTACATTTCCTGTTCCGATGTTGCCACCACCAGTACCTGTAACTCCGAGTTCTTGAGGTTGTTGAGATACTCCTTGAACGCCTCCCATTGTGGGCTGTTGACCAGAGGGTTGAGCCTCTTCGCTAATTGTTTGTCCAGCATTTTGCATTCCTATTATTTGTGCCATGATAGCTGCTTCTTCAGGGTCATTGAGTATTTCATCAGGGTCTAAGTCTAAGCTATAAGCAAGTTCACTTATTAGTTTAGAAATCTTAACAAAAGGAGCAACAGCAGGATTTTGTGCAGTTTGTAAGAACATGGTAAGCCTTTGGCTACGTACTTCTTTCTGCATCAAGCTATTTGTTCCAGTAGCTTTGACTTCTAAGTCACCTTTAACATCCAACTCATCTTCTAAGAATTGCATGTTCCATTGGAAATAAGATTCACCCAATGGCTTTAATAAAAAGTCGTCAAGATTTTTAACAACTGTTTTAACATTTAAACTTGCTGCTCCTAAAAGCATTGACATACCTGAAGCAGTTCTTGTCATACTCTGTACGCCTGTTTGTCCATGAGAGTAACTAGGTATTCCTGTTTGCTCATCTGCAAGTTGTCTAAACTTATCAAACATCATCATGTTTTCTGGTGCTGTGTTTGGAAACTTTAAACCATGTATAGCTTGTCCGGGCATTCCTGCTTGTCTACGGAATATTTTTCCGGGATATATTTCCATTGATTGTCCACCAACTAAAGCAGACTCATCTACATCAAACACTAAAGACCCAGCCATTGCTAAATTATCTACAGCCATTCTTGCATGACCGTTCATAATTTGTTGACTGTCATCCATGTTTTCTGCTACACCAATACCAAAGAAGTTATATGGATTTCTTTCGTATGGGAAAGCATGATAAGGTATTCTATAAGGTGTAAATGGATTAACAACTGCTCTTAAAAGATAGTGTCCACATGTCCATACATTTACTTGTACTTCATCTAAATCATCTACAGACTTAGGAAGTTTGATACCTACTTCTCTTGCATACTCAGCATCCATAATGCCCCAGTATTCAAGAACTTCAAAGCTAGTACCTACTTCTTCATCAGCCCTTGCATCATCCTTTAACTGACTTTCAAAATCTTTTTCAACATAGTTAGCACCCATTTGAATTGCATTTCGTATTGCATCTTCATCAAAGTAAGGCATGTTACGTAGTTGTCTAAGTTGACTACGATTCATTTTATGTCTATGAATAACGTACTCACACTCTTCCATGTTAGTAGCTCCGGGGTCTGGATAAAAATCCCAACAACTAACAAACTCAATACGTGGTACTCTAACTTCTAATGGATTATAATTTCTTTCTCCACTTTCATCAGTTTCCCATCTATGTAATTTTTTATTAAAATTAAATGGTCCTTTTACAATCCCTGTACCAAGTAAAGCAGATTCTAAAAGAGCATTTCTTATTTCAGAAGAACCATTAGATTCTTCAATTTGGTCATGGATTAATTTTTCCATTCTCCTAGCAGCTCTTTGTGCTGGAGATAATTCTAATTCTTGTGGGTTATAACTAACACCATCTACTAATATACCAGCATCTTCTGCTTGGTCTTCAAGACTATCTTCAAATATTCCATTATAAAGTGTAGCTCCGGGTTTTAAAACTTTACCATCACCTTCATAACCAACATCATATGGACTTTGATAGTCTACTGAGTTTCCATTTACTTCTTGCTCTTGAGCTTCTGAAGTTTCAATGCCGGGTACTGGATTTTGTGAATCAAGATGAGCATAGTCTGTTTCACCTTCTGGAACTTTAGTTTCTCCTATACCAATAGGAAACTTACCAGTTCCAAACATTACATCTACTAACTGACCAAATGCTGCTAGTACTTTTGTTTTAGTAATCTTTACAAAGATACGAGACTTTTCAGAGTCTCTAAACTTAATAGACTTATTGTAAAGTCCTCTATAGTTTTCGTATGCTTTTAACCAACGAGTTTCATCAGTTTGTCTAGCATCTTCTGCTTGAGCATAACGACCTTGAATAATACCAATTAAGTTTCGTTGTTGGTCTTCAGGAAGTTTTAATCCTTTACCAGACTCACCTTCTACTTCTTCGTAGAGATTGTTTGCATTTAAAAATGTATTATCTTCTGCCATTATTAATATCCAAATCCTGTATCGGATGGTTTATACGTATCTATTTTAATTCTATTCATCCTATCATAAGGATGGTCCATCCTTGGTCTACTCATTATTAAATAACGTAACGCATCATATGCGTGGTCAGAAGCGTGAGTATCAACATCTTCTGGATTCGTTTTAGATAATGGTAATGCTTGTAGTTCTTTGACTAAATTTACACATGTATTTAAAATTTGCAATTTAGGTCTTCCTGTACTATTATCTTGTCGTAAGTGCTCATGTATCTGAGTCTTACCAGCTATTCTATTTTTATCAGCTCGTCTTAGTTTATGTCCTTTATTAACTAAAATTTCACCAATCGTAGGACCTGTATAACCTGTCCTTGCCCATGCTGCTGTATCCAGTATTCCAGCTATGGACTTTATTTCATTACCTTCCATTTCAGTAATGATGTCTCCGAGTGCTTCTCCTGTTAGACCTTTTCTGTATAATTCTCTATATATAATAATAGTCTTATCTTCAGGGTCGATAGCAGCCCAAAGACAGCAACTTTCAGCAGCATAACCATAATCAATACTTTTAATTCTTTCCCACCAACTTGGTATTTCAAATGGTGGTACTACATGTATTGATGGGTCAAACTCTGCAAACGCTGCACCTTCTGAGATATCCCAGTTACCTTCCAACAACTGTTTACGTTGTATGGCTGGTAAAGATTGCAACATCCTTTCATATTCACCATCTTCAGCAAGATGAGGATTGTCCTGTAACCTTGCTGGTATAAACTTTCTTGTTAATCCATCAGTACCTACAAAAGATGTATTTGGTTCTGACGATTCAACATATCGCTTTTTAACCCAATGAGCACCTACACCTCCGGGGTTAGCAGTACATCTGAGATATGTTTTAATCTCTGGGTTAGTAGTTCTTAGACGTGATGCTAAGTAGTTCCAACCAAACTCTGTAGGTAAGTGAGTAATCTCATCAAAACCTATCCAACTGTACGCTTGTCCTTGGTAACGATAAACATCTGCATCTCGTTCCAAGAATCCAAATTCTATTTTAGCTCCACTTGGGAACTGCCATAACTTTTCTACTTCTTTAAACTTAGCACCTTTAAAGGCTCTAGGATAAAGTTCACGAGACTTATCTATAAGTTCTCTTAGTTCTGGCATAGACCTTCTTAATATCAAAGCTCTGTGCTCTGTTATGTGGCAGTAACGCAATGGGTCTATTAACATTGCAAAACTTTTACCACCACCTGCTGCTCCACCGTATAATACGTCTTTTTCTCCAGCAGCAAGGAAATCTGTTTGAGGTCCTTCATTAGGCATAAATGCCACATAAGAACCTGTTTCATCTAAATGTTGTTGTATCTGGTCAGGTAACTCTTTGGTATCTGACTCTGTTAAAACATTAGATGTTAAAACTTTTTCTTCTTGTTCTACTTCCTTCTGAACTCTAGCTAAACTTCTTGTTAGCTTTTTAACCTTTTTACTTTTCTTGGTTAATTTATTTTTAGCCTGTAAAGCTAATTTTATATCTGATAGTTCAGAATTTTTAGGTCTTCCCGGTTTTAAACGTGGAGTACCATCTTTCTTTAGTATATAGCTTCCATCAGGGTTTGTCAAGTATTTTTTTGATTTATTTTTATCTTCGACCATAAACTTTATCTACATGTTTCTTTAATCCGGGTCTTGACATCTTTCTTCCAGTCTCTGCTTCTAGCCAATCTACACCTATTCCAAGACTAATTTCTCCATGAAATACAGCTTCTGACACTTCTTGTAGTATACGAAGTTCTTCTTCAATAGGTTTTAAAAAAGTACTATACTCATCATCTAATTCATAACCAAAAGGAATTGTAGACGAAGTTCTACGTATATAATTTTCTGGAGCATTCATGCTATTTTTTTGTTGATTTAACCTTTGCAGTCTTCTTTGGCGTTGTTGTCTTCTTAACTGGTTTTTTAGTTTTTGTTTCACTTTGTATCATTTGTTTTACAATTTTATTAAGCCTACTTGATTTCATAAAGTTATGTAAAAGCTGGACCTTCTGAGTAAACCATTGTTTACAACCCATAATTTTCTCAGAAAGCCTCTTACGCATACTCAGCCTTACAGCTTGGTTGATTTTTTTATTTGTCGCCATTTTTTTTCTCCGATTTTTTGCCAAAAATCCTATCGAAGTTATCTCGATATTCTTTTGTATATGTTCCGGGTCTAGGGTTTGCTCCTTTACCACCATCGCTTTTACCGTATATGCTTTTTCTAAATGTAAAAGGTTTATCGTCTGTGCCTATTTGTTTACTCATCTGTATAATAATTATGTTGTCGTTTTTTAAGTTTTTGTTCCCAATCTTCTATAGCTTTAGAAATACTATCTTCTGCTAATACACTACAATGTAATTTGATTGGTGGTAACTCTAAAGCTTCTGCAATATCTTTATCTTTGATAAGCTTTGCTTCTGCTATAGTTTTACCTTTTAACATGTCTACAAACATAGTTGAGGAGGCAATAGCACTACCACAACCATATGTTTTAAATTTAACATCTTCTATTATGTCTTCGTTTAGTTTAAGTTGTAATTTCATAACATCTCCACATGCAGGTGCTCCTGTCATGCCTGTAGCAACATTAGGGTCTTTAGGGTCAAACCTTCCAACAGCATGAGCTTCTGGATTGTTTAAAACACTTTCAAACCTATCTACTACTTTTTGAGAGTATGCCATTTACCACTTAACTTTGTCAGCCCAGTAAGCTGCTGACATTTTTCCTTTTGCTATATTCTTTCCGTGTCTAGCTTTAAAAGACTTACGCTTTGCCTTCATCTTAGCAGACTCACCTGCTTTAGGTTTACCTGCAGTCTTAGCTCCTTTTTGTCCAAACCTAATTGTTTTAATCTTGTCACCTTCTTTAGCCACAACAATATGTGACTTAGTCTTGTGACCCGGAGTACGTTTAGGTTTGTTAAACCCTGATACTCCTGCTCGTTTAAGTCTGGAATCTTTTTCTTTTGCCATTATCGTTTTTTCCCCTTGTGTAATCCATGCTTTGCATGTTGTTTACCTTTTGCAGTAGCTGCACGTTTCTTTTTATTAGCTGCTGCAAGTTTCTTACGACCTGCTGCAGTAGACTTTAACTTCTTAATAGTCTTAGAAGGTGCATAGACTTCTCCAGTTTCTGAAGACTTTTTACCACTAGCAGTTCTCCACTTTTGTTTGCCCCATCTTTTTAAAGACTTTTGAGACTTCTTAAGTGCCATTACTTATAGCCTCCACCAGCAGCCTTGTACTGCTTGGCTAACATTTGAGCTTTACGAGCAGACCATTGACCTGCTTTACCACCTTTTGTACCAGCCTTAATCTTGTTAAACAATCGTTTACGCATAGTTGGCTTGGTATAGTTACCTGCTTTGTTTACTGTTGATTTCTTTTTAGTTGCCATAATTAATGTAAAATCTCCTCTGTAGATGAAGTCTGATAGTCACAACTACCTGACTTTTGTACTACAATAGTTTCTAGTTCTCCTACTAGAGTTAGTCCGTTTGCTTCTGCTACTTTATCAGCTACTTCCATATTCTCTGCAACTATGTTAGGTCCGGCAAAAACCTTACCATAATAATCTACTTCAGTCAGAAATATCTTCATACTCAGCATTCTCAATGTCAATGGGAGTTTTATCAGGCATAAGGAATATACCTCCACCCCCATTTATATTATGATTTACATCTACTCTGTCTACTTTACCAACACCAACCCTATCTAAAAGAGTCTGTGCTGCTGCTAATTTATTATTAGCTTGTACAATAGGTTTCTTTGATTCCATAATTTCTACCAGTTTAAAGGCAGCTTTAGGTGCAGAGTTAGCAAGAACTTCTTGTGTAAGTTCTAGTATCTCAGACTTCAAGCCTTTAACTACATGATGGTAGTGACTTGAATACCCTGCAAGTTTTGCAGCTTCTTTAGCATCTCCTTGTGTTTCTACAAGGTGCTCAAGGAAAGACATTTGCTTATCAGTAAGCTGTCTTTTGGTATTTGTATTATCTATGCTCGGAAGTATAGCCATGAATCTAGTATACAGTCGTATTTTAAGATTGTCAAGTAAAATTTAGGACTTGACAAAAGTGAAATCTAGATGTATAATAACATTAGTGACCCACCGGGTCCAACCAGTATATTCATACTACTATTCCACTCGGAAAACCTCCAAAAGAAAACCCCTATATAGACTATAAGATTTATAGATTTTAAAGTCGGGGCGTTAACTAGTTCTGGTTAATGGTCTATCTTCAATATTTTGTGTAACCACCCTATAGATATATAGGTGGGGTGGGGTGGTCTCCTGCCTCCCCCTCAGCTAGAACCAACAAAAAACTCAACACCACTTAGTCTCCCTAACTTAACAGCTTCTAGAGTCTTACAAGCTAGTCGTTGCTTCCTATGGTCAATGACTTTGTAGACTTTGTAGTCTTCTTATGTGCAGAAGCTGTCAAGCTTTCCAAGTCCTGTAAGCCTTACTCTTACAGCTTCCTAGAGCCATCTCTAGCAAATGAAAGGCTTTACATTGTAAGCTGTAGAACCTGCTTGTCTCTGAAGTTTACAAAGTGTTTGAGTTTTTCTCCTATGTAATTGGTAATGCCAATGGGCGTTTGTAGGCTATCAGATGCGACCACCTAATCCTATAGCTTACATCACTTTAAAAGCTAGGCAACTATGTACGAAACTGTGGATAACTGTCTCATTTCGTAGTCTATTAGCTTGTTTCATAGTCTCCTTTTCTTCTAGTTTACAAAAACATGTAGATTTTAAAGTTCAAATGTTTTAAACTTTTTATTCTAAAAACTTTAAAAACTTTTCATGCTTCGCAAGAAAACTCAAGCATTTGACCATATAAAATACTCCATGTTAATGTGTGTTTTTAAAAGGAGACTTATATGAAACAAGAAATACTAATAGACTTCTCAAACTCTGAGACAGTTATATTTCCCACAGTTTCTTTAGCACATAGTTACCTCTTAGCTTTGTTAAGAAGTGATGTCCGTGCTATAGGATATAGATGTAGCAATGCATCTGACTTTGAACGCCTACAAGACTACATTGAAGGCATTAACCAATCCATAAAATCATAGGAGAAAAACATGGAAAACACATTTGATATAAACAACTTCAGTAAAGAAAGACAAGCAGAACCTGCCTCTTATCCACAATGTAAAGCTCTAGGCTTTCATTTTGCTAAGAGAAAAGATGGCTCAATGGACTGGAAGCTGTCCAAAAGAGTAACTGGCTTACTTTATGGACTTTCTAAAGATGGTAAGCTTGACCTTAAAAAGGCTTCTGCACTATTTGAAAAGAAGACTTTACCAAAGGCTTTTAAAGATGCCATTGACCAGTATATAAGTCGTAACGACTAGTAATACTTTAAAGACTCCCTAGCTTAAAGAAGTTAGGGAGTTTTTTTATGCCTTGAGTTTTTTAATCTAATAACGCTGAGCTAATGAATACTGCTTTTTATATTGGGAGGCACAGGAGACCTTTTAACTTAATTAACTTAATTAAATTTAATTAAAGAAAAGGCTCTTAAATGTTTATAAATGGGCACGGATATTGAGGGCAGTTCTTAAATAATCTTAATATAATTTTAACATAACTATCAAGAAATTACAATATATATTTAACCTCTTAAACAGCTTGACAAGAATTCGGCAAAACGATAGAATGGTCGGGCAAGGGCAATGATGCTTTTGTAAAACATTGGAGATATATATTATGAATAGTAGTATACATAGAGTAAGAAGTGTAAAAGTTGATGTCGATACCAAGAATGCTTGGATGACTTTAAAAGTTGTTGATAAAGATGGAGCAAAAAATGAAATAACTTTGTTTGCTGATAAGGATGATTTAGATTATCTTGCTTTTCAAACAACATTTTCAGGAGAGTAATGTGAAAAAGTTCACAAGTTTTGACAAAGCTCAACGCTATATCAATGAGTTAGGCTATACTTTTAAAGCTAGAGATAACTTTAGAGAAGACAAGTCTTACATATACCAGAACAGGAAATCAAAACGACACATGTTTTTAAAATCAAACTATGACTTTTTGAGTGCAGGTTCTATGGAAATGGGTGTGGTCTGGACAGTTCAAAGATTTTAATGTTAAGATAATAATGTTTAAATTCTTAAATGGCTTGACATTGACCGAGCAACCTGTCATACTTCTCAGGCATTGGTCAGCACCACTTTAATTTTAACGGAGAAATAATATGGAAAAAGACTTTAACCTTGCAGATTTTATAAAAGATGTAGAGGTTCAGGAAGAAGTAGTTGAAGCTGAAAAAGATATAGCAGATACTATAAATCCATTAGATTTAGACGAGTAATTGTCTGATAAGTTTTGGTAGTTTCTTTCAAAAACTATCATTTTATTAACTATAATATGGAGAAAAAGTGTTATGAATAAATATACATACACAGTAAGAGGCAGTAAAACTACCACAGCTATTGCAGAAGCACCTAGAAGTGTTCAGGCAGTATGGAACGAGGCAAGTTTACTTGGTATTAACATCATTCGTGTTAGAAAAGAGAAAGAACGCTATGAAACTACAAAAGGTAGAACCTTTTTTGGTTATCATGCTGGTCTTGTGTCTCTTTATCAACAGCTTTCTAACCCAATTCAAGAGCTTTGGTTCAGGAAAAAGGTTAAGTTAGGTGGAGAAAACAAGGGAATGCAAGTATTAGAGATAGCTGATAACACAGATGTACAAGATACTCTGAAAGTTATTAGTGACTTTGAATACTACACAACCAATGGTTTCTTTACGAGACTATTTATGTCAATCAGACGACTGTTTGCTTAAAGATTGCTCTCTACTTTTGCAGGTATGGGTTTTGAGAATAAAATAAACTCATCCATTTATATTAACAGCTATACATACAGGAGATTATTATGGCACAACAGATGAGAAAATTTGAACAAGAGGCAATAGCTTCAGAAATAATTAGTAATATTAAGAAAAATCAAGCAGTTTTGCAAAAAGAACTTGAAAATTCTAGTATTTATAAAGAAATTGACACTATTTGTGAAAATGTAAGAGCTTTACAAAGAGAACAAAACGATATCGGTAATCAAATATCAAATATAAGAAGAAATATTGACAACAAAATTACAGATTTTAATGAAGGACACAATGACAAATCAGATTTTCATTTACATTCAAGTTATGAAGGAAGATTATCATGGAGCTTTAACGAGTGGTCAGTTAAACAAGAGATAGAAAATAAATTAGCAATAGCCTTGCTTTCTGATGATTGGTCTGATAAACTACCACAAATTATTGAAGATATTTCTAACCAATATAAGTAGGAGAACAGTATGAGTCACTATCCAAATGACAAAGAGCTTGAACGAATAGTAGAAGGTGTTTATGAGCTAGTAGATTTGCATATTTTAAACATAAAAGACAGTCTTTTGACTGATTTAATTGATAATATTGCAGAAACCTACCATTTTTATAGTGATGAATACTCAACTGAAGACTTGATAATCAAATTTTTATCAAGCAAATGTGTAGATGCCATGTCCTCTAAAGATTTGGAGGATATGGCAGGGTTTTATAAGGAGAAATAAGTTATGAGCTATAAATTATTGACAGTTAATGGCAATCCCAAGCTAATTAAAGGAGAAAAGTTGCACGATAAATACTTGACAGCTATTTTACACCTTGCTCCGAGTGATATTTCAGGTAAAACTGTGTGTCCTTATGCAAAAATTGCTAAATGTGAAGAGGGTTGTCTAAATACAGCAGGTCGAGGTGGTATTTTCAAGAAGGGAGAGGCAACAAATGTCATACAAAAAGCTAGACTTCGTAAAACTATGCTATTTCACAACGAGTATGACACTTTTATGACACAATTAGTAGCAGATATTACTAAATTTGTAGCATTTTGTGATAGAAAAGACAAGACTCCGTGTATTAGACTCAATGGAACGAGTGATATTCAATGGGAACACCAGAAAATTGACGACAAGAATGTGTTTGAGTTGTTTTCTGATGTGCAATTCTATGATTACACTAAAATTCCTACCAGAAAAGTACAAAATATACCAAATTATCACTTGACATGGAGCTATAGTGAAGCAAATGACAAGTATTCACAGTATATTAATGAGATAACAGACAATATTGCTGTAGTTTTTCGAGGTGATATGCCTGTAAGTTTCAAAGGTCGTAAAGTTATCAACGGAGACGACTACGATATGAGGTTTTTAGACCCTGATAATGTAGTGGTTGGACTCAAGGCTAAAGGTCCTGCTAAAAAAGACACCACAGGCTTTGTAATTGACCCTACGATAGATATAATTGCAGTAGCATAAAGGAGAAATTATGATAATTGATGTAAGAAATACAGATGTAGTATATATTACTACCAGCACAGGTAAAACTATTTATTTAGATGACTCAACAGATGAGTTAATTGTAGATGCTTGGGATATGGAAGGACAACCTATTGAACCAATGATTATGTTTACACCTGACTTTGAAATTAAACCACCAATACAGACAAACTTAACTTTAGTAAAAGGGGAAGATGATGAAGATAAATAAACTATTAAAACTACAAGAAGTAATTGAGGAAAGAAAAATACCTTTTGATTTACATAAAATATATCAATACTTTTCTAAGAGTGAGGGAGAGTGGGTTGATGTAGGAGATATGCACCTTCATCATTTTTTAAGAGTAGTATTTAAATATATGCCAGAAGATATTTTGTATGCTAGACATGAAGATGATAATGTATGGGAAGATGATGATGAAAAATAAATTAAGTGGTAGCCTTATCAAAGAATTAACTGATGACTTAGAAATGGTTGAGGATGATATCTATAAACTGTTGGACAAAGAACCTTATAAGTGTGATAGCCTACATAATAGTGGCTATATACTAGGTAGAGTAATAAGAGTTCTTAAATCGCTTGACTCTACCACAAACTTATGATACAATACTTAAAGATTAGAGAGGAAGAAAGATGAAAGGAATACTTATTAATCCATTTGATGAAACAATAAAAGAAGTTGAAGTCACTAATGACTATAAAGATATATATGTCTTAATAGAATGTTCAACCTTTGATGTTGTTAGAATTAGTGATGAAGATGATATGTTTATAGATGATGAAGGACTGTTAAAAGATAACAGATACTTTAGAATTGCTGGTAGAAACTATGCAGGTAGAGCTTTGTTGTTATCACACAATGAAGATGGAGATACTATGGGTACAAAATTCCCAATGGAAGACTTAGAACACTTAGTAGACTTCTTACCTGAAGGACATAGAGAAACACCTTACATGGAATTCAAAGCATGGAGCTAGAATGAACTCAAAGAAAATGAAGAAACTTAGAAAGCTAGTCAAACCTATACAGGTTGAGTGGCTTCGTACACTATTGCCTGAAGACCAAGCAGATACAATCACAGTAGAAAATGTTGAGGGCTTATTGCCTGAAGAAACTCATGCCTTTGGTAAAGGTCAGTTGTATCTGTCTTATATGTCAGACAAATGGATAATTAAAAAACTTAAACAGTTTCCACACATCACATCTTTTGCAGAGATAGTTGAGGTTGCGAAACAAAACAAACAGGACAGTAAAGAATGGATGAATATGTAGTTGATGTTTTAATTGATGGACACAAAGAAACACTCAAGAGTTTTGGTAATTCTATTTACTCTATCATTGATAGCATGATAACTCTTGAATCAGTTGAGGATGTTTTCTTAGTGACCAGAACAAATGATAATCAGACATGGGATGTAGAAAATATAGACCTTGTAAGATTGAGGGCAATGCGAAAAGAAATAGACCCTAATGCTTTAGCCGATAGCTTACATAGTCTAACTGAAATCAAACACTAATGACTGAGTTTAATTCTATAGTAGAAAACCAAAAAATATTGCTAGAAGCTGAAGCATGGGCTAAAGGTATTAGAAGTTTACATGTATTTAATCAAGACTATCTTAGTAGTATGTGGTATGATGATAGAAAAAAAGATGGGTGGGTGACAGACATTCAATATAATAGTGGCTTAATTAAAAGAACTATTCATGCAACAAATGAAGAGGTTTACTTTGGTCAAGCTGTAGAAGGGCAAACTCTAATAGATAATTTTATTAGAAATAACTAAGGAGATATATGTATAAATTTAAAAAAAGAGATTTTGTTTATATAACAATAATTGTTTTATATTATTTTTTTAATGTAGAAGTATTTGATTATACTTTTCAAGAGTGTACTTTAATAGATACAATAGATATTCCAGATGGCATCAGAGGATAAAGTAATATATTCTAAGCAGGAATTAGAAAATTCTAATCGGATATTTAAATCTGCTACCCCTAAATATGACCTGTCTTGGTATGTAAAGTGGACAGCATCAGCTATTATGTTAGTAGCTATGTCATTTAGGGGTGCACAAGTATTTCCAGAAATGGATTTAGCTTTGTCTTTTGTAGGTTGTTTAGGCTGGTTGTGGGTAGGTGTTCTATGGAAAGATAGAGCATTAATTATTTTAAATGCAGTAGCAGTAGTGATACTATTTAGTGGGCTATTGAAACTGTTTATAGGAGAAATATAATTGGATAGAGAAGATATATTAGAATCTATGCAACAATATTTAAAAGGTAATATTGAAAAGCACAGAATAAATGTAGAGGTTTTATTAGAAAGAGCAATAGGTGTGTCTGAACATCCTAATCTAGTAGAAACTATTGAAGGAGAGTTAGCTATTATGGCTGACTATGATGATAAACTTATAATATTGGAGAACTATTTTAATGGAGAGTAATTTTATAAAACTAAACAAAGAACAATACAGACAATTTACAGACTGGATTGAACAAAATAGTCAAGAGCTATATGAAAACAAAACAGCTTACGAATGTAGATGGGGTAAAGATGAAGACTTTTATGTCAGATTACTTGATGAATCTTTTGTAAGCTTAGAAGATATAATGCTTGACATGAGCAAGGAAAGCTGATATAATTCCTGCCATGACAACGAGTGACCACATGAAACATCAGCCCTCTATCTCCAATAAAGCGTTTCGGTCTGGGTTTACCCATAGCTCCGAGAGTAGTTGCTCAGAACTCTCACTAATTTTTAACGACTTCTTAACCATAACTAAACCAAAGGAGGTATTTATATGGCAATTCTAGAAGGAACTGCGTATTGGGCATCAATCAAGACACCTAATACGACTTTTGAACCTGTGTACACAGTCAACTTAGTTGTTGATGATGAGGTTGCAAATGACTTTGCATCTCGTGGACACAAAGTAAAACAAATGGATGAAGGTCCTGCTTTAATAATTAAGCGTAAGGTAAATGGTCCTAACGGAATGGTTAGGTCTGCACCGAGATTGCTTGACCAAAATAAACAGGAAGTTAATCTAGCTGTTGGTAATGGCTCTAAGATTAGAGTCCAATACAACGAGTATTCAGGCGAAGGCAAGTTCGGTCCTTACACAGGGCTAGACTTACAAGCTGTACAAGTTGTAGATTTAATTGAATACAAATCCGAAGATGGGTCTGAATTCTTTGATGATGGAGAGGAATTTTAATATGATTATTAATATTAAAAATGACGAAGGTGAAGTCCAATATGATGTAAATCAAATTGCAGATGAGGATAAAAAGCGTGGAGCTACTGTAACTATTTCTAAAGTTGGAAGCTTAGAAACTATTATAGAAGCTTTACAGTTCGCAAGTTCTACTCACCGAAGCAACCTAGAGAATCTGTTAAAAGAAACTCCGGAAGCTATGATAGAAAGCGAAACCCCTGATGATGTAGAAGAAGCTGAAGTAGTAGCAGAGGAAGATACTACTGAAGAGTCTAGCTAAATCATAATCTTAATGAGGTGCTCTACTACTTGGATGGAGCTTAAAGGAACAATCCAAATACAACGCCTCATTTTTTTTCTAACAATGGAGATAGAATGCAACAAGAACAAAGTAAATTTATTAAACACAAATTACCCTGCCCTAAGTGTGGGAGTTCTGATGCTGTATCGTTGAATCAAGATGGCTCAGCTAAATGTTTTAGTTGTGATACATTCTTTACAGACTACGATAAAGAATCAACAGGCAAGGTAATAGAAATGACACACAGACCCAAACAAGAAAGTACATTCTTAACAACCTATACAGGTGCATATGGTGAACTAACCGACAGAGGTATCTCTGAAAAGACAGCAACTAAGTTTGGTGTTAAGATTGTTAAAGATAGAAACAACAAAGTTGTTCAACATATCTACCCATACTTTAATGGTACAGAGATTGTTGGAACTAAGACAAGGTATGTAGATAACAAAAACTTTTCATGCAACGGAACATTTGAAGGCACAGGATTATTTGGTGAGCAACTGTATCGTAATACAGGTGGCAAGTATCTTACTATAACCGAAGGTGAATGTGATGCAATGGCAGTCAATGAATTGTTTCAAGGCAAGTGGGCTGTAGTATCTGTCAAACGAGGAGCTTCATCTGCTGTTAAAGATATCAGAGAAAGCATTGAGTTTGTAGAATCTTTTGAAAATGTAATCATTGCATTTGATAATGACAAAGCAGGTAAAGAAGCAGCCAAGTCTGTAGCTCGTATACTAAAACCCGGAAAGGCTAAGATACTTTCTTTTCCTAATGGGTTTAAAGATGCTAACGAAATGCTTAAGCAGAAAAAGTTTCAAGAGTTTACCTCTGCTTGGTGGGAAGCTAAGACATATACACCTTCAGGTATCATGGAGTTGTCTGGTCAGAAAGGTGAATGGCTACACAGAGAAGTTAAAGAAAGTGTAGACTACCCTTGGGAAGGACTAAACAAGAAACTATATGGTATGCGTAAAGGAGAACTGGTCACACTTACAGGTGGTACAGGTCTTGGTAAGTCTAGTGTGACTAGAGAGCTAGAGCATTGGCTTATTAAAAACACAGAAGACAATGTAGGTATTGTAGCTCTTGAAGAAAACTGGTTACGAACTGCTGATGGTATATTATCTATTGAAGCTAACGACAGAATATACTTAACAGAAAAGCGTAACAAATATACAGACGAAGAATTACATTCGTTGTTTGACCAAGCTATACCAGAGGGTCGTGTCTTTATACACTCACACTTAGGTGCTACCGACATTGATGATATCTTTGCTAAGCTTAGATACATTATTGTAGGCTGTCAATGTAAGTGGGTTATTGTAGACCATTTACATATGCTTGTTAATGTTTTACATGAAGGTGATGAACGCAGAGGTATTGATATGCTTATGAATAAATTGCGTAGTCTAGTAGAAGAAACAGGTGTGGGTATGATATTAGTATCTCACTTACGAAGAGCAGCAGGTGACCGAGGACATGAGCAAGGTATTGAAGTATCATTGTCTCACCTTAAAGGTTCACAAGGTATAGCTCAACTATCAGATTGTGTTATTGCACTAGAGAGAAATCAACAGGCAACTAACCCTGAAGAAGCTAACCTTACAAAGGTTCGTGTATTAAAATCTAGATACACAGGAGACACAGGATTGGCTTGTGGTCTCCGATACAATGCAGATACTGGTAGATTATTTGAAGTATCTGAGGAGGAAACATTTGATAATGAATCATGTCCATTCTAAAATAATATTTGATATAGAAGCCGATGGCTTAAACCCCACGATAGTATGGTGTATCGTAGCTAAAGAACTTGATGGTCCTACTCATAAGTTCGACAACACACAGATTGAAGAAGGCGTAAAGTTTTTAGAAACTGCTGATGTTTTGATAGGACATAACATTATAGGTTATGATATACCAGTACTTGAAAAACTACATGGAGCTAAACTAACTAAGAACAGAGAAGATACTTTAGTAATGTCTAGATTATTTAATCCTGTTAGAGAGAACGGACATAGCTTGAAGACATGGGGATATAGAGTTAACTGTGCTAAACAAGAACAGCCAGAAAACTTTGATGAATATACTCCTGCTATGTTAGAGTATTGTGTACAAGATGTAGCCTTAAATGAATTAGTATATAAACATTTGTTAAACGAAGGACAGTCATTCAGCCCAGAGTGTATTGAGTTAGAACATAAAGTTGCTGACATAATGAAAGAACAGGAACGAACTGGATTTTATTTTGATAGCCAACAAGCAATGACTTTACTTGCTGAACTGAAAGCAAAACAACTAGAAGTAGAACAAGAAGTAAAGGCTACATTTAAACCTAAATTAGTAGATGATAAATTAGTCACACCTTATGTAAGAAAAGATGGTCAGCTATCCAAGCGTGGATTAACTGATGAAGAGTATGACAAATGTATAGCTACTAATAATGTAAAACCTTTTATGAGACAATCTTTACAAGAGTTTAATCTTGGTAGTCGTAAACAAATAGGAGAATATCTTATAGACTTTGGATGGGAACCTAATAGATTTACACCTACAGGTCAACCGATTGTAGATGAAGGTACGCTTAAAAAGATTAGTCATATCAAAGAAGCTAAACTTATAGCAGACTTTTTATTATATCAAAAAAGAATTGCACAAATTACTTCTTGGATAGATGAACTTAAAGATGATAGGGTTCATGGTGGTGTTATACCTAATGGAACTATTACAGGTAGAATGACACATCGTAGTCCGAACATGGCACAAGTTCCTAATGCAGGTAGTCCATATGGTAAAGAGTGTCGAGCTTGTTGGTCTGTTCCAGAAGGATATAAACTTGTAGGTATTGATGCTAGTGGGTTAGAACTTAGAATGTTAGCTCACTATATGAATGATGATAAGTATATTAACGAAGTTATTAATGGAGATATACATACTACTAATCAAACTCTTGCAGGATTAAAGACTAGAGACCAAGCCAAAACATTTATATATGCTTTAATATATGGTGCTGGTGATGCGAAGATAGGTTCAGTAGCAGGAGGAAGTAAAAAGAAAGGACACGAACTAAAAGAAACTTTCTTTACTAACTTACCTGCATTAAAAATATTAAAAGATAAAGTACAACAAGCATCACGAAGAGGATTCTTAAAAGGCTTGGATGGTAGAAAGATATATATCCGTAGTCAACATGCAGCTTTAAATAGTTTATTACAAGGTGGTGGTGCTATTGTTATGAAGAAAGCTATGTGTATCTTAGAAGATAACCTCAAACTAAATGCTGTCGATGCTAAGTTTGTAGCCAACATACATGATGAATGGCAGATACAGGTAAAAGAAACACAATCAGATTTTGTTGGTGAACTAGGTGTAAGAGCTATAGAAGAAGCCAGTAAACATTTTAACATGAGATGTCCATTAACAGGAGAATATAAAATAGGGAGGAACTGGAGTGAAACACACTAAAAAATGTAGGAGCTGTGAAGCTCCGTTAATAGTAGGAGAAAATTGTACAGAAAAAAGAATAGCACATAGTATGTATTTTTGTCAGCCTTGTGAACGAATAGAAGTACAACAAAGGTCAATGTATGTTGATGGAAAATACATTCCAAAGTCTCATCCATTATACAGACCGGGAAAATTTAAAACCTTTGAAGGTGCAGCTTTCTCAGCTTTATCTAACTATGAAACATCTAACGAAGGTTATGTATATGTTATAACTAATCCTTGTTGGAAAGGCTGGATTAAAGTAGGCATGGCTATTGATTCAGAAGACAGATGCAAACAGTATCAAACCTCTAGTCCTTTTAGAGATTACAAATTAGAATACTCTAAAGGCTTTGAGAATAGAAGAACAGCAGAACGAGAAGCACACGAAAAATGTAATGCTATATGCAAACAACGAAATGGTGAATGGTTTGAATTAGATATTGACAAAGCTATAGACATAATTAATAATATCAACGAGGAAAAATATGAGTAAACAAAAAGAAAAACTTGACAGTTCCCCCAAGGACAACTATAATAAATTTACATCTGAGTCAGGACATTGGTATACTCAAGAGGGTGAACCTATGTATACAATCATAGGTGCTAATGGTAAAGAGAGAAACACTACTCTCAGAGATGCTAAGAAAGAAAGTTTAGTTCCTTCTGTCACTACCATTCTAGGTATGATAGCTAAACCATCCTTAGAAAACTGGAAAATAAATCAAGCGTTAAACTCTGCTCTTACTTTAGAGAGACAAGAGGGGGAGTCCTTTGACTCTTTTGCTTATAGATGCAAACAGGATTCTAAGAAAATTGGTTTAGATGCAGCAGCTAAAGGAACTAAGATACACTATCAAATTGAAAAAGGTTTCTTAGGAGAAAGAAAAACTAAACCATATAAAGTTATTAAGAAATGGTTAGACGAAACTTTTCCTAATGAAGATTGGATAGCAGAGGATTCTTTCTGTGCTGAGTCAGGATATGGTGGTAAGATAGACTTGTATTCTAAGTCTGGTATCTTTGTTGACTTTAAAACTAAAGACAATTTAAAAGGTAAAGACCCTAGTAAATTAGTATATGATGAACATGGTATGCAGTTGTCTGCTTATGCACAGGGCTGTGGCTTTGATGATGTAGAACGAGTATCTATTTTTGTAGACAGGGCAGATACTGGTCTGATTGCTTGTCATGTCTGGGATAAAGATACTCATGCTAGACACTTAGCTATGTTTAATAGTATCTTAGATTACTGGAAGCTAGTTAAAAACTACGACTCTTCTATTACTAATGCCTAGAAGAGTACCTAGAAAACCTAGACCTAAAAAGACTGGAGTACCTAAAGGGTATGATAGTATATGGGAAGCTGATTTACATAAAACAATTCTTCAAGAATGGAAACACCATTGGGGTAATATAGATTATGTTGTAGCACATAAGTATGAGCCTGACTTTGTTAAGACTTTAAAAAATAAAACAATTTTGTTAGAAGCAAAGGGTAGGTTTTGGGATTATGCTGAGTATAGTAAGTACATACATGTAAGAAAAGCATTGCCTAAAAATACTGAATTAGTTTTTTTATTTCAAAAGCCTTATGCTCCTATGCCACAGGCTAAGAAAAGAAAAGATGGAACTAAACGAACTCATGCTGAATGGGCTGAGACTAATAATTTTAAATGGTATAGTGAAGAAACTTTACCAAAGGAGTGGAGAACAGATGAATTATAAATTCAATGAAGATATATTAATACAACAAATTCAACGACACATCGACCAAACTTATAATCAACATTATGCTTATGGAAAGTACCAAGCAACAGATATGATATTAGATGCTGGTCATGGAGAAGGTTTTTGTTTAGGAAACATAATGAAATATGCTATGAGGTATGGAAAAAAGAACGGAAAGAACTCAGAAGACTTGTTAAAAATTATCCACTATGCTATAATAGCTTTACATTTAGTAGAGGATAAAAATGATTGAAGATAAAATTGGAAAGAAACCTTATCTTGGTATTTGTATAGACTATGATAAAGAAAATAACTTAGACAAATTTAGTATTGATACTTTAAAGGATAGATACTTTTGGGAAAAAGAAACACATGCACAAGAAGCATTCGCAAGAGCTTCTGTATTTGCAGCCACTTACAAAGGGGAGACCGACTATGAACTTGCTCAAAGACTTTATAACTACAGCTCCGATTGTTGGTTCATGTTCAGCACTCCTATACTTAGCAACGGAGGAACAACTCGTGGGCTTCCTATCAGTTGCTTCCTTAATTATGTTCCTGATAGCAGGACTGGGCTATCTGCTCATTATGACGAGAACATATGGTTGGCGAGTTCAGGTGGAGGCATCGGTGGATATTGGGGAGATGTTAGGAGTAATGGCATATCTACTACTCATGGTAGTCGTTCTACTGGGTCAATCCCCTTTATGCATGTAGTTGATTCACAGATGTTAGCCTTTAATCAAGGCACTACAAGACGAGGAAGCTATGCAGCTTACATGGATATTAGCCACCCAGAGATTGAAGAGTTTGTAAACATGCGTAAAGAATCTGGTGGAGATATAAACAGAAAGTGTTTAAACTTACACAATGGTGTTAATATAACCAATGATTTTTTAAATGCTGTTAAAGAAGATGAAGACTGGAGACTTATAGACCCTAAGACTAACGAAGCTGTAAAGATAATCAACGCTAGAGATTTATGGTGGCAGATTATAAATGCAAGAGCTGAGACTGGTGAACCTTACATGGTTAATATAGATACATGTAACGAAGCTTTACCCAAATCACAAAAAGATTTAGGACTTAAAATAAGACAAAGTAATTTATGTTCAGAGATTACTCTGCCTACTAACGAAGAACGAACAGCAGTTTGTTGCTTATCATCTGTAAACTTAGAACACTTTGATACTTGGTCCAAAGACCCAGAGTTTATAAATGATTTGATAACAATGCTTGATAATGTTTTACAGCACTATATTGATAATGCAGTAGATACAAAACAACTAGGAGAATATAGTGCAAACTTTAAAAGATTTACTAACTACATTAAAGAAGGTAAAGAGGGATATGCTAAATCAGCTTACTCAGCTTACCGAGAAAGGTCGCTTGGCTTGGGAGCAATGGGCTTTCATGCCTACCTCCAATCTAAAAATATTCCGTTTGAAGGAATCTTTGCTGTGGGATTTAATCACAAAGCCTTTAACCATATTAAAAAGGAAGCTACCAAAGCCACCAAATTATTGGCAGAAGAAAGGGGTGAAGCTCCTGATGTGCATGGTAAAGGGGTTAGGAATGCTAATCTATTGGCTGTTGCTCCTAATGCTAGTAGTAGTATTATTTGTAGTGGTACTTCCCCTAGCATCGAGCCATATAGGGCTAATGTCTATACACACAAAACTTTGTCAGGTACTTACCAAGTTAAGAACCCATACCTAGAAAAACTTTTAAAGTCTAAAGGTTTAAAAGCAACTCAACTAAATAAAATTTGGAAGAGTATATCAGGTGATGAAGGTTCTGTTGCTAATATAAAAGAACTTACTGATAAAGAAAAAGAAGTATTTAAAACTGCAAATGAAATAAACCAAATATGGATTGTAGAACACGCATATAAACGACAAGAATTTATATGTCAATCCCAATCTGTTAATTTATTCTTTACACTTCCAAAGGCAACTGAGCCTCAAGAAACACACGATGAATACATGCAGTATGTCAACGATGTACATTGGTATGCTATGAATAAATTAAAATCTTTATATTACTTTAGAACAAACGCTGCAAGAAATGCAGAAAATATTAATGTTAAAGTTCCACGCATCAAGCTCGATGATGTGGAATGTATTGCCTGTGAAGGTTAAGGAGAACTTATGAGCTTACTAGGAACAAGAGATTATTACAAACCATTTGAGTACCCTTGGATGTTTGATTATTATGTATTACAAAATCAAATGCATTGGATGCCAGAGTCTGTACCATTACATACAGATGTAAAAGACTGGCAAGAACTAGAACCAAATGAAAAGAATTTACTTACACAAATATTTAGATTGTTTACACAGTCTGATGTAGATGTAGGTGCAGGATATATAGATAAGTATATGCCTATATT
>Ga0098060_1000304_pt1 | contig 23739 bp, 50 predicted proteins | sample 21_taG_FD_77063 | JGI IMG/M metagenome (GOLD analysis project Ga0098060, IMG submission 77063) | Marine viral communities from the Subarctic Pacific Ocean - 21_ETSP_OMZ_AT15319 metaG | ecosystem: Environmental > Aquatic > Marine > Oceanic | place: Pacific Ocean | collected 2015-01-19 | reverse complement strand
TGCGACCACCTCCCGCAACACACTCATCATACCTCTCGTCCTCCTTGGGCGCGGTGAGTGCCAGCCATAAGCCAAAGACCAACGCCTCGTAATCATTCTGCGGGGCCATCTTTTCCAGTTCATATGCCTCTGCTAGTTCTGGGTTGTCTTCCTTTAGTTTTTCTAGCCCATCGTCGCCACCGTATTTATCAAGCCACCTTTTAGCTTCCTTCTCTTGTTCCGGGGTTAACGGTTCTGGTTCGTAAGGCCCCTCTTCCGGTGGTCTTGTCATGCTGTACCAATCTCCTGCTTCCCTCATTAGCTTGGCTGTGGCCATCGCGTCTGCTTCTGGTTCGTCTATCCAATGAGGCTTAATCGTTGTGCCTTCGTCATCATGCAGCACCTCGCCCACAAATCTAGGTGAGTGTAGGTGTGGGACATACTCGGAGTCTCCCCATTGACTAGCACCTTCTAGTGCCTCGTGACAATCAGACCCAAGAATAAACTTCGGTAGGCGCACCCAATCTTCTTCGTTCCATTTCATGCTCATACTTTTAACTCCCTAATGAAACCTCAACCTGTCCCTTGTTATTCACCCAAACCCGCTCAATAAACCTATGGTCTGGGTCAGGTGGTGCGTCTCCGTCTCCATCTTCGTATCCTACTATATTCTTGCTGACCATGTTGAACAGGCTTTCAAGAACGAGCTTCCCGTCCTTAATCTCAATCCACTCGCGGTAGACTACATCCTTGTTGATGCTCTTTATAAAACCGTCATGCTTTCCGTCAGGCAACGCCCCAACTCCGCTATCAATCTCTGGGTTCGACCAGCAGCAGCGATATATTTTTTCCAATAAAGGTATGTCCGTAACAGGCGGTCTGCCGTCACCATACTCGTGTTCCATGCTTCCATTCTCTGCTTTGTGTTTTTTCATAGGTATCTGTGTAGGGTTTCATATCCCATTGATGTTATCACTCCATTCTCCTTCAGTAGTACATGGCCGCCGACGAAAGGGGAACTATCCACATCATCGTAGGCCACACCGTTCTCATCAAAGCAAGCCCACGCTGTCTTGCCTGACATCTTACTCTCATACTCGTAGACTCTCACAATCTCTGGGTCTTTGAGCATCTTCATTGCATCTGCTTCTCCTGTTATGGTCATAGCTTTCTTTGTGTTCCTGCTTCTCTCTCGCAATCAGATACAAGCCTGTCATCAAACCCTACAGGGAACCTGAACTTTTCGTCAGTCACTCCCCATAGGTGGAAGGAATCAGCGGAATCTACCAGACGGCTATCAGCAGGGTAAAGCTCAACCGCCTCACACTCCTTGCCTATCAAATCGTTCTTGATCTGCTGGTAATCACGCCAATCCCTGCCTGTCCCACCGTCTGTGTGGGTTACGGAAAGGTGTCGCAAGATAAACCCGTCAGCCCACGGCACATCCCTCATCGTCACCTTGTAGTAGCTATTTTGGTAGAGCTTCTTGGGTTCCTTCTTGTATTGCTTTAACTGTTCTCTGGCCTGACTTCTTGACAGACCTACGCTGTTCACCATGTTGTCGATAACCTTCTCGTCTAGTGTGGCATCAGGTTTGTGCGCTATCTCTTCCCACTTCCATTCTTTGCTTTCGTGTTTGTTCATGCCCAATCTGTCCCTTCCATTAGCCTTGCCATCCCTACGCTGTGCAGATTCTCTAGCTTCATCGCTTTCTCGTATGCGGCTTTAGCTTCCTCTTTAGACTCGAACATCTGCGTGTTGTCTATTGTCTTGCCTTCGTTGAAGAGATCGTGAGTAGCGGTAAACACCACATACCATTCCTTCTCCTTCGGTTTCTCCATACCCTTGGCTATCTTTTCCAGGGCGTTGCCTATCTTCGGAAGCGTATGCTCGATGAGTCGCCTCCCCATTACTGTCTCGTGTAGTTGTATGCTCATGCCATTTTTATCTCCGTTACCTCTTCCTTGCGTTCACCGCCATGACCCTCGAATGTTAAGGACAAGAGTGCTGGCCTATCGGCAATAGCAACCCCTCCCTTCCTTACTTCACCATCTCTGGCGTCCTCCATTGGCTGTGTTTCGTAGTCGATGCCAGTTTCGCTAACCGTTCCATGCTCCAGCATCTTCTTGAACAACCTTCGCACTTGCTTCTGCGAGGTAGCCTCTACGCTGTAGTTAGTTTCTGTTTCGTGACGCATTGTCACCCAGTATTTATTTGTTTCTTCACTCATTAGTTTTCTTTCTCTGTTACGGGCCACTTGCCATCGAAGGCGAATGACCCAAGCTCTTTGTACTTATCCTTGCCTTGTAGCTGTCGCAAGAATGTTACCTTCCCTGCTGATCCAGCCATGCAATCCATATCTTTCACGTTCAGCAATGCCATGCGCTTATCGCCCGTGTCCAAGCGAACGTGTGTTGTATGTCTAGGTGTCTTCATTTCTGCACATTGTCAGGGTAGCCGCTAGGTTTTGTGACCTCATAGTTTTCTGTTTCACCATAGATGTTTTCCACGGTGTCACATTCCCATTCGGTTATGCCATCGTTGTGATACTCCTCATCGAAGGCCTTACCGTACTTCTGTTCGAGGTTCCAATTGTCTTCAGTAGGGTCAGTCTCGGATTCAACTATGATTGTCGAGTGAGCTACCCTTGTTAAGACCCATTTCTTCATTGTTCTCATTGCCATATTATTTTTCATAGTTTTATCATCATTTGTTTGCCTCATAGAATGCACGAGCAAACCCTCTCGGTGTCTGGCTCCGCATCTCCTTTGTCCTTTCTGATTTCCCTCCGTACATAGACCACATCTTCGATCCTAATACTGGAGGTAGATCCTTTTTCTCTGGTTCATTGAACTTACCCCATAGACAGGTGTACTTGGTGTACTGTTCCTCTTCCCTCTCACCTACCGGCAACCAGCCAGCAAACTCGTGAGGGTGAAACGCATACACCTTGTTACCTATCCACCTCTTCAACCTGCCCACCGGATTCTCCATCACCCACCACTCGGGATCATAGATCAACGCAGCTCGCAGACAGGCATCCACTAGAGCTATGTTGTTCAACAGTTTCTCTGGTGTTTCCCTTGCCTTCTTCTTCCAATGCCGTGTGCCTGATACCGCGAACTCCGTACAAGGTGGAGCCATCAGTATCCCATGCACTTCCTCGTTTAACTTGGGGAACAAGCGCACATCAAACCCCAGCTTAACATCCACCTGCACCACCTCATACCCTGCCTCTCTGTATGGCTCACTCCACCTACCGCTGTAATCACAAAGGGATAGGATCAACCTACTCATTCGCCCCCCTTATGGTTATGCACCCGTCCTCATACTCGACGGTGTAGTGTGTGTAGCCCTCGAAGAACTGCTTAATAACCCAGCCGGATAGATCAATGACTGATGTACCCTTCTTGTCTGTTACCTTGCGTACCTCTACCGCAATGTCATCACCATCGAGTAGCCACAGCTTGATCGTCGGCAGGGTCGTGTGCCAATCAGCGGATACAGCCTCGATCCCCGGCGTCCACTCTGTTGTGTAGTGAGAGTTAGGAGTGAAGCCAACCTCTGACAACCTCTTGTTCTCTAGCCAGATGCGAGCGTGTTCCTGCCCTGACTTCTGATCCTTTCCTAGCTTATACTTCTTCATACTCTGGTTCTTCTTCATACTCTATGTCCCTGTCAGCATACTTGGAGTTCATTACGTCCTGCATAAACAGGGAGTCTTCACACGGGGTACACACTTGGTTAAACCCCCAATCTTTCTTGATGCTGACAGGATGTTCCTTGCTACAGTTCCAACACTTAAACGTCATGCCTGATTATCCTTTCTTGGTGGGACATACGCTGTCCTTGCGTGTAACTATCGTATCTAGTGTTACTCATGCCTTAAACCTATGCTTGATCCAGTATCCGAACTTCTCGTTGGGGCTGCGTAGTTGTATGGGGTACTTGCTGTCAACCTTCTTGGCCACATACCCCTCGAAGAACTCGCACCCTTCCTTCTCGTTAGTCTCTTGCATGAAGTTCCACGCCTCCTCTAAGGCGAACTCTGAAACATTAGGACAGAGATAAGCCCCTGCTTTCTGAGGGATAACTTCCTTGTAGTCTTGGAGCCTACCTTTCTGACGCGCAAACGCCTTCAACCTCGGCAATCGAAAGATATCCAACATACCACACCATTGATTTGCTTTCCCTTTGTAGAAGTCTCTTGATTCACTTTGCAGTACAGCGAAGATAACCAATGATCCTTTACCCTTGTCGTGTCTCCTTTCCAACGCTTCACAATCTACCCAGATCGCTTGCTTCCAATCGTTTCTCATTTGTTTTAGAGCAACGTCGAACTCACCCTCGATGGACAACCTTTCTCCGTGCCTATTCCACATCGAGCCAGTAGGCACATGGACTAACGCTCTCCATCCATTGTACTTCGGTTGCCATATCCACTTGCCCCGCTTCGGTACCGCCTTGTCTATGGGGCCACCGTTTGTTGGTCGGGCTGGGTATGTGATCGGCCCTTCTGGTTGGTCGTACAACTCTGGCCGTGGTTCTTGGTTCTCTAATGTTGTTTTAATTATAGCTCTCTCTTCCATATCTCTATTACTTCCTCCAATGGTATGTTGTATTCTCTCTTGAACCTGACCTTAACTTCATGCAGGTCACTCCTCTCTATTACTACCCCGCTCCAGAAATCAGCAGAGGGGCCGGTGTGAAAGAAGGCAAGCGGCGTTAGCTTCCACCTTCTTATGTGCTGCGATATCCACATCATCGGATCTATTTTGCAGTCGCTTCCATTAAGCACCACCTTGTCGGGGTATTCTTGAAACACTTGTCGCAGTACCAAGTCCCTGTCTCTCCCGACGAACACGGTTAGTGAACCAATTCTAATTCGCTTGGTTGCAATGCCGGACATAATCTTAATAGGTCTTTGAAATGTTCCCCTTCTTGGAACTCCTTGTACCACTCCTTCATGTCAGGGATAGACCTGTGCAGGTGGAGTGCGTCGATGTCTGGGTTGTAGGTTAGTGTCACCTTACCCCTCATTACAGCAGCCAACAAAGCGTCTTGCTCTTGGCCGTTGTCTGTTGCTTCACATATCGTATCGTTTATGTAGTCTGTTGCTATCATACCTTTACCTGTATTGTGCAGGGCATCAGCTCGTGGATTGCCAAGTTAGTTTCCAATGAGTAGAGGCTGTGTCTCTCCTTGTGGAACCCTTCCTTCGGCTTGCTCTTCTCTGCCAGCTCAAGGGCATCGCTACACTCATACGCATCGAACAGATCAGCGAGCTTACCTATCAGCTCATCCTGTTTGTCCTTGGGTATTGCACTACTCTTCACCTTAACCTCGAAGGAATCCTCGAAGTGATCGGGAAGGCTTGGGTCTATGTCTGCCAGCGCAGCGGTGTCTGCCTTGCGGTAGCTGTTCATCATAATGATCTTACCATGCTCACACTCCCATGTGCCGGTCACATCCTGCTTACCTGTCCAATGGTTGTAGTGCATATCAGGTACGCCCTCCTTGATTACCTTGGAGGTTGAATCGTACTGCTTCCAATCAGGCTTCAACTCGGCCAGCAGTTTCATGTCCGAGACAATCTCTGCATCCTCTACTGTAGGATACTTGCTTGCCTTCTTGATTGCTGACGTTCCGCTTTTCTTTATTCTATCTAGTGCTGCTATGCTCATCTTATTGTTACCTTTCTGTATTTAACATTGACCACCCCAACATCGAGGTCGCCAACCAGTTTCTTGAAGAGGCTCTTGCTAATGTCTAGCTTGCGCCCCTTATGATAGAGCCTACGCGCTGGCCCTCGATCCATTACGACACCCATTACTTTGTTCGTGCCGTACTCTAGCTGGAGCCATGTCCCAAACGGGTAGTCCCAACTTGCTATGTATGGCTTGGCCGGATCGAACTTGACCCTGCTTGCCATCGGTCTGCCCTTGTACTTGTCTCCGTACCATGAGCATTCAGTTGTCTTGTCCATCCCCCACACTAGAGGGATCATCGCTATCAGTATTATTGTTATCAGTATCTTCTTCATCATCTTCTAGGTATGTTGTCATGCATTGCTGCAAGTTCCACTCACTCGTCGCCGCATATATGGCATCACCGTCCTTGTACATTCCCACCCTCTTATAGAACGTGCGTAGCAATCGCATCAGCATGGAGAACAGAGCGTAGTCCGATCCCCTCCGTAAGAGGTTGAGTGTGTATGTTCCTACTAGCTTAACTATTATCATTCATGTCTTCTCCTTTCTATTAGTCGTGTGTTATGTCGAATACATCCTTACCGTCCTCCTCCTTGAAGGCTACGATCAGGTGTGTCTTGCACTTGTCTAGCATGGGCTGTATCTCATCTACTATTAGAGACTCAACACCATCATCACCACCCCATGTTGCTCGCTTCAACGCCCACCAATCATCGAACTCATCCACCTTCGGGTTGCATCCTTCAGCGTAGGCTAATGGGTGTTCTCTTTTCGCCCCGCCTCCCTCCAATGCAATCGCCGTTGCGCCCCCCGTCATTAAGTAAACCCCGTCATCTCCTACCATGCGAATCGTTGGTTTATCGGAGTCTGCCTGTTCATATCCCTTGTACCAATATCCCTTGTACCAATATGATTGTTGTTCCGTGTCCTCTGACACCACCTCGCCATCTTTCCCTAGCACTCGCATCTTGGAGCCAACGGTGAATTTTGGGTGGAGTTTCGAGTAGTCTATTACCTTCTGCACCTCGTCCTTCTTGAACTTGAGGATGTCCGGCTCTGTGTATTTACCTTCTATCATGTTCCTAGTTCTCTCCCTTCTGCGTGGGCGATGGCTTCCCTTATCTTTCTGGTTACGGGATCGTCACAGTGGGCGACGTTCAACCTTAAGGAAGCCAAGGCCAACTCACGGATGCAATCGAGTGCCACTCGCAACGCCTCGTACATCTCTGGCGCACTCGCTATCAGGTGTGCATTAGCTTCTTGCTCCTCCACCCTTAAGCCGTACTGATCTACCCGAATGTCTGCGACGATCTTGCTGCCATCGCTGCCGCCACCCACCATTAAGTCACCTTCCCCCTCGATTGTTGAGATCAACCAAGGGCCGTCCGTATGTTTTGTTTTTGTTTCTTTACTCATCAGTTATTTCTTTCAGTTGTTTCATTAGTTCTTCTTCTGTTTCTTCCATCTCGTAACCAACAAGTCCCGCATCGGTTAACGCCTTGGAAAACTCCACCCCTACTTGTCGCAAACAGGACTTCCTCCTCTCCGAGGTGCGCCACCACCGAGCAATCTTCTCTTTAGTTACGGTGTCCATCAGTTGTTTCCGAATGGGTTGTGGTTCATCCCGCTAAACATAAGGCTGTCCTTAATGTACGGGGTGAGGATTGAGTCAGGTGCATCGTTCGCTGCCTTACCTAGTGCATCTCTTATGAACTTAAGGTAGATCGTTAGTGACACCACCGCTTGATCGTCCCTGTCCAAGCTCGCAGCTAACAGCTTCAACCAATCAACTCCTACCGCTATAACCGTAGCTGACTTCACCAGTATATCCGGCCCTGATCCTAATATGTCAGAGGCATTCTTGATGATGTCGCTCGGTTCCTTTAATGATATGTTCTTACCTTTCATCTTACTCCTTCCTGATACTTCATTGTTAGTTCTGTTGCGTTCTCTCTTCTCTTGCCTTCGTCCCATAGGATTTGCCATAACCTACAATAGAACTCCTCTTCTTCTGATGCGCCGCCGTTAGCGTGGCTGATCCATGTTCTCATCAACTGCATCTGGTACTCCTTGGCTACCTCTTCCTGCTTGTCTGCCTCTCTGTCCTCTGCACAGGCGTTGAACATCTTGCACCCTGTTGGGCTGTGCTTGTGAACACCACACTTGCCATCTCGGTAGTGGACACAACTGCCATCGTTATTGGATGCCGGTACTAGCGTTGGGATTCTGGCCTCTGTTATCGCGCCGGTTCGTTTGTCTATCATCTTGATAAGCGTACCCGAACTGGCTAACAGATCATCAGCTCTATTCACCGTCAGCCACATCGCTGTTGACACTCCCTCTCTAGGTATTAACACCCCCAAGTATCCCTCAAGATCACGAGGCAATAGATATCCAGGCATGACCGTGCATCCGTGCTTACATTTACTACAACTACAGCTAGTTCTCTTATGTGTATTCATTTGTTTATTTAAGTGAGCCGGTCAGGGCAGAGGGGTACTGTATAACGAAAGGATACCCTTACCCTGTTAACGGATTTACCAAGACGATCAGAGGAGTAACAAGAAACCCGCTGCGCCCACGATCCGAACCGGCAAAGTATTATTGCTTGACCGCTACGTTGCGGAGGAAGGAGGCCATCACCTTGATTGAGGACTTAACATCAGACAGTATAATGAAGTTGCCCTCTCCATACATTGTCTTTCCATCTTCCCATGAGAAGGCGTCATCTATTCCAATGCCGAACACCTTGACCTTGTGTACCATCCGGCAGAACTCGGCGTTATCCCCAACGTGAACCATTGCCTCATGCCCAGAGTAAGATGAAGCACGAGGTTGACCATCGCTGATGACAAATATTATCTTCTCGTCGTGGTCCAAATAATCCTTGGCCATCCTCTCTCCTATATGCTTGATAGCGTAGCCGTCTAGGTTGTTCCAGCCACACTTGAGCTTGGCAAGTACCTGTCTGCTGTCTTTGCCGTCAGCTATGATGTCGTGTATCAGCATATCATTAGATGGTACGCCGGTATGTCCTGTGTTTATCACTTTCTTTATGTCGCCATCCTCTGTGTCCGAAGTGGTATGTGAGTGGACATTCAAATCTATACCGTCGATCTTACTCAACGCTTCAACCAGTATGATTGCCGCGCAGTTGGCTTCATCCATCCTTTCGATTCCCATTGAACCTGATCTATCTACCAGCAGGGACACCGCTATCTTCTTGCCGGTTACATTCTCGATCTGCTCGAAGACCCTCGGCTCATCCATGTCGGTGATCGCCAGCTTGTGAAGGGAGCCGGGATCGAGTGACCCGTTAAGCATACCGTGGATGTGGCTCTCGGGGTGGTTGTTCATAAACAAGAGGCTGTTGACCACGGCTTTGATCTCCCCTTTCTGATCGGCAACTATCCTGTTGTAAGCGAGCCTCCTGCTCTTTGTGTAATCATCTCTGTAATCCTTAATCCTAATAACTTCTGGGCCACCACAGGATGTGTTGATTTTCGGCAGCATCAGTTCATCCAGCGGCTTTGGTTCCTCTTTGTTACGCCCTGCCTCCATTACCTCCCCGAAGAGGGTGTCATCTGCTTGAACCGGCAGCCCTTCATACGGATCATCACCATCCTCACCCTTGTCCTCTCCTTCATCCTTCCCCTTGCCATCACCTTTGTCCTTGTCCTCGTCCTTGTCCTTGTCCCCTTTACCTTCACCCTCATCACCCTTGTCCTCTTCCTCATTGTCTTGCCCTGCCCCTTCGTTGTTCTCCTTCTCTTCCTCTTCCCCTCTGCCTTCCTCCTCTTCGTCCTCGTCCTTCTCAAACACTCGCTTGATGAACTCGGCTATGTTGCAGGACTTACTGAACCTGTCGGGTGCTTCCCCAGATAGGGCTAGGTCTGCTATCAGGTTCATCACCTTCCGCATCCTTTCATCTTCAATCAGCTTGGCATCCCTTGGGTTGAGCGTGTTGTACGCTGCTGCCACCATCGCCGTGCCGATACGGACACCTCCCTTAACCTCATCTGCTTTGTCCTTCTCAAGCATTGCGTCGATGTCCGGCCCCTCTACCGTGGTGCAATGATCCCGATGCGAGTCAAAGTAGGAATCAAATCCCGGCCACTTGTCGGAGACTTCCTTTCTAGCTATTGCCTGTTCAAGTGCAGTCCATAGGTAGTGACCGCCTTTGTGCTTGGTTGTCCTTGCCTCTTCGTAAGCATGGAAGTCCACCGTTGTTTTCATAGTGGATGCAATCAAGGCCATGCCTGACATAACATCAATGGCTGCCTCTTCGCTTCCTGTCTGCGCCACTATATCCGCTGGCATAATCACCGTGTCTGATGATATGTCATTAGCTTGCGCCCCATCCCTGCTTGCAAACCCCAGCCTCAATGACTGCTCGTTACCATCCGTGCTGTTGTTTAGCAGGTTAACAGTACCCGCCACCTCTTTCTGGATGGTGTCCCTTGACTGTTCCTCTGGGTCAGCCTTCGAGCGTGAACTCCACCCCCAGTTGCTTGGCCCCATGTAATCCCACAACCTGCCAGTTAGGCTGCGCCCACTCCTTGGCTCCACCTCATATGTGTCACCATCATCATCGTCGTACCTACCTCTTGCGTAGTTCAGTTCCTTTTCAAACCAACCCATGTCTTGTTCCTTTCTCTTTGTTGTTACTCATGTTCCTAGTGTTACGCCAAGCCCACGCCAGCGAGCAGCTTCAACACCCTAGACCTCTCGCTGTCTGCGCCGTCGCTATCGTAGTGGTTGAGCATCGACACCCTGAATGCCTCGTTCCCAATCGCAGGGTAGAGGTAACACGCTGCCTCAAGCTGACGGTATGTGATCGGCTTGTCGTATGATCCTGTGCCTACCACCCCTGTCTTGGCGTAGACCTGTTGCGATACAGTAGCCAGCTTCTTGGCCACCTCTTCATCCACCCCTGTCCTTGCCACTAATGTCTTGGCTGTCTGCGCCTCGGTCAACGGGGTGAACTCCACCTTAACGGAGAAGCGGGACAGCAGGGACTCACACATCTTGTATGTACCCTGATACTGTAGCCCTATGTTCATGGTCGCCACGAATATGGTGTCCGGCCCTACCTCCACCATGCCATAGCCCTCGACATGGGTGCGTCCATCCTCAAGCAACTCAAGCAGGGGATTCTGTATGTAGGAGGACAACCTGTTCAGTTCCTCAAAACGTACAACACATCCACCCATTTCGAGGACCTTCACAAACTCGGAAGTTTTCCAATAGGTAGATCCACTCTTCGCACCATCCTTGCCGAACCATTGTTGCGGTTCACGCACCGTCGCACAGTTGATACTGAAGAAGGGTCGCTTCTCTGTTGCCGCCAACCATGAACACCATTGGCTCTTGCCTGATGACGGTGGGCCAGAGGTCATCACCTTCTTACAACGCTCACTCTTGGAGGAACAGATGGACTTGCCCAGTTTCTTGAGCTTGGGCGACACGATGAAGTGCTTGTCCACCGCTGGTATCTCTGCCTTGAACTCATCCTCACCTTCAGCACCAGCAGTAGGTCGCCGCCGTGCCGCTGCCATCATACGGGTGCGCTCATCTTCCCAGCTACCACGCTCACTACTGTACTGGTTGTAGATAGGTTCAGCGTATGTGTTCACCAGCTCCTCGATGTATCCGACACCTTCACCACCGAACAGTCGCTTCGTGTCCAGCTCCCCCATTGAGAACCGTTTGTAGCTTCCGTTCATCGCTGCCTCCTCGCTTAACGAGTGACACTCCGGCTCCGGTGCATCACCCTCATCCTCATCATCCTCGAAGGGCGTGAGGTCGCCGGTTTGCAGCCACTTGGACACCACGTTGAGTGCCATCTCGTTAGGCTTCGACTCAATCCATTCTTCCAACGAGACAAACGCCTCGCCTGTGCCACGCTGAATCCAGCCCAACACCTTGTCCATGTCCTCTGCGTGGAAGCTGTCCTTCTTAATCTGGATCAACTTACTCAAGACTCCTGCTATCTTACTTTCCTTCTCTGTTACTGCCATACTGTTCCTTTCTCTTTAGTTTGTTAACGCTGCCAACTCTGCCATCAACTCGGCCTCTGTCTGCTCCTTCCCGATCCACACCCTCCGGCAAGCCGCGCCAATCGTCTCAACAGTAGGCTCTGCTGCCTTGCTCTTGCCTCCACCCGATGTGAACTTACGCTTGGTCGGATGGGTGCAGGAGTGACTCCATGTGCCGTGGTTTCCGCTCTCTAACACGGTGAACCCCGGACTCCTCTGCTTTCTTTGAAACCCGTACCCCGCCAGCGACTTCCATGCTGTTGCCGGTACTGGTTCAATCAACCACACCCAATCACCGTTCTTCTCTACGGATATGGATGGATGGTTCTTCTTGACCCACGCCACGGCCTCGTCTTGAGCTACCGTCTTGCGTGGTGTGCGCTTCCTAACCTTGGGCTTCTTTGCTACTACACTCATGCTTTCTCTCCTGTATTGTGAGCCTGTCCTTACGCCGACCCTTCAATCTCCGAGGGTTACAGCAACAGGCGCATTGCCCTTTCTCACCGCGATGCCTGATCTCTTTCAGTACCCACACCTCGGCGTCTCCTTCTCTCCACCTCTTCCTTATTGTCCTAGCCATTCTTATTCATCCAACCATTCCTTTCCTTACGTCAATAGCTGACTGTCTATCCATTCTCTCTAGGTGTGCCATCTCTGCGTTCACCTCCTCAAGTGTCAGTTGCTTGCCATCCTTGTACACCTGATACACCTCACTCTCTACTAGTGAGCCGCGAGGTTGAATCAGTAGGTGTACTGCACGAGCCAACACCAATTGCATCGGGTTAATCATGCCTCCTCCTCTGGGTATGTGTAGTTCTCATCATAATTCTCTGGGTCTAGCACAGAGAGGCGAGCGTTCACCTTGTCCTCGTAGTCATCAGCTATCCGCTCCAAGTTGGTAGCCGCCTCATCTACGCCTTGGCTCTCGGCACTAACCTTGTCTGTTATCTCATCCAGTAATGGCTCGTCTCTACACGTTGGGTATCCCTCATGGAAGCTATCCAACTGACACGCCATGCAGGACGCTGCCTCCGCTATCTCTCTTACCCTTGGGATGATTTCGTAGAGGTCACTTGTCTGTGCGTCTATCTTCTCCTTGGCGACAGCGTCATTGCACAACTCGAATACTTGCGGGACATTAGAGTGACTAGATGCCAACAGCTTGGTGATTTTCTTTGCCAACTCTGCTGCGCTCATGCTGTCACCTCGCTTTCGATAGCTAACGCTGGCTTCAACCCCAACAGTTGCGGGGCTGTCTCTCCTATCAGGTCAATGGCATCACCGACTGTCTCGATGTAGAGGATAGCTGACACCTTGTAGTAGTCATCGGCAGCATCCCCAACAGCATCGTCGATCTCCTTCATCTTGGCTTGATGCTTCCGGAACTCCTTCAACTGGTCGCCCTTGAGTGCCAGCCTTACCTTTGAATCGCTTCTGGTATATTCCCATGTAGCGTTCACTCGTTGTTGTGCGTCAACAGGCTTACACCCTCGCTCCACCAGTTGCGTGTTCAGTTCGTTCGTTTCTGCGCAGTTCACCTTGATCTTTTCTCTGATCTCGGCGGCACCGATGCTCTCCTCCCATGCCTGTTGTGCTGTCTGCCTCTTGCCTTCTGCCTTTGTCTCTGCTGCTCGCTTCAGCCGATGGTTACTCTCTGTCATCACTTCCATCAGGCTCTTCTTGTCTGTTGCATTCAGCTTCCTGTCTCTGTTTACTGTATCTAGGTTCACTACTTGTTCCTTTCTTTTAGTTTGTTTCTGTTTCTCCATGCGGTGGTGTTGCCACATACCCCACGGACTCACTCTCTGCGTTGATAGGCCAGGGCGTTGACACTATCCACCCGCTTGACTCTCTACCTACTATGCTGCCCCACGGACATAGGCTCTTGAGGAATGTATCCGCACTCACCCTGTCCTCCATGTCGTGGGAAATTATGTCGCCACACTTCCACTCATTCTCCAAGTTGAACGACTCGGGAAGATGGTAGTATGTGTGACCGCTACAACCCTCTGGGTCATGGCAACTGATCCGGCTACCTATCTTCTCAAGCACAGACCATTGCCTGTCTAGTCCCAGCCTCCCATCATATAGGTTGCCGTCGAAACTATGGGGTAAGGGGTGAAGGCAGCTTTTCTTTCTGCAATCAGGGCCGCAATGCCTCATGTCATTCATGCCAGCTTCCTCCTTATCTCTGCCAGCTTGGCCAATCCTTCGCCGTGTCCGACATACACCTTGCCGGTAAAGGGGAACAGGTCTTGCTGCCCTCCCGTTGTCTGCGCTACCTGCTTGTGAGCTGCGTGTCTCCTTGCCGCTCGCCTCTCTGCTTTTCTGTTTATTCTCCTAGCCATTTATTGCCTCCATTCTCTGTCTCTTTGCCGTCTCCAACAGGCACTTGATCTTATCTATCTTCACCTGACATGGGTGCGGCGGGTATCCACGGTTAGCTCCCGCATACTTAGGGTTAAAGTACATCACATTGCTTGTGTCCACCTTGGGCGTCTGCTCACTTAACTCTCCGAGCAGTTGGAGTATCTGGTTTATCAGCACGGCTTCACCTCCACTCCAAGCGACTCCATCTTGATCTCGAACAACCAATCGTCGGCACGGGTGTTGTTCAGCTCCGTCTCCCGTGCGAGCCAAATGACCTCTGCGATGCGGCGATCCAACTTAATCTTCTTCTTCTTCTTCATATTAGAACATCCTTTCTCCTGATATGGTTGGGCTAAACGCATAGAGCAACATCATCAGGGCTATCGCTCCATACAGTACGATGGTGAGGATCACTAACCCCACCGTTTCCAAAGGCTTCTTGCCTAGCATTATGTCTATGATCTTCTTCATGTAACTTCCTTTCCTAGTGTTACACCATTGCCGCCTTGAAACGCTGATAGTAGTAGCGGCAATCCTCTTCATCTATCACATTCTCCGTGACCAGCATCGCCAGCCAGAACTTCATCGCACATTTCTTCCCACCGCCAAAGCTCTTCGCCTCGGCCCTAGCGTGTGCGCTGGACACCTTGCCCTCAAACAGTATGAGGCTGATCCGATCCACCCCATCGGGAAGGTCACACCAAGTCTCGAACGTGTACCCCTCCGGCACCTTGGCCTCCGGCTTGTTCACCCCATTCCTCAACAGAGGGTTGTTCTCCGGCAACCTAAAGCCGCATGACATTCCCTTGGTTCCGACCGGCAATGGTCGATGCTTACCCGCACCGTTACCCGCCTGACTTTGCCTGTCCCAACATGGATTGATCTTCCCGTGTTTCATGAGTAGCTCACCTCCAATTCACCCGCCGGACTCACCGACACATCGATATGGCTGCCAACGTCATCACCTAACCTTGGAGGGTGCGGTATCCCTATCTCATCACACCATTCAGTTGCGGCGTCGTGACAGTCCTGATGCGTCTTGAAGTAACCCAAGCTCCTGTCCATCGTTGGCTCCCAGTATCCCTCTGGTTGCTGCTCCATTACTGACCAGAAGAAACCGGCCAAGCCTTTTTGAATACTCATTTCTAACTTCGACATTACTTTACTTCCTCCTCGAACCTGCCCCATTGGTCTGCTGTTTCTAGCTTCCACCTCATCTGCCTAGCCAACGCTGGATTGCTGGCTTCGATCCGCGCCCAGTACAGTACCGCCCAAGCGTCTACCTGCTTGGCAAACCTGCCCACCACCTGAGTGTTCGTTCTCACTCCCTCAGACTCACTTGCGGCGTACACCACGAAGGACTCCTCAACCTCCACCTTGTTATCCAAGGGGCCGACTACCTTGCCTGTATGATCCTCAATCCAGACCACCGCCTTGGCCAACTTGGCCTCTTGCGTAGCCTCTATATCTTTCAGGATTTTTCCTGCTATCATGATCTATTCCTTTCCTTTTGGGTTATGGTTACAAAAAAGCCCCCACCCACATCATTGTGAGCAGGGACTACTACTACTACTACTGCTACTACTGCTACCGTTAGGCTGTCACCAACGCCGCCATGTCATTGGTTGGGGTAGATTCACCGGCCTTGGTGAACGCTGCCAGTTGAGCCTCTAACGCTTTGATCCGGGCCTTGTCGGCCAATGACTGTGTGACCTGTGCCGCCTTGGTTGCCGCCTTGGGCAGCCTGACTATCTTTTCGGCAAGGTTTATCTGAACGTGTTTCTTGCCCTTGGCATCAGTCTTTTCCTGTACTCGAATATCGGTGTACTTGGCATTACGGACAGCAGTAACGGCGGCCTTGGTTCCGGCATCACGCAACGTCTGTTTGTTTTTGCTCCACTTGACACACATGGCGACGATAATCTTGTCATCATCTGCTTTCACACCAGTTAAGCCCCATGATGCACCGTTGAGCTTCTTGAATCCTTGAAACGTCTTGGCCGCCAGTTGTTCGCCGACGGTCACTAGAATGTTGGATGTTTCTTTGTTAATAATCACTTTTTACCTTTCGTTTGTTTGTGTTTCGATTTCTGACTATCTCATCAGGGCAGCGAGTCAATCCGCTACCGACACGCAGGAGAGATGGAATAGCTCCACCAGTATTGAGCATTGCGCTCGTTCAGTCTCCTGCATCTACTGTAGGCAACAGGTTGCTAGTCTGTTTGGTAGTCATTACCCACTAGGTGTCTTTACAAGCACGCCCCGTCTGGAATCCCGAATCCTACACTTTGCTGCCACGCTTACCCCGTGCCGTTCCTGTCACTAGCTTTTAACACATAGTTTCCACGGTCACGCATTCGGCCTGATCTGACCCACACCGCATCTTGCGGGCTATTGCTTCCCCGTATCTGCACACGAGTTGCCATTGCTGTGGGCCGCCCACCTTTCGGATTCTCACCGAGATTGGACTGCAAAGGTTTATGTAGGATTCACGGTAGATCGCCTCGATGCTACGGTTGATTGTGGGGATTGGCTACAGGTTGTTAATCTGCTGTAATTATCCCGCCGCGCATTTCCTCTCCTGACCAAGCCTTCGCCGCCGTTATCGACTCGCCACACTACCGAAGCGGCATGGCACGTTGAATCGTTTTACTCATTACAAGTGGCGGCATAGGTCAGGGCTTTCGTCGCGTGAAACCTAGTTGCCGAGATCATTTCACAATGGTGAACTCATGTGGCCCACCGTATTTTTTTCGTCCTTTCGGATCGCCGTTCATCGCTCCCCTTTCTATGTCAGGTCATTCCTGTTTTGGGATTGGTTGGTTTACGAAACCGTTTGTACTTGTGGATTCTGCTGGGGCCGCTACCCCCTGACGAAGTGTGGACTATATTGATCCAACCACCACTTTCAAAACTCGCTCCATCCAAGTCTACTAGCCAGCAATTGATTGCCCTCTAACAAGGTCTGGCATTCGACAACGGAAACACGGTCAAATGATCGTATGTCTGTATCGAGTCAGGCTGAACACCTTTCTCTACCTATAGAAACTGCGTTGTCACCCTATCCCCATAGTGTTACACCCTAGCGGCACTTGAGGGGGGTAGGGGGAGGGGGGAACAGCTTTTAGCCAGCCGCAATGTATATGTGTCCCATCTCAACTTTCTGGCTTTTCCCGAATCATCTTGTTATCCTAGACCTAGTGTTACGCATAAAGAGGTACAAGCAATGGCTCCTGGTACTTCGGGAGGAGTTTGGTGGTGCAACCAGGGCAGATAAGTTGCGGCTATTATGGAGTATGATAAAAGTGTTGGGAGGTGGCCGTGGTAAGGAAGCTGTTAGGAAGTATCGCTGTTGTGTTCGCTGTGTTCTTTTTGATCGGGTGTTACGCCGTTGTCGGCCTTATAGCGGCAGTAGCGCAGGTTGTGGCTGTTATATGCCGTTCAAAATAATGCTAGGGGGAGGCTGTTGGATTAACGAAGCGTACCCGGAGGAGGATATTGGATGGAAGAAGGCAGGGATAAAGAAGTGACCCACTATTATGTGTTAAGGATAGAGTTAAACGGGGACGATGTTGCCGTAGCGGTGAGTTGTGTTCCTGATGACACGGGGTTCGAGATGAAAGTCTTGGTAAGAAGCCCTATTCCGCAGAGCGAGTTACCCGTTGTGGTTTCAGATGAGATAAAAGAGTGGATTGAAGATGTTAGGAAGGACTATCATCAGTCGCATTTAATGAGTCTTCCTTGATGGCCTGTTGTTTGAGTCTGGTTTTTACTTCTTGGCTGGGTTTGAACTGCATCCTTATGGTCGCTGGCCACATTTCTCGCTTCATTTTAAGGTTTAAGCCTAGTCTTGCCTTCCTTTTAACTGGGATAAAGCGACCGAGTGACGTTAAGCGAACTGCTTTGCCCCCCAGAACGTGTCGTAGTATGTGGAACGGTAGAATCTTTAGTATATGGTTAACTAGATCCAGCTTTTGGCCTGTGGCCTTGGCTATTTCCTTGGCGATAGTGCGTGTGCCTACCTTAATGATCTTCTTCTGGGGGGATTTCACCTTCTTCTGGGTGTCTGATACCTATTTTTGAGCCTACGAGTAGTTGTTCTGTATTGTGAACGCTTTCAAAGCAGTCGTAGCACACGTTTCCGCTAACAGCCTTGTCCCAATAGAAGCATTTCCTTGGTTTGGAACAGTAGTGACAGGTGTTCAAGGCCCCTCTGATGTCTTTTGGGAGAAGGATCATGGCGGTACGCCTCATATTTGTGCTCATTTCCATTTATCCCCCTCTAGTAAGGCTAATATAAGCCCGTAGTTGGACACATCTCTTGCGCTATCCCGAATGGATTCGTTATTGGGGGAGGAGTTGGGGTCTTTGGCCTGTTTTTGTAGCAGGTTTAGTAGTCTTTGCACCTTGTCGTTAAGGCGAATGGTGGTTGCCAGCATATTCATGGTCTTATCCTCGAACGCTGCTATGTTTTTGGGGCCGTAGTCCTGTTGTTTCTGGTCGAATAAGCTAATGCAGCCTAGTGATTCTATTAGGGCTTCCTTCCCCATAGTGGTTTGGATGCCTAGTGACGCGACAACTGCCGATGACAGCTCCTCATTGTTCATTTCGTTCATTTTTTATTTGATTACCTAGGTGTTTTAGGAATTTCTGCATATTGTGTTTTTCGTCTTCGCTGCGTTGAATCTTTCGCCTTACCATTTTGCATCCGTAGTGGATAGAGGTACGGTCCACGCCCCAAAACCTAGCCACAACGCTTACTTCGTATCGAGGAGTGTAGGCTTCACACGCAACCCATTGGCAGAGATGGCGCACCCTACCAATATGTCTGTTTCTTCCGGTTCTGCTTAACTGCAATAGTTCCTCAACGTCGATATTGAAGTAAGAGGAGGCGGCTTCGGCTAATAGTTTTAATCTCATAATGCGCTAATTATCTCTTCGGAATCAAGGTACCGGCCTTGGTCATCCTGTAGGCTTCCGATGTCTATTATGGCTTCAAGTCCCCCGTCATAGAAAAACGACAAAAGAGAGTTAAGCTCGGAGATTTGGTCTAGTGTTCTAATTTTCACTTTCTTGTTGATGTTAAGGCTAGTCCTCACGATGAGGCCCTTCTTCCTTGCTAGTCGATAATCCTCCACGGCTGTTTGAATAATGGCGCATAACAGTAACCTTATCCCGTAGTCATCTACCCAAGGGAGACATCGGAATGAATTTTGTGTATTCTGGCTGGAACTCAAATTGTATATCCCCTCCGCTTTGTCCGTTACGGTTTTTGGCTATGGCCATGTTAACCCTCTTACTTAATGTTTCATGTAACTTGTCCTCTACGTCGAGTGGTGGCTCATAAAGAAACATACAGCAGTCGGCGTCCTGTTCAATCGAGCCGCTGTCACGGAGGTCTGATAGCTGGGGCTTACGGTTGCCCTTCTTCTCTATCTCTCGGTTGAGCTGGGCTAGAGCAATGACAGGGACGTTCAGTTCTGTAGCCATCAATTTCAGGCCACGGCTTATTTCGCTTACCACCTCGTATTTACCCTGCTTTCTGGCGTCCTTACTCCCCTGTAAAAGTTGGAGGTAGTCTACGATTATCAGCCTTACTCCGTGGTTACTCACATAGCGTCGAGCTTCGGATCGCATCATGCTGGTGGTTAGGTCTGTCCTGTCGTTGACGTAGATGGGAAGCATTTTGACCTCTGTGCCTATGCTTATCCTCTTGAAATCGTCTTTGCTGAGTACGCCTCTGTAAACGGTAGTCATGTCCATGTCGGCGTGAACGGCCATGAGGCGCATACCCAAGTCTTTTCTGGTCATCTCAAGGCTGAACATACCTATGGGAACACCTGACATGAGGATGTTTCTTGCCATGCTGATAGCCATAGCGGTCTTACCTTGCCCAGGTCTGCCAGCGATTATGTAAAGACCACCATCCCGAAGACCTCCAAGGGCATTATCGAGTGTCAGCCAGCCGGTAGGAATACCCCAAGGAGTGTCTGATTTATTGTTATACCTTTCCTCAATTTCCTCTACGATTTCCTGTACGGTAGCCTTGAGCGTTTCGTCTGTTGTACGGGACACATGATCCTTGATATCTAGGATGAAGGTTTGCAGGGATGAGATAACGTCATCAATCTCCCCCGTGCTGGCCGCTGAGACAGCCGTCAAGGCACTTTCCAGCTTCGCCTTAGTCTGCCTCCGGGTTTTGTGTAAAAACATCTCAGAGAGCCAATATGGAGCGTTGTGCTTGGTGGGGGCTTTATCCTGCCAATCCGTGATAGCTGTCGCTCCTCCTATTTTATCCAGCACGTTGTTGCTTCGTAGCTCATGGATAACCTTCACCGTCTCGATGTCCTCTGCCCTCTCGTACATGGACTCAAGTGTGCGGTAGACCTCGTAGTATCGGAGGTCGTAGAACCAAGCACCGTCTACTCCAGCAGCTACGGCTTCCTCCATGCCGCCTAACAGGCAACAGCCTAGTAGCCCTTGTTCTGCCTCAAGATTGTAAAGCGCGTTCACCATTCCTTTTCCTTTGTAGTTCCCTAATCTTACTCAAAATGTCTGCCGCCTCTGCGGGGTTTGACTGCTCATACTTCCTAAACTCCTTGGTTAACCTAGCGATCTCGATGTTGTCAGCGTTTCTAGCCCAATCCAGATTCCTCTCAATGTTCTGTGGCCGGAATATGCAGGTAGGGTTTAACCACTTGGATTCGTTCTCTGTGCCTTTCAGCTCCTTCACCTTGTGGTCTATGACTTCCACCATCTCATCCTTGGTGAATCCTTCGTCCAGCCTAGCCCTGATAGTTGTGAGGTGATCGCTACTAGCGTGGCTTCTGTATCTCTTACCTGCCCTCTGGTTGAACTCGTCCATTACCTCCCGCGCTTTAGCCAAGGAGTCCCCATCTTTTTTTACCCTAGATGCACCCACCTTCCCTTTTTTTTCACTATCTAATATATATCTTCTATCTTCTATCTTCTTGTTAGTGTCCCCAAGTGTGTCCCCAAGTGTGTCCCCACGTTTGTCCCCAAGTGTGTCTGCGCCATCTTGGTAGGAGGCCCAGTTTGATACTGTTATTACTGTCTTTCTTGCATACATTTTGCGTCTGATCATGGAGGCCTTTTCCATTGTGATCAAAATACGGTTAGTTGTGTCCTTATCTATGTTGAAATATTTGGCAATTTGACGGCAACTGCACACCAGATCGCCGGGGTTCAGCTCCCTGTCTTCCCCTGCTATTCGCATGACAAAAACCTTGTGGGTTGCCTTCAGCAGGAGGTAGCTCCAGACAGCTAGAAAATAGGGATTAGCGGCGTTGGGGTTATCCAACACTTTGCGGAAGACTTTGACGTATCCATTGGCCATTTATTTCAGCGGTCAAGTAATGCCACGGCTTCTCCTATGGGAATTTGCTTCCACTCTGATAACTGACAGGCTGTGCAATGTGCCTTTAACATCTGCGGGTGCGTCCATCTTTCATCGAGCTTACACGCAAGAGGTCTGTCCTCGTAGATGTTGCATGAGTTGTCTTCGGCTAGGTGCTGGCATTTGTGAATCTCTCTAGTTACAAGATCGACACGCTTGCAACAGGCTCCGGTACACGCCGCGCAATCCGTTGATCCTAGCCCGATTAGTTCTTCCTTCTCAGCCACGCCATGAACCCTTTTTTCTTCGGCTGCGGTCGGATCACCTTGTACCGCCGAATGCAGTCCTCCGGGTTCTTGTTTGCCCTGTCTATCGCCTTCGAGTATTCGCACTCCGTCAGCATCAGCGGAACTTCCCGTCCTTCTGTCGAGGCGTACCCAAATACATACCTGGAATTAGCTCCAGCCTTGCGCGATTTGTTTTCGATTGTAACGAACTCGCCTATGTTGATTGTCTTTTTGTTTGCCATATCACATTAAAATAGAGAGCCAAGGTGTTTCATGAAGCGCACCTCAGTTGGGGGAGAAAGCTAAAAACAACCCTCAACTAACGCCCGTCCGTAGTTCTCCTACGACACCATTCCTTAACTCTCTTACTACTTATAACCCACTCATATAACCATGAGCTTCGACCACCGCACTCACGGGGCCGAAATTCTCCCTTGACGCAAAACCGTCGTGCCAGCCAGCGACAAGGGAAGGCAGTTTCCAGCATCGGTGCCAGAGCGTCCTGCCAAAATTCATTCTTCTTCCCAACAGTATCCATTCCATCTCATCTCGCCATACCCACACCAGTTTCGGTGCATTGGCTTCGGGTTAACTTTATATCTGTGGTCATACTTCAAGAGGTCTGGGCTTGGGTATTGGAGTTCGAGTTCCTCTGCCTCGCTAACAATGAGAGACACCGCTTCACCTCGCCTGTTCTCAGCCTCCCTAATGTCTGCCTTAACCTTTTTAAGTTTTTTTTTAGCAGTTTGTTTTCTTCGACCAGCTTACCCACTCTCACGGATTTGCGGACCGCCACCTCAGACTCAAGGGTGTGCAGCTTTGCCTGTGCTTCCGTGAGCTTTGTGTTGTAGGCTTCGTAAGCGGCAATCGGCATCACGCACATACGGTTGCTCATCAGCCACAAGTTGATCTCTTCAATGCTAATCATTTTTCCTTAGTCTTTCCCTCTCCGTGATTGCGGCGCATTGTAAAGCTGTTCGCCCATTTCTCCTGTAGAGCCAAGTATAGTTTCTCGCCCCGTAAGGTTTCCTCTGGTTCCTTGCCCTTATCTTTTTTCTTCTTGTTTGGGCTTCTTTCGCTTTTCATCTTCTTGGATCATTTTGTTTTCCGCTTCATATTTAATTACGGCTAATGCCCAATTGTGCATCTTGCTGTATATGTCACTCATAAAGGCATCTACGCCTCCTCTGTCAGCCCAACCTAAATCCGCAGCGGCGCGGCCAAGGGTGGTAATTTCCTTCTCTGTGAAAGGGCTAGGTACGGGTTGTTCGTTTTCTGGTTTTTCTGGCATTGGGATATTCTTTATTCAAACTGTTCCACCACTCAAAGGCTTCTGGGTTTTGTTTCCATAGTGTACATATACCTGTGGCGATCCTTCTGGCTACCTGTTCCTCCTTGCGCCAGTTAACGTCCATTGCGCTGGCCAATGCGTGTATACATTCGTGAAGAAACGTGTCGGCCATAGCCTCTTCCGAGATTCCACCACACACCACGATGGTCTGGTTAACAGGATCACACCAACCGAACGCTTCGGCTGCATCACGCTCTGTCTGATCCGCGAACTTTACCTTGTAGGTTAGGTTCAAAATCTTCACCGATTTGGGCGCAACTATACCGGCTAATGCCCTTCGCTTTTCCTTCCATATGTCAAATTGCGTTTTCTTTTTAACAGCCATCACAGATGATCTCCTCTTACCATTCTGAAATAAGTATCCGCTGACATGGCGACTATAAATTTGTGTCTATCCTTGCGGAGTGCGGCTATAGGAAACTGCCCCGTACTTGCGTCACGTTCAGCTTGAGCCAAAGCGTTCCAAGGATGAGGACAGGCACCGACTTTAACCTCGAAGTGCATATCGGGTAGCGAGTCACATATAACATCAGCCACACCGTCGTTGTTCGCGTTAAAGTTCCCCGCCACCTGGGCCGTCCTATAGGCAGGATAACCTTCGTTGGTGCAGAGCGAGGCCCAAGCCCTTTCTCCCACCTTCCCCTTG
>Ga0098060_1000303_pt1 | contig 23776 bp, 30 predicted proteins | sample 21_taG_FD_77063 | JGI IMG/M metagenome (GOLD analysis project Ga0098060, IMG submission 77063) | Marine viral communities from the Subarctic Pacific Ocean - 21_ETSP_OMZ_AT15319 metaG | ecosystem: Environmental > Aquatic > Marine > Oceanic | place: Pacific Ocean | collected 2015-01-19 | reverse complement strand
TCTTTCATCGATAGTTGCAGAAGGGTCTCCATCTTCTTGCTTATCGTTCGTTTCGAAGAGGCTGTACCTGCCGAGTACATGCTTGCTACTGTCAAAAAAAAACCAATAGCTCCTAATAAGATATGAGAAGGAAAGTCTTTCATTTCTTCCCATCGGTCTTGTACTTTCTCTGAATCGTATGTTTCTATGTCGTAGTATTCAAAAGGATTTTCTACTCCTTGTTTTAAAGCAGTTCTAATTCCTTGATTGACTATAAACTCTAACGATTTGAATTTATTTTTTACTACCGGGCGGTATAACAATGCTGCTATCTTATGTAAATTATTACCAAGGTCTTTGCAGTATTCTTCCATATCTACGAAACAACCAAGGTTCATTTTATGGATATCGGAATAACCATATAGAGTGCCGTTATATTCAACTAGTGCATGAAACGATTCTTTAGGTAAAGCTAATTGCTGTAAGTCTTTATATATCTCTTGAATTAATCGAGTAGGATAAAGCTTAACATCTTTTTCTTCTATTTTTAGTAATGCAGCTACCGTAGTGACTAGCTTACTAATATCAGTACCTTCATTCTTAGACACTTTGGTATACATGTCTAGAGTTAAGTAGTCTGGTAATGAAATATTAAATTTTTTCTTCATATTTTATAAATAGGACATGAAAGTCGGGAAGTTACACCTAAAAAATAACTGTTAAAATAGTTGGTAAATCGATTAAAAGTTCTTATCTTTATAGTATATAAGTTTAATAATAATAAAATAATAATAATAATGGAAAAATTAAGTAATGAAACAGTACAAAAGTTAACTAACCAATTAGATAACCTTAACTTTAATATAGAACAACTAAACGACTCTCTTAACAGAAAAGATGACTTTAGTAATTGGAGTTATGCTGAGATCTTTGGATCTATTGCTAGTAGTTTGATTAAGATGAACTCTATTGAGAATAACAAACTGAATCAACAAAAGTAAAACAAACCTTACAAGCATCTGATAACCCGGTAGATTGATCATCGAAAGGCAGGTGCTTTTTTTATGTCTAATGTTGTCACGCGAGTACCCTACGTTTACTTAAGATTTTCGAGTACCCTACTTAGGTAGTGAACCAAACATAGGTTTTTCCTCTCTTATGTATTTAGGAGGTACCGTTATACGGTTACGTTTAATGAATTGATTACGGCTGTAATTGGCAAGCATCAATGAATCAATAAAATCATCATGCTGTCCAGTAGAATGGGTAAATGATAGTTTTCCAGTCTGAGATAGTTTATAGGTATAGGTCGAAAACTCTTTATGTAACTGAGGCAGTAACTCTCTTGAAGGTAATTCAATCGACATAGTCTCTATATCATGAATTAATTTTCTAACCATCTCTGTTTTGTTATCCTGAGTTGTATTAAATGGACGGATACGAGGAGACTTTGGTTGTATCAAATCATACATCGCACGGCCGATACCATTTACTTCTATATAACCACCTATCACTCTATATCTACTCAAGGCAGATACAAATTTATCGGCTATTGTTACAATGTTATTGTGGTTGTCTGATAGTACGTTCATGACTCTCCCAACGGTATCAATTATTGTTAAAACCGATTTATCGTCCGACAGGCCGGTATCTATACCAACATAGACTTCTTTGGATGAGACGGAGTCAAAGTTTGTTACAGTTGCACACTTCTCTACACCCACAAACACGTCATTTGCCGAATCAACAAACTCTGCTTCAAACTCTTGTTTAAAAATGTCAGGAGGTAAACTCTTTCTAGCTTCATCTATCAAGATAGGATTGATGTATGGACAGTCAGTAAGTGGAAACTTCATCGAAACTACTCCTTCTTTATTGTACCAATTATGAAAGAAGTTCTTACCTTTAGGTGTTGATACCATCAGACACTTCTTACCGTTAGGGTTTAATGTAGGTAAGATAGCAGTATTTAATGCATGTTCTTTTATAAAGGCTGCTTCATCTATTATAAGATGAGTAAACCTAAAACCTCTTATGTTGTCAGGATTATCTGATGATAGAAACTTTAATGTACTACCATTCATAAATGTAATAGTACCTTCCATTCTATTGCTAGCTGTTATAACACCCTCTGATGTAGCCACTATTTGATCCATTATAGATTTACCTTGACCATATACCGGTGTTATATAACCTCCTTTACGTTTAGGTTTCTGTAACAACCAATACAGCATTAGATTCATTGATAGTAATGACTTACCTGAACCTCTGGGTGAACTAATGACTCCAAATAGATCTTCAGTATCAGCATACCTATCTATAAACTGCTTCTGCCTCTTATAAGGCTTAAATAATTGTATGTTCATTCTTTACCGGTGTTATTGACTAGACCATAGTCTAAGCCAAGATAGTAACTTTTCCCTAAGGACACAACTAAACCTAGCGTAACTCCTACGGGTAAATAGCCACAAGTATAGTTATAGTCAAGATAGGTACTTTTTACCTTAGATACCAATAACCTACAAAGTAAAAAAACTTTCTTTAAAATAAGTTTGTAACTTGTCAATTTTATTCTATCTTTATTTTATATTAGGAAGACTATTACGGTTTATTACCCCCGGTAACCCGAACGACTGAAAGGAGTGAGGGGTATAACTATAAGTTTTTCTTATACTTACTCCTCCTGGAACCCTATTGTAATGTTTTGTATTTCAGCCTTTATAAGCTTTCTTTCTATATCTCTACCTGTATACTTCATTATCTGATCTATAGCTCTTTGTCTAATGGCAGGTGAGTCATCATTAAGTAGTAACCTTAATTGATTGGCTGCTGGTTCAAGCATTTGTTCTAATTTGTTTTGTAAACCATTCTCCCAAACATCTCTTGCTGCAGTAAAGTATTGGCAGTATTGCTGTTCTGATTTATCGCCATATAGTGTGTGACACATTCGAACCCAATCTTCTTGTCTTATTGGTTTATCAGCTTCATACCTATACTTGTAAGCTTCCATTACTCTATCCTTTGTTTCCTTCTCTGTCAATCGTTGTCCTGCCATTGTTTAACCTATTATATTATCATTATATAAATAGTAAGGGAGAGATAAGAAGTTACCTATCGTTTATCTTACTGGATTATCTATTGTTCTATATATGGTATCTATTACTGAGACTATTATAGTTATTACTCTATGACTACCTCTCCAGTCTATCATAAGTTAAGTAATAATACCCGTACTCATCCATACTATCGTCTTGAACTACAAAGTCATGCTTTAAATAAAAACTAAACAACTTTGGTTTCACCCATGCACTTATACTTGTATACCCATCCTTCAATATATAAATCATCTTACTACCCAATCCTTCTCTCTTATTATCTGATACGAATCTACTAATATGAACATGACTGCTATCGTCTTTACTCTCTCTTATCCAACACCAACACTTATCTTTATAGTTGATGACTGCACAATTATCTGCTTTATTGTATCCTTTTTCAGTCCAGTACTCGTTTGCTTCGTTAAAATATTTTAATGTATCTATGTTCATAATGTATTATAAAATTGGTTAGTTCTTTCTGCTACCGTACCTTGTAACTTAATTACCGGCAGGTTATACTCTTCTATATAGTACTCAAATAACTCTACTATATCGTCTCTAAACGTTTCACTACTACTCCTTACCCCATCATCTTTAATCGGTAGTTCATTCGGTAGATAATAAATTCTATCATAGAGAAACACTATCTGCTTCATTACATTAGTTGCATAATTCATTACCCATTCACTTACCTTATCTTCTGAATACAAGTAATGTGTATAACAAACTGCATCTATAATACTTCTATCACTAACAAAATTAGGATAAACTATATTATTTACATGAACGTTTAGTGTTAATAACTGAGTTAGATTATCTCCATCCTCATTTATCTTTATACCTTCTTGGTGAATCTTTCTTGTTAACTCATCAAAGAATGTAAACTTTGGTAACGAACCATTTCTTCGAAAGTCTTTTTTAATTGAGTTTAGTAAGGTTGTCTTACCAGTGGATTGAGCTCCACTTATTGCTATTTTCATATCTTATACTTTTTGGTTATATAATATAAGATAGGCAGAAAATACCGAAACAACAACTTTTAATGAAAGTTTTTTAGAAACTTAGTAACTTCTCTACCTACTTCAAGAGGTATATTTTCTCCTTTTATATAAACTACACTAGTGAATAAACCCTCACTTATACTTAGTTCTTTTTTCTTTAGCTTTACCTGCATAATAACTATATTTAGAAGTGTCTTGATACTTCCATTTATTTTTTATATACTTGTTTTTTATTACATTAAAGTCATACTCCCACTTCTCTTGTTTAAATATTTTTGGTAAGTTAATCTTCTTACCTGTTACATATAGGTGAAAAGTATGAGCTGATATCCTCATACAGAACTGTTTAACTAAATGAGTGTTTATACATCTACCAAAGCTGGTAAGTACTATATGATCTCTTTCATGCTTTAATCTAGTATACTTCTCTCCTTTCTTTAGTAGACCTTCTATAACTCTTTGATTAAACTTTGATATATTAGTATCTTCATAAAACTTATCTATTGGTAAGTCATTATAAAGGTAATGCTCTACATCTTTAATATAGTTATCAGTTATGTAATCTGCTCTTTTTACTTTGTATTTTGTCCACTTAGTAGCCATTGTTCATATAACTTATTTATTTTGTTTTGGTAGGAACCATATTGACAATCACAATCAGGCAACGTAACTACACCGGAAATAATCGTCTCTGCTTTAGTATAAGCATCTTTTACATCACTACGTAAGGTCTTACCTTGATACTTAGGGAAATCATTTAATAACCATTCACTCATACCAGAAATTAATTCTATCAATTAAGTGTTTAACTAAATAACCAAAGAAACCTGCTAGTGCAGCATGGAAAATGTCTACGTATATAAACAGACCTAACCAAAAAGCCAGACATTTGCTGCACGTAAGAAGGATCGATAAGGGAGGTAAATGTGTATAAAGAAACTCGACTACCTTCTCCTTAGCAGGTTGTATTGGTTTAAACTCGCTTACTACCATATTTGATAGATAAGCTAATCCTATTAAATTAAATAGATCAATTGTCATCAGTTCTTAACGAATCTAAATATTCATTGACATATCGTTTTATTCTATTGTATTCTTGTATCTCTCCTTGTTTCTTCTTTCTCCTATATCTTGCTATTAAACGAGGATAAACTAACGAGAGAACTAACATAATTAGTCCTATGTTAACTATTAGAGATATTATATAAGGTGTTTGCATAATTTTCTTATTTTCATTTGAACTTTTTTATAGTCACCTTTTAATGAGTGGTAATTAATCTTATACTTCTCTGATGTTGTATTGTATCTTGCTCCTTCTATCATTATTTCATTAACTAACATCTTTTCATAAGGGTTTAACTTATCTATTACTTTCTTCATACAGGTGTAAACTTCTGACTGTTCGTCTTCAAAGGCAGTATTTCTAGCTACTCTTTGTTGTTCAACAGCCATATTATCATACAACTCTCTATTCATACTCATATGCTTTCTATACCTATGAAAAAACCTTGTGGTACTAGACTTTAACTGAAAGCTCATCATAAATGTTAAGAAGTTTTCTAACTTACCATCTGTGTAAACTTTATATATGTATTCAGTATCTTTTTCTAAGAACATTTCAACACACATAGCTAATAAGTCTTCACCCCATTTGTCGTACCCTGCACCACAAGTCTTTTTACAATTAATTACAAGTTGTTCGTATATGCTACCTATTTCTTCGGTAACTAATCTTCTTTTTTCTGCTTCTGTCATACTTGTTTATTATAAAATAAGAACTTTATTATAACTATCCAACTTTTACCATAAAAGAAAAAAAAAGAGCCATAGAGGCTCTATAAAAAGGAATTGTACCATGGCTGAAACTTGGAAAGTAATCCTTTTTTATTTAATCATGGGAATTAAATATTATGCTAATTCACTTTGGTCAGCAGCTAAAAAAGCTCTACCTTGTGCTCTTACATCATCTTGTTCTGCTTTAGATAAAGCATTAAATTGATCTGATGTTAAGTTTGTAAGTTCTTCTCTTGTATATGTTTTCATAATTAATAAATGTTAAATTGCGTATCCTCTTGTATTTTTCCAGTAATCATAGTTCTGTTCTGCATTTTCTGTAGTAAATCCATACTCGTTATATATTCTAACCATTGCTATTTTACCACTCCAATAATTACCTGAATTTTGTTTACCTATCTGTAAGTAAGAATCTGATCCTGCCGTATCCATACTGTCTATTGTTAATGCATCATCTGTAATAACTTGAGTACCGTTTAACCAGCAGTTTAATGTTTGTGCAGTATAATTTACTTTCCATACCATATGGGTTAGTGTGTTAAGAGAGTATATAGCTGAACTGTTATAAAATTGTGAAGAACCACCTTGTGCTGGATCTTCTCTTAATGCCCAGTGTATACCTCCTGATGTTGCTCCTGATAAACCATGCCACCATACTTGATTAGTACCACTGTGCCATACTGTTGCTAAACCTCTATAGCCTGATAATGTAGTAGTATCTGAAATAGTTTCTATAGTCCACTCTACTGACGAAGATGCAGGTGTAATATAAGCATTAGAAACTGAATTTTGAAAGTACGTGCTACTACCATCCATAGTAAAGTACCCTTGTTCACCTGATGTATGTACAGGAGTTGGTGATCCATAAAGAGTAAAGTTTTGACCAGTACTACTTAAATCAGTCCATGTAGTTCCTGATCCTGGATAACTTGATGTATCTCCAGCATCTAGATAAAGAACTAAACCGTCATTGACTAGTTCACCTGCTGCTGATGACCCCATAAAGGCAAATGGTTTAACTAATCCCATGTTAACTTAAATTTAATGCTGCTGTTCCGTAAACGTTTGTTCCTGCGTATGTTTGGAACGTAAGTATGTCTTCTGCATTTGAAGTAGCAGTTGCCGTTGGTGCTGTACCTCCTGCAAACTTAAACTCTGGTGCAAATGATATTGTTCCGTGTCCTGTTCCTGGTTGATTAACTCTTAAAGATACTGTTTGACTTCCATTAGTAGAAATATTAGTTGCATCTAAATGTGTATCAGAACCAGATACTAAGTTTAAGATATATGCATCACCATCTTGTAAATCTAAAGATGCTGTATTAGAAGATATTCCAAGTGTAGTTATAACTGATGATACTGCACCTGTAACTTTAATACCTTTATTACCTGCACTAATTTCTACACCTACTTGATCTCCAGTAGATATTTTTACAGTACCTGTACCGTCTTGGTTATCTACTACTGCTATCTCTCCTGTTCTTCCTCCTCCTGAACCTGAAACTACTAATCCAAGTCTTGATTTTATACCATTAATGTTAAACTCTGTACCATAATTATATGCAAAGCCATCGTAGTATTCTATTGAGTAATAATCTCTAAATTGTTCTCCAAATGCATTAAAGTCTGCTACAAATAAGTTTTTATTAGTATAGTTTTTACCACCTATTGTGTTAGTACCACTTAATTCAGCTAAACCTACTGTTTGGTTATTACCTGGCGATGGGAATGATTGTTTAATGTTACCTACTATTGTAGATTCATTTAACCCACTTCCTGTTATGTTTAACGAACCAGTTATCTGTACTGCTGGTCCAGTTGCTGAACCTGTCTGTATAAAGCAAGCTGATCCTGTATAGTAAAACTTTATATCTTTAGTATCTGATCCTGTTCCATCCCATGCTCTTGTACCACTTTTATAAGGGTAAGAAACTCCTTGTGCTGAACCAATTATTACTTGATCTTCAGCAGTTAAGTGAAGATTTTGAGTCATGTACCCAACAGGGTTAGTTAAGTTGTTACCTACAACAATCGTTTCACTGTTGTATAAACCAAGCTCCATCGTTCTACCATAATATCTTGCTACTGCATCTGCTACTCCATCTCCACTATTAAATGTATCGTCTAATACAGAGAATGCTGCAGTTTTTTGTGCTGCTGTACCACTTCCACTTGCAACTAAACTAGCATTTATTCTTGTACCACCCATTAACATATCACTACCGTAGTTGAAACCTGCACTATCCCACTGAGATATCATCCAGGTATTTTCATAATAACCTGAACCAAATGCAAAGTCTTGGTAAACCATCTGGTTGACCGTAAATGGTTTGGTTACACCTGCTGTTTTAGTAAATGATGGTGCTGTAATTATTTGATGTTCTGAAAATGCTGAAGGTGTGAATAAATTAGCAGTAAAGTTACCATCTGAAGTTAATGCTTGACCACTACTTCTACTAACAATTAAACTACCTGTTATGTTTGCTGAACCACTAAATTGTCCATCCCAATCACCTGCATTGGCAGCATATGATGCTGTTTGTGCAAATGATGCACTTAATGCATAAGAAGATGAGGCTGGTGAAATATTTGATAAACCTGAACCATCTCCTACAAATGATGATGCTGATACGTCACCTGCTACAGTTACTAATGATCCATTATCTGTTATAATAGAATTTTGTACTGTATGGTTACCTGTACCTTTTAATATTGTATTGTTAGAAGGATAAGCTTCTGAGCCTTTACTACCAGATATACCTGTAAGCATACCTGCTGATGTTCCTCCTGTTTCGACTTGTATCCAGTTATCATCTACACTATCCCATTCAAACGACCCTGTTAAACCAGATCCACTATCATATACTTTTATTCCAGCAAACCTTTTAGTTGGTGAATCAGCATTTAAAATAATGTATTCATCTCCTATGATTGTTGCTGAACCTGTTACTGTTTTTAAATACCCAATTGAAGCTGAAGTAAATGTTGCATTACTTGCAGTTATATCTGTTACATTTAATCTTGCAGTAGAAGCTACATCATCACTTATATCAGCTCTTAATGCATGTGATGCACTAGTTGCTGTTGCTACTGTTCCGTCTATATTTGCTGCTGCTACATAAGATGCTGTTTGAGCTGTAGTTACATAAGAGGCTGTCGTTGCTGTAGTTGCAGTTGTAGCATTATTTGCTTGTAAAGCATGTGAAGCACTTATTGAAGTATTACTTGTTAATGCATGACTTGCAGAAGTTGCCGTTAAAGCACTGTTAGCTATAATAGCATGTGATGCTGAGGTAGCTGTTAATGCAACTGAAGCTGTTGCAACATTACCTACTACATTACTACCACTTACTGCATCTGCTACACCTGCTCTATTTGCATAAGATGCACTTACTTGTGCTTCTGAATTTAAAGCATAAGATGCTGTTGTTGCAAAAGAAGAAGTAACTGTTAGGTTATTAATTTGTGTTCCTAATCCATTTACTGGTATACTACCAGAGTTTTGCATAAGGTTGTCAAAACTTGCTGATATGTATTGATTGGTTAAGTTAAAATCTGCTGCCATTATTGAGGGTATTGTTTGTATCTTGTATCGTATGTTCTAATCCCGTACTCTCTAGCAAAATCTAAATAGTAACTACCTCTCATTACAAATGGATTTTTATACTTATTAGTATAGTCTGGTAGCTGTTGGTATAATTTAGTATCTTGTGATAACTCTGGAAATAGATTATCTTCCTCTAAGATGTATTCTGTTAGTCTTTGACTGTAGTAGTCCATTTTGTTTCTAATGCTCTGTCTTTTCATATCATAAAGATCTCTTTCAACTGGGTCAGAGTTCTCTCCTCCATTAGGTCTTAGTAAACCATTGTTTCTTGGTCTTAGGTAAATCTCTTCTAAAGTTTCGTAATAAGCTGCATACAATAAAAAGTCTTGTATGTAGTCATCAACTAATCCTTTATAGTTACCTGTTAACGTACCTGCATCAACATCAGATAAAAGTTTATTGTATAGTACGGTACCAATTATATTTTGTAGCCATACATCTTGAGCTGTTCTTATACAGTTCTTAATAAGTGCTGAATCAACAGCATCATTCAAGCTAGTAAAGCTTCTTATTTTTGCTTCTGAAATTAAAAAGGTGGTTGTCATACTATTAAATAGATTTAAGCTAATAAAGGTTCACCTTCTGTGTCAGTATCTGTGACGTTTTCATCACTTACTGCTTCTTCTTCAGCATCTGTTGTGTCTGTTCCAACGATTACTTCTTCATCTTGCTCTCCATCTTCTAGTAATCTTTTTTGCTCTATACCTAACACTACATCAGGATAGTTAAATGACATTATCATTTCAAAACAGCCTAATAGGTCTTGCTGGAAAGGTAAGATAACTAAATTCATAAATAATAAATTAGCATCTATTAACTCTGCTCTTCCACCAAGTTGTCCTTCTGTTTTGATACCTAATAGCATTGGACTAGTAATTCTGTGTGCAGTTAAAATCTTCTGCATTACTAAATCATTAATGGTAGTATAGTACCCATCAGCTCCATTTTGAGGTATTGGAGTAATTACTGGTGCCATTTCTTTTTCTGGTACGTCAATATACATAAGTGAACCTGCATTGTTAGTACCACCATAATTTGCTAATAGCTGTTGTTCTATCTCTCTTAATTGATCCGGAGTACCATTTGTAAAAGTGGTAATACTAAGTGATGGTGCTAAACCATTCTTAATATTGTTTACGTGAAAGTCATCAATAGAAGTATCTAGTTCGATAATTCTTAATGCTCCTACGTAATCCGGTAGAGGATAGTAAGATTGCCCTGGTCTGTAGTCTCTGTGAACATAGATTTGATGAGGTTCTTCTTGTTTTTTATCGGGATTGTATACTGGCAGATAGTCCATATTATCCTCGCTTTTATAAACAATACCTGAAAATCTATTTTTTCTGTCCCATTCTTCTGAGATAAAATAACCAGGGATGTGGCCGTACTTATTCTTTTCTTTAGCTCTTAGATAACTAAAGTCAACATGATAAGCCTCTAGCCTAGTTCTGTCATTACTGTAAACTATTTCCATGGCGAACGAACCGTGGAGTTTAAAATCTAGAGAACATTTAGTGAATATGTCATTCCAACTTTCACCAGCTGAATTAGCTCTCTTTGTGTATTCTTCATCGTTAGCTGTTAACCCTTGTCCTATAATACCTTCAACTATAGCATTAATACAAGCTGCGTTAACAGAACTTTTATTATACATTTCAATTAAGTGTTGTGGAAACATATTATCGTCTCCATTTTTTACGAACTTCTCGTTTTTATCTTTTTTATACTCCTTATGGTTAAATTCTCTTAACTTGGAGTTATTAATTTTTGTAAAATTAAATTTTTTATTATCTGCCATTTTATGAATAGTAAGTTATATAAGTACCGTTTTCATTTGAGGTAATGTTTTCTGTAAACTCTGGATCATTAGTTCCATATACAAATGCTCTACCACTGTCTATTGTTTCAAATATTCCACTTGCTGTTGTAACGTTAGTCCATTGACTTTGAATAGCTGTCCATAAATTAGAAGCTTCAGTCCATTTTAATTGTCCTCCTGCTATATCTGCTTTTAATTCATAACTATATAAACCGCTAGCACTTGGTATACCTGCAGAGCCTGAAAGATAATCTAACTGCATATACTCACTTAGGTTATTAGGAGTGTTTGTTAGAGACAAAGAAAATGACGATGAATTCATATTCATGTCATTAGTTAGCTCTAGTTTATAGTTAGCACCAGTACGACTACCAGTTGCTGGCCATATTGCAACACTTCCTGTTGCTTGAGTAGGGTATATGTTTAACATATCTTTAAATTAAAAAAATAGGGGTTGATAATTAAACCAACCCTTATTCTTATTCAGTTTAGCTAACTGTGATAGTAGTTAACGCATCAGTTAATACACCAGTAGTGGTGATTTCTTCTGCTGGATAAGGTTCCATTGCTTCAAAAGTTAATGCATATTGATTTGCATCTCCCATTGCAGTTCCGGTACCACCTGTTCCACCTGTTACAGTGCTTCCTCTGTATCTTCCTACATAAAAGAATTGTCCTACATAATCGTCTGTACCGTTGTTTGTTTCAACAACAATCTTTAGATCAGGGTTTTGAACTAATACTTTTACTTGATTTCTTATAGAAGCTTGTAACTTATGCATAGCTAAATTTGTTACCTGAGAATAAAAAACTGTTCCGTTTTCTAAACTTGGTGTTGGAGTTTCTGTAAAGTCACCGACATTTCTTGGTAGCTCAAACTTAAAGAAAGTACCTGTACCTGCTATGTTACTAATAGCACCAGATGATGCTGTAACACTAGTTACTGATCCAGATAAGATATATAAGTTTTTTATGCCCCCAATATTGTCACGACATCCTAAAGAAAATCCGCTACTTAAATTACATGCCATAATGTTATTTTTTAAAGGTTAAAAAAATAGTATTAGGGGTTAATTAAAACCCCATATACTGTATAAAGCTTCTATTTACGCTTGGTCGTTAGATACGAAATATTCTGGGTGACCAACTTGTACACCTAATTTATTTCTTAATCTATATTTAAGGGAATCTCCATTAATATCGTACCACATTTGGAAGTTTGTAGTATCAGAAGATAAATCTGTTCCTACTACCATATCAGATGCTGGTCCAATTATTACTCTCTCCGAAGATCTTAAACCGTAAGTCCCAATTATAGAAATATTAGGGTAACCCGGTAATGGGACTTCGTAAAAACCTCCTCTTTTAGCTACTGTTGTAGGGTCAAAGTGGAATAAGTTTTGAGTAGTTAATCCGTTGATTATTCTTTGGAATACTGAAGTTCCACACCATACTGTTAGGTCTGGAGCATCTAGTACGTTTACGTCTACAGATTCTAACATTGTAGAGATCTGGTCGTAAGCAGTTGATGCAGTTATTGCGTTAGCTCCAATTCCTGTTGCTACGTTAACACCTGAAGTAGATCCTGAGATTAAAGTCTTGAATCCATCTGCTTGAGGTACTACAGTTGAATTAGCGAATGTTGATCCACTAATAGAGTTCCAAATAAAGTCATCGTTGTTTTGTTGTGATTTTTTTACAAGGTCTGCAGACATTTCTGTTAAGATTGTCATTGTGTCCTCATAACTTCCCTCTGGAAGGAAAGCTTTACCTGTATACTTCTCCGTAAGAAGTTGCAAGTTCCATGCATCATAAGCCGTTCTTTTTGTGACGGTTATGTTACGTTGAGTAAAGTCAGCTGATCCTGAAGCAGTTGAAACGGCGTTACCTCCTTGGAAGTAAGGTGCTACTGATACAAGATTAAGAGGCTCTTGAAATTTGATGCCTTCCTGAACGCTAACGTACTCTGCTGTGTTACCAGTATAAACTGAGTCTAAGACTAATTTACCTGCTAACTCATTATTAAAGTCATTTAATGCTGATACATCTAGTGCCATAATTATTGATTTTTAGAGTTTGTTAATTTAAATAAAGCTTTTTCGTACCTCTTTTGATTGTACACTGCTTTAGGTTTTTCGAAGTTATTTCTAGACTTAGCATATCTTGATTCTGCAGTCGGTTTAGATGATGGAGCACTCATGTACTCACTCATTTTTTCCTCGTGTTCTGTCAACATATCTTCGTGCTCAGTCATTTTTTTGCGTAGTTCCTCTATTGCAGGTCCTACTTCAGTCATGATAGCTTCAATGATTTCTTCTTTAATGTCCATTGTTTCCTCTTCAGGATAATGATCATTCATAGATTCTTCATCTTCTTCTAACTTAACCGCTTTAGAGTCTTCTGATAATTCAGTAGCTTCTGCTTGGATGATTTTTGCAGGTCCTTTATCAAGGTCCTTCATATCTTCTTCGTGTTCTGCTAATGAACCAGAATCGTCTCCGTCTGGGCGAGCTATTCCAGTGATTTTTCCTTCACCGTCTACTGTTACAGTTATACCACTCTCAGTAGTATGCTCCCCACTAGGTGCCAATACTTCTTCGCCAGCTTCCGTTTCTACGTACAATTCATCACCAACAGCAAAAGAAGAATCTTTTTTGTTCGTAATTTTTGTTCCGTCTACTAAAGTAGCTGAATCAAAGTTTTGCTTTTCCTCTGAAGAGTTTTCCGTTTCAGTCATTTCGGTAAGTGAAAAATACTTTTTTACAAGCTCCTTTAATTGATCTTTGTTCATATTAAAAGATTTTTAGGGTTAAAAGTAATTTCCTATAAAAATAAATAGGCTTGACCCTAAATAGAATATATATTTAGTTTTCTCTACGTAAATCAGCATCATAATGTTCGAATCTATCATGCTCTGTTGGTGTTGCTAACAAAATCCCTGGTTTTATATAACCTTCTCTAGTCTTTTGGTAAATAAACGACATCCATGTTTGTTCGTACGGATATTCCCAAGTTGTCTCTAAAAATAATTTACGGTTACCCTCTCTTGTTACAAGTTGTGGCCAATTGCAATAATAAACCTCACCTGTTGCATAAGGTATACCGTTAAAGCTTTTAATGTTGTTGTATTTAGTAAATGGTTTTTCAGTTATACCTGGAAAGAACCTATCTCTTTTATCTTGAGGTAAGTTATGCCAAGACCATTGATGCTGGTTATCACCAAAAAACTCACTAAAGTTTAATTTTAGAAAGTCAAAACCTTCTTCGTATACTATTTCTTTTATTTTTGTAAAAAAATTGTTAAAGTATCTATTGAATCCATTTCTACAGGTATTCTCTTTACCGTTGTAAAAGAACATATCATCTTCAAAGAAAAAATAACTATCTAAGTCTGTTTTATCGAAATGTTCTGCTATATACTGTCTTCCTCCACATATGCCTATATTTTCTCCAGTACCTATCATTTCGAAATCGTACTTTTTACACAATTCTACGTATTTCACTTTTGTACTATCGTCCGTAGAGTTATCTAATAAGTATTTCTTTGTATCTAACAAAGTCTTATCATATAGTTCTATACTCTTTATAAGAGTTTCAAATTGATTAGGAGAGTTAAACGTTATTACATAGAGTCCTGTGTTCTCTATTTTATCTTTATGTTTATTTTTTTGTACTATAGTTTTATTATCTATTGCATCTTGAAATACTTTATATAGTAAACCATTTTCTTCTATCATATGGTAAGAGATAATGTCTGGTAGTTTATATAGCATAATAGCAAAGATACTTTCTTCTGTACCCATATAACCTGCTGATAAAGTATTTTCAACAAGTCTATAGTATTCATTCATTACTGTATTTATAATACTCTTTTTACCACCAAAGAATCCTCCTCTTCCTACTAATTTTACTTCTTCACCTGCATATTTGTTTATGTCTGGGTATTTAAAACCATGTATCTCAGCAGTTGCATTATAAGGATAAGTAACAAATAAGAAGTCTTTTAATTTATTACTAATTGTATTTAACGTATTATTATTTACGTATGTATCTAGGTTTACTGTATTAGCTAAACCTGCATCTATCCAGTACATATAATCGCTGTTAAAGCCATCTAATAATTTAGCATCATGCAGTAGCATCATTTTAGACATAACTACTGGATTATAATACTCTAATTTTGCTTGTGGTGATTCAGCTAACCAACCTACTTGACTATACCAGTCATCATCTTGTCTTAACTCTTGTATGGTATTAAAGAACTCATTCTCAAACCAATCTAACTCTCTGTATATAAACTGTATATTAGTTTCTCTACGTTTGTTTACAAAGTCTTCTAACTCTTTATCACCAAATACAATTAGATTAACGTCTAACTTAAGTAATTTTTCAAAGCATTCTAAGTAATGGTCATAACCTCTTGTAAAGTTATTACCTAACTCACCTCTTTTTAAATCCCATAAACCTGTTACTAATGTTGTCATTGTTTTCTTTTGCATACCCATACTACTTTACTAAAGTTTTCCTGGTTATAATTTATTAAGTTTTGTTCTTCTGATACTTGTTGTATGTCTGAATCTTGTATTTCCATCCAGTTCCATATCTTATTGTAGTAATTTTTATCGAATTCTTCTTTGTTAGCTACATAATCATGAGCCATAATAAAATCTCCTTTTTTAAGTAAAGGAGCTATAGAGTTAAACTCTCCTATTTTATGACCACCGTCACATAAAACTAATGTTGTACCTTCTTGCTGTATATAAGATTCTATTGCTTCTGGTTTTTCTAAAGCATTGTATGCATGGTTAAAAATATTTTCTATTCTTACATCTACATTATTATCTTTAAGTCTTTGGTAATACTCTCTATCAAATACTTCAAATGTTAGTATAGGTGTATCTGGTAAATTATGTCTTATAAATAAAGTTAAACCTCCACCAGCAGTACCTATTTCCAGTATTCTATCTGGTTTAATGTCTGCTAAAAAGTCATCAAATACTTTAAATACATCGTTATGCTGCTGTACTGTTAGTCCTTCATAAGCTGTATGTCCTACTACTCCCATTCTTTTAAGTTTAATAATTTATATGTTTGTTCTTCTGATTCAGGTGATTTATTGTTTCTATCGTACCATTCAATTTGATTCTTTGAAATATAATTTAAGTACTCTTCATCTTGTTTTACCTCTAAGTACTTTCCTATGTATAGATCTGCTACACCTTCATTACCATTTTTTTCATAAGCTAAGAAACAATCTTCTCTTAAAATAGGTATATAGTGTACGTTAGGTAACATTGGTTCGTAAGTAGTATCTCTAAATTCCATTCTTACAAAAGGTATACCTAAAGCCATCATTTCTATATCTCTATAACAAAACTCTCCTGTATGTTCATAATGGTTAACGTTTTTACTTAAATCTAAGTAATGAGATAAAGCTATTTTTTGTTTACTGAGTAATTCTAAATAATTTTTATGGTCTACATTTATTAGAGGTTGTAAATAACCTTTCTCGTTTATTATTTTTACTGTCTCTCTATAACTATTAACACCACTACCTAAATAGAATAACTTATCATTTTCTCTTTTGTTTCTATAGGGTGTAGGGTCAAATGGTGCATAAGATAAAAAAGTAAAAGGTTTTATTTTGTGTATGTTGTGTAAGTTGTTATCTGATTTACACCAATTATATAACCAGTGGTAAGAAAAATGACCTAGATGTATACTATCTACATGCTCACTTTTACTCCAGTGTGTTAAATAATGTAAAAAGTATTCTGTAAAAGAAAAGATTTTTATTTTTTTTAACTCTGTATTCTCTATAACAAAGTCAACATCACTAATTTTAGGTTTTTCAAATGGTGGTATATCAACACATAAGTCTAAAGTCTCTTCTGGTTTATATGTTTTAACTTCTACTGTAAATTTAGTCTGTAAATATTTTGTGAATCTTTTAAAATAACTTAAGTGTTCCCTATCCCAAGGAACGTTTTCTAAATAATGTACTCTTATCATTAAGAAACTGTATTAGCAATAACACCTTCTCTATACTCTACCCAACCATCTTTTTCACTATGAGGCCATACTATCCATTTGTGCGGTAAAGGACCAGTATATTCAACCCATAACTTCCACCATCCGTCTAATGATGCTCTATAATTAAGTACTTCTTCTTTTGAAAGATCTTTTCTATATAATTCTTTACCCTGTTTATCGTGAAGTATAATTGCTATAAAAGTATAATCATCATAACTAAAACTATCGTTATGTACATCTATACAGTGTTTAAACTTCTGAAAAAACATATCGTACTTACTACCCGGTGGTGGTACTTTATCTAATACTCTTTGTGTTACAGATCTATCTGAGAACCTAACACCAGCAAATAATTCATAATCTTCTAGAGTTCTTTCTTTACCTAAACCATACTTATCAAAAGTCTTTTCATTACATGGACTGCATACCTCTCCATCTACTCCTAATAGTTGTCTATTTCTTGCATGACTAGTAGTATTTTTTTGTACCCATGTTTTATCATCATCCCAATGTTTAGTTCTACCTTTTCTAGTATATTCATGCCAAGCTATAACTTCATTAGGGTAAAAGATATCATAACCATGTGTATAAGCTCTAACAGCTAAACTAATTTCTTCTCCATGAAAATAATAATTAGGATCATGAGGTACTTTAGTACAAAACCTACCTTCAGTAAATGCAAAGTGTGCTGAAAAGAATCTACCTAACTGAGGTTTATCTTTATCATGCATTGTTTGTGGTAAAAAGAATATAGCTCCTTCTGGTATAAATCTATCAAATGCTAACTCCCATGGTTCATTTATTCTTTCTTCTGGATCGTTTTCTGGATTATAACTAGGAATATAAGCAGTTAGTAAAGGATTATAACCTTCTTTTTTTAACTTATTATACATTTTCTTAACCTTAGTATCCCAGTTCTTAACAAATCTATGGTGACTATCTAACTGTAAGGTATAAGTTTCCCCTTTGTATTCTTGCTGTATTCTATTTCTAGCCCAACAAGTACCTTTAGTTTCTGTATAATCAACATCTATAATAGTAAACCTTTTATCGTCTCTATACTTATCAATGTCTGAGTTAAATTTATCTTCTTTACTATACTGAAAACATATACATATATGTAAGTTATCAGGTTGTTGTGCTTGTTTAAGTAAGTCATCTAAAGTAGGACCTAGTTCAGGGTCTCTATAAGATGCCATTTGTATAAAAATTGTTTCTTTACTTCTTGCCATAGGTATCCTCTATAAGGTTTTTTATTTCTTCAAAGACTGTATCTAGTCTTTCTTCAAACTCTTTCCAAGTTAACTCTCTATCCTCTTTATCTCTACTCATACTCTTCTTTATATATAATTATACACTTATTACCAATAAGGTAAGGAATTTTACTCAAAGAATCAACTATTTTCATATTTTTATGGAATTCGTACTAAACCCTATGTATTTGGTATATTATTCGGAAAAAGGTATATTTTATTTGGCGGTTTGGGATTTTCTTGCTATATTATAATATATAAATAAATGTTTAACCAAAAAGAATAATATGAATAAAGAAACAATACTAAATAAGTTAACTACTATAGAAGGTATAATTAAACAGTTAAAAGATAGTTTAGATAGTACTAAAGAAGTAGTTAATACAAATAAAGAAGTAAAGTTAGTTAGTAAAGATAGTAAGTTAATTAATAAGCTTATACAATTACAGAAAGCTAATAATAGTAATACTTCTTTCTTAGAAAACTTACTGAACAATGGTTATGATACGTTAACAATAGGTCAATACGACATCGTTGTTAAGATAGCAAACGATCATAATCTTAATGCAGATGAATACTAGAGAATGTACTAAGTGTAGTAAAGAGTTACCAATTGAAGACTTTTATACAATTATAAACAAAAGAACTTTAAAAAAGTATACTTATACCTACTGTAGAAAATGTCACTATAACAAGATGACTAAACATACCTCAGCTAAATGGAGGAAAGATAATCCTAAGAGATGGAATGTAATTGCTTACAAAGCTCAGAAAGATTATTGGAAGAGACAAAGAAAAGGAGTTTACTTACTTATTACTACTAAAGGTTTATATGTAGGAGCTTCAGATAAGATTACCTCTAGAGTATTACAACATAGGGGTAAACAACCAGGTAACGTTGGAGCAAAAGGTGCTAAAATAATAACTTGGTTTGTTTTAGAGGAACAAAAAGATAAAAGAAATAGGTTAGATGCAGAAAAAAAATGGATTAAAAGACTTAATCCTATGCTTAACCAAATACATACAACTAGATTTATACACTCTAGCAAAAAAAGTACTAACTAGTTATGCTGTTTATATAGTTATATGTACTTTTTAAAAGAAGGGGTAAAGACACTGTTACGGACGAAAAGGTTTTGTTAGTTTTTACCCTTTTTTATTTTATTTACAATACGTTGGAAGCACCATGCTCCTAAAGCTCCGAAGAACCCTAAAAGTACTGCCATTATTAAATCTTGAAAGTGTAAAAGTCCTATTGAACCAGAGGAAAAGAATCCTGCTAGTTGATATTCTTTGATAGAGTATTGCATATATATATATATATATTAAGCTTTTTTAGCTTGTATTAGTTTATCTGAAAAGAAACCTTCTATGCTGAAACCCTTTACTGTTTTATTTTTTACTAACTCCCATATGTCTTCATTCTCTATTTGGTAAGTACCAACCCATGTTCCTTCTGGGAAATCAAAACCATAAGATCTAGACTTATCTTTCATACCATCTTCAACAATCCACGTTTCGGTCATAAAACCTTCTACCGGTTGGTTTGGATCATGCTCTAAATTCATTTTATCTAGTAATTTATTCTTCATCATCTTATCAGCTATCTGCTTGATTGTATTTTTAGAAAAATAAACGAAGTATTCATTACCTTCTTGATCATATCTTTTTATAAGCTTGTCTGGTACCATTAATGCACCAGTTACTCTCATTTGATCTGTGTCTAAAGCAAACTTATATGAATCGTTTTTACCTGTAATAGAGAAGCTCTCCTGAAAGATATTTTGCTTTGACTGTTCTTCTTTACGAATTTGTTTTAATTTTCTTTGAGCCCATGCTATGCCTGCATCTCCGCCCCAGCAATCCCACATTAATTTACCACATCCTTCACCATAAGGAGTATCTGAATTTCTTCTGTGTCTTTCAAATGCAGCCATTCTTGCTATAGTATCTTCAGAAATAGGCTCTCTTTTTGCTAATTGATTAGCTCTAGCTTTACCTACTGGTGTACCACAAGATCCCCAACCTTCTTTTTCTGCATATTTTAATGCTCTTTTAGCATTGTTTGTAGCTGCTTGAGGATAGTCTGTATAGCTTGCAAAGTTTTCTCTTTGTTCTGTATCTATATATATTCTTGCATCATTAGCCATACCTGCATGATTAATACAGTAGTAGTACAATTCTTTTGGAGTAGAGTCAGTTATTTGTAAGTATAACTTATCACCCATTATAGCTACACCCTTGTTAAATTCTTTTCCTCCACCCCAAGTACCGTCTTTAGTAAGACTGATTCTTATATCGTGTGTATCGTTAGTAGTATTACTTTGATCGAAACAATAGGTATTACCTGTAACTAAATGTAAATCTGGCGTTAACTCTCCATTCATAACATACTTATTACCATCTTCTGTTTTAACGACAGAGACGTCAAAGTGTAAATCATGGTTAGAATAAGATTCTGTTGTATGGTTGTCAAAATCTTCAAAGTTTTCTGACATTGCTTGTTTAATTAACTCAAAAGTTATTATGTCTTCTAAGTCTTGATTTTTGAATGCATAAAAATCTGATTCAATAGCTGGTTGTTCTACTAACGCTACAGCATCAAAGCCTGATAATTTATCTAATTCGTCTATAAGTAATTCTACAATTTTCATATTATTAAATAGTTTTAGGACCCAAAGGTTCTCCTAGTTTGTATTTTTGCTTCAGCCTCACTAGCTGACCTTGTATCACCTGCTACCACATAAGCCTGTACCATAGGTTGTGCTGGACCTATATCAGGTGCTGTTGACATTTCTTGAGGTATTGCCGGAGCACTTGGAGGTGTAACCGCTACTCCTGCTGTCGTGCCTCCTGCAGCACTTACTGCATCTTTAACACTAGCTAATATACTCCCCACCTGCACTAAGTACGCTGCACCTAAAGCTACGTTTATTGGGAATGGAGCTGATGCTATAGTTTTAATTAAACCTGCATTAGCATCAACAGCTGCTCCTGTAGCTGCCATTTGTGCATCTATAGCCATTTTTTTAGCCTCTAAACCTATCTCTGAAATTATTATTGCTTGTCTAGCTATAAATGCTGCTTTTCCAATTGCAGTTTCTTGATTAGTAGCTCCTTCAATTATACTTAACAACTGTAACCTAGATTGTCTCCTTAATTCATCTAACTGTAAAGCTTTTTCTTGGTTATCCCTATACTTAGCCATTTGATCATCTAAATCCTCCATATCGTCTAAGAAATCAGTATCTACAAACTCAGGCATAAACTGGAAAGGATCTTCATCTTCACCACCATTCATTTGAGTAGTAAAAGCCTCTTGGAAACTCATTGCAGACTTTTTACCCTCTTCAGCCCAATAGTCACTAAACTCAGACGTAGCTTCTGCTAATTCATCTTCAAAAGCCCATTCAGCCTGTAATCTTTTTAATTCTTCCTGTCTAGTTAACTCATAAGCCTCAGCATCTTTTTTAGCTTGTTCTTCAATTCTTTCAGTTCTTCTAGTAATTACTCCTTCATTAAAATCTTCTTTTACACTTATACCACCTAACTGTTTACCGGCTTCTTTAAAATCTAATCTAAACAACGCTGCCATACCTGCAACTAATTTACCTGCAGTTTTAGCAATAGCTGTTGTTGCACCTGCAAAAAAGTCTTGAAATTTTACCCAAGCACCGCTTAAATCTAGTGTACCTAAACCAGCATCTTCTAAGACTTTACTAAATTTATCAAACTGAACTACAATTGCACCTATTACAGCTACTATTGCAGCTCCTGCCGCTATATAAGGGTTAAGTAAAGTTGCAGTATTAAACCCTAACTGAGCTCCTGTAGCAGCTTTAAAAGACTTACTTAACTGTCCATACCCTTCTGATATATCTTTTAAACCTATACCTAAAGCTATAGCTGAAGCAGCTTTTTTCTCAAACTCTCCAAATACCTCTGTCTCTATACCGAACATACCCATTACTCCCACTGCACCTTGTAATGCTCCAGAAAAAGCTTTGATAGCACCATCTGCAGCCATAAACTTATCCTCTGCAGTAAATCCTTCGATTTGCTTATTAACCTTAGCTAATTCCTTTTCAGTAGCCTGAGCTTGCTTTGAAAGATCTTTAAACGCTTGACTATTTCTATCAACCTGCTTTAACTCTTCGTTAATCTCACTTAACTGGTCTTCTAACTGCCCTAAAGTCTTACTTTGAACGTTAATGTCGATATTATATGTCTTAGTTGCCATATTATTAAATAGTTTCTAGTTTATATGTTATGGACATGCTGGACATATTGCTGGTCCTGAAAATTTAAATCCATTTACAAATGTGTAATATACACTTTGATCTTCACTTACGTATTTAGTTCCAGTCTGTAGTGTAGTACAGCCAAATCCATCATACAGTTTAGTAGATGATGCTACCGTTGCTGCATCAAAGTAGCTTGTTCTAGGTGCTGTACAACAACCATCTGTTGTATTATTACCTTTAGTTACTACAATTCCATAACATGCTGCCGGTGAAGGTGTAACTGATACAGTCGGTGTAGGTGTAGGTGTAGTTCCTGGACTAGCCGTTACTGTTGGTGTCGGTGTTAAACTTGTCGATGGAGTTGGAGTTGGAGTAGGATTAGCTGACTCACAAGCTGTACAACCTGCATAGAAGTTTATATAGTCAAATGAATTTTCTGGTGCTAATGCATCATCTACTTCATAACAACCATCTGGCATTAATACTGAATCTCCTGGTGCTGCACCTCCATTTGGTGATCTCATTCTATCATACCCTCCTCCTGCACTACCACAATTAGTTAAAGTATAGTAAGTAAATGTTGATGAAGGTGTAACTGTTGGTGTTACTGATATCGTTGGTGTAACTGATGGTGTAATACTTATAGTAGGAGTTATACTCGGTGTTACACTTATTGTCGGTGTTATACTTATCGTAGGTGTTACAGATGGTGTCACACTTATCGTAGGAGTTGGTGTTGGAGTAACACAAGGTCCAATTAAAGTAATAGTTCCATTACCACTTGTTAATACAGGTCCAGAACCTAAAGCACAAACTGGTATTGAATCTCCATCTGGTACACTTTCTGTTTGTGGGTTACTATCACAATCAGTATAACTAAATGTACCTCCTCCTGAGCCTCCTTCTAACTCCCATTCGTTACAACCAGAAGCTGGTGGAGTACTTGTT
>Ga0098060_1000302_pt1 | contig 23831 bp, 4 predicted proteins | sample 21_taG_FD_77063 | JGI IMG/M metagenome (GOLD analysis project Ga0098060, IMG submission 77063) | Marine viral communities from the Subarctic Pacific Ocean - 21_ETSP_OMZ_AT15319 metaG | ecosystem: Environmental > Aquatic > Marine > Oceanic | place: Pacific Ocean | collected 2015-01-19 | reverse complement strand
TTTTTCTCATCCATTAATTCTACAAAATCATGCAGACTAACTAAAGATTGATAGAACATAAGATCACTTAATAAGTCATTTAAATCATTATCAGTTAAATAGTTTGGATTAAGCTCTCCTGAGTCTAGCAATGGATTATTAGTTCCTAATTTAGTTTTTATTATCTCAGTATCATCTCTTAGAGATTTTATAACATAAGCTAAATCTTGATCTATTTGCAATACCCTTAATTGCTTAGTCAATTTAGCTTGCTGTGCTTTAAGGGCCTCAAATGAAGTCCCAGCTTTATATTTCTTTGTTTGGAGTTGTCTATCAACGTTCTCTTTACGAACTAATAGCTTTTTAATAACTTTATTTATATCATCAAATCTAGTTAACTCTCCGGCCACTGGTATTTGTTGTAAGAACTCACTGTATTTAGTTCCCATCTGAACCACTGTAATATTATTAGTTAATTTACCTCCCTTTTGTGTCTTGTATCTAATATGAATAGGTATAATTCTAGATTGTCGTACTTCAGTGATTCCATAATTTTCTATTAATTGCTTTTTATATTGAGAAAGCTGTAAATCATATGTTTTCATTTTAACTCCAAAAGGATCTTCAATAATTCTTTTAGTTGTTTTATCTACATATCCTGCAGATATAGCAGGCGAAACAAATTTATAATCATACATAGCAGCAGAATTATCACTAAACACGGCTAGTAAATCAATTGATCCACCTACACTTTGGTCCCTATTAGTAATCATTTGTTCTGTTCTAAATACAACTTTACCGTCTGGGTCAATAAGTTTTTGTTCTTTCTTAACTTGAGCTACAAGATCTTTTATTCCTTGTTCTAAAATCTGAAATTGTCCTGCAGTGAAAATAGAAGCTTTAAGTATATCTGCTCTTTTACCTTTCTTATTAGCATATAATTCAACAAGTTCTTGCATGGTATGGTGTCCCGCGGTACCTGTTGTCTTTCTCATTTCATTATTATCTAAACGAAGTTGTTTTTCTTTTCCTCCAAGATCCTTAATCTTTCCTCTATTTATTTTCCAAAAATGTTTTTTAACTTCATCAGATACCCTTCCTTTGATTACTTGTCCAGGATAGGCCCCATTAGGTTTACCTACATATCTTTCAGTTTCATTACCTTCTTCTACAAACCACGGTTGCTTTAATCCAGCTTCTTCTAAAGATATTCTTTTAGTTTCCCAATTCTCGTTTTCTTCATTAAGTCTTGTTATAGTGCTCTTTGTAGGATCCTTTGTGTTTTCATTTGTTTCTGCCTGAAAGTATTCCCCGGTGATACTTCCCATACCTCTTTTGACATCTACATGTTCATTTACAGTTGCATTAAGCATCATGTGTGCTGCCCGCGCGTATGAACTAGATGATGCTTTCCCAAAGATACTTGCAATAAAGTCTTTTACTCTGGCCCACCATCCATCTAATCTTCTTATGTTTACAGGAGACTCATTACCTTTAACTTGATTTATTAAATGGGTAGCTATTAGCTTACCTATAGCCTCTTTTTTAAGTTTATTTATATCTCCTTTATAAAGCTCTTGATAAATATCACTCCCTATTACTTCTTGGTATACCTGAAAGTTTTGTATATTATTCATCATTGATGTAAATAACGGACTTCCTTCTGCTTCAAGTAGCTCAACCATAAAATGGGCCGCTTCTTCAGGTAATGTATCTATCTTAATTTTTCCTTTAGAATACTCTACCAGCTTATTAACCATATCAGCTTTAGCTGTAACAGATATAGGATTACCATTCTTATCTCTTATAGTATTTACCTCTTTAAGTCTTACACCTATAGATCTTAAGAATTTAGTCATAGCAAAATCAACTTCTTTATCTCGCTCAGCCAATCTATTAGATTCAACTTGATGATATATATTATCTACATCTAAATGTGGGGTTACATCTAAACTAATATAATCTCCCCCAACATCCTGCAGTACAAAGGCCCTTACACCTGGGTATTCCTTTTCTATTCTTTCTGCTTTACCATAAACATCTTCCATATAAGGTATATTCCTTATACTACCATCAGTTTTAACTAGATTAAATCTTTGTTTTATGTCGTTTAATAATGGAGAAGGGTCTTTTTTAGATATAAATGTACCTAAATTTTCTGTAGCATGTTTAGTGCTACCATCTTCTGCAGTAAATACAGGAGCAATTGTTGAACTAGGATCTTTCATTAATTTATATGTGATCATATATTTTAATTCTTCCTCATACTCTTCCTCTTTTAAGCGATTTTCATAATCTTTTTGAAGCTGAGTTACAGCCTCTTGACCTTCTTCTTGAGTATAAAAAGTTGTTGGAGACCCTTCTAAAGGAATAGTTTGTGCTGCATTTACACTATTATATTCTTTTACTAGTTTTTCTAATGTAGTCTTTTGTGCTTTCTCATTAAGAGTTAAATTTGTTAAAGAATATTCATCATGACGAACTATCTCTTTTGCCATCATAGTTGGAGTTTCTTTAATTCTAGGTTCTCCATTACGATCAATTAAACCTTTACCAAACCATTGCTGAAATGTAGGAGTATACACAAGGGCCCACTTCTTTAAAGCAGTCTCTTTATCATATCCTAATTTTACTATATCTTTAAATAGCTCTGATTCTTTACCATTCTTAGCTAATACTTTAGATATTTTATTAGTCTTTTCGTTTCTTATTATTCTACACGCCATATATATTATTTTGATTTACAACCTTTATCTTCCTCAGTTAATACGTTTTGTATTTCGTTATTTAGGTTCCTTTTAGCTGTTAATACTGTATTAGATACTTCAGGTTCTGCAAGTGATCCTATTTTTAACTCATTTCTTACTTCCATTAATATTTTAGGAAATAATTTACCCCATTTTCCTTTATCTTGTATATGAGTTAATGTAGCATTACCTGTAGCTAATAGTTCTTGACGTGCTTCTGGATTTTGTTCAAAAGATTTTCTAATTAAATCTTTCATTATACCTGGAGCATTTTTATTCCATTCTTTTACATTTAATCCCTTGATTTGTCTACCTAATGCTTTAGCTTTTGCTCCTGTAGCTATTTTTAATTTATTAACTATCTCTAAATTATCTATATTACTATATTCTGCTTTAGCAGCTTGGAAAGCTCCTTCAACTGTATTAAATTTACCTAAACTACTAGTAAACGGTCTATTAGCAAAATTACTTAAGTTAGCATTTTCTCCTGTTCCTGCATATATATTTATTGGAACTATTGATGCTGAAGTTACTATTATATTTCTATTAACTATAGATTGTACTTCAGATCCAGTTGCTTCTATAAAACTATTCTTAACTCCTTTCTTATCTATTTGACTATATATAGTTAATCCTTTATCTGTAACGGTACCTGTATTTTTATATAAAGTAGTATTATACATTGCTATTTGTTTTCCTCCTACAGTTTGGTCGCCAATTTTTGTAGTTAGACTTACAAAGTCATCATTTCTTTTTAAAGGTACTTTATCTTGTACAGATCTTCTATATATATTAGGTGTTATTCTTTTATCATCAGAGTAATTCTTATGGAAATCTTCCCATAAACTTGACATATTACCTCTATTAATCAGATTACTTGTTCTATCTTCATTTTTATTTTGTTTGAAATATTTAGATAAAACAGATAATACTTCTGTTCCTGGTATAACTTGGAAGAATGAGCTAGGTGAAAAGCTATATCCTGACTGTAAAGCGCTAAATATAATTAAATCTTTAGCTAATTCAGGGTTAACTTCTTTTAACTCCATAAATGCATCTGATAATAAGTCTACATCATATGATTGTAATTTCTTACTAAATAATCTTAACCCATCTACAGTTCCTTCTGCACTATTCTCAGTATATACTTGAAGTATAGGCGTTAATTCTTGTATTAATAAGTTATTCTGATATTTACCTGCTTTCTTTAAACTATTAATTCTTCTAGGTAAACTGTTTTCTCCTATGAATAGATCTCTACCTCTATTCTTTAATTTCTTATATTCCCATGAGGTATTTTGAACTACAGTTGTTGCTAAGAAGTTTTCAAATTTTTGCATCTTATAAAGAATATCATCTTTAAATAGTTTTAAATCTTTATCTGTTGACTCAAATAATTTGTTATCTATAAACTGTTTAGCATCTGATATATATTCCCCTAGCTTAAATTCAGCAAACATGCCATCTACCTCATTTAACAGTGTAGTATACGCTGCTACTGTTGACGGCCCCTCGGCATTACCATATAATAATTCATCTAGATTTATGAACTTACCATCTTGCTCTAATCTATTAATAGCTTGTTTAGCATATCTTACTGCCATACCATTATTTAAATTAGCAGTGTCTACACTAGAAGCAGCTTTTAATAGTAATAAGTCTTCAGCTAAATCTTTATATCTTAAGAAGTCATTTAATACTTGTACTTGAACTTGTTGTTGTACTGGAGTTAACTCTTCTATAGATTTACCTATCATACTTTTTAATAATTGAGAGTTTAATTTAGCAGTAGTTGCTTTTTTACCATACTTGCTCATTAATTCATCAACTATCTCTTTATTATTCTTTAAAGGAAATTGAGTGTACATTGGTTGGTTTAGCTCTTTTTCTTTTACATAGTCATCTATAATAGGCTGAGACATAAAGTAAGCTACTTGATCTAAAGGTACTCCAGATCTAACTAATACCATATGTATAGGTGCATATTCTATACCAGCATTTATATCAAAAACAAAGTCTTCTTTGGTTACATCCACATAACCTGTAACATATTGTCCTATAGTACCACTAATTTTATCTTCTCCTTTTACATCATATACTCTAGATAAACCAAACCCTTCACCTTCAAAGTTAAATACTATATCTTCATTATTTGAATAGTTCCAATTAACACCTGGTCTTTGTCCCTTAGCGTGTTGGGTAGAACTAGTAGCAATAATACCTATACCTCCTAATCCTGAAAACATTCTATAAGAAGTGTTAATCATATTCTCTAAACTTAAAGTTTCATGCAAAGGTAACTTTATTTTATTTCCTTTTGCATCAAAACCATTTGGATTTCTCAACATTGCTATCTCAGTTGCTAAGTCTTTTAGTTTCCATGCTCCTACAGGAGATATTAACTGATCAAAACTAGCAGGATGACTAAGTACATCTCTTATAATAGTTTGTAACTCATTTTGTAAAGCTTTTTTACCTTGCTGTTTAATAGACTTTTCAGGATCAAATTTTATCCTCCCTAAAGTTTCTTTATCCATATTAGGGAAATATATACTCAACTTATCAATATCATAATCTGACCCCGCTTTACCTACAAGTTCAGAAGGCACTACTACAGTATCTCCAAATGATTTAGGGAGAAAGCCTGCTATTTCTATAAACTCCATAGAGTTAAGGCCCTCTGTTGGAATACGGAACCCTATAAGTTGTAATAATTCAGGATCTATTTCATTAATATCTTCTATAGTTATTCCCATTTTATCCTTAAATCTACTAGGTAAATAAACTTGCATTGCCATTGTCTCTGACTTAGGGTTATTAGGGTCTTTTCTCCTATAAAACTTTAATGGTTTTAGTTGAGTATCATGTAAATCTAATCCTTCTTTGTTAGCTAATTCAAAATCTTTTTGTTTAATAGCTTTAATCTTATTTTCAAATCCTGTAGATGCTTGTAAAACAAATTGCCCGCCCGGCATCTTTCTTTTAACTACATTATTATTTACAAGAGAGTATAATAAGTTTTCTATTTTATTCTTTTCAAATAACTGTTCTATAAACTTAGTATCACTATCCAATAATTCTTCAATAGCAGCTATAGTATGTAAAGGATTATCTCTCTTTTTAAACTCTTTTATAAGAGCATCTTTAAACTCATCTAAATTTTCTGACTCTAATCTATAGATACCTGAAGAGTCTTTAGTTAGTTTAAGTTTTTTAACTAAATTATTAAAATCTCTTGTAACTAAAGTATTATTAATCTCATGATACCTATCAATTAAATCTTCAAAATCTTTATAGTCTTCAGATAATTCTCCATTATCATATATATTTACAGGTAACAATGAACGTAATTGTGATCCTTCAGTAACTGTTTCCTTAGTTTTTGGCGCTGTTTCTACTTGGATACCTAAATCTGAGAAATTTAATTCTTGTAACCCTAAAGGTTGTCCTTGTTGGTCAAGCGCCATAGGCTTATACATATTGTATCCAGTTTCAATTTCTTGATAGAACGGATCATAACCCTCAGAGTTATCTTGAGAAACAAACTCTTGACCTGCAGTTATTCCCCCTACTTTAGCGGCTGATTCAAATACCATATAATCAATATCATTATCAATCATATCTTGGTTAATATCATCAAAAGCTTTACCTATTGTCATACCAGGTACTATTGGGAATAATGCAAATTTATGGAATGTCATAAGTCTAGAGTTATCCATAACAAATGGCCCAAACAGTTGCGGTTTAATTGGAGGTATTATAGCTATATTATCAGGAGTAATTTGTTCTCCTGAAGCTACTCTTTGATAAAACTCTTCTTGTGTTGGAGTCCATTTACCTGTTCTATATAATAAACTTCTATAAGCATCTAGTGTTATAAATCCTCCCCCATCAAATTCTTCCATATTAGAATATACATCACTTACATTCTGAATAAATGATTGTGGTGCTCCCATCGCTATCAATGTATCAATGTATTGCTCCAGATAAGGAGCTTCTGTTTTAATTGCTGCTCTATGTGATACCCTTAAATCATTTGAATGCTCTTTATTAGATAATAGGTTTGGCATTTCCTCATTCATCCACCCTAAAATGTTAGGATCAGATGTTGGGTATGTTTTAGTTCCGCTAATTCCAGATGTTCTTTTAAACAGGTCTGTATATAAAGCAAAATCTCCTAATAATAATTTACCTTGCTCTATAACACCAGTCATGTACTCATAAGTAAACTGCATACCTAATACTTCTGCAGGTTTCATATTATTATTTATTGCTTGAATAGTTGATCTATCTATTAAGTTTCTATCTATACCTTCTAGAGCTATATTATAAGTAGATAATGTCTTTATAGTTTGTTCTACTTCATTACTTAAAAATTGCTGTAATTCAGATACTACACTCTCTCGAGTAACAATTTCTTGCAGTTGTTGCTCAGACAATAACTTACCATATTCTTTCCTAGCAATTGATGGTACTAAACCTTTAAAGAACCTTAAATTTCCTCCCTCATCTTTTAACTTGGATACTCTATGTAACTTAGATTTTCTTTTACTATTAAATTTAGATGCAACTCTAAGTTCATCTGCTAAGTACTTTTGTAGTCTACCTATCATATCACTCTCAGTAACATTTAAATTTGATTGACCATACTTAAGCCCAAACTCTGTTTTCTTATCAGCTGTTCTAAGAATTGGTACAATACCTTTACCTAAAACAGCGTTTACCATCATAACACCAATATCTGCAGGAGTACCTTTTGATAATGGTTTACCCTGCCCAAAACTTTTATCTATTCCCTCTAAAACAACTACTTCTAAAGGATTAGCTGGATCTTTTAACATATTTTGTAAATAATGTGACCCATTTAAATTATCATATTTTAGTAAACTTTCTACAAATTCAGTATTAACTATTTTATTACCATTATATAATGTAGATAGATTAGATGCAAGTATATCTGCATAGGTCTTTAAGTTAACACCGTGTATTGTTTTACCTTCAGGACTTCTATGTTGTAAGTCTACCGCTAAAGGGTTAGTCTTTGCTTCTAAGTTAACTAAAGTCTGTAGATTAGCTTGTATATCTCCTTTAAATATGTTACTTACAGGCTCATTATATACAGCTTGGAATATAAAGTTAACAGCTTCTCTTATACTATTATCTGTCATATAAAGATCTGCAAATAGCCCTGGATCTGTAAATGTTATTCCTAATTGATTCAATACAGCTAAAGCTTCTACTGGAGTTTTTCTAGAATCTGTTGCCCAGTCAGCAAATGTTTTCTTTTTCTTCCCAACTTTTACCTTCGCTTTTTTATTAAGTATTAACTCTCCGTTTACGTCTTCTCCTAAACCCTTATTATCTTGTATTCTATCCTTAAAGTTACTAGTCCATAATAACTTAATCTTATCTTCTACTCTATTTTGATTGCTATTAATAAGCTGTCTACCTCCTTCTCTCGTCATGAGTTGAGTATAGAACGTATTATTAGACTGATCAAATTGCATCATAGTTTGTATGATTAGTCTCATTTGATCTGCAGTCTTTGTAGATAAGTCATCTGACTCTAACCCTAACCTATTTATTATAGATTTTACTTCAGGTCTTTTTGATTCTAAACTTTTTAATGTTTTAGCAAAATCTAGTGGATTAATATTAGCAAATTCTCTATACATAAAATTCATAATACTACCAAAATCTACTAGTTTAGGTAATCCGCTTTCATTTACTACAAACTCCCCATTTTCAGATTGAGGTAATGTTCCTAATAGTATTCTTACAGCTTTTGGAAGATATACACTAGGGTCTATTTCATTTTGTGGTTTACCAAATTGTTCTCTTATTCTTTCTAATTCTTCTATCTCATCACTTATTTCTATATTAAATCTTTCAAGATACTGAGCGTGCTCTTCTTTTAATTGATCCCAATTATCTCTAATAGCATACATAGTTTTAAAAAGATTTAACTGATCTTCTTCTGTTGAAGCTCGATCTAAGTTTTCTTTTATATAAAATTCTATTTGTGAATAAACACTCCCTGGAGTATCTGGAGCCCCATACATTTTGTTAATAGCTGCATTTACAGCAACAAACTTTTTAGGATTAACAAAGTCTTCTAAACTAAATACATTGCTTTTTAATGCTTTATTAAATAATATAACTGTCATTCCCTCCATTACATTATTCCTCATAGTAGCTGTTAACTTCGTACCTTCAAAATAAGCTTCTGTTTTAGAGTCGTATACAGTAACATTTGTTTGTGGGTCAGCAAAGTATCCGCTATTTATCTTAGACATTAATAACTGTGCTTGTGGTTTATTAGTTATAAAGAAGTCTAATATACTAGCAATATGATCAAAGACTCTTTGCATTAAGCTCTTTTTAACTCTATCTCCCACAGTATAGTTACCTCCTGCTAACATATATTCTCTAAATTCTTCTGCCAACCACTCATCTGCTTCTTTATCAGTAAGCTCAGACATTTTTTTAGTTTCTCCTTTATATGTTTGTGTTGATCCTCTTATACCTTTAACCTCTTCATATAAAGCATATCTTTGGTCTGGCGCTATAAAGCGTCTAGTAATGGCATGCCACGATTCATGATACAATATACCTGGCGTAGACATTAAATCAGATAATAAGATATTACCATCTTTAGTAAACTTACCATAAGCTTTACCATCAATTAATCCTTTAATCATATCTAGACCAACTAATGGATTACCTTTTGAGTCTTTAGGCATATTAGCATTAAACCACTCTATTTCAGTATTTAAATCTAATCCTTGAGAAGAAGTGTCTGCCATATTAGCTAAGAAATGGACATCATCCCCTTCTGTATCTGTTGATTGTGAAAAAGGACTGCCTTGTAAAGTATCATCGACTTGAGGAGTTTCTTCTATTCCTTTTGTAGACTCTGCTTCAATTATAGCTTTATCTTTTTCACTAGGCACTCTAACTAGTACAGTTCTTCTTTCCCCAGTTTTAGTATTAACTACAACTTTTTCTTCAAATATATCTTTTTCTTCAGTCTCAACTACAGGTGCTTTCTCTGTTTTTGAAGGCGCTTCTTTGTTAGCATCGTTAGTTTTATTAGTTAACCCTTCTGCTGTATAAATATCTGAGCTATGCTCAAAGTATACATTAGTAAATTGAGGTACAAGAGCCTGCTCTACACCAGGAGCATTATTAAATGCCATAGGCATATCAACTCTTACAGGTACATCTGCAGACTCTCTATTATTATCTGATATTAAATAATGCGTATAATTATCCCATTCTATCACATTTGTGCTTAAATCATCATTTACTATAACTTCATTAAATTTTGTATAAGTTGGATCTGTAAATTTACCTATCTTTTTACCAGCTTTATAAGCATCTTGTCTAGCTGTTTTATCTAAACCTAATATAGTAGAGTTAATATTAAATGTTAAAGTACTTAAAAAATCTTTATATGCTTGATGCTCAGCTGAGTATTGTTGCGGATCTTTTAATTGATCTAAAGTTATACTTTGACCTTGATCTCCAAAGTGTATAGCATCTTCTTGCATGTATATAGCAAACTCTTGTCTTTCTCTTTCTTTAGATCTATCCCCATACATTATTTGGTCTTTAAGTATAGTTTCAAATCCTTTTCCTCCTATACTTATACCACCATCTTGATTCTCTGCAAAATATCTTGATAGATTATATATATTATTAACTCTTCCTTCACTTAGTCTAGATATTATTGCAGGTATTAAATTATTTGTTCCTAAAGCACCATTATTATTTGTTCCAAAATAAGCAAACCTACTCTTAACTCTGAATCCAAACAAATCTACTATTTGATCTGCACCTTTTGTTCCTTTTGCAGGAAGAGCAAGATCAAGTCTCATGTCTTTTAAATCTTCTTCTTTAGCTACAAATACTCCACCTTTCTTTTTAATCCTTAACTTCCCTAAACCAGGAGTTAATTCCCCAGACTTTCTAGCTAATCCCCTACTCTTTCTTGTTATTAGTACAAACTTTTCTGTGTTATCTGCAAGTAAAGCATTTCTTTGGTTTCTAAAAGATTCTTGTGCTATAACCAGTTCTGGCTTTAAGTTACCAGCTTCATTTAAATCTTCCGCTTGACCTTTAAAATTACCTGCAGAATTATACTCACTAGAACTATTCATATTAGTATAAGCAAACTCTCCGTCTACTAAAATAGGCTTGTTATTTTTATCTACTAATAATAATTTTATATCTTCTAATGCCTCATTATTATCTGGATTCTCTGTTAAATCATCTACGTATTTATAGTTCCCTAAATCATCATATCTCCCTGATTTTTCTGCTTTACTTATATCAAAAAATACAAATTTATCTTTCCATTCAGGTCTAATATTATGTCTAGTTACAACCATTAATCTAGCTCCCGGTTTCTTTGCAGTTGGTGAAGCATAGTTAAATATATCATAAGACTTTCTAAAGAATCTAAGTTGAGATTTTACATGCTCAAGATGCATTTGCTCTGCTTCTGTTAGAGCAACACCATCTTCAACCATTTGTGCGTATTTATTTTCCCATAAAGCTAAAGCCGCTCCGTGATTACCTGTAGTTTTAGTCCATCCTACATTACTAAGCGAAGGAGAAAAATCTCTTTGACTCTCTATGTTATTAATATCCTCTATAGTTAATATAGTCTCACCATCTTCTAAATCAGCTGGCTCAGCGGGCTCTACTGTTACAGAATTCATCCAGCTCTCAAGCTCTATGAATGCATCATTAATTTCTCGTTGTGTAGCAATAGCATTTAAACGTTCTTGTATAAGGTCTGAGTTAACAGCATCATCAAGAGCTTCTTGTGTCTCTGCCTCCATCATATTAATAATACCTTGAAGCGTTTCTATATCCGTATCTACCCTACTTAATTCATGCGATAGGTATATTAAGTCTTCACTTGTCAAACCATCAGGAGGAAATAGTAAAACTTCTCCTGTTTGAGGGTTGACCATTTTATTTAACATTCTCTCTACATCTGATCTATGCTTCGTTAAGAGCTCTAACTCACTTCTAAAGTGCGCTAAATCAGTATTCATTAGGTCTAGATAATCTTTAGAAGGGTTAGTACTGGCTAACTCTAATATCTGTTGTAGTATCTCACTATCTACATCATATCCTCCGTCTTTATTTTTTTGTCCTGCGATCTTAGTTAATTCATTTGTATCAAAGAATCCTTTTTCTCCAAGGTTCTTATAGAATTCTTCTATAGAAGTTAAACCTAAAGTCTCATTTAAGAATTCAAATACATCTTGTCTTGTAGCTGCTTTATCTAGAATATCAGAAACAATCTCTGGATTTGTTATCACAGTGTGTATTAACTGTATTCTTAAAGAATTATCCTCAAGAGTATTTATATCCTCAGTGAATTGTTTTAATTTTAACTTATAATTAGCCTCTTCTACTTTTAGTTCTGACAGCACTTCATATGCAGACTGCACAGAGAAGTTACCTTTCCTCCCTATTCTATTTAGATTAACATATAATGCACCTTGTTTATTTGTTTTAGCTTGCTTTATAGCTTCTTTTATATCTTTAATTTGTTGTGCAACTGACAACATTTTTTGCTTAGACTCTGCTATTTGAGTTGTTATTGAAGCTAGATTCTCCGCTAAGTTATCTTGTAGTACAGAAGTTACTGCTTGAAGTTGGTTAAGTAATAATTCCTGCTCATTCATTACTTTTATATTAGATGCCTTCTCTAATATAGATACAGTATAAGGTTTAGCATGTGATGTAATATGCTCATTCCTTTTTAATTCTTCACTTATTAACTCTATCTCCGCTAAATCATCTGCTGTTTGTGTTTTTTTATCAAGAAGTGCTTTCTTTCTTTGTAATAATTTAAAAGTTTCTTCGTTAGGTAATCTAACTAGGTTATCCGCATCCTTAAAATATACCCTATGTCTCTTAGTTTCACCCTTCTTATTAGTGTAATCAAATTCAATAACCTTTCCTTTATACTTTCTAGATAAACGTTGTTGATTATCAGGGAGATTTTTTCTTTCTTCCTCAGTTAATATATCTTGTGCTACTTCCTCAAGACGTTGTATAGTATCCTCAGCTGCTGCAGGATCTATAAGCTGTTGAACTAAATTTAACATTTGATGTCTTTTAGCTCTTATTCTTCTAAGGTCTTGCAGCTTTTTAATTATATCCTTTTTATTTAACTCATATCCTGCAGGATCTCTCTCTTTATATTCATCTAATATTTGTTGTTCTTCTTCAGAAATATTAGGAGCTGTTCCATTATTAATAGATTCAGCTAAAACTCCCATTTCATTTTCTAAAGCTTCTATTTTTTCATCTACTTCTATATATCCATCTACATTATCATCATTCTCATAAGCATCTCTTTGCTTTTTAAGTTGCTGTAACTTCTGTATCATTCTTTGGAATACTAAAGCTGGGTGTCCAGGCTCTGTAAATTCTTTTATACCTATCTCTCTTTTGACTTCTTGACCAGTCTCAGAATTCTCCATAACATCTTTAGCTTTTCTACCAAGCTTCTTCATGGTAAAATTCTTAACTCTAGTTAAGATATTATCATTAGATTGTTTATCGTCTTCCTTTTTATTTACAATAGCTGTTAAACCTAAACCTCCTGTTTCCTCTATCTCACTAATAAGCTTTTGTTCTCTTGAATCTAAGTCTGCAGTACTAGATAGAGCTTGTGCTATTAACTTCTTAGCGGAGTTATCTATCTTAGTATTATCTAATGAGTCATATATTTCTTTAATCTTATTTGCTCTATCTTTGTGAGTTTCAATAACAGTATTTCTTCTTTCACTTAAGAACGCCTCTCTATCTTGTTTAGACATCTCTTGAGTTTGATCCTCGTAATTAAACATAGCCTCAAAAGTATCAAGATCCATATCTCTCATGTCCTCAATACTATCCATAACATCTCCAAAATACCCACCTTTTAATCTACTGTGTACAAAAGCAAAGAAAGCATCATGATCTGCATTCTTATAAGCAAAGTCATTATTAGTTGCATCTGCATAATCTCTTTGGTCATCTGCATTTTTAATCCCCATAAGCATATCAAAGTTATTTTTAATACCTTGCATAGCTTCAGGGTTTTCATTCATGTATTTAACTACATCTTCAACCTCTTTTTTACCTTCTGCATATTGACTTAAAAAATCTTTTATACCTCCCGCTTTACCATACTGTATTTTAAAAGATTTTTCTCCTTTTTCATTTCTAAATGAAGCACTAGGTAATCCTAATGCGGCTAAAACAACTCCTAAAAATATTTCTTTTGCACCTTCAGTACTTGTATAAGCTTCAGCCATACCATCAAATGTATGATCTAATATTTCTCCAATAGCCTCCATTGATCCAGGACTTTTACTATTTAGATACATATCTTCTGCTGCATATTGTCCTGCAATATCTAATGTTTTTTGACCCCCTTCTTCTACAAGTCCTTCATAAGCCGCTAATCTACCCCATGCTCCTTTACCATAAATATTTCTATCAGTCCAAGTTCTAAATTTTCCCCAGTCTTTATGTTTAGCTTTATATGCTCCTGTTTTAGGATCTTTATATATTTTATTTGCAAACTTCTTATTTTTAACTAGCCCACTGCCAAACATTTTACCAAACATCAACATATTACTATACCCAACTAAAGCTGCATTACCTGCAAATACCCCATTAGATACTTTAATAGCTATATCTTTTATCTTTGCTTGTTCTTCTGAATTAGGACCTTGACCTGTTCTTTCTACATGCATCTGATTAAGTCTATCTACAGTTGCATCATAGTTATGTCTAGCCTCTACTCCTGATTCATAAAACGCCCCAGTTAGAAGTCTTCTACCAGTAGTTAAACCATCGTAGATTTTTTCTGCCCTATTTATTTTTTGTAAATTTTTACTAGCTTTTATAGCTTTAGCCCCATAAGATGTATTTCTTATTGCAGCTATCCTTTTTAAATGATTAGCAGCTTTAGCTGGTATTATAGCATTAGCTAAACCAGCTGTAGCAAATTCAGATAAAACAGCCCCAGCAACAAAAGATAATCCATTAGAGAAGTCATTAGTCCAAAAATTAGCTGCCCCTTTACCAAATACAGATTGTCCAAAATTTAAATCTCTTTCTTGAGACGAATAGTAATGTGGTAACATCCCATCTATAGACTCATTAAAATCATCTAAAGATTTTTGAAAGTCATTATTAAAAAACTTGTTCCAATTAGACGCAGCAAACCCATTTTCATATGCATCTTTTGCTACCTCTCTAAACCCATCTATTAATCCAACAGTAGAGCCTAATATATGAGCCCCTGTTTTAGGGAAGAATTTAAGTAGACCATGACCAGCTTTCTCTCCCAAGCCTTGACCTTCAGCTCTTCTATCATCTATACTAGAATCAAGTAAACTAAATGGGCCATCTATAAGCCTATCGTATTCCTTCCATTCACGCTTGTCTATCTCATTAGTTGAAGCCCCAGTAGGTCTAAACCCAAAAGATTGTATATCCCTTAATAGATCCATACCTCCACTCCCAGAACTCCTAATAGGCTCTCTATTTTGTACGGTATTTATTAAGTTATTTGTATTTAATTCTTGTTTACCTGGCTGAATTAAGTCTTCATTATCTTCCCCTAAACCTCCAGTTTGCTTCTTATCTATCATATTTGGTTTTTATATATTAAAAGTCAGTACCTCCGAATTGCTTTAAGCTTGTTTCTAACATTGTCTTTCTAATTGAAGCTAACTCTGCTGGCCTATCTTTAAGAGCTTCCCATGCCGCTGCATTAAATGACCCGTCAGGATTACGGAAATTAATAAATCCAGTCTGACCATTTATTCCTCGTATCCCAGTTGTTGGATTCATATAATTATCAAATTGTGAGAATTCAGGATTTGAAATTAAATTTTGTATAGAAAGATCTTCTATCTCTCGTTTATAATATAAGTAATCTTCATCGGTTCCTCCTCCAGCATATTGTAAATTCTTCGCTGCTATATCTCCAGTAAACTGATCCATACTTACATTTTCATATCCAGCTCTATCATAATTTTGTCTTAAGAATTCATCATAAACTTTATCTCCAGAACCAAAGTTCTCATCTAAAAGCTTGTATACCCACCCACCTGGTTTTAATACAGTTGGATCTGTTATAGTTGCAGTTCTATCTACATCCCCAGACATATCTTTACTAGAACCAAATACTAATCTTAAAGGTGTGTTTGAGGCAATATCCGGAAGCATAACCCCAGATATTGTTAAATTTTGAGCTCCCCCTATATCCTCTATCCATTTATCCATTTCCCCACTATTAACAGTCATACCATCAAATTGAAGTCCCGGATTATTAACAGATACCTCTTTTTGAGCATAATCATTTGTTGCATTTCGTAATTTTTTACCCGCCTCAGTAGGTCCAAATCCAAGAACTGGTTGATTTACAGTAAATTGTTTTTCACTTACTCCCTTAAATAAATCATCTCCAGACATTCTTTCTACTTCATTACCATCTTTATCTTGCATTACATCCTTAGTCATAAAAGTATAATAAGAATCAGTTAAGGACATTAAATTCTCTAGCTCATCTTCTTTAAAATTAGTTCCTAATAACTTATTAATTTTATCTACTTCCGCTCCATCATCTAAACTTTCACCATTCCATATTACATCAGCTAATTCTTCTCTTTCATCATCTATACCTAAGAAGCCTGTTTCTTGTGGTCTAAACCAATCTCTAACATTCCTTAAGTCTTTACTCATTTCTGCTCCGAACCCAGTAATTGCTCCTGCAACCCCACCAGCCCCTATGGCAGCTCCGTAAGCTACTTGCCCGGCCCCTGGAATAACATTAGCTGCTACTGCTGCTGTCCCTGCTACTGCCCCACCTTGTAATGCTTTAAACCCTACCTCGCCCCAATCAGTATCTCCTGCACTAGTATTATAAGTTAAGTATTGAGTGGCAGCTAATAGTCTTGCCCCGTCATCCCCATACTCAGCGAATCCATCTACTAATGAATTATAATTTTTTAAAGCATTCTTACCTTTTTCTCCATTTTGATTAGCCACACTAGCAAGATTACTCCTTAGCATTTTTTCATTACTAATAAGTTCATTTTGAGCAGCTATTTTTTGTTCTTCTGTAGCATCTTTAGCAACTATTATTTGATTTAAAGCTACTTGTCTTTCTTGTAAACCTCTAATTTTATCACTCATATTACCAAAGTCAGTATTAATTGGAGTGTCTACACTAGATTTAAATACTATACCATCTTTACCAGCCCCAGAATTACCACTTCCTGTTTCAGCAGTATTCTTATTATACTCTTGTTGTCTAGCTACTTCTTTAAAGTCCATTAATATCTGAGCTTTAGCCATTCTCATTCTTTCTTCTCTTGGTAAACTTTGAGGTAAATCTATATCTACTAATTTTTTATATTCTTGTTGTCCTTCTTTAGTATCTGCAATATATTGCTCTACTACAAGATTTGCAGTTTTATTAGTTTGGCCTCTCCCTACTCCTGCTGAAGTAGAGCTCCACTGACTAGCAGGTATCTTACCTATCATCTTTTCTTTTCTAGTTCTATAATCAAGTTGTGTTTCCATCATAGGCTCATATACATTAGTTATATATGTCCCGGCCTCTTCATCATAGTAATATGATTGATGTGCTTTTCTTGCATCAACTCCAAAATCTAACATAGGGATACCATTAAGTTTAGCTTCCCTCATAGCATTTATCTCAGCTTGTCTATTCTGCATAGATTTATTTGCAGCAACTAATCCTTTATCTGTTTCAACTAATTGTGCAGCATCTGCTACTACTAATGAAGAATTCTCCCAATCTCCTTTATCAATATGATCTTTAAGAGAAGTTTTAACTTCTGTTTTAACTCTCTCTAAATGATCTTTATCTCCATCTAATAGCTCTAATTGAGATAACGTTCTATCTATAAGATCTTTAGATGTCTTATTAGCATCATATCTATTTGCTAATAATTCAGCAATTTGTGGTTGTTTATTATCTACATATAAACTAGGAAATGGTTGTAACTCGTATCTGCTATATTTATTTGCCATATTATTTTCTTAATCTTTTTAATTGTCTATACCCTCCTCTTTTAGCATTAACTGCATTAAATCTTTCTAACGCGTCTCTTTGCCCATCTATTGCGTTAGCATAATCACCTGAAGCTTTATACATTAACTTATCTCTATGAAGCTGAGCTAAAGTATTAATACCATATTGCACAGCATTTAACTTTCTATCTTTACTTGCAGCATCCGCCCCTCTATTAAACTCATCAACGTACATATCATTAGCAATATTTGTCATTTCAGCTTTTTGTTGGGAACTAACATTATGTTTACTAGCATCAAGAGCAGCCTCTGAATTAAATACTTTTCTTTTATTATCTAAAGCAGCTTCTTCGTTAGCTATAGCAACATTAGCTCTAGCCTCTTGTGCTTTAATTTCTCTATCTCCTTTTTGTTTAGCAGCATACATAGACATTCTATTAGCCATACTAGCTGGGCCTCCTCCTGAAGTGTCAATAGCTTTATTAACAGCTGTAGCATCTGATGCATTACGAGCTAATTGATCATTAAAGTCTACTCTATCTAAATGTTGTTTAGCTACTCTTTCAGCTTTAACAATACCAGGAGTCATTAAGTCAGGTTGATCCATATAATCAGGCTTATCAGTAAATGCCATTACAGCAGGAATCATACTCCCTAGTCCTAATAAAGATCCCGACCAATCTTTCTTTTTCCTTTCTAATACTTCTGTTTCTTCTTTTGATTCTTCTTCTACTACTTCTTCCTCAGCTGGTTCTTCTTCTGCCTTTTTAAACATAGTTCTAGTAGTTTGTTCTCCAAATAAACTATCTTCTTTAATAGCATTCTCAGGATTGGCGGCATTCCAAGCTTTTTGATATTTTAAATTACTCTCTTTACTACCCATTTGTTCATATGATGTAATACCTGCTGCTTCCATTACTTCTGGATCTGCATTATCATACATATTTTTTAACCAAGTATCAGTTCCTGTCTGTTCTATTTGTTCAAATAGATGGTCATCCCCATATAATGTTATTTCCTCACCACTATCTAATGTGAAAGTTTTTGAATGTTGCGTAGCTGCAATATCACCATATTCTTCTGGATTATAATATTCTTCAGAAGCCACATCTTGTGTAGAGATTTTTGTATAATCTGGCCCTCCTTCTTGATATTTCATTACACCACCTAATCTAGCTGTTTGAACATTGTCTGGATTTCTTCCTGCAGATTTTTCTTGCATTTGTGCTAAGTAATCTATTTGGTTTTGATCACCTCCATCTTCGAGAATTTCTTTATGCATATCAGCAAATGATCTGCCTCCTTTTTTTAAATGAGAAGAAAAGAAATAATCTCTTTTACCTCCTTGTTTAGCCATAGTTACTTGGTCCATAGTTTCTCCATCTTCTACTTCTGTAATATCATCCATCATAATGCCTCCTTCAGCATGTGATTGCCCTGAAAACTCTACAGCATCAGAGCCTGGTATTTGAGATACCATTCCTCCTGGAAGTTGCTGCTCTCCTCCATCTTGATAGTACATATTAGTATTTACAGTTCCTCCAAGTTTAGCGAATCTTCTTCGCTTTTTATCCTCTAATCTTTGTAATATTCTATTTCTCATATTTTATATTTTTAAGACGCATACCCATATCTAGGCATGCCCATTCTCATTCCTCCTCTTTGAGCTACATAATCTCTCCCTAAATCATATCCTGAATAAGTCTTTTGGTCCATCTCTCCTTGTTGTGCGCTTAATACTGCTGAGCCTAACCCTTCTGTTACTTTTTTATTATATTTACCTACTCTTTTCTTTTTTGCTGCCAATGCATCAGCTTCTGCTTTTCTTGCCTTCTTTCTACCTGCTAATGCTTTATAAGCTCCATATCCTAATCCTGCTACAGCTCCAATTGCAGTTCCTAATCCAGGTACAGCAGACCCATATAAAGCTCCGGCACCCATCATACCGGCAACTGTTCCTGCAGTAGTAGCTACTCCGATACCTGTTCCAGCTCCTGATAATAATTCTCCTGACCATTCAGCTGTATTTAATTCAGTATCATCATCGTCACCTCCCCATTTCTTTAATCCTTCTCCTGCTAATGTAGCTGCAGTACCTATGATACCTCCTTTAGCACTACTGCTCATAGCTCCCCATCCTGCTCCTGCGGCAGACCCCGCAGAACTCTGCATTAATGTTCCAGCTTTTATAGCTTCGTTAGTTGCTCTCTGAGCTTTATATGCAGCTAATCCAGCCTTTAATCCTCCTCCTGCGCTCGCTCCATCTACTGTAGCTTTAGAAAGATCAACACCTTTACTAGCAACAGCCCCAGGAGGCGGTGTTACTTGCACAGGTATATTTGAACTAGGTGGAACATATGGCGCTGAGGGTGGGAGTGTTGGTGCTGGAGAATTAAAACTAGTCAGTAAGTCTGCTGACCCACCGCCCGGTTGAATATTTAGTGGTGCTCCTAACTCTGAGCCAGGAACTTGAGTAACAAATTCACTACCAACATCAACAGCTTTATTTGCAGCTAGAGCTTTTTCAGCTCCTTTTGTAGCTTTATCCTCTTCAAGTTTATCTAGATAACCTTTAGCATCCTCACCATATTCCTCCACTTTATCTAATCCACTTGTTACTAGAGACTCTCCTTGCTCAAACTTTGCGTCACTAGCTGCCTTTGCTGCGGCTACACTTTGTTTATCAACTTGGTCTTGTTGCGCCACGCTTTGAGCCATCTCATCACTACTTTGTTGAGCTGCCGCCTTCTGATCTGAGAGAAATTTTAATTTTTGAGCTAATACTGCAGGGTTACTTTCATTAAATACAATATTTGCTGTAGACCCCTTAACACCTTGACCAGCTGCTTGTATAGTATTATCAGCATACATTCCACCTGCTTGATATTTACTTTTATATCTATTTTTTCTTTTTTTATTTTTTATTTTCATAGTTTTATCTGTGCATTTTTCGTACAGCTACATCAGTAGAGTACAAATTTAGTAAATTATTTGATATATTGTTATAAATTAATCTTATTCCTACCCATTTATCTATAAATTTTCTTTGTAGATTCCAAGCTTTAGCTAAATTAAGATAAGCTGGATTTACATTTTTATACATTCCATCATAAGAAAACATATTTTGTATAGAAGAAGTTACTACAGTTCCTGTATTAGTTCCTCCTACTATATTAGTATTAGTAGACATATAATAAGGATTTGTATTTGTAGCTAATGCTGCCATATCTCTAAACTTATTGATCTTCCAGTTATTACCAACCCTTCTTGTGTTTATTAAATATTCTAAACTATATGTATCTGACATTTGCATAGTATTGTAAATGAAATAACTTGTAAAGCCATGTTCTAATACACTAATTCCAGCCTGGTTAAATGTTTCTAAAGTATAATTAATAGCCGCTAGTAATGCGTCTTCCCCCTTAAATTCATTATGAATAAATTCAAATTCAAAAGGATAGTGATCTACTGAAGTTAACCAGTGAGTATCATTATACTTCTGTGCATGATTTTCTTGATATAATATTCCATAATTAGTAGGACTGTTATGCTTCCATATTCCAGCATTACCAAATGTAGTTCCTTGATGATTAGATATAGGTGTTCCAAGGCCCCAGACAGGTCTCTTATACTGCTCTGTTAAAGAATAAAAATCCGTAGAAGTATTAAAATAAATATAAGGCACATAATCATGAAAACTCCCCCACACCCCTAACTCAGGGTAATAAGAAATAGTCCACCCACTTGATTCTCGATCAAAATATGTAGGATTATCCCACTCTAGATTTGACCACCCTCCAAATAAAGTAGCTTGTTGGTACTGCTGAATATTTGGATTGTATCTTATATTTAGAAAAGATCCTCCAGGCCCATAATTAATATAAAAAGTTTCTAAACTAGCTAAAAAGTCTGCAGTAGGCTTAATTTCTCTTTTAGTTAATAATATTCTTTTAAACTTTGGATCATATACAGCGTGAAGACCAAATCTGTGTATTGGGTTATCATCAGTAACTCCATAGGGACTTAATACAAAAGGTAAGTTTTCTTGAAACCAAGTTTTCATACCTAGTTTACTTATCTCTTCTAAAGAATCTTTCATCATAAATACTTTACCAGCTGCTTGATCTACAAAGAAATATCCGTACCTAGTTGTAAGTGTAGCATATTGAGATTGATTACCTCCAAAACCTCCTTCTGTTTGAATGATTTCATTTGGCTCTTGTGCAAATATATCACCACTTCCCACAAAAGCTTCACTACCATCTTTCATTTCCATTGTTTGTTTACCTTGTGCTGCATACAAACTTTCTTCCATATGGAAGTATAACAAGTTTTTAAAACTAGCTAATTTCCAAAGTTCTCCCCTATTTTTAGGTAGGTCTTTGAATTGATTAGCTAAAAATACTCTATAATTATCTATAATACTAGTAGTATCATGTTTAGCGCTTCTATGTGTTCTTGTTGGAAAATCATTTTGAAGCACGTCTCTTAATGGTAATGGAAATGCTGGTCTTATGTCATTATCTGCAGAGTAATTATCATTATATCTTATATTATCTATATGGTTTAAATCAGCTACCCTACCAGTAACACTTAAAATATCTTTAGGTATAGAACCAGGATAATATAAACTATTATCATCTTCAGCATGTCTAAACGCTATATTATCAGGAGATTCAACAATATAAGAATAAATAGCCGCTTCCGGATCAGAAAGTGTTTGATCATCCGAAGGAGCATATGCAGTAGAAACTCCATATCTAGCTATAAATGTATCTCCACCAAATACGCCAGGAATTGGAGCTCCAGGAGGCAGTATTTCTTCTGTAGAGAAATCTGGAGTTCCTGATCTTGGATCATAGAAATCTGTCCCATCATCAAATATAAAGTTATCGAAATCATCTCCTATAACTTCATACCCTGTAAATACTAATTCTTGATTATCTATATTTTTATATACATCTGTTTTAAAAGCATTTAGATTTATGATATGATTTTGATGTCTAGGGGTTTCAGCAGGATAAGATGATCCACTTCCTATAAGCTCATCCTCATTTCTTGTTACTAAATTAAAACCTAGACCAGGCTCCCAGCTACCCCATTTATTAACAGTATCAGTAAGATGTGGAACACACCATAATGCAGCTAATTCTAACTTATTCGCTAATCCTAAAATTATAGAACTATTTCCCCCTAAATTTACTACTTTACCTCCAAATCCTAAACTAGCTGCTTTAAATATAGAGTCACCTTGTAAATATGATTTAGATTTCTGACCTAAAACCCTATTAATATTCCAAGTGCCCATACTACCGTATTTTGAATAAGCTCGTTTATAACGACCTCCTACAAACATAGCGGAGTTAACACCTCGTTTATAACAATTTTGAAAAAGACCAGGAGTTTGTGAACCTCCATCATTATCCCACCCCCAAACTTCCCTTACTTCATAAGGACTAGTAGAACTCCCCCCTGATAATACTGTAATCATTTTTTTAGGTTGATTAAGCTCAGGACCATTCCATGTTAAATCATCAGTTATATATTGAACTTGAATATGTGTAGCAGGAGATAAACTAGATTTAGTTCTTAATAAATTAAAATCATAAAATTGGAAATTTTTATAAACATTATTAGTGTTATTGTTATATTGACTAGACCATCCAGAAATAGTAGGATAAACGAGTCCTCCGCCTTTCCAAGCAGTACATGCCCAAAACGTTTCTGGTTCAAGTCCTTGTGCTTGTAAAACCTGAGACGCCTCTGCTAGTCCTGAACTAGAGCTTAATGCTTCTTGACATAAACCTAATTGACCTGTAACAGGTTTCATAGGAACAATAGGTCCTTGACCTAAAATAGTTTTATTAGAATATGTTCTTTTAGCTCTATATATTCTAAATCCTTGTGCTTTATCTTTATAAGAGGCAGGTATTTTTATATCATCAAATTGCATACCTAATACATCAACTTTATGTTTAATATTAGCATCATGATAATCTTCATTATCTCCTAATC
>Ga0098060_1000301_pt1 | contig 23863 bp, 9 predicted proteins | sample 21_taG_FD_77063 | JGI IMG/M metagenome (GOLD analysis project Ga0098060, IMG submission 77063) | Marine viral communities from the Subarctic Pacific Ocean - 21_ETSP_OMZ_AT15319 metaG | ecosystem: Environmental > Aquatic > Marine > Oceanic | place: Pacific Ocean | collected 2015-01-19 | reverse complement strand
TATGGATTAAAACATACGACCTGTTAGCTGGGACAAGTACACCTGCAGTGTAATAATAGCTAAAATAGCGAACGTTTATACTGTGGATGGGAACGCTATTAACGGAAGCTCTAGCGTGTACTGATAACTTCCGAGGTCAATTTATAGGAAAAGCTAAATGAAGAATAACGTATTAGATAGTATTATTAAAATCCCAGTTAATAAACCTACCCCATTATGCCAGTGTGGTACATGGTCTATTGTGTACCCAGCTGAGTATACTTATAAAACAAAAAAGAATAAGTTAGATAGGAGACGTAAATGAATCTAGATATAGAAGCCATTGTACGAGAAGAGATACGTAATCTTATTAGAGAACATCTTAATATTACTAGTGAACATGTGCAGGTAACTGTTAACGATACATCTAATGCGGAGTCTCAATATGAGTATGAATTTCCACGCGAAGGTAAAACACGCCGTAACGCCGAAGAAATGGCACTCCACAAAGAAGAGAAATTACTTGGACGTAGACTTACTCCGGAGGAAAAGGGAGAAGTCAAAGCTAAACTACACATGGATGACTCAGCTGAAAACATTGCTAAAGAAGCGGCTATTAAGAAAGCAAGGATAGATAAGATAGCTCAAGAAGGTATCGAAGCAGCTAATGAAGAACTAAAGCTAGAAGCTGAAAAACTAGCTAAAGCTCCTGAAAGCGAAGAGAAAGTTGTAATTGAAGAAGAAAAAGAAGAAAAAATACCTGAAGTTAAAGAAGATAGTTTACCTCAACTTAACCCTTCACTATTTAACCAATGACTAAGAAATTTGACAACGAGACGTATTATAGGAATCTTGAACTAGTTCGGCAAATTAAGGACGAAAGGGAGAGAGAAAGAGCAGCATACGAACTAAATGACTCCATTCCAGATAGTACTCCAAAAGGATTCGTGAAGAAAATAAAAGCTCTTTTAATAGCTGCTTTAATAATAGCTGTAGCTTTAATTATTCTAGCGGGCTCTGTAGTAATTATTCCGACTATCTTAGTTATGGTAATGTTTTATTTACTATTCTACGCAGTAAAATTATCAATTAAATAGGTCTTTATTTACGTCTTTGACAATCTCAAATAAACTAACGTTATTAGCTTCATCAAATAGATCATCTGTTTGAAGAGTATTTGGAGTAAATCTGCCAGCTAACCAGGAACTGTTTACATTCCCTAGTACGGGTATGCCAGTAGTATGCTGAGCTGCGGCTGCTAGTGCTACTCCTGTAGGACTTTGTGCAACTAACTTTCTAGATGCTCTAGCATTACGTAGATAGTAAGAAAGAAATGACGTAGCTCCTACTGCTTCAAGTGTTTCTAGCGCTGGAATCATCGCTTCATCAAATACTACGAAAGCATCAAGAGATTCGTGCACGGCTTCTTTGAAGCCTTGTCCTTTTACTTTAGTAGCATGCTCAATCATTACATATCTAGCTAAAAAGTCCGTCATCTGTACTATATGCCGTGATATCTGATATGGCTTACTGCCTTTAGTCATGAATAAAAATCTAGCTACATCGCCTAATTCAGAAGGTATTTTATCTATAAACTTTTGCGCTCGAGGAAAAGAGTACGGAATAGTCTTCTGTAACTTATTAATCCATCCATCTGTTTGAGCATCATTAATATCTTCAACAATCAAAGAATTTAGCCCAGCTTTACTTAATCGATGGATTAGATTACCTTTAATACGATCATCCAGTTGACGCATTTCAACAGCTTCTGAACTAGTATCTGGATCCAATTTTTGCGATTCTATCTCATGTTTTAATTTAGTGCGCCTTTCAGTATCTTTACGATACTTGTTATACTCATGTACTCCTTCCACTATTTTGTGGAAAATGTAATCTAATGGTATTTTTCTCATCGTTAATTGGTAGATATTCGATAACATGTTACCTACAACTACTTTAGGCATTGCTATAACTACCCGGTTTTTACCGTAACCTACAGTTTGTTTAATTGCGTGATGAGTTAACCCCGCAGCTCTTTTGGTAATACGTTTAAAGCTGGTGTCGTCATCTTGGAGCATCTTCAGTTCAGATAAATCAAATGATTTATATCCGAATACTTTATCTATAATATCTTCCCTAACAAAGAATCGACCACCTTTGGCATATTCTTCCATGTGTTTCCTAACAGCTTTAGGTAGTTTCCTAAATCTATCAATGTATGGAGAATTAGGATCCATGATATTAATCCATGATATATCCGGGCTAGCTTCCATTAGCTCCAATTGCTCGTATACAAGAAGCTCTACAGTCTTCTTATCACTTTCAATGGTTTCTTTACGATCTACAGCTGAAGATCTCATATGAGCAAATACGTGGTCAACCTGCAGATCTGGGCGGATAATCTGCTCTACGTCAGCATGATTCATCATTACTCGATAGTCAGTAATGTTACCGTTTTGATCCCTAAGAGGACGCATAGTTAAAGAATCATCCCACTTAAAAGTTTTATTCGATTTAGCGGCTCTAGATTTAGCTTTAATAAATTTATCTACTGCAGCTTTTATTATATAAAAATTAGGCTTACCTTTATTGGGCCCTTTTGTAAAGTGATATGCAGGATCTCTAACTAGTATCTCAGTTAACGTAGTACCCATGTTACGCTGGTTAGTTGTAGACATTACTCCAGATACGTCTGTAACTTCTGGGGTAGTACGGGTAACATACATAGTATCGATAGTTTGTCTAGGATCTACCTTTCTTACTGGGTAGCTCTCAGAATAGCCCCGTTCTTTCATTTCCTTAGCTTGATCTGCTCTGCCCATTTTAATAGAAGTGAAGTTATCTACGCGCTCTACAATATATCCTTTAACTAGCTGCATCTCGTTCTCTTCAAAATTATCCGCACGAATATTTTCTTTGTACGTACGGTGGCTCTTTAGTAGATCACTGATACCGTTACGATCAGGATTATCCATGAATTCTGCTCTAGCTAACTTTAATACTGCCTCGTTATGATTAGCATCTGTGTAATCTAACGCAGACAATGTAGAGTACATATCTAGTAAATTAACTTCAGCAGCTGTAGGATTAGTAAAATACTGTGCAGCAATTGTACTTACATTAGTATGAGAATCATCCAATCTAGTATTACCAGTAGCAATCCAATACCCCAACTCTTTGGCGTAACTAAGAGCATCTGATTTATGAGATAGTTTAAGTTCCTTAGCTATTCTAGCTTTTAACGTAGCTCGTCTAGATCTGCCTGCATGCCCTATAAGATCCATAATCTCCGCAGGAGTCATAGCCCATTCATTATCTTCATTTAATAGTACAGATAGATCAGTCTGGAACACTACTCTAGTTAGTGCTACTTTTGTTTTAACATCCATTCCGTCTTCTTTAACGGATTTCCAAATACCTTCTATATCTTCTTTTTTATTGCCATTAAACCAACTCATTGTAAATGTCTCTGCCTGCTGACGAGCTTTGGATATATTAACTTTTACATAAAGTAACTGTTCGATCATTTCTTTAGTAAGAGCACCATCTCCAATTTCATTAGCAATGCCTCTCAGAGTTTTATTCAACTTCTGATCTATTTTCTGCCTAAGAGCTATAGTAGCCTCGTTAGTAGTCATGGTAGCGTAGATTCCACCAGCGGCACCAAAAACAGCTTGTCTAAGACGACTAGGAGTTTCCCCCTCTTTACCTTGAAGCTTAAGGAAAACATTTTCTCCAGTTCGTTTAAGGAATTCATCCGATTGATCGAGCTTATTATAGGTGTACGCATTCAATCTATCTAGCATGCTCTCATGCTTAGCTTGAACAGCTACTAAGTGCTCAGTAGCAGCAAGGATCTCTGCGAATGCATTGTTGCCCTTAGCAGCGTAAGTTCGAGCACCAAAGCTTTCTTTTAAGAAATTCATTACATCTGTAATAATACCTATTATATTATCTAGAATTCCTTCCCTTACAGGTTTAGGTTGAGTTTTAAGAAACTCAATCATTTGTCTATTAGTAGCGGCGTAAGCTAGGAATTCATGTATTCTATCTTTCTCTCTACCTGCAAATACATAGTTGTATTGCTTCCTAGCCATTGCTATATCATTTTCAGACGGCGTGTTAATACCTGTTAAAAATACTTTGTAACCGGATCCTTTGCCGTACTTGGCATCTATTGCTCTTTTAGTTTGAACATAGACTCTTTCTACGCGATTAACAATTAACGGATTTTGTCTTATACCTAAAGCAGTAGTTGCATGGAGCAATTCATGAACATAAACTTCCTGAGGGGATTGGTTAACACTATAGGGAACACTATTGCTTAGGTTTATTTTCATAGCTCTATTAGCTATGTCATATTCACCCTGAGTAATTCCTTGAACTTCTTGTAAACTTAAATTAATTCCGCCTATCTCTGTAATACCTTCACTTAAAATACCTAAGACAGTATCTAAGGTCTCAGAGTGTGCAAGCATCTCCCGTGTATTGGCATAGTAGTTAGTAGAGAATTGTTTAAATTGATCGAATAATTTCTTAAAGTTACCTTTACCAATAACTCCTAAATCTCTAGGATCGCCGGTAGGCTCGTTTGGTAAGTCATCCATTGAACCAAGTGAGCCAAGTTTATCTGTAACTCCTTTCTTTACTAAAACCTTATGTAAAACTGTTAGTCCTTTATTAATAACAGCGCTTTCAGCAGACTCAGCGTCCCCATCTTCGTTCATACCAAATTCTTCATCAGCTTCTGCTCGTGCTTCATCTTCTCGAGCTTGTGATTCAATTGATTTTAATTCTGATTTAAGGCTTTGAGGATTATTAATATATTCTAAAATTGTTTCATCACCTGCAAATCTAGCTAAGTTATCAATAGCGTTTTGTTCAGCATCAGTTAAGCCGTCATTTAAAAAGCTGTCTAAATCTTTCCAGGAAAGCGTAGGTGTAGGCGTTGGTGGAACATCTGATTTTATTATCTGTTCAATTTCTTCTTCAATAAGATCATCTAAATTAGAAGTTTCTTTATTAACGACATTTTCTAATATCTCTTGATTAGCATCTATTAGTTCTACATTTGCATTTTCGCCCTCTTTAATAAGATCACCATCACCAAATGATAAATTCAATCCCATGACGCCGGCATCTCCGACCATTACAAGCTTAGTTCGTGGACGGGAGGTAGCGACATATAGCGCCTTTACTCTAGTTAAGAAATCAGCACCATGATAACCACGTAACATATTTTCATAATCTGCGTAGACAGTATCATAGGTACTACCTTGCGACTTATGTGCATTGATTATATAAGCTGCTCCTAGATCTTCTGTAAACATTTCCTTAACTACTCGTCCCTCTAAGAACTTATCCTTGCCTGTATAGTTAGAAGCAATATTCTCGGTACCAGGTTCACCTTTAAAAATGCCATATTTTCTATTCCGTATCATCCCTTTAACGATATCTTCTTTAGATTGAGCGTTTTCTAATACAAGCTTATAAACAACACCACTGCCATCTAATTTAACTTCTAAGATATCTACACTAATGTTTTTGTAAACCGGAGCTTTGTTTTCTCCTCTATCTTTTCCATCTTTATAAGGAGCAGTAATAGTATATAATTCCTTCTGTACTGTTACTTCATCTCCATTATGTAAATCTTTAGTAAAATTCTGAACTTCACCATCCTTATTAAGTAACGTTACAGAATCATCCAATACTATTCGTTCGCCTTTAAGATAAGGCTTTTCAAATATACCTGGGTCAGCATCACCAAAAATTGCTTTACGGATTTTTGTACGAAGAGATGCAGATCTTTTATGATCTGCCTTTTGGTAATGAATATATTTAACCCCACCTTCTTTACCTTCTAGTCTAGCTGCCTTATAATCATCAGCGAAAGCTTTGATAGTATTCTTAGTAGCTCCGTTATATGAGTTACCCTCCATATATTTAACATTTTTATTATTAATTAACGGAAGTTCAAAATATAACTGTCTGTTCTTTCCGTGTTCAAGTTTTTTATAACTTGTATGCTTTTTATGAATCCACTCTGCAACGTTCGCAAGAATATCGGTAATAGCTAAGATAGGATTATCCGCATCCTGTCGCATACGTTGCTTTAATTGAGCGTAGTGTTTAGGCTCAAAAGGTATTGGCTTTTTTTGCCCAATGCCCATTGCTGTGTCAAACACTCTAGCTACGTCTACAGTTCCCTTACCGCCCTGTTCTATAGGAGGCAGTTGAACGTTATCGCCCATGAACAATAGGCGTATCCCCTTCTGCTCTGCTATCTGAATTAGTTCAGTTGTATCTTTTTCATTTACCATTGAGGCTTCGTCAATGACAATTACTTTAACTCCTTTTAGATCATCTAGTGCTTTCTTAGCTAACTCTGTATCCTTTTCAAACTGTGCTTTCCAAACTATAGTAGTTTTACCCGTGTCTTTATCTTTCTGTGATCTAGGTACATAATTAGGCTTCTCTCCCAATAAACCGGCAATTGTAGTAAAATCCTCATCTTTATATTTACCTGCAGCTTGCTTAATTACTTGCTTAGCTTTATGTGTAGGTAGAGCAAACTTAACTTCTCCTAGATTAGGATTACTAATTGGTTTGTTGTCGTATGGATCTAATACCAGTGTTCCATCTTCATTGCGTTCAAGATTCAATCCAAGCTTTGTTAAAGCAGCTTCAACAATCGTAGTTTTACCTGTACCGCCTCTACCTTGTAGTACAAATATTTTATTATTTATATCTTCTATATCAGTATCCCACCATGTCTCCATTTGAGCCATAGCCCGCCATTGGTCATCATTAACTTTTACAGGATCACCATTTTTGTCATTAAATGGTAGAACAGGTCTGTCAACTTCTGCACCTGGAAGAGGCTCTTTCTCATTTACTACAGCATCTATTTCCTCTAAGGATTCTTCATAACTAGTTATACTCTCGCCTTGGGGCTTAGGCATGTATAGCTGGTGTGAAACCACACCTTTCTCTTTCATTTTATCAAAGAGCAGCTTCCTAAACCCTTGAACTTCTTCTGTTCGATCTTTAAATTCGTCAATAAAATCATCTGCGTCTCTGGGGTTTTGTTTATTTTGCTCTTCAGCAGAGTACATCTGATTTAAAAAGTGAGCCTCTTCTGGAGTTAACGTCTTTCTAATTTTTTGTACTTGTTTAAAAGTAGTTTCAATGATGCTATATTTTTTATTGTATTCTATATACGCTGTTCCGTAGATCTCAGAGATGACAGAAAGCTGTTCGGGGCTAGCCATAAATGCGTCATGCAATGGAAGAACATTACCATCTCCTTCCCATTTATTATTGGTAAAGCCTACGTTAACTCTAGGATCCCCTTTACCGTTTCCTCCACCAAATGTCTGCGTTAGCAGTACGGAATCCATATTCTGAATCTGACGAATTAGTGTACTTACGCCTGACTCTACAAATCCTAATTGTTTCTCCATAATATCCCTATTAGCAGGGCGATTATCGTTTTCAGACGGAGTCATTTTATTTGAAATTTTATCACTGCGAATCGCTAATTTTTCATTACCTCTAACACTTTCTGTAGAACTTAAATCAAGAGCACCATCTGTATATTCTTTTCCAGTTTCTCTATCTAAAAGAATCTGAGCTAGTGGTCCCGCAGCCTGCGGAATAACCTCCGCCAGCTCTGCATTCTGCCCAGCTACCATTTCAGTTATTTGTTTTTCAGTTAACCGATCTAAAGGAACAAAGTTTCGTTTATCCTCTTCACTAAGGCTGGCCTTGTACTCAGCATTAATTTTATCTAATTTCTTTTGATAGGCCGTCTCGTACTTGAGCATAAACATACGATGCATCATTTGCCCCATCTTGATTACATCACTTCTAGCATTTTTAGTACTTCCTAGCATAGAAGATAGACCATGCTCAAATCTAGGCTCTACTGTTCTTCCAATTACTTGAGTTAACTCTGTATCATTAAAGTTATGTAGTGCTTTTCCGTTTTTATCTACATCTAATGCTTTGCCATCTAATAGTAACTGTTTATATTCTTCTTTAGATGGAGATTTATTGCCTTCAAAGGCACCTAATTTTTCTAAATTATCTACAAAGGCCATCATCTTATTTTTATAATCTTTTCTTGTAATGATGCCTAACTCATTCAGATATTTTCTATCCTCCGGAGCTACTGTTCCTTTTTGCATAGCCTGCCACATATTATGCAAAGCTGTAACTTCTTCATAAAAACCATCAACAACATCTGATGCAACTCCCTGAGCAATACTCTTAGTACCTCCTCCATACATATAAATCATGAAAGGATACTTAACAGTTTTACGCATTTTTTTATTATAAAGATGTAAATCAGGAACTAAGCTTCTTAAAGCTTCACTTCTAGCTTTATACATTTCAGGATACTTTGCCAACGTTCGCGCATTTTCCGCCTCTTGCTGAGGAGTTGGTGGCTTCTTTTTAGTTCCTTTTGTATATCTTCCAGCCTCTGAAACAAAGTCACTCTTCCATGCGTTTTCTATGTACCAATCAAGTGCTTTGTCATCTGTATCACCTTCTTTAATATGGTCAATCAACGTCATATAAACATCAGGTATAGTTGGATCATGTGAAGAACGAACATCATACCAAGTACCTGTTTGATTTAAATGTGTCTCTAATTGTTCGGAATCAAATATTGGGAACTGCAGGAGGTTCATAGCAAACCCATTAGTAATTCCGTCAATTTCCATTACTATGTCAGATTTAAACTCGGCTTTTGCTCTGATAGGATCGCCAGAAGGCATGTACTTAGCTAATGCAGTAATAGCCGTTAGTAGCTGGATATTTGCATCTTTATAATCATCAATGCTCTTAATTTGTGATACAGCTTCTGCTAACTTACTAGCAGCAGCTTTGTCGTCTTTATTTTCGTTAAGAGCTTGCATAGCTTTTACAGCTTCTTGCACATGTCCATTATTTACAATATGGTCAAATTGTGTTTCAGCCCAAGCTAGTTTATTCTTGTCAACATCCAGTCCAAAATTCTGAGCAACAGCTAACTTAAACTTCCACAGATTATTTTTGTTGTAAGTTTGTGCTCCCCAGGACTGTAATAGGAATCTAGTAACTTTGCTGTTCTGAGGATTTATTTTTCCCTGTTGTAGGATTCTATGATGTCCTTGTAGTTCATAGGCAAAGTAGAAGTCTTTTAATTCACCTGCTTCGTTAGCCTCTAAAAATGACTTTAGATCGTTTTGTTTATCTCTATTTGCAGCTTCATAAGAATCTCGTTGACGTTGATGCATGTCTCCTTCTGTAGAAAGAACACCCATGAGTCGATTTAAAAGATCTTTACCAGCATCACTTTTATTTAATACAACTACTGAGTCCGCAGTCTCTGAGATATTCCATTTAGCATTATGTAACTTCTCAAGAGCCTTTCTTACTTTACGTGGTACTTTCTTCAGGGATCGTTTAATACGAGTTGGAGTATCTACAGGTTCCCGCAGAACTTCTCCATAAGAGTCTAGCTTCATATCAAGCTGCTCAGTTATTTTTTCTAATGCTGATTTATCTTCAGCAAGTGCAATAAGTTCTTCCTTAGATTTTTTCTTTTCTGGGTATTTAATATGCCTATAAGTTTGATCGTCATCTTTATTTTTTGGATTATTAAAATTTCGATCTTTTGCTTTAGCTTCAAGAAAGTTAAATACTTTATTTTCTATACCAAACCAAGCTTCAGAGTCTTTACCCGCAGCTATATCTAAAGCCATCATACCTAGAGCAGGGAGCAATCTTGCATAGTATAAATCAGCACTATCCTGGGTTAATGTAGGATGGTCTTTAGCTATTTTCTTAGCAGATAGTTGTAAAGACTTTGCAACATCTTTACCTATACTGTCTGCTGCCTCATTAAAACCATGACCTATATCTTCTAATTCTGTTATTTCGTTCTTGTTAGGATCTTTTTTCCCGCTGTATAGAAATTGTTTCCTTTGCCAGTCGGAAGTAAATCTAGTATTAGTTGGATTCTTAGTTCTAAATGATAATGCCCCTAGGTACATACCTAATAGTATTTGATCTGGTAATTTACCTACTTGTTCTGTCTTACTATTATTATAAGGACGTAATAGAATAGATAACGGCTCTCCTAAAGCAAACTGCTTAGCATCAAACAATTGCTCTACAGATGAAGATGTTTTTATTGGTAACTCTTTACCAGCTACAATCAACTTCTTCGGTTCATCTTTCTTAAGTTCAAGTTTAGCAATACCTTCTGAGTTAATAGATACTATTTCATAAACTCGTGTGTCTTCTGAGTCAATAATACGTACATTTGATCCAGCTTTTAAAGCTACTGCTATATTTTCATAACGGTTTTTAAATTTTCCATACTGTTGTGCTATATGTTTAGCCGTAGCTTTATCTACACCTAACCCTGTAAGAGCATCTCTAAGTTTCTGCCAACTAAATGTACCAACTAGTTTCTGAGGTTTTCTTATTCTTCCTGATTCTATATCCGCATCAGTCCATATAAAATCCGTATCTTGAAGCGTGTGCAATCCCGGTACATTCTCTATGTCACCTATTTGAACTAAATCAGTGAAGAACGTTCCAAGCATTCCCATAATTCTTTCTCGATTCTTAGCACTCGCTTTAAGAATTACAGGCCAATATTTTTTAATGGTACTAGCTATAAAATCTTGTACTTTACCTGCTTTAGTTTTTGTTTCGGTCTCTGCATCTGTTCCTGTTTCTTGAGTAAGTTGCTCAGCAGAATCAGGAGATGATTTAGAAGTTTTAGTAGTTTCATCAAATACCTCATCTGCTCCATCACCCCCTGTATCTTCTGTAGGTTGCTGACCGGCTTGTCTTTCAAGGGCTTCAAGCTCTTCAATTTTTCTAAGAATCTCACGCTCTTGTTTATCATAATCTTCATCGGGTGCACTCCCTAGTTTATCTTTTTTAGCTTTTTCTTCTTTAAGCTGTCTAACTCTTTTTAAATCTTCTTTTAACTTTGCAATTTCTTCTGGAATGGATGTCCCTTTAGGTCGTGCTTTAGTTTCTGATTTAACAGGAACAATGCGGTCAATTTGGTACCCAGCTGAAGATCCCTCAACTTGTACATATTCAATTCCGTCAGGCCCTTTACCTAACATTTTAGTGATAGGCACCGGTTTTGGCGTAATTAAAGAACCATCTTGATCTACTACGTTTACAATATCTCCTTCTTTAACTTTAGCCTTCTTTTGAGGATCTTTGATATCAGCTATTTTTTCATCAGATATTTCCTCAGTCGGTCTGCCAATCTTTTCTTCTATCTTGTCAAGGCCAGCTAGGAATTCACTATCTGTCTCCGCTTTGCCCTGTGCTTTAGCTTCATTCTTAGCAATGGACGTAGTGGGATATGTTTTAACTGCTTCCCATGCACTACGACCTAACTTAACTTCCTCTTCTAGTGCATTAATTAGATTCCTAGAATCTAGTGTAGTATCGGTTTGTTTAGATGAACTAATCTCAGTAAGAAAACTAATCCCAGCTGCTTCTCGTCTTTCCTCGACTTCCTTATCAAACTCAGCTCTAGTCATCTCCTGTACGGTGTACTTCATTTTCCGTGTGTTAGGATTTAACTTTTGAGCAGCAGGATCTATAACTCCAGATACAGCCCATAACTTACCTGTATCTGAGAAACCAGATTCAGCCTTATCGTAGGCTTGCTTAAACGCATACAGCTTATTGCTGAGATTAGTCGCGTGATTCTGCATTTCATCATACAGAACTGCGACTTTCTGATTGATTAATGCTATAGGACGTTTCTCAGGATTTTTAAGTAATTCTATTATTTCATTACGATATGTATGCAGACCTTTAAACCTTTTGCCCTCTCCACGAACAACTTCTTCATGTACATCAGCAAAGGTTTTATCTTCAAGTTTTTCGTCTAATTTCTTCTGATCTTCCTGAGCTTTTTGTATTGCTAGTAAATGTTTCTTAGTAGCAGCATCTGTCTTAGGATCATCGAGTGCTTCTTTAAGTTGCTCTGGAGTTGCATTTTGTGCGTCAGCAAATGCAGTAGGACCCGAGAATAGTTTATCTGCTTTAGATCCTTTCTTCCCAGCATCAGTAGGTAAGACTCCTTTTTCCTTAAGCTCTGCTACTTTCTCACGTACAGCTTGTTTCTCTGTGTCATTTAGTTTACGGTTAGTTAGTTTCTTTAATCTTTCTAATACTAATTGCTGTCGTCTAGGATTTATATCTTCTGGAGATATCTCTTTAATTTTTTCTTCTTTAATTCTTTTAAGTTCTTTAATACCTCTTTCCCTATCCGCATCAAACTTTCTAGTTTTTTTAACAAATTGTTGATATTCAATAGGACTATCAAAATCTTCTTTTGTTAATCTTCTACCTGTCTTTTCATCAGTCCATTCTGCAGGCTCTTCTTTAAGCTGAACAGTATTGCTAGTTACAGCTCCACCTTCAGTTTCTTTAACTACTTCTAACCCACTATCTTTAGTTGGAGTGTAATCACTTGTTGCTTCCAATCCAATAGGATCTAATTCCCTATCTGGATCGAGCATTCCTGGATCATCTGTGTCTTCAAGAACTCTAATTTCTTTTAAAGCTATTGCTAGCTCTCCTTCACCTAATTCTTTTCCATATTTAGGATCAAGAGCAATTCCAGCAAGCTCTTCTTTATTTTTTTCTTTGCCTGTAAGATCTGTTTCTAGAGCTGATTCAATTTTAGCTTTAGCTTGTGTTAGTTTTTGCCTTAAATACTCTAATTGTTGTTTAGTAACTCGGCTATTTAATTTATCTTCAAGCGTCTTTTTTCGATTTTCTAAATTCTGTATTTGTTCATTTCTTGCTGTCGGCGTTTCACCTGGTTTAGGCTCGGCTGTTTTTAGTGCTTCTATTTGTTGTTCAACCTTAGCTAAATCTCGTTTTATAGGTCTACTTAAAAATTCATTATCTTTAAATGTTAAAGGTTTTGTATCTTTTTCTAATTGAGCTTTTTCTGATTGCAAGCTTTCTAGCTCTGTAGCTAATTGTTCCTTAGCAGCTTTTATGGCATCAGGAATGCTAAGTTGCCCAAAAGCTTCTGCTCGAAGAGTATCGTAGATTTCATCAAAACGTTTATTTTGACTTGCAACTCCAGTCTCAGTATCCTTAACTTCTCCAGACAGATCATTAATTTGTTGATCTAAATCATTGATACGGTCTTCTACAGTAATTTTACTTAACTGAGCCTGTGTATCTGTTAAAGTTTTTTCTAAAAAGATGCGTTTTCTAGTTGCAGGAGTTCCTTTAGCTACCTGTTTAGCAGCTTCTTTTGTAAGTTGAAGACTAGCAACTGTACCCGCTACTCCCGGTGCAGCTAGAGTCCCTTCAATACCAATTGCTACCATTTCAGATTTACTTAAAAATTCTTCTTTTAACCCCCAATGCTCAAATCCTTGACTGATTACTTCTTGACCACCTTCTCCTGCTAGTGGTGCTGCAATTTTTGTAATAGGTTTAACTAATAAAAGATTAGCTGTCTTAGTACCTAGATTCTTATTTAGCCCTCGATTAATAGCATCGCCTACTTTATTCATCCATTTAGTTGGATCTACTTTAATAAGCGGTTTCCCTGAGACGACTCCTTTTATAGCTTGAACACTAACTTTTTCAGCTAGCATACTAAAAGCTGCAGATATTTCTATTCTCGCTGCTATTTCTGGAGTCAGCTCTTTTCCTTTATTTTCATCTAGCTGTCTCCACTCATCTTTCATGGTATTAGCTTTACCGTGAGCTAAGCTAGCTAGCATCCCTATTTGCACAGGGACATTTCCTACAGCCAGTGCTAAAGTAAAACCAACACTATCAAACCCTTTTTCCAAAAAAGTTCCTATATTATTAAAAGCATATTTTATAGCTTCTACTGAACCTTTCTGCTCAGAAATTAATGCAAGAGCTGTAGAAGCTCCTTGCATAGAAGCTCTATTTACTGGGAAATACTTTTTATACTCCTCAGCCATCTTTTTAATAGACGCCCTAGATTCTGGAGTTTGAGTAAAGGCGCTAGCTATTAGTTCAACAGGATAAGCTAAGCTTTGCATAGTTTGATTAAAGTATTGCCCAGCAGAACCATCTAAAGGAGCATCTGGATCAGACGCCCAATTCTCGCGGTCATAGTCAGCATATGACTTGGCCATAATTTCATCTAATCCAGTTAGTTCACGCCCACTAGAAGTCCTAACTGTCCACGTACCGTCTTTATGTTTAAATACTCTATTACTAAATTGTTCAACAACTGTGGTTTTATTCTTTAAAGGCATGAACCCTTGTGTTACTTCTTTTTGTCGCTGTATTTCTTTTTGTGCTAGATAAGCAAGATCAAAACCATCTGTGCTCTCATATGCCGCATCCAAATCTGTAGTTGCACTTTTCTCATAGTAATCGAGCGCACTAGAATAAATGTCATCAGGACTAAGTTCACCTACGTCAACAATTGGCTCTTCTTCAATTATTCGTACATCTTTAGACTTACTTACGGGCTTTTCAATATCAGAAGTAGGACGTTCTGTATCTTCAATTTTAGTAGGCTTGATCTGATCTTTAACCCTATTAGGATCCCGTTCTTGTATATCGGGAACCTTTTTAAGATCTCCAGTTGTTTCTCTAATTGGTGTTTTGGTAATAGTTGGAACTGAAATATCCGTAGGCTCTCTAGGCGTAGCGTCAATCTTTACTGGTTTTACTGTGTCTTCTAAAGCAGCACGTTCAGTAGAACTAGTCTTTTTTATCCAATTAACTAGATCTTCTGCGTTATCATTAAGATAGGTTAGTGCTTGTGGGCTAGTGAGACCACTAACTCCTTGGGATTTCATAAAAGCCTTAGCCGCTATTTTTAAACTCTCCGTGCCATCACTTAATCCCATTAGAAATACGTCATCATTTGCTACGACAGTATCTAATAATTTATCCCATTCTTTATCTACGTTTATAGGTTTAGAAGGTTTCTGAGCAGTTCTAGATACTTTTTTAGCTATAGCTCCAGGAGTTTTACGATCCTTTTCTGTAATTATAAGTTCTTCCTCATCTTCAAAATCATCTACACTAAGAGATAGAGGTTCTGAAGGAGGAGGGGGTGGAGGAGGAGTACCCGCTGTGACAAATTCATCTCCGCCTTCTACTCCAAATTCTTGTAATTCTCCATCTTGATAATGAATTTTTTTCCAATGAGCCATTCCCTCTCTAAAACTCTTAGCTTGCTTTGATTTAATTTTATATTCTTCTTTGCTGAATGGAATTTTTTTGCCGTCTTTAGTAAGATTAGATTCTGGAAATAATTTATTTCCAGCTTCTTCTATCTCTTCCATAGTCGGTAGAGCTTTTCCTGTTTCAGATATAGCATCGGACACTCGTTTAAACCCAGTATTGTAAGAAGCCGTAGCTAGTTGTTGAGCTTGTTGATCGCCAAATCCTTTAGCCTTCCAATCTTTAATATGCTTAGCTAAATACTTAGTACCGGCTTCTATCTGATGATCCTGATTAGTGACATCAAATTCAACGCCAGTCCCTTCAAACATTTCTTTCCCAGTTTTTTCCGTTACTTGCAATACTCCACGAACACCTGTTTCAGAAACAGCTTCGTTGTTAAAATTAGATTCCTGTTTAGCTAGTGCTTTTAATAGATTCTTAGGAACTCCATATCTATCTGCGGCGTCATTTAAATCTTTAAATAAAACCTCAGTAGGTTCTGGTTCTTTATCTAAAGGAGTACCGGTAGCTATAGGCTCCTCCTCTTGCATAAAAGGCTTACTAGGTAGTGACTCAAAGGAAATAGGCGGGTCTGATAAATCAGTAGTGTTCTCTGGGGATTTTATATAAGCTTTTTGTTCAGCTACTGGGGCAGTATTTTTATGCCCATTACCAAATACTTCAGTAGCTACCTGCAGTTTCTGCTGGTTAATTCTAGCTTTAGCTTCTAGTAAGCGGTTAGTTAAGGAAGTTGCTTTAGGATCTGATGGGCCTTGAGCATAGTCAGGATCTAGAGTAGCTGTATCATCCCCATACAGACTCCGTTTAATATCGTCAAATTTTCGCATATTACCATTGTCTGTAAGTAGTTAACGTTTAGGTTGAATTGGAGGCTCTCCAGCTCGTGGCTCCATTCTTTGCATATGTTCGAATTCTTTAAACAATTGTGACATGTTTTGTTGTACTTTTCTCCATACTTTTGAACCAGTAGATCCTTTAGGATCTTCCCATCCAAAGTTAAGCGCCATCGCTTTATACATTACGTCAGGTTTTAACATGTATAAAAAACCTTTCTCCCTAGCAGCCCTAACATAATCTCTCATCCAATCCTGTCGTTTTTCATAAGAAACTCCCTCACCCGTACCTGGATTTTCCATCTCTACTTTATGTAATGGAGGATGTCTCTCAAGATATTGATTAACCAATTGATCGAAACTAGCTGTTTTATCCTTTGCAATTTCTTTTCTTGCTTCTGGTGTCCTGTATCTATTTTTAGGTAGCCATCTCTGTAGTTCATCTATTAAGACATTGGAATCTGCTTTAGCCATCTCACCATTAGGATCTATTGTCATAATACTAAAATCTGGATCTTTAAAATTCAAAAATCCCCTATTAGCATCATACCCACCTGTGTTACTTAACATATTAAATATAGCTAACTCAAGAGTATCCTCATGCCAAGGCTGTAAAGTACTTAGTCCTGCTTTTGGACCTGACTTATAAGTAAAAGCTTTTTTCATCTTATCTGACACTATTCTTACTTGTTTATATAATTCTCCTATACCATTAGATTCTAATTCTTTCCATTCTTTTGTCTGACCGTATTTCTTTTTAAGATTTGCTAATAAAGCTTCTGCTGCTTTATTTGCAACAGGTCTGTCATCTAAGAAAAATTTCCTTGCTTCTACCGCTTTTTCGTTCCATTGTTCTAAACTACTTTTAAAATCTCTAGCTTTTAATTCGGCAATTGTATTACCTGCCTTAATCACTGTAGATATCGTGCCGTTTTCTGCAATATCTTGTCTAATTTTTTGATCGATAACTTTTTTAGGAAGTTCAGTAAATTTAGATCGGTATATTTCATACATTTTGTCTAAAAAAATTCTTTGATCTTTTAAGTTGCCATCACCACCAAGCCCAAGTTGTTGCCATATTTTAAGAGGATCAAGTTTTCCTTCAATGGCTGTCCCATCAGGTTGCGGATATGCGTATGTCATATCATCTAACGCACGAATAATAGGCTGAGTTAAAAAATCAGCCTCTGTTGGATCCCATTGAGGATTTGCTGCAAACGTTTTACTAGCTTTATTTATTGCATTAATTTTACTATTTATATCTGATGCATCTGATATGTCTCTAGCCATCTGTTTAAATGTTCTATCTTTAAGAGTCAGAGTTTTATCATATGCAACTCCTCTAACAAAGGCTTGTCCATATTCACTTTCTTTAAAAATCTTATTAGCTTTGGCTTCAATTTCCTCTTCAGTAGCCCCTAGATTTTCGCTTCTTATTTTGTCTGTTATGTTTTTTCTTACTTTTGCTACAACATCAGGAGTGTATGTTGACTCGTTACCAATGATACCTCCTGCCTCTGCTATAGTATCTGGATCTAAGGCATATGGCGTATCTCTTAACAACTTATCCGCATAATATTTAAGGCGTTTATTAGGATCTGCTACATTACCTAGTCGATTTTGTTTATAAAAATTATTTACTAAATCTCGGACTCCTCTAGGATTTTCTGCAGGATCAATGTTTTCTAATTGGGTTATTTCGTTTGTTAGAATATTTTCATCATGTATTTTCTTTTTACCAGCATCTAAAGCGCTAAGAGACTTTTCTATACCTGGCATTTCTCCACGTAAAAAACTAGAGCTAAACTCATCCGGGTGCTTTTCTATATATGCCTGACGAGCCGCAGGACCAGACTGTCCTTCCTCAGGAATAAGATTACCAAGCACATTCATAGCTTGACTCTTTATAATATCCCCTGAAGTATCTGTAACATCCTCTACACCTGTTAGCATTTTTTCTAGGCCTGCGATGATCTTAGTATTAGCTCTACTAGTATCCCCAGTTCCAGAAATATGGGGATTTACATTTCTCCATGTTGGAACATTATCTGCCATATCTATTCTCCTTTAAACTGGAATAATCGTTTCCTGTGCGTATCTCTCACGCTTTGGATCTTGAGCATCTTTAAATGCTTGCCTATCGTACGCAATTTGATTATAAGCCGTAACTTGATTGCCATAGTTTTTCCAAAAGGCATCTTTTTGAAAAGCTAAATTACTTGCAGCTAGTTTATTTTCATCTTCAGCTAATCCAACCATTTTATACCCTAAGGGGATTTTAGCTACATCAGTTGCTAACTTTAACCCATCTTTAAGTCCTATATCTTTAGCTGAGTCCCATAAACTACCGCCCATATCTCCTAAAGTACTACCAATAGTATCCCACCAGCTTTTACTATTACCAGATCCTTTTTGTGTATATATCCCACTACCCAAATTCAGTAAATTAGAATTATTACTCCAGTCCTCTCGCATTTTATCTGCAACAGATGCCTGTTTTCTCTGAGTATTTTTTAGTAGGCCTAATTGCTGTTGGGGACTTTTTTGAGAAAGGGAGTATCCAGCCATTTTACCTAAATCCACCCCCATATCTTGGAAGCGGTTTTTTATTTTACTATCGCTCCAACCTCTATTACGTGCTTCCATCATTAGTGCAGCAGTTTGTTGGTCATAATCAGGCATAAATGGAGGTTGCCATTTACGAGTAGTCATATTTCTATCTCCTTAGTCTTTGCTTAACTTATAGTAAATATTACTATTGTTTGATTAAAATGTCTATGCATACATTCCGCCTCCTTGTACATTTTGCTGTATAGTTTCGCTAAATGCATAAGCTGTATACGGAACTTCATACTGTGCATTAAATAATGCATAGGTTACTTCTCCACCTAACGCCGCACCCCTATTAATATGTCTTACGGATTGAACTAATTGGCTTGTGGCTACTGCATTATCAACAGTTACTGCAGCTTTTAAGACGTTTAACTCGTCATAAAGTCTTCCTGCTTCAGTAGTAAATGCTTCTGATTCAGCTGCTATTTGTTTACCAATTTCTTGTTCTTTTTGTAATGCTATATCAGTTAACCCGCTCATAACTTTTACAGCTATTTCCGCTAATCTAAGTGGGTTGTTTAAAAAGCTGAAATCAAAGGAACTTGGAGAAAAACTAAACGAAGCACTTTGAAATTCAATCAGGCTTCCAGGAGTATCAACTCCTATAGCTGTCCCTCCAGTATGTCCATACGTAGGTCCTCCGTAGCTAACTCCCGGATCCCATGCGCTAATAGCAACCATTGAGACTAAATTAAGGATCATTGCCAGCTCTGAGTTATCCCCAGCTATCTCTGTAATAGCTAATTGGATAATATACTGAGCTGCCATCTTAATAAGCATATTAGGTAATGCAGCTACAAATGCGCCCCAAGCTACTGATAAAGCAGCAGTAAGAGAGCCGGCTGCGGCAATATTACCTAACGTAGTCATCATAGTAGCAAAACCGGCTTTAAGCATTGGCCACGCTACGTACGCTATAACTACAATAACAATAATCATTACTAGAGCCGTAAGAAAACTCATACCAGCATGTTCAATAACTTCATAGTGCGCTATGTAAATAGATGCATGGGCACCTGCTAAGAATAGTCTACTAACTTGTTGATTAGAAAGGTTTGCAATGAAATTATGAATAAACGGAGCCATAAGGTCTTCCTTAGCTCCGAGATTAAACTTAACTACTTTAAATTTACCAGTGTCTCCATCTACTACTTTTAACGCTCCTATAGGCGCGTGTACGGTATAGGCATCTAACCCAGAAGGTTTAACACAATAGTAAGTTATAGATTGTCCGATAGTAGTTTCAGGAGCAGCTTGCTGAACATACCTTAAAACTCCTGACCCATTATTCTCATAAACAGCGTCTGGAGTTAGATATATAATTGAGCTAGTAGTGCCATCAGACTCCTGCAGTACAGGTGAGGGATTATTGTAGCTAAGCCTTGTAGTTACCTGAAGCCAATTAGTTGCTTCCCCGGAGGTGGCACCGGGATTAGGCACACCATTTCCGTCTAAAAAATCTTGTACTTCATCTAAATCATCTGCTTTATACCCTACGTTATACGTTCCTTTACCGGAGGATACGTAGTAGTTGTTATATAAAATATTATTTGAATCAAACCTAGACATATCTGAGTAATAAATACCGTTCTCAGTACTTCCACTATTAGCATTAATAGTAGCTAATGATGTAAAAGCATAGGTTATATAAGACCATTGAAATGCATATTCGTAATCATCACACGTAATAAGCATATTATTCTGAGGTTTATCATCACCTGCTGGAGTATTGTTATAAGTTCCCTGCGTAACTCCTTGAGATGGAAATAGATTTTCAAACATATTAAATAGATACCCCATTCCTGATTGCGAGGTATCCCACATTCTTACTCCAAAATTTACATAAATATGATCTAAATCTCCAGGTGCTACCCCAGAATCTGTTAATATTGCATCTAGTACTTCTTCAGCTTCTAGATGGATTATGTCCATTATTCCTTCTATCTGTGCACGTTTAGTAGCCCCAAAAGTAGTATAGTTCGCATTATTTATACGTAATGGAATAGCAGGCAGTGCTTTAATTGCAGAGCCATCTTCATCAATAGGCTCTTCTACTGTATCTAAATCTGTATACGTTCCCGAGCCCACTTGATATATAAACAAATAAAGTGTAGACGGAGCAGAATTTCGATAATAAGTAGATACGTAGTGTAATTGAGTAGGCTTAGTGGGGGCAGTATACGGAAGAGTTATAGTAATTCCGTTATCCTGATACGCGGGTATCGTGTAGTCATCTGTAGAAGAATTGTAGGTAATGGTATTTAAATTAATATGCCAACTTTGGTCTACAACTACAGAGTCACTAGTAGCTATTTCATCCGTAATATCAAGTATAAATTCATTACTTATTGTATAGGTAGAAGTAGGTGTACCTGGAGAAGTCTGAATAGCACTACCCGAATTAATAACTACTGAATCCGATGTAGCAATTTCATCAGAAATTGTAAGATTAAAATTAATACTTTGAGCTTCTGTACTAGCAGGAGTAATAGGCGAAGTGGTAACAGTAGCAGCACCTGCACCTAATACATTAGTACCTACGTTATATGTTTTATTTTCTTGTAACCAATACTTAACCCAATCTGCTTTAGATAACGCTCTTAAGTACGCATTCTCAACTGTACAAGGAACACCTGTTAAAGTTTGTAATGCCGCAGTTAACTCATCATAATCTATAATTAAAATATAAGATTCAACTGTAGGGAAATTTTCGAAATAGTTTCCCTGCTCAATATAATTTAAAAAATCTTTCACATTACCTTTAAGACTTCTAAAGGCACTGTGATAAATTAAATTACTAGTAATATCTTGTTCTTCTATGATGCTTTGGAGAAGGGAATTAAGGAGAGGATTCTTGTTATCTACATCATCAAATAATGGGACATTATGTACTTCAAAGTACTCAACAATTTGTGTACTTCCTCCGTCATAGCCAAGAAGCACCATAACTAACATTACTACCATTTCTACTATCTGTACTACAACTTCAACGATAGCAACAATAACATCTACTATCGCCGTAAAAATGCTAGCAACAAACCCCATTGCTATTACCCTGTAGGTTCTGCGTTAGATATCTGAGTATTTATATTACCTGTTCCAGTTTCATTTATAGCAGTAACGCCAGTAGCAGCTACTCCTGCAGTAGAAATATTGATACTCCAGGCGTCTAATATCGTTTTAAGGTATTTTTGATCTGCATTCCATTTGAAACCTTTAGCTTGCTCAGCAGATAAAGCTGCAGCTCTGCCCATAATACTAGTAGTACTTGGAGCTACTTTAGTTGATTTATCTGTTTGAGCAAACTCGGTAATTTCTTTTTGAAAAAGTAATGACTCTTCAGCATTACCTTTTTGCGCACCTATAGTAAAAGCCACTGCTTGTTGTACTGTTGCTTGCATAGCCGTTAAATAAACTGTTGCGTAATCACTGCCAGTAATTCGACCTAAATTAAACTGAGCAGCCATATGCGCATTTACAGTTTCCATCATGTCATCAAATATACCTGTACCTGTTACTACATTAGCGTCACTAGTAGTAACATTAGCAGTTAAATTAGCAATAGTTATAGCCATTAGTTATCTCCTGTATGAAAGGCTGGGTTAGCTGCTTGAGCTGCAGCTAATCTTTCTAGTTCTTCTTTAGTAAGAGGATCTAAAACACGTACATTAAACTTTTGAGTAATGTACGGCTCCAGCACTTTCTCGCCATTAGGACGAGTAACAGTTTTAAATTTCTGCATTTCAGCATGCTTTATTTGATTATAAATAATTTGTGGGACATGCCAACCTTCTTCGTTATTAAATGGAACATATTTTTTAATCATTTTTCCATTATTAAGACCAGAAGCCCCTACTGTAAATATTAATCCAGGATATCCACTCATAAGAGGATCATTAGGAGTAACTACAATTCTAACTAATTTTAAAGCTTCTTTTTCTCCTGTTTTTCCTAAAGCTTTTGCAGCTGCAGCTTTAGCAGCTTCACTAGCATCAGGTAGCCCTCCTTCATAGGGCCTATTTTCTACAGCTATTGGTATATCCTCCATCATTACTTGAGGGCTCTTTCGTGCATCTTTTAATAATTCTCCTAATTTAGCAGAGCCCGTTTTATGATGAAACTTAACTCCATACTCTTTTAATTCTTCTTTAATCTCTTCGTCAGTAAGTTCACTAATTGGTGTCACAACTTCCATTTTATTCTCCTTTGAGAAACTGTCATTTCTCTAGTTAAAAGAGAAAAGTCCCCCGAGGGCGTAGCCCTCGGGTGACAATCCTATTGTTTATACAGCTGCCAAGGCAGTCCAAATAATTCCTAGACGTTCTGGGCGAAGTGCCATAAATCCATAATACCATTTGATGGAGTAGAACCCTACTTCACCATATGGATCATCCAAAGAAGCTATTTCTTTACCAGGCTTCTTATGGTTAATGGTAAATTTAACACTTTTTCCGTCAGTCTGGAAACCTATAGTAGTGAAGGCACCATCACCAACAACCAACATTGGGTAGATGTCTGCACCATTATCACCAGTACCTGCAGTATCAGCAGAAGCTGCACCGCCATTCTCGGTGAATTGCATTTCTGGTACTACAACAATTCGGAACTGATCTACTGTTCCAATTTCGCCATTCATGATATTTCCAGCATCAGCATACTTTTCAACAGATACAAAAGCAGGCTGGCTGTGAAGATCAGTCATAGCTCGTAGAACTGGAATTAGCTCAGAACCAACATACATTATACGACCACCATTAATGGTTTTCGTATCAATCATTCGAGAACCAGCAATAATCTTTGTTTGCTTAGGAGTTTTGTTATCATCCAAAGCAATAGAAAGATTCATGAGATCTCGGTACACAACAACTTCATCAACTGCTAATTTACTGCCTGTAGTAACAGCAGGACTAGCAGAACAATAATAAGCTGTTCCGTTAGCAGTTGCGTTAGTAATAAGATCTGCCTGAAGCTCCGCTTCAGTCAGCTCATTAGCACCTACAAGAGCTTCCTCAGTAATATGCATTAGCAATTCTGCGTCAGAATCGAAATCCATTGATTCCTGAGTGTACTCTGTAAAGAAACCGCGCTTAAGTAATTCCCCTTCAATTTGCGTACGGGTGAATCCAACACGGTTAACTCGTCCACCGTTCTCACGGAGAGTAGGTATTTTAGATTTAATTGTACCGGTATCTTTA
>Ga0098060_1000298_pt1 | contig 24002 bp, 35 predicted proteins | sample 21_taG_FD_77063 | JGI IMG/M metagenome (GOLD analysis project Ga0098060, IMG submission 77063) | Marine viral communities from the Subarctic Pacific Ocean - 21_ETSP_OMZ_AT15319 metaG | ecosystem: Environmental > Aquatic > Marine > Oceanic | place: Pacific Ocean | collected 2015-01-19 | reverse complement strand
TAATTTAGGGTTTTTATAAATAACCTCTCTTAATTCTTTACTAAACTGTTCTAGTGATTTTAATCCTGGTTTAGGTGGTCCATACTCTTCATGAGCATGAACAAATGCAGTAACCAATCCTTCTGGTAACATTGAGTAGATAGCGTCTTCTGTTTGGTCACTTAATCTATTATCTGCTCTATCGTACCACTCTTCTGAACCATCACTAAACTTTTTATATAAAGCTATTTTGTAGAAATCACCAAGGTCCTTACTTTTATCTATTATATAAAATAAATTTCCATCTTTTGAATAATCCTGAAAGTGATGAGGAGCGTCTTTAGATGCTGTACACCATTTAGTTGATGAACCATAATAACAAGAACCCTCATAGGTATTTGGTTTAACCAATAACCATCTATTATCTTCATATAATTTATCTACACCTGCTTTCGCTTCAACTTCCCTTTGTTTTCTAGTTTGGATGGTATCCATTTCATCCATAACTCTTTCTAGGGACGCCAAATTATTATAGGAATTTATGTCCTTAGGTGATTTTACTATTGGGGCGTTCGAATAGAAACCCATATCTGATATAAGTTGTGGTCTTAACCTATCTACATGGTTGTGAAATCTTTTTACTAAGGATGATATATCATTAGGTGATGTTCCTCTTTCTTCTGGATTAAGATACATCTTAACCATCCACATAAGATATTTGTTATTACCGGAAGGGTCGTTCTGTATAAAATGTGTAAGTACACTTTGTAAATTAGTTCCAGCTCCAACACCTGCAGGATTTTGGAATTCAGCTACAGGCCAAGACCCAACAGCATCCTGAAAATACTTTTCTGCGTCTTCTACTCTCCCTTCAGTTAATATAACTTTATTTAATATCTGTGTTAATTTCATTTTATCCTCGTGATTGTAAATATTGAATTATAGTCTCTACCATACCTGCATCAAAAAACCGACTATCAAATTCAGCTATCATTTCATACTCCTCCTCTTTTGGGCCCTCAATACTTATTTGTTGGGGTGAGTCATAATATAATACATATCGCGGGTAATCATACCCTTCAATATACTCCATTACTATTTCTCCATCTTTATAGTCCTTACGAGACAATTCATCTATTTTGAATTCCTGAAGTAATTTCTTTATTAATTTTCTATTAGCCATACTGTTAGTTTATTCTATAAATATAATACCATTCATCATCAAACTGTACCTCACTTTCCTCACCATCATAACTAGATAGCCCAGGACCTCGACCGTCAGAATCTAACACTCCTTGAATAAATGCGTCCCTATCCACAAACCTGTCAAGGGTTTCGGGACCATCCCACCCATAGTCTCTTAAAAAAGTCATAGGGTCGTCTCTTACTTCACTCATTCTATTACTTACATAGGTCTCCTTAGCTTCTTCAGTAAATTCATAATTATCTTCATCTTCTAACATATCTTCTTTTTCAGATTCTAAATAACTTATTTTATCTTCTATTTCTTCTCTCATTAATTCATCATCGGTTTCCTCTAACTCTTGTACAAAGTTACCTATATTTTCATCTATATTTTCTATTTCTTTTTTAGCGTCCGAGGTTAATTCAGTATCTTCATCTTCATCTAAAAAATCTTCAGGGCTCTCATACATGTCATCCCAGAACATATCTTCAAAATCATCTGCAACTGCATCGGCATCTAGATACCATTCTGCAAATCCCTCAGCAAACCCCGTATAACCTATATCGTCTATTAAATTATCTACTTGGTCCCACGCAGCGTCATCAGCCATGTCGTCAGTACCTACTGCGTATTCACCCCCTTCATATTCGAATACAGGTAAACCATAATGGTCAATACCATCCCATCTTAAATCATATAGGTCGTGAGCTTCCTCCTTTAATACTTCTATTTCTTCTTCTAAATTAGTTAAATCTTCCCCATAATCCTGTGCTCTTTCACCATCCGGGTCAGCTATTACCAACGGGTCATTTTCCATCCCCATCCTTACCTCCTCTATAGTATCTTCGATATTAGATATTTCTCGGTTTTTATTATCAAACTCTTCCATATCTACGAGGTGGGTCATTAAAGCATTTGCCATTATCCCTTCAGTACTAGTTCCTTCAGCATAATTCCATTCGTCGTTTAGTCTTCTTTCTGTGGCTGCCTCTTCTAGACGTTCCTCTCTTTCCCTTCTTCTTCTTGCCCATTCAGCTTCTCTTGCTATTCTTGCTAGTTCTCTTTGTTTTTCTTCTTCACTTATTTTTGCGATATCCTCCGCGTGAGTAAAGTTGAAGTATTCATTAATTCTTTCCATTAACTCTGGGTGAGTAAATATTTTATTTATATCTTCTGGGTCAGGAATAGTAGAGTCCTTTGCATCATAAAAAGTATTAGAACCTTTGTAAGTTTTATTGAGTGCTACTTTATAGTATTTGTCAGACGTAGGTGCGGACTTATCTAAAATGTAAAATAATTTACCTGTTTTATCATAATTGGTAAAATGTCCAGGATTATCGGTAGATGCGGTACACCATTTGGTTCCTGCTCCATAATAACAAGATGCGGTATGTGACTTAGGAACGACTACTTTAAATCTATCATCTTCATATACTACTTCAGACTCCTTATGGGTTTCTATGTTTCTAATCTTTTCTTTTTTGTATTGTTCTAGTGCATCAATTACCTCTTGTCTATCTTTATATTGGTATAAATCTTTCTTTTTAAGATTAGGTCTTACCCTATCGAACTCTTCTAATGTACTAAGTAAACCATTAAGGGTTCCAGTCCACAACCAACCTTCCCGTTCTTGAGTTTCAATACTCTCAGGAGTAGAAACAGATTCCTTCCAAACCTTAGCAAGCCACTCTAAATATTTTTGATTAGGTGCAATAGCAGCACTACCACTCACCATAGGTTCCCATACCTTCGCAGGGATTTCATACTTCTCTTTTACTTGGGATACTCTATTCTCAGTTAATAGCATTCGTTTACTTTTATTATATAAATATTTATTAATTACATTATGATGAAAACAATAAACAGAATAATTTTATTAATCCTTATTTCTTTAATAGGATTAATTAGTTGGTGGTACATCACTAACATGAATCAGATGATTGATAGGTTTGAAAATACTATAAATAAGAAAGATAATTTGGTAGATTCTTTAAATCAAAGATTAGACTACATATACCAAACGATTGATTCTTTACCTATAGGGGTTCCACTAGATACACTTAATGTGAATAATGGTTATGGTGTTAGAAAACACCCAATACACGGTAAGTATCATAAACATACGGGAATAGACCTAGTAGATTCCTGGAGAGATACTGTTTACACTACAGGAGCTGGGATAGTAAAATTTTCGGGGTGGAATTTTGGATATGGTAAGTTTATAGAAATACAACATCCTTTTGGTTTTACAAGTAGGTACGCACATCTTTCTAAGACTTTTGTTAAGAGAGGAGATAATGTGGTAGATTGTCAACCCATAGGTAAGATGGGAAGAACGGGTATGGTGACAGGACAACATTTACATTATGAAATATCCCATGAAGGAAGACCAATCGACCCAATGCCTTATATAAATTGTAGTCCTATAAATGTAGTGGCAACCATGTATCATCCCGTAGAAGAACAATGTGATGATAGTCCTTTAAATACCGCAGACGGGTCGAGAATCGACCCAAATCAAGTATCAAGCTGGAACTGGATTGCTGTAAGTCAAGATATGTTATGGTTTAACGGAGGACCATTTAGATATGGGGATTCGGTTTATGTAGAAGGAACACCTAACAAAGATGGTATATATTATATTCATGATGCAATGAATAAAAGAATGAAAACTAAGATAGATTTTTTAGAAAATATAGGGACTAAACCATATAGATATGACGATATTAATCTATACGTGTTAAAATAACAAATAAATAATATTTATTGTTGAAGGACTTAGTACTATAATTAATAAATAAAATAAAATAAAAACAGTTATGATTAATAAAAATTTACCAGTAAACCACAAAAATACAGACCACATGGAGATTACTATGTGTGGAAAAGGAAGTTGTAAATGTCCAAGTATAGACATAGACCTAAACAGAGACGATGTAGTGATAGGAGGAAAAGAAGAAGGGTACACTACTTTTACTAAAGAACAATTCGAATTATTCATGAATGAAGTAAAAGGTGGAACTTTTGATAAATACCTTAAGAAAGACTAAGTTATGGGATGTGGATGTAAGAAAAAGAAAGGCGAAGTAAAAGCAAATCAACAAGAACAACTTAATAAAGAAGAAAGAGAGAAAAGAACACAATTAATACGAGAAAAACTAATCAGATTGTCTCAAAAGAAATAGTAGTTAATACCTCTTACTTGTATTTATAAGGTATGAGACTGCTCCCAACACTACAAACATTAATAGAACAAAACATTCCTTGGTATGAAAAAGTATTCCAAAGTGATGAGTTTAATGATATACTACCAATTCTAAAGTTATTTGGTAATGACATAAATCAACTATACCTTGCCTTAGATAGTAGAGGACAAGGTAAACAATTCTTGAATCAGATACTTCATATTTGGCCTTACGATGACCAACAATCATTCCATTTAATCAATGCTTTAGGTGGAATACAAGATTGGAATAATGGTAAAATGGATAATGACTTGGTAGATGAGTATATTGTCGACCCTTATTTGGAGGACATGAGAGACACCAATAGAGATGAAAAGGGTAGAATTATCTTAGAGTTAATGTCGGGGGAGGAAGCGGACTTTTTTGCTGGAAGTAATATGGGAGGAAGTCATGATTGTTATGAAATTGCCAAACAAATATTCGGGGACGAAGGTTTAGAATGGGAACCTTACAATGACATAGAGAGTCTTGAGCATCTTATGAAAGTAATGACCCCAGAGAACTATATAAAGCTAGTTCGTTATATAGGAACAGAATTTCAAAACGAAGAAGTAGATGCATGGAGAGAAGAATGGGATGAAGTTAGAGAAGATAATGGGAAAGTTATTATAACTCCTTCCTTTATGAATGGTTTTCTTCCAGATAATGAGAATTCTCGGTATGCCTTAGCTGTTCTGATTGGTAATACACCTGATTTAGATGGGGTAGAAGGAGAAATAACTAATTCATATAATAGAGCGTGGAACGACGTGGTCATTAATCAATACTATATTGAATACCAAAAAGCTTTTGATGAATTTTTAGGGAAACCAATCGGTGAAGGGTCAACATATACGTACCCCAATCATTTGACCAATGCGTCACAATCCCAATATAAAAAAGTAGAAGTCCCAGTAAAATATTTTGATGTAACTGACAGAGCAAGAGCGATGATAGTAAGACATGCATACGAGATTGATAGTCCTGAAGATTTTACAGCTATGATAAAAGAATTGGAACTAGACATTCTTTGTCCACATGTAGATGAATATCCTTATAATCAAGAAGAAGTCGATAATTTGTTCCAAGACTATCTTTTGGAGTATTTATAAAATAATAAATTAAACAAAAAACAAAAACAATGAAAAAAATATTAGTAATCTTACTCTCAACAATACTTTTTATGGGGTGTAATAATGTACAAACTGAAAAGGCTGAAGTTACTTCAGACCCAGTAACATCATCTTTAATGGTACACAATAAAACCGATATGGATATATATGTTAACTGTTCATTTTGTGTTGATAAGGTGAACGACACAACTCTTGTAAAAAAGGATTCATCTTACCTAATCCAATCAAATAACAAGTCCTCCCAAGGTACAATTTTTACGATTGGTATACATGGACCTAAAGATGGTTGTGGTGGAAAAGATGTAAACCCTTCAGGATGGGGTGGACAACTTCCAGTAGGGTACGGTTATTGGAACGGTGCTGCTCATATTACATGTCAACCAGAACACGGTAACGCAAACCCAACAGCAAAAGTACCTGACTATGATGGTAATTGGATATTTGAGTATTCTTTCAAAGATGGAAGTCATAATGCACAAGTATTCGATGAGGTAACGATTACAACAAAATGTACCAAATAATAAAACTAGATGATTAAGTACTGTGGAAAAGAGTTAACACCGGAACAAATTAAACGGAGAAGAAAAAAAGCAAGACACTATTTCGAAGCTATGGGTATTAACCCAGATGTACAAGGAAGTATGTATCAGGAAAGAAGACTTGATATGCCACCTAAAATTCATAAGTATCTACCAAAAACAACAGGGGGGACTAAAAATCTATTTGCTGAGGTTACATTAGATTGTTTCATCTTTTATACTCATATGGTTGTAGAAGTAATAGATGGGGATTATAAATGGACATACTATGGTAATGCTGGTGGTGTAGGAGCTCCTGGAGGTTTAAGTATAGCTGGAGATGTTATTTTCACCGATTTGGAGACCTTAGTCTCTACAACTAGTTTTGGTGTATTTTCAGCTGGTGATGGAGGTGGTGGTATTGAAATAACATGGGGTAGTCACGGTAATTTTGTAGGTGCTGGTACTGCTGATTGTTTCCCTTTCTGTGCTGGTGCTTTTGGGGGAAGTGGTCAATGGTATAGGTCGGACAACTAAAATAATAAAGAACAAATAAAAATTAAAAAAAAATGTCAAAAAATTGTTATACAAGAGAACAAATTGAGAAAGCTGTAAAAGATAAAGGTTACAAATGGTTTGATGATACAAACAATAAAGGTTATGATGTTAATATCGTAGGAGTTAGAAATGATGATACTGCAGATAGAATAACTAATAGATTTGATGATTGTGTTACTATTTCATATAAGAAAAATGGTGAGTGGAAGTTCTTTTGTTTTGAGGCAACCACAGACCCGGGTGACGACTACATGAACGACCCAATCGTAAAAGAAAAAGGGTGTGCTATCTTAAAAGAGGGACAATATAGAGGTTCACATAAAATTAGACTACATGCGGGAAAATACCCAGCATTGGGACAAAAGAAAAACGTAACAGTTTATAGAGATAATGATAGAGATGGTAAGTATGATAGAAACGAAGCTAATATCGATGAAGGTTTGTTTGGTATTAATATTCATAGAGCGACATCTAGGGAAGGTAAGACTTCTACCTATGTAGATAAATGGTCAGCTGGGTGTCAAGTAATTGCAAGTAATGATGATTGGAAGAAATTCATGGCAATCTGTGAAAGGGCAAAAGACATTCATGGTAATTCATTCTCATATACATTACTTAACTCTAGTGATATAGTTTAATTTATCCTATAGAGACTTTACGTTATATAATATTTTTCTTAATCTTTTTAAAAATAAGAAAATATGAAAGTTATCACACATAAATTTAGGGAACAGGAAGACAAGATTAGTTATGCTGTAAATTTAGTAGATGTTACTAATAGGCCCTTAAAGACTTATATAGTCTCTACTGAAGAAGAAAGGAGAAATACTGCACAAACTCTAGCTACAGAAAATAATATAAAAAATATTTTTAATAACTCCGGGTTTTCAATTATTGAGTAATGGAAAAAGAATTAAATAAAATATTAAGTAAATTAAAAGAGGCAAACGACACCAAAGACAGTCAACTCATCGATAAACATATTAAAGAGTTGAATAAATTGTGGGAGAAGAATGAAATGGAAGTAATAGAGAACGGTAAGAAAGATGGATTTCATCTCCCTAAAAATATATATAATGAAAATTAACATTTGGTTAAATGAAGAATTCCTAGAACCTTTTTATTCATTCGTAAAAAAAGAACACAATGAATTACCGGATAACTTTGAGTACTTCTTAACCACCCCAGGACCCTATCAAGTTACTAAAGAGGACAGAATAAATATTGTACAAGTACTTATATCTTTCGACGAATACATTCGTTTGAGAGACTTCTAATGAACCCTTTAAGTAAAATTCAAAAACTTTTAGACCAAAAGAGAAAGGTTGAAAAAGAAATTGAAACTATACAAACGAGTTGTTCACATAAGGTGAAACATATTAAATTTGTATTTTTAAATCCCCATTCCCAACAAACTGCCGCTCGGTGGGTTTGTGACGATTGCCAGAAAATATTACATATTCCTAGTGAATTTGAAATAAAAAAATTTCTTAACAAATAAAAACTATTTAATTTGGTAATAACGAGACTTTTGTGTATATTTACATATTATAAACCAAATTTAAATAAATAAAATGTTAAGAGTAGAAGTAAAACATGGTAAGATAGAGAAGGCATTGAAGATGATGAGAAGAAAAACCATCAAAACTAAACTTCTTCCTACCTTAAGAAAAAATAAACATTATATTAAGAAATCGGAAAAAAGAAGAGTCGAGATGCAAAAAGCTCAATATAAACAATGGAAAACAGACCAAGAAGATTAAATTAATTATACTTTTTGGTTTGATAACATCTCCGGATGATTATCAAAAAATAAATTAGGAGAATTTACATAATCACTTAACGAATTCACATGTAGTTTGTAGTCTTCCTTTCCCGTACGGTGACCTCTACCCCAGTAAGTACTAAAGGGTTGGAGGGAAAGACTTAAGGTAACGGTAGAATCAGTCGGTTTAAATTCACCTACTCTCGCATAAACTTTAGGATATCCTTCTCCCCAATTTAGTTCCTTATCAAAAACCGTACCATAAGGGTATACCTCCTTTTGTGTTCCGAATCCTAAATCTTTAATTATCTTACTAAAGACATCGAAAGATTTTTTTCTCTCACCAACATCAAATTCTTCATTATCATCAATATCATCTATAAGGTCATTCATTAATTTATTTATTTCCTCCCCAGTTTCCTGACCAAATCCCCATTCATCCTGCCATGCTTCATATAAAGAAAAGGGCATTTCATTGAACCCACTATCTAATATGTCATCAAACGTTTTTAAGTCGTATTGATGAATTATTGATAATAAAGAAGGGTAACTTACTTCTAGTTCATATCCAGCAGGAATACTCTTAGCCACCATTGTTAATTCCTTCTCTATATTTTCTTTTAACCGTTCTCGCCTATACTCACCAACACCTTGAGATAGTTCCCAGATAATATCACCTCCAACGTGATGCCACTCCTCTGCAAAATACTTTTCTAACATATCATTGATAAGACCATCTTCACATATGTTGTCTAGTCTATGTCCAGCGTCAGGCTCTAAAATGGTAAATAAGTCTACAAGTCTTTGTCGTGTAGGTTCATTATAGTGGTGACAAATGTAGTTTAATTCCTCTTCGTCCATTTCATCATGTTGAGTGGTAGTACCATCCATAGCCATTGAGTAATACCACCCATCCCCATCTGACCCTATATTAAGAATATCATCTTCATAGGTAGGTTCTGGAAATGACCAGTCTATACTATCACCATAAACTGTAATCATCATCATCTCGTTATCTCCACTAACCTCTGTATAGTCCTCAGCAAATAATGTCCTTTTACCGAGGTAAGGTTCTAAAATATCTCTTATCTCATCTAAAGAAAAGTTTTTCCTATCTTTAATGATTTTATAAACTGCTTTTGCAAATTCATTGGTGTGAGAATATTCCTCTAGTAATTTAGGGTTTATGTCCATATTATATTTTATAAGGTCTGAAGGGGTGTAGTTAACTTTAAAAAATTCTATAAGTTCTGGGCTTTTACTTAGAATTTTTTTTATAAAACTCGCAGTCCATGGGTTGTAAGCTGTTTTATCGTAAACATTATAAGTATGCCCGTTTGAAGGCTCCCTCAAGAGGAATACCCTTCGAGTATCATGAACTAAAGTTTTTTCATTATTTTTCTTATTATAAATTATATAATAAGTTCCCATCCATTGTTTACCAGTAAAGGGTTTACACCATTCCGTACCTTTTGCTAATTCACAAAAACTTTCCTGAGTTAAAGGGACCGTAATTATAACTTCTTCATCTTCATATACTTTCCTGGTGGCAGTATTAGAGGTTTGTTCACTTAATGTTAAGGAAATAGGAGAATACCCCCATTTACCAAAACATTCTTTCAAGGTTAGTTTAATGTCTTTATAGACCTTTGGTTCTGAAATTGGATTTATTGTTAATGTAATGGTAAAACTATCTGATTTATTTTCTTTAATGTCTATTACATAATCCTCTTTTAATTTAACATTACGTGAAATATGTAGTTGTACTTGGTGTGATTTATCTAAGAATTTATATTCATTAGTACTATTAACATCCTCAGGTAGTATCCATAATTCAGGAGACTCAGTAAATAAAGTTTTGTTAATTACTTTAGATACGTCATCACTGATTCCACAGTCATTATAACGAAGAATCCTCCTGGACTCCTCCAATGTTCCAAACTTAGATTTAATACTTCTAATAATGTTATTAAATATATTTTTAACTGATAATATTCCTATAGATATGAGGACACTTTTTAAATAACCCGAGGGTTCTCCTAAAGATATATCTCCACTATTAATTAAAGCAACCAACCCATCTAAAAGAGGGAAAGCTAAAAAGGTAAAAGCACCTACATCTGCAATATTGGAGGCAGCATAACCTACTTCATCCGCTACTTTTAATACAACATCTTCTAATGATTTTAGAAAATCTACCACCCTATTAAAAGCGTCACCTAATCCCTGTTCTCTTATTATTTGTAAAAGTTTTTTTACCTTATCTTGATGACGGTTAAGGATTACCCACATTGCGGTAATGTATACAAGAATTATACTTTGTTCAGTTATCTGAGGTTGTTCTAAATTAATTAAATCTCGAACAATAGGAAGGAAAGCTGTTATCCCAGTCCCAAAAGTAAAGGTACCATCCAATATCACCCCAATATCCAATAAACTCTTCTTTACAACACTATCATTATCTTTTTGTTGTTCAGTTAAGAGTCCTTTTTTTCTTAGATATTGTATTTTGAGTAATTTACTTTCCATTTTTCTTTTATAATAAATATAACTTAGTTAAGTGTAACATAGACAAGTATAGGATATTTATATGTAATGGACATAATAAAAGTAGAAGTATAAGAAATGACTGTAGACTTAACTAACATACCCGTAGAAGTAATGGATACCCCAGATAAAAAGATGATGGGAATGATGGGAAGAGACCAGTTGGATGGTGCTATGGTTTTTCCTTTTGGTGAAGTTAGTGAAAAATCGTTTTGGATGAAGAATTGTAAGATACCATTGGATATGGTTTTTGTGGTAGATAATGAAATTACCGACATGTATAAAAATGTACAACCATGTAATCCAGAGGGTGATTGCAATCACCAAAGAGGAATTGCGGATACGGTCATTGAATTTAATGGTGGTTATCTAGATAATAATAATGTAGAAGTGGGTCAGTCTATCAAATTACCCTCATCATCATAACTATAATAAGGATTCACCAAAGATTTAATTTCATTAGATATGTCTGAATCTAACCTATCCAATACCTCCCAAGTAATAGGTGGTCCAAATCCTGAAGAATAAGCATCTTTGGATATTTTATCCATTTCTTTATATTTGGTACTAAACGCGGAAGCTCTTTCCCACAAATCGTCGGAATCCCTAATAGAGGATAATCCAGTCTTTTCCATCCATTCCTTAAAAATATCCATATTATTTAAATCTTCTATTTTATAACTCCAAGAAGATGCTTTTCTACAATATTTATTCCATTCTAAATATGCTTTCATACATTTTCTAGTACCATGCCCATCCTTAATTTTTTCTAACATTTGATTCCATGTCTCATGTCTCGCCACATAATTAGGAGACTTTCTTAAGTTATTATTAACAATGGATGAATATCCACTTTCAGCTATCCATGCCATGGTTTCTTTATCAGCCCAGTCAATCTTATGTAGAGAAGATATAGTCTCTAATGGTTCACGTATTTGGTGTAAGACTGTGGTGAATTCTTTAGGTACGGTTAGATGCAATGAAGATACACATCCGTCTACATCACTTTCTTCATGTCCCATTCTAAAACCTAAATATTTTAAGAGGTATGTGGTGAATTGTGTTCCTGAACGAGGAGACCCAATGATAAGTAATTTATTTTCCATATTGAAAATATAGAAATCATTATAAGGAAATAAAGTTTAGTTAAAAGGAATTAGCTTCTATTTTTTCTTTAAGAGTTCTTACTATTTCTTTTTGGACCCATTTTACAAATTCTACATATCTGGTAGGTTTACTTCCTGCTTTCTTAGTGTAAGAACCTTCCGGATTTCTAGTCGCTCTACTAAAGAAGTTTAATCCACTTATATTCGTAATACATTTATGTCCCCCACTATTTGCTTGTATAACATCCCACGCAGAAACCTTAATACGGTCTAATACGGATTTTTGTTTTTCGGTTAACATCTCCCAAGGACTATCAATTATATTGACTACCATATCATAGTAAGGAGAGTTAGTTGAAGGCATGTTTTCTAATTTACCTTTATATAGAGCAAATAAATCTGAAGTTTTAAATCCTATACTGTCATCTACTGCTTTAGTTTCACCTATTCTTTTTATGACAGAAATAGGAATCATGTGAGACTTCAGTTCGGGTTCAATTTTACTTAATACCTCTTGTGCTATTTCTCCTAAATTAATTCCTTTTAGTGCTCTTTCTTCCTTAAAAGGATTACAAGATGCTTGGACCAGTCCCATTGGCCATGCTATAACTAGAAAATCTGCGTTAGGATGAATTTTAAACGGTGTATATCTATCATAAGAACCGGGTTTAAATAAAGCTCCCCCACCATATTGGACTATTATGTTTCCATCTAAATCCAGATTTTCACTTTCTCTCTGGGATTCTATATAATTTTGTTGATTTTGTAACATCTCTGTTGGTGTAGCGTAACCACTTTGTTTAGCTATCTTTATAATGTTGGTGTAGATGTTTAATAAAGAAGGTGAAGAATTCATTACCAAAGTCTCTAAGAACCCAGGTTTGTTTTTATAAGCTAATAATAACTTATTTGTTAATAACGCTAACATCCATTTATTTTGGGGTACCGACCCACTTTCAGATAACTTAAATATGTAATTCATTACCTCATCTGGTTCTATCCCATGTCTTGCATAATCTGCACTATCAATAGTAGAGATTTTTTGAATATCCTCCGAAGGGAATATATCATAAGGAGACACTACCTGAGATATAGTTTCAACATTAGAACGTGCACCCCTAAATTGTGTCGAAGTATCATCCTCTACACCTACTTGACTATCGTGATGGTCAGTATGGATAGTAAAGATAGGTTTACCATGTGCAAAATCTACTAGTACTGGCATTACCTCACCTAAAGCTTGAGGCTTTTTAACGGAAAACTCTTTATCACCATATTGAATGACATGAGCACCTATTACATCAATCCCATAATTCTCTAGATAATTTTTCATAGCAATAGCTGTAACCACACCATCCAAATCTTGGTGGAAGTAAATTTCAGCTTTGGAATAACGGTCCGCTAAAGCATTAATGTTAGGTAAACCTGTTTCTAATAATAAAGTATTATTTGAGGTGTAAGACTCCTCACCCAATCTAAAACCAATCTGTGGATGTGTAGGTTTATCTGGTAAACTCTCTAAAAGGTCTATAAGTTCTTGTACCAATGTATGTAGTTCACCACCATCGGATAATAAAGCATATAGTCTTTGAGTGATAGCTTGATTATCATTTAAGGACTTTGTCCTACTTAAATTTTGAATAATAGGTAAGACATTAACCAAGTCATCCAAGTGTTGAGGAAGTTCTCCTTCGTACGTCTTAACAAATCCTATAGCCTCTTTTAGTTTTTTCACAATAACTTTTTATTATAAATATCCCACACTGAATAAAAAAAGATAGTTAAGAATTTTCTTTTAGGTTACAGATATGTCTATCCAAATACCATTTAGCTTTTTCTAAATCTTCTATTTCATTAATTTTTTTACCCGCTCTTAAGGTGTATTTAATAACATTACCTAGAGAAAAATTTAAATTATAAGCCTCGATAATTTTTATTGCTTCATAAACATTCGATTCTCCACCATAATGTGATGGATGATTAACCTTCTCCATTTTCTTCTTTTGGTGTCCCTACGGGTTGTAAAACCTCCGCATACTCCTCTTCTAATTCCTGTAATAGACTTAGCACACGATTTTGTAATTCCTTAACCTCACCTACCTCAGTCTTTAGAATACTTATTAACTCCACCTTAGTTTCTGTATCACCTGGGAGTACTAATACTCTATAACCAAAGTCATTAACTAATTTTTGTGCAAATGCTTGTAACTCTGCTTGAGGTGGTACTCTCAACAATTGTACCACTAATATAGGTTCGTATTTTTCTTCCAGTAACCCTTTTAATCCTTCTATTAATTTTTTTTCTTCCATTTTAAGTTTGTAATTCAAAAGTAATTTATTATATTTGTACTATAAAATAAGTAAAACTAATTAAAAATAAATTATTATGGTAAAAAATGAACCCTTATCGGAAAAAGAAATGATGGAAATAGCACCATCAATATTTACAACAGAATCGTGTGATAAAGTATCACAGAAATACTCCTTCATCCCAACAATACAAGTTATAAAAGATTTAAAAGATAAAGGATGGTTAGCGTATGACGTACTACAAGCTAATTCTAAATATGCTGGTGGATTATATGGTAAACATATGTTAAGGTTTAGAAATCCAGATATTGGGAAGATTGATGAGACTGTACCAGAAATTGTTTTAACTAATTCACATGATGGAAGAAACTCTTTTAAGTTACATGCAGGTCTACTAAGATTAGTATGTGCAAATGGATTAGTAATAGCAGATGAAACATTTGAACAAATAAAAATTAAACATCAATGGTATACGATGGAAGATGTTAATAAAGTAACTCAATCTATGACCAGAAAAATCCCACAATTAGCTTCTAATATTCAAAAGTTTAAAACTACAATTTTAGATGATAAAATGAAAAAACAATTTGCAAGACAAGCTATAAAGACTAGATGGACATTAGGGAATGATTTTATAGAAACAGAAAACATATTAAGACCTATGAGAGGAGCTGATGAAGGTAATGACTTATGGAAAGTTTATAATGTGGTACAAGAAAAATTAATTAGAGGAGGGTTAGTGTACAATCTCGCAACAGGTAGACAACAAACAGCAAGAGCTCTTACAAATATTGATAAAAGAATTGATGTTAATAAAAAGTTATGGGCATTAGCAGAAGAATATGGTAATTAAAAAAAGTTAGAAGCATTAAAAAACCCTGGCCGTCACCAGGGTTTTTATTTGCCATTAATAGGTAATTTAAAATCCGTAATTAGTTTCCATCTTTGGTTGCGGAAAAACTTCCACTAATTTGCAACCGTTCCCCATCACCTACGTTTTGTCAAATCTAGAATTTGTACGAAAAACCAAGATTGAAAGTGCCCTCTCTTTCTCCAGTTGTTTCATCTTCTTTTAATCCTACTGTATAGTTTGGTTCAACATTTAGACCTTTCCACACGTTATAAGAATAACCAAGACCAACAGTTAAGTTGTCCAAAGTTTCCTCAGTTGGTGCTTGAAAAGATACATAAGCGTCGTTCTTTAAGTTGTATCTTCCCCATAAGTCATAAACAGTTTCCCCTTCAGCGTCTTCACCAACGTTCATCAGTCCAACAGTCCAAGTGTCATTTAAAGCGTATCCAAAACCAATGTTTTGAGTTACTTTGTCTAAATTTTCTTCTTGGTCACCGTCATACGTACTAACTACAGTAAATTGTGCTGATGCAACTAATGTCATCAAAGCTACAGCGGATGTTAAAAATAATTTTTTCATTTTACAATGTTCTTTTAACTTTTATATTCACATTTTTATCGATGGAGGTGAATAGTCATCGCTTGTTCGTTTTACTTCTTAACAAAAAATGATGTTAATAGTACTAAGACAATCAATCCTACGAAACCACCTTCACCAAGTGAAGTGATAAGAGCAGAAAGATTTGCTACGACATCGATACCAAATACAGCACCACCAGTCAAAACATACCACAAGATTGATACAGGAACTACAGCCATTAAAACAGACCCTAATCCACCAAAAAATCCAGTGATTAATTTCATTACGTTATCCATAATTAAATTTCTTTTACTAAGTTTATGTGACTAAGTCACTTCAAAGGAAAGACAATTCAGTTATGAGACCCAAATAATTTCCCCTTTGAACCATACATATACGCTTAATTTTAAAAAAACCACATTTTTACTTACTTGAATTTGTCGTAAAAAGTAGAATATTAAAGTTTTTGTGGGTAAATTTTGTTTATACAATGTTTTTTCATACCTTTGAATTACTAAATTATTACTTTTCACGACAACAAATAATGAAAAAAACCCCTAAAAAAGAGAAGAAAGCAACTAACTTTGTATTATTAAAGAGTAAAACTGAAAAGTTTGAGTTGCAAGAGTTTTATGATTTTATGGATATAACCCACCCTAATCACAGGGGAAAACATGAAGAAATGGTAGATTTTGACCATCTTCTTAATGATACTCGGATAAGTGTAGGGGAGGGATTTATACCCAGTAAAAAAAATAAGATGCTTAGTGTTCCCTATGTTCTTAAGGGTAAAAAGAATTCGTTTGGTCATCAACCTAAAGAAGTAGAAATAGGATACTTCTTATCTAAAACTCATTTATATACTACTACTGAAAAAGAATGGTTAGACCAATCATTTAATCTATCTTTCTTTTGTTTAATTAATAGATGTACATTTGTAGTAGAAGAAAATGAAGATAAGTTTAAGATATCCTTATTTCGATTTTCTAAAAAAAGGTCTGTAGGTCATAAATATTTTGCGAAGTACTCTGATGATACCCATATCACCTTCAATAAAAAAACTAAAAACTTTTTCATAACGATATCCAAATTTTATAGTCGAAGAAGACATACCACAACTTTTAAAAATTCTTTTAAACATTTAATAGATGTTATAATGAGAATAGAAGTAGACAATCTATCGGAGTCTTTTATGAAAGACCTTAAAAAAATCATATATAAAAAACTAGATGTTAAGTTAGAATATGAAGATGGTGGTTTAGGAAAAGCATTAGCACATATGGTAGCAGCGTGGTTTGTTAAGGTAAGAAGGATAGGCACACCTAATGATTATTTTGGTTACTTGATTAAACATTATCCAGGAATTAGAAAATTGAAGAAATTTAATATGAATTTAGGGAGGACGATTCTCCATGAAAGAGGACTCGTAGGGAAATCTTATATAAAATTAATAAATTCAGGAGAATATAACTTAATGGATATTAAAAAACTAGAATGTATATTTGGTAAAAAATATTTTCCTTTGATTCCCAGTAAATTCTTAAAGTTGACTAACGATGGAGTAGATTCCAAATACAGTGAGGAAATGTTCAACATAAAAAAACAAAAACATTTAACTAAATATGAGAAGCTAAATCTCATTAAGGTATTAGAGACGTTAGATACCACCCAAGCTCCAAATTTCTTATCTTTAATAGTAGACCATATCCGGATTCAAGGAAAATTATGGTCTTTTAATGATAAAGTAAGAATAAAAGCAAAAAATCTAAAACAATTTAATGAGGAACATTCCGAATGGTCTAATCTCATACACTTATATGAGAGACACGATTCTACTCAATATATCTATGAGAAAGACTTTGTAAAAGTTATGGAGAAACCACTATTCGATAGTGAAAAAGAATTTGAAGTTAAAGTACTTAAGAATGATTTAGATTATTTTGAAGAAGGTCAGACTCAAAAACATTGTGTAAGGACCTATCTACATACATATAGTAGTGTAATAATATCTATTAGAGAAAAGAGCAACCCCATGAATAGAATGACTTGTGAATTTAAACATGGAACAGAACCATACGATAGGTTAGGGTTTGACGCATTAAAAGACTACAACTTACCCCGACCCGTTCAAAGTAGATTAAAATATAATGCTCTTCCGGTAGAAAAACCTTGGAACGAATTAAATACTAAAATTAATAAGAGATTTAGGACGTATTGTAGCACTAATACGTTGACAAAACCTAAAATAGAAATATGTAATAAGATAAATGGTAATAAACGAATGGTAGATTTAAAAAATAATGGAATCGAAGCGTTTGATTTTATTGGAAATGATTTACCTTTTTAAAAAAACAAAAACAAAAACAAATGAAAATAAAATTAGAGTATATTTGGTTAGATGGTCATAAACCAGAACCGAACTTACGAAGTAAAACAAAAATAATAGAATGGGATGCATTAAAAAATCCTATGATGCAAACCAAAAGAGAAATGGCACTTAATGGAAGAGTTGTTCCATGTGCCGAAGAATTACCTAAATGGTCATTTGATGGAAGTTCCACTGAACAAGCTAAAGGTAATAGTTCTGATTGTATTTTGAACCCAGTAAGAGTAATTCTAGACCCTGCTAGACTAGACGCATTCTTAGTGATGTGTGAAGTCTTAAATTCTGACCACACACCACACTTAACTAATACCAGACACCAATTAGATAATGACAATCAATATTGGTTTGGATTTGAACAAGAATATGTTTTTATGAGAGACGGTCTACCTCTAGGATTTCCTAAAGACGGATACCCTCAACCACAAGGACCATATTATTGTGCAATTGGGAACAATAATGTAGATGGTAGAGATATGGCAGAAGAACATTTACAAGTTTGTTTAGAATCAGGATTAAATGTGACAGGTATTAATGCAGAAGTAATGTTAGGTCAATGGGAATACCAACTCTTAGGTTATGGAGCCCAGAAGAGTTCTGATGATGTGTGGTTAAGTCGATATCTCTTAATAAGAATCGCCGAAAGATACGGGATAAAAGTGGAATTTCATCCTAAACCAATTAAAGGAGACTGGAATGGGTCGGGATGTCATATTAATTTCTCTTCAGATTTAATGAGAGAAGTTGGTGGTAAAGAACTAATAGACTCAATCTGTGAGACATTTAAAGAACGACATGATATCCATATAAAAGAATATGGTTCCTTCAACGACGAGAGACTAACCGGATTACATGAGACAGCTTCTATAAAAGAGTTTAGTTATGGGGTAGCTGATAGAGGTGCATCCATTAGAATTCCAGTGGAGTTATCAGAAAATGGGGTAGGTTATTTAGAGGATAGACGTCCATCATCTAATGTAGACCCATACAAAGCTACACATGTAATTTGTGAGTCATTAAAGCTATCAGAGAAGAATCATCAAACTGTCACAGTTTAAAGTAATATTTATTAAAAAAAACAAACATGAAATTAACACAAAACAATTTTAAAGATACCTTAAATAATAATAAGGTAGTACTAGTAGATTTTTGGGCCGCATGGTGTGGACCATGTAGAATGTTAGGTCCTACTATAGATGAGTTAGCAAAAGATTATGAGGATAAAGCTGTAGTCGGTAAAATAGATACGGTAGAAGAAGAAGGATTAGCTGCTCAGTTTGGAATAAGAAGTATTCCGACAATTCTTATATTCAAAAACGGAAAACAAGTAGAACAAGTAACAGGTGTCAGACCTAAAAGTTTTTATAGTGATAAAATAGACTATTATCTTAATTAATATGAATGCACATGTTATAATATACTCCCAAGACGGATGTCCATACTGTTCTGAATTAAAAGAAGGTTTACAGGACAATAATATAAAATTTGTTGTAAGAGATATCGGTAAATACGAAGACGAATGGAAATTGGTTTCTTCTATAACTGATAATGAATACGTACCTACAGCTTGTGTAATAGACTCCAACACACATAAAAGTAAATTTTTAGCACCAGATAGAGATTGGCAAGAAATATCTGAATGTGTGGATAAAATTAAAAATCTACTATAATGGGATTAGATATTTCAGCTGTATCACAAATACGTCCAGTAGACATTCCAGAAGGGATGGAAAGATGGAGTGATGAATACTATGATTGGGAATCGGAGAACGGTTACCAACTATGGAGTATATACTCAAGCCCGGAATTCCCAAAACAAGGGGAAGGATTGCCAGAGTCTGATATGGTTGACGCTGAAGGAGAATCTTTTTCTTTTAGAGCTGGCTCATATAGTGGATATAATGAATGGAGAAATGATTTAGCATTGGCAGCTGGGTATGAAGGAGGAGCAGAAAATGTTTGGAACCGAGTAGATTCAGACGGATACACCGGGGGACCATTTGAAGAATTAATTAATTTTTCAGACGCGGATGGACTAATAGGTCCGATAGCAAGTGAGAAGTTATATAATGATTTCATTAAATATGAAAAAGATATAATGGAAACCATAGATTGGTGGTATTTAAAAATGGTTGCAGAAAAAGAGTATGATGGTGATTCGGTAAAATGGTTTAAGAGTAAATATAATGACTGGAAACAAGCCTTCAACATTGCTCGTAATAACGGAATAGTAATTTTCCATTAAAAGATTTCCTTACAACTTTTTTTTCTTTATTATTATAATAATGAAAACAATAATTTGCGACATAGACGGAACAATCTTCAAGTACCAAGGAGGTACACCAGAAGTAACTAATAATCGGGTAGAACCACTACCAGGTGTAATTAAACAAATGAACCAATGGGAAATGGAAGGTTCAAGAATAATTCTTATTACAGGAAGAAGAGAATCCCTAAGAAAAAAAACAGAAAACGATTTACAGAGATTTGGAATACCTTATGATATTTTATTAATGGGTTATGCAGATTCTGGTAGAGTAGTAATTAATGATGAGGGGAGTAAAGTGAAAGCACATGCGGTTTCATTAAAAAGAGATGCAGGATTTAAACATTATGATTGGAGAGAAGTAGGGTTAACTAAAATGAAACTTTAATATGGAATTATTAAATACACATCCCGTTAAAAAATCAGATTTAGGTTTCCACGGAAATTTATTTGGTGGGAAGTTATTAGCATGGTTAGATGCAAGTGCTGCTGGGTTTGCGGCTCAATGTTGTGACACCCCACGTATGGTGACTGTCGCTATAGATAAGTGTGTATTTAAAAGACCCGCAAAAGAAGGACAACTAGTTAAATTATACGGTAAGATAGCAGAAATAGGTGAGACTAGTATCAATCTTAAATTAGAAGCGAGGACCCATAATGTTTATAATGGAAGACAAAGTATAGTGTTATGTACTAATATTACATTTGTTAGGATAGACGAGCAAGGAGACCCCATCCCAATCTCAGACAGGGTAAAAGAAAAACATGGATTTGTTAAATAATAAAAAATTAATATGGGATTTAATAAAAGATATATAGATAAAGAAAAGATTGTATACGCATTCTCCCATAGAGGAATACTCGGGGTTAGAGAATTAATGGGTATAGAAGGTCTTGGTAAGATAGAAGCTATTATCACAACTGATGACTTTAGTGATAAAGTTGTTACCGCATACCAAGAAGGAAGAGAGAATGATGTAGCTGAGGACATAACAGACGCTATCCTTGAAAAAATGAAAAAAGAAGAAAAACCACAACCACTAAATGATTTTGAAAAATATTGTTTAGATAATAATATTGACCCTTTTTTACAAACTAAATAATATGAGATTAGACCACATTGCTTATAGAGTAAAAGATAGATACAAAACAGTAAAGTTCTTAGAAGAAACTTTAGGATATAGTATAGGACATGAATTTAAAATAACCTTTGAAGATGGTAGTATTACCGACTGTGTTGCGTTACTCCCACCCGAAAAGAGAAGTACAAATATAGAGGAGTGGAATATAAACATTAATACAGGACTTATATCCTTCCCACCAAAACCAGGATTTAATCTTCACGCTCCACCTGAAATATTTGTTAGTGATGGAGAGGAAGGTTCGATTGTTGGTGAGTGGGTTAAAGAAAGAGGTGGTGTTGGAGGAATACATCATTTGGCTTATGAAGTGGAAGACGTTGAAAAAACTATGAGAGAATGGGAAAATAAGGGTTATGTAGAATTTTTAAGTGATAAACCTTTAAAATGTGAAGAACCAAACCTAACTCAAGTATTTTCCAAACCTTCTGAATTAACAGGTGTAATTTATGAACTGATTAAAAGAGAAGATAGTAAAGGATTTTGTGAAAAAAATGTAGAACAACTAATGGAAAGTACTAGATAATAAATTAAAATAATAAATTAAAATAAAATGGCAAAAAGATTAAAAGGAGTGATACTCGCAGGAGGAACCGGTAGTAGGTTATTTCCTCTAACTAAAGTAACTAATAAACATTTACTACCAGTTTATGATAAACCGATGATTTACTATCCTTTAGAAACATTAAAAAAAATGGGATGTAAAGATATTATGATTGTTTCTGGAAGAGACCATTGTGGTGACATATTAAATCTTTTAGGTAGTGGAAGAGAAATGGGATTAAAACTATCCTATGAAATTCAAGACGACGCGGGAGGAATAGCACACGCATTAGGATTAACGGAAAGATTTGTAGGAACGTCTAATGTAGCTGTCTGTTTAGGTGATAACATATTCGATGATGAAATATCCGTGGGAGACTTAGGTGACTTTGATGGTGGAGCAAGAATATTTTTAAAGGCTGTTTCTGACCCAGAAAGATTCGGGGTAGCAGAAGTAAGAGACGGGGACACATGTTCCGTAATATCGATAGAAGAAAAACCTAATCACCCTAAATCAAATTTATGTGTGACAGGTCTATATGTGTATGATAATAAAGTATTCAACTACATAAAAAGTCTAACACCATCGGATAGAGGAGAATTAGAGATAACCGATGTTAATAATTTTTATGTAAGAGATGGATTAATGACATGTCATTATTTATCCTCATGGTGGTCAGACGCGGGGACTTTTGAAAGTCTATTAAAAGCTTCTTCCCTAGTTGCTAATAAGAGATTATGTACATGTGAACCCAATACGGAAGAACTACCCAAAGTTAAAGCTATCTCAGCTAGTGGTGAGTTCCCAAGTGCAAAGAGTAGTGAACGATGAGAAAGTATATAAGAATACTTGAAGTACCCATATATCTACTAGTAATATCACTAGGTTGTTTTGAAGAAGGAGCAACAGGGATAGGAACAATTTTAATGATAGTATCCGCAGTTAGATTATGGACAAACCACATAACAGACGAATCAGTATATAAAAAATAAGTAATAATTAAAAGATAAAATAAAATGAATAGACCCTTAATGTTTATTAATAACAGTGATTTATTAGTAGAAAAATTAAAAGAAGAAGTATGGTTGAAGTATAAAAATGTAAAAAATGGAGACTTCCCAAAATGGTATAAAAGGCTAAATCCTATAGAAAGAGCAGCATTTACTGAGAAATTTGAAGATTTACATTAAAAAAGTATGGGTGAGGGCTTGACAGAACGACTTTTTTTTATAACATTATATAATTATAGTACCTAACCCAAATAAAATATATAATCATGAACTTAATCGACGCCATACAACAAAAAGACACCTTGACTGAAAACGGGATGACAACAAACTCATCATCACTCAATCACTGTGTCAACTTATTTTTTCAAATAGGAGCAATGCGTGGTGCGAGCACAAAGAAACTTCTCGCCAAGGTTTCTAAAGCTTTTAATGAAGACTCTCTCACAACAATTAAAATTATTTTTTGGGCACGTGATGTCCGTGGTGGAGCTGGTGAGAGACAAATCTTCAGAGATTGTTTATTATGGTTATGTGACAACCACAGAGAAGTATTACATAAAAACATTCACTTAATAAGTGAGTATGGTAGATGGGATGATGTTTTAACTTTAGTGGGGACCCAGAATTGTTGGGACTCTGCTTTAGATTTAATTAAGACAGCGTTGGAGAACAAGGATAGTCTATGTGCAAAATGGATGCCTAGAAAAGGTACCAAGGCTAACATTATACGTAGATATCTTAAAGTCTCACCTAAAGTTTACCGTAAGTTGTTAGTAGGACTTACAAATGTGGTTGAAACCAAGATGTGTGCAAAGGATTGGGAGAGTATCGATTATTCGAAACTACCATCCTTAGCCTCGTCAAGGTATCAAAAAACTTTCATGAAAAATGATGAAAGTAG
>Ga0098060_1000285_pt1 | contig 24591 bp, 37 predicted proteins | sample 21_taG_FD_77063 | JGI IMG/M metagenome (GOLD analysis project Ga0098060, IMG submission 77063) | Marine viral communities from the Subarctic Pacific Ocean - 21_ETSP_OMZ_AT15319 metaG | ecosystem: Environmental > Aquatic > Marine > Oceanic | place: Pacific Ocean | collected 2015-01-19 | reverse complement strand
ATGACAAACCAAACTGTAAACATTGAAAAGACAATTGCTAACTTCACCTCAGCGCTGGGCAATGGCGTCACCATGACAAAACACTTCAAAAACGCTATGGACTATGTGATAGCGGAACGTGACACAACTCCAATCGTTCGCTTATACCAAAATGCTATTCGTCGCGGCGATGCCAAAAGCGCTTCTGTCGTTCTGAATACCTTCAAAAAGATATTCGTTGGCGCTACTGAAACACGCAAGGGTGAGCGTATAGTTGGTTTGAAAATAAAGGGTGCTAACCTTTCAAATGAGGCTGTTTCGAAATTGCATGATCTAGCTCAAGACAAAAGGTCAATGCGCGGCTCGACGTTTACCGATGCATTCAAAACAGACGCAGAAGCTTCTAAACCAAAAGAAGTAACAGCCAGCTCAATTGCTGTACCAGCTGCGAAAAAAGCTGTAAAAGCTGATATCAAAAAAGCTGTATATATGGCAGCACATGAGGCTGCATTTGACAATGCAATAAAGGAAAAAATGCTTAATACAAAATAATTATTAAATCTAAGCGCATCCAAAAGGGTGCGTTTATGTGAAATAATTGTTTGTTTCAATGCTCTTTGACATTGCCGCGTCGTTATGGCACCCCGTTGGGACTCCTGACTTTGGGGACAGGCAAAACATCACAAGTCGTTCTGAGTGGACTAGGTGTTTGATAGTGAGACAATCGCTCTTGGTATTCTAAAATTTACCTGACAAGTAAGTCTAGAATATTGCGCCAATAAATGGTTCCGTGAGGTATGTTATAGGTAAACAGCAAACGTTTTACGTTTGTAAATACATGACCCAAAATTTCACAAAGATTGTTAAGGGGTGGCGTGTGATCAAAAACGTAGCACGGAATAACGAAATGGCTATATTGCCAAACGCTTAAATGACGAAATGTCGTTAAGTCGCTCGCAGTATCATGCAAACTTTTTAGGTAAACTTAAATGGAATGTTTTGGGGTGGTGTTTCGTAACAATTTATTTACTGACAAAAAAGTTGGTTTATGTGGGCGCATTTTGTACGCTATAGGTGCGCCCTGATGAATTAAACTTGGAAAGGAAATTAAAATGTTTATGAGTGAAATAAGAATAACCCATATGAAAGAGGCTTTAGATATAGCTTCTGAAAATGGTGTAGTTGAGATAATAGGCCTACACACTGTGAAAAGAGAGGATAACGTTACAAACAACGACGGTGATATGTATCAAGAAAACTATATTGACCGTGTTGACGTTTATCATGTCTCAGGAAAGATGTATGATGAACCCGACTTTGCCTTGTTTTATGTTGATACCATCAGTGGTACTTTCTTTAAAATGCCAGATTAAACCTTTGAAAGGATAAGATAATGGAAGTAGAAGTATATCGAAACCTACGTAACGGTAAGTATTCTGTTAGGTCTCTACAAGGTAGGGACAAGGGGCGTGTTGTGTTGCATTGTGACTATGTGCAGCTGCTAGGTGTGGACTTCAAAGTTTCACAGGCTGGACGTGATAGGGTCTTACGTGAACGCAAGAAGTATGTCCACGCAACAGTACGCGGTACTTTAGGTAAGTTTGTAGGTGTGCAACCAAAACCGAATGAGCATGAGACTGTTTTGCAAGGTGATGATATTGGAAGTTTTAACCTGAGTAAGTGGGTGCCGTTCACCTACAATCCCTTCAAGTTTTCAAGTTTTGTTAAATCAGAAACAGAAAAACCAATTGACAAGGCACACGCTGCCATACTATCAACATTAAACGGCACCAGTTGTGTCGAACCACAATAAGAGGATATTTCAAATGTATAAAAGAGACTGTATCGCAATTGCAGAACACGCTGCAGCAAGTCCAGAAGGCTTAATAGATGTTATTGAGTTTACCTTGTGTACAATACAAGCAGGGTTAAGCACTGTCAAAAATCAACGTCTAGACATCAGAGACAACGGCCTAAGCAGCAAGTACCTGTGGGGCAAGAAGTCTGACGGTATGGACTATGTGCACACTAACATAGGTTTCTTGTGGCCTAAGCTTATGCAGCTCAAGGAGAGAGCGTGTTGCGGCTTTGAGGAGTTTGAGTATCTTGAAAAGTACTTAGACAATGGGACAAGCTTAGGTGATGCTGACGTAATAACAGAGGGTATCATGTTACTTATGAAAGTACCTAACCTTGGGATGGTTAAAGCTGCTTTTGTGATGCAGATGTTAGGCTTTGATGTAGCGTGTATTGATAGCCACAACCTAACTAGGCTTGGCATGTCAGCTAATGCTGTGAAGATAGGTGCCAAACTTAAAACAGAGACTAAGTACAAGAAGATACGTGACTACGTTCTAATGACACAAGAGAGAGGAACAGAGTTTTGGTGGAATACATGGTGCGAATACGTAGCAGGTAACAGAGCTAACAAGCTACTAGATACAGGTGATGTTGTGTCACGCTTTCATGTAGAATGTGTAATGGAGTTGAAATAATGGAAAAGTCTGGGTAATGGAAAGATATGACAGTAATGAGCGTCTATTAGTTTTAGCTGAACAGTATGAGCTCACCCCTGATGAACTCTTAGATACTTTAGGGTTTGCAGATATAGGTATTCCAGGAATTTGTATTAATAATACTTGCCCTGACTGGAGTGATGATAAGGTGTCATTACATGGGTACAGTTATTGTAATTGGTGTGGCACTAATACTGTTGTGTCATGTGTAACTTTAGCAAACGAAACAAAAGGATAAGACTATGTTTACGGATAAACAATTGAATATGTTAGAAGAAGTGCTAGAATTTTATGGACCTAGAACACGGTCTAAGCACGGTTACGACGACTGGGGTAACTTGCTTCAAAAGGTAAGGAAAAGTAAAGGTGTTAAAGTAGTAACACTAGGTCAAGCGTCTAGGATGACTGGTGTATCTAAGCCTACAATATCTAAAGCTGTTATGGATCGGCGCGTGTTTGGTAAGAAGGTAGATGGTGTCTTTCAGATTGAGGTACCAGCTCTCTTTAGTGTATATCCTGCCAAACCAGCAACAGAATCAAAAGGAAAAGCAAAAGTTATACACCAAGATGACTCTATACTAGTAACGATAAGGATTGAAAAATGAGAGAGACTAATTTGTTAGTATCAGCTGATGTAGAAATGATGGCGTGTGATGGTGAGGTAACAGACTTCTACGTAGAAAATATCCCATGCATTTGGGTGTGGGATTTATCGTCACGAGAAACTGCGGAGTATTGGGCGGTGTGTGACTACGTAAACAGCAAGTACAAGTACGACTGGTTCTCAGTAAAGAGCTGGTCTGCAAGCCCTATAAGAAAGGAAAAATGAGCTATGTATTCTGCCCTAACAACAACCTGTTATTTACTATGCGGATTAAGCCTAGTGGTACTAGCTACAATCGCGCACTCAATAGAGATTGACAGCTACGCACACTGGGTGTTACTACTTGTTGCACTCGTTTGCTTCACTAAAGCTACTATAACATACAACAACTAATTGGAGAAATAATATGTCTTTTATCTATGTAACTAAAGTTATGTCCGACGACAGCATGATGGCATCCACTACTACTAAGGATTTACGTCGAGCCGTAGTTTGGGCCTCAAAGAATACGATGGAAGGTGATAAGGTTATCATCAAAGAGGGTTATGTCTGTGCAGACCAAGGTATTGATGAGGCTAATACAATACTCAATTATGTGGTATAAGTGTCACACATAAATAAATTATATGTACAATATCTCCTACTTTACTATTTTAGACTTGACGGACTAAATGTATACCCTTAAAATAACCTAAGGTTTACTTAAAGTTTTATTAATGTTTATGAGTAAAGTAGGAGTAGAGTATATACTTAAAGTATATGAAAGGATAAGACAATGAGACTTAGACTATTTCAAAAAAGTATAACTGAAGTGACAGTAGGTGGTGTTGATACGAGTGACTACCCTAAGTTTTGTGATGCTTATATCCAGTCTGCTTTGATTGATGGCATAGAAGCCACTGAAGCTGAACTTGAAGACTTGACTGAAGACAGCTCATTTCTTTACGAATGCATTCACAATCAAATTCATTAAGGAAAGGATAAGACAATGAACATGCATAAATATTACTCACAGCTTGTAGGTTGTAAGATTGTAGATTTTAATTTTGAAGAAGATGAGTTTGGCGCTGGGGATTTCCCAGTGTTTACCTTAGAGTTGGGTGGGCAGCGTGTGGAGTTGGCCTTGTCTACCGATGAGGAAGGTAACGGCGGTGGCTTTGGTTTTATTGGGAAGGTAGCGTGATGCTGAGCAACAAAGGTACAGTAATAAGTCTTTACGACTTTACAGGAGAGGCTTTGAGACCGTGGGCAAAAGCAGGTTACACTTGCTACGCCTTCGACATCCAGCACCCTAAAGAGACAGGCACAACTTTCACATCAGATCGGCGTGAATACTTTACATCACAAGATCCAACTATAGATGGTATAATCAGATACACCCACGCAGACTTGCACGACTTTAATACACACAAAGATATCTTTATGAAGTTTAACGGTCAAAAAATCGTGTTCGGTATGGCCTTTCCTGTCTGTACTGATATGGCAGTCAGTGGAGCCGCACACTTCAAGAAAAAAGCAGAGGTTGATCCTGACTTTCAAACCAAAGCAGTCGAGTACGCGAAGTGGTGCGCTGATCTATTTGAGGATTTAGGTATACCGTACTTCATTGAAAACCCTGTGTCAGTATTGGCTACCAAGTGGCGTAAGCCTGACTATAATTTTCACCCATACGAATACGGTGGGTACATCAATTACGATGATGCAAAGCATCCACGTTGGCCTGAGTATATCGCACCATTTGATGCCTACCCAAAGAAGACTTGTTTGTGGACAGGTGGTGATTTCAATATGCCAACTAAGGTAGCTGTTGATGTACCAGCGGGTTATTCCACACAGCACACAAAGCTTGGTGGTAAGTCACAACGTACAAAAGATATTCGCAGCGCAACACCTCGTGGCTTTGCCAAAGCTGTATATGAAGCAAACAAAAAGGATAAGACAAATGCCTAATCACTGTGATCAACAAGTATATATTTATGGGCCGAAACTGTTAATCCACCAAATTTACGAAAGCGTCTGGGTTACGGCTCCAGAAGAAAGGCAGTTCTGTCAGTTGATAAAACCAATGCCGTTTGAGCAATGGCTTGCACCAAAAACCAAGTGGGGAGGTTACGAGGTCGAGGGTTGGTACGACTGGCGCGTCAACAACTGGGGCACGAAGTGGGATGTCGTCGATGTGCAACTCACCAATGAGCTTGAAGACAATGAAGACAGGTCGTGGTTCTCGTTCAACTGTTGGACGGCATGGGGTGCGCCTATTCCGGTGTGGGATAAACTACTTGGTCTAGGTATAAAAGTCCACGCTTACTACCAAGACGAAGGTTGTATGTTTGAAGGTAAGTACATAGATGGAAGGAACACATCCTGGGATCCATCCGAAATAGATATAGATACTTTAGATAGACTAAGAGATGAGGATGACTTTGTGAGTCTTTTATGTAGGAGTTCAGATAATGAGTAAAAAGGAATCAGTACTAGTTGGCGTTCTTATGGGCGCTTCAATCTCAGCCGCAATCTTTGGCCCAATCATGTTAGGAATTATATAATGAAACTTAAAAACAAAACACAAATCACTGAAGAAGAACTTGTCACAATCCTACAATTTCACAACGCAGTCAAAGAAATACTAGAAAGTCTTTCGGAATCATTTACGTGCACTCTGGATGAAGCATCAAAGCTTCAATCACTAAAATATGAAGTACAAGGCATTTTTGAATTTGCTCCTAAGAAGGGTGATCAAGGCCCAGAGTTCTGGAGAGACTACGTGCTTAAAACAGATAAGGATGCGTACTTCTCTGACTACAGACTAGAACAAATGAAAGAAAATGATTTCAGTTGAAACCAATAGATAGAGGTGGTACAATGGGTTTCAAAGAACGTGAAGACTTTACAGAAGATGAGTTTGTTGAGTTGTTTGTGATGCTGTACTACTATCAAGAGTTTTTAAAGAGCGAGGGCTATACCTTCGAAGACTTTGAGAAGTTTTTGGTAGACCGTGGCTACGGCAAATCAATCACACGCCACTAAACCACTACTATGACAAAGCAAATCTTTTTCAGTTTGCCATAGATAACATTGATAGACTATAACAGTCTCCTTAGCTCAACTGGATAGAGCAACTGCCTTCTAAGCAGTAGGTTACAGGTTCGAGTCCTGTAGGGGACGCCAAAAACAGAAAGAAAGACAATGATAACAATCTTTGCTTTAGCAGCCGTTACTACCTTTAGTTTATACTTATGGGTGACTTTACTTCAAACGCAGACATTAGTTGAGGAGTTAGATGACGTTCTAGTTGAACTATCTGAGTCCCATAATTCACTTGTTCTAAAAATAACAGAGGCACTTAACCATGACTAGTACAGTATCAGATGCACCTAAGATGAGCCGTAAACACTACCAGTTTATAGCTGACAATATTAGCCCACTCTTGGACTGGCCTTCTGGCATACAGGACATGGCTGACATACTATCCAGTACTAACGACAAGTTTGACAGAGATATCTTTCTCAAACGTGCAACAGCGGCATGGGAGGCCAATCAGTAATGTTCTTTTTATTAATATGGTTTCAAGTCTTACCTGATCAGGGTGTTAGGTACCATCACTTAGGTACCTTTGAGAATAATACTATTTGCATGGCAGAACTAAAACATGCATCGGTCATGGTTAATGACTCAACAGAAACAATAGAGTGTATTGGAGTTAAAACGTATGGCAAAGATTGAAGTAACATACATTGACCACATGGGTTCAGACCTTACGGTAGCCAACGCTGCTCGTGTTTCATTTGGTAAAAAAAGTGAACTAGACACGTCTGACGTTTGGGGTCCACCAACTCTAAAAGAAAAGGATGCCAAGTTAATTAATTACTTAGCAGAGCATGACCACATCAGTCCGTTTGGTCACTGCTTTGCCAGTTTTCATGTGAAGGCACCTATCTTTGTAGCACGGCAGTTGGTCAAACATAAGTTCCTTAGATGGAACGAAATCAGCCGTAGGTACGTAGACAATAAGCCTGAGTTCTATGAGCCTGACGTATGGCGTGGACGTAGCGTAGACAAGAAGCAGGGTAGTGAAGGTGAGGTTGAACTACGAGGTGATAGCTTTGGCGTTGGATACGAGCCTTGGTGGGGTGATGGTTCACTACAAGAAACAACACTTTGCATATACAAAGACCTTATAGAACAAGGTGTATGTCCAGAACAAGCACGTATGGTACTGCCACAGTCTACCATGACTGAGTGGTACTGGTCAGGTAGCCTTGACGCCTTTTCTGATATGTGTGTTCTTAGGTGTGACAGTGATACACAAGCTGAGACACGAGAAGTAGCACAACGTATTAACTCAGAGATGGAGCTCTTGTTCCCTGCGTCTTGGGTATCTTTGATGAGTTCTTTGTAATAGGAAACTAACATAGGACAAATAATGTTTACAATAGAAACTGAGCATGACTACACATCCATTATAACTCTTGATGAAAAGGGTCACTTTGAGGACGTTGAAATCATACTAGATGAAAGCGCTGTGTATCTGAGCCAACTTTTACCTGATTCAAGCAGAGCACAAGTTCTTGAAATAAGTTATCAACAGTTGAAAGATATTTTAGTTGCTATGGACCTACCAGATGGAGTATACTACCAAAAAGAAAAAAGGAGAGATGTATGAGTAATAACAAAAGTAACATACCCTGCCCTTACGAAGCGTGTGGATCCTCTGACGCTTTTAGCTGGGAAATAGATCGTCAGGTTGGCTTATGTCACAGCTGTGGTCTATCTTATCCAGGCGAGGGCATGAGCCGTATGCAGATATTTGATTGGGCTAAGCAGGACTATCCACTGAAAGACTATACACCAGAAGAAAGAGAGAAACCAGTGATACAACGTGAAATAAAGTCAGGAACCTACGAAGGGATACGAGGTATTGATCCTGACGTTTGTGAGATGTACGGCATTCAGCTGCAACTAGATGCTGACAACAAACCAGTTCGCTATGCTTTCAAATGGAAAAACAATGTAAAGTATCGCGGCTATGATGAAAAGAAGTTTTGGTTGAAGGATCGCGGTGGTTTAGACGATCTGTTTGGGCCAGAGTTTAACTCAGGTAGCTCCAACAGACTCTATATAACCGAAGGTGAGTTCGACAGTGCCAGCCTATTTCAAATACTAGGTAAGTCTTTCCCTGTTAAGTCACTACCTAGTGCTACAGTATCAGAAAGGTTTATCAAGAAGAACTACGAGTACTTAAACTCATTCAAAGAAATTGTGTACGCTGGTGAGCAAGACACTGCAGGTAAAGCAGCAGCAGAAAAACTATATGAGATATTTCCTGACAAGTTCTACTACGTCGCTATGTCCAAGCATAAGGATGCCAATGAGTTCTTAATGGCAGGTGATAGTGATGCCCTCATGTGGGCAGCGCGTAAGCCTCAAAGGTTTAGCCCCGATAACTTCTACATGGGCGATGACGACATTCAAGAAACCATCCTCAGGGAAAACCCATACTCGTATGTACCCACAGGTCACAGCGGTCTCGACAATAAGATAAGGGGTCTAGTCAAAGGTGGTCTTACCTTTGTGAAAGCTCCTAGAGGCGGTGGTAAAACAGAGATGGTTCGTTTCTTTGAGTGTGGTCTTCTGCAAGACCCTGACGTTAAGATTGGGCTAATGCACATGGAAGAGATGCGCTCGACTACTTATCGGGCTATGGCTACCTACGGTCTCAAAAAGAATGTACGTACAAAAGAGGATGCAGCAGCATCTAACGTTTCAGAGGATGCCGTCATTGCTGCCGCACAGAAAATGGCAGATGATCGTACAGTTGTCTTTGAACTAAGATCACATGACGATCCCATGAAACTACTGGACTATGTTCGTATGGCTGCTACAGTGTACGGCGTTGACTATGTATTCATCGATCACGTACAACGACTTGCCTACTTATCTCAAGGTGGCGCTGATGGTGCTACTTCTCTCCTGACAGCTATTGGGTCACGTATGGCTCAGTTGGCTAAGGAGCTAGACATAGGTGTAATCTTTATCTCACAAGTCAATGACGATGGGCGCACAAAGTATGCAGGTTCTCTTGAGGAAGAAGCTATCATATGTCTTAAACTAGAACGTGATGTAGAGAGTGACAGTGAAGACGACAGAAATACTACAACCTTTATCGTAGATAAAAACAGACCCTTCAGTAAGTTGGGTAACGCTGGTTCTATCTACTACGATCCACAAACAACTGTACTTGAAGAGGTTGCCTTCGATGTGTAATGATTATGATGATGATGACTTCGAACTTGACACGCCTACAATAGAGAGTGATTGGATTGAGCTAGGGTCTTCTGAGATGGACATATATGACTTTGACGATAAGTTAGAGATTTACTTATCTGAAATTGATACTCAGATTAAGAAAACTCAAGATGAACTCGTCCAAGCCTTGACTAATCAAGAAGACCCTGATAGAATAGAAAGGTTAGAGGATGAGTTATCACTGCTTATCATTGACTATCAACGCTTTGGAGTATAGGGAACATAATGCGATTAGCTTTCTGCGATATAGAAACAAATGCTCTTGAGCACCCCGACAAGTGTTGGTTAGTGGGTGGAAAGATGCTAGACACAGGAGAGGTGTTTAAGTTTGAGAATATACATGAAGATCCTGTAGCGCGAAAAGAAGCTACGGAATGGCACCTATCACTAGACAAGATGGTAGGTCACAACTTCATACAATACGATTTACCTCTTCTAAATAAGTTCTTAGACGCTAAACTAGACCCATACAAGGTACTAGATACTTTAATAATATCTAGAACAGTTGACTACGATATCCCACCACCTGTAGGTGGTAAGGGTCCACACAGTCTCAAGAGTTGGGGGTTACGTCTGGGAGTACACAAGGGAGACTACACTGACTTTGAAAACTTTAACAATGAAATGGTTGAGTACTGGTACGGAGACCTAGACACTACTGAGGCTTTGTTCAAGCACTTCTCAGACGTGATCTACGATCCTCAATGGTCTAAAGCTCTAAGAGCTGAACACGATCTCCAAATTGAATTAGTTCGTACTAAGTTTCATGGCTTTAGCTTTAATTACCAGATGGCTCAAAGTGTTCTTGACAGTATCATAAAGGAGAAGAGTGCACTAGAAGATCAATTCCAAAAAGACTTTCCACCTAAACTACAAAAAGTTCACACACTCAAGTATAAGGAGAAAAATGATGGTGAGCCTTACTCAAAGGTGCTTGAAGCAAAAGAAAAGTATGTTGCAACAAGTAGACTGGGTGATGACTTACTTTGTTATGACTTCGTTTCGTTTAACCCAGGTGCTTCCAAGGATAGAGTTGATGCTCTTTGGGATGCAGGTTGGGCTCCTTTTGATCGCACAAAAACTCACCTAAAGTTTCTTAGACTAAAAGTAGGGGATCCATACGGCAAGAAAATAGTAAAGATGGATCAAGAGTTCTACGACACTAAGTTGAAGAACCTAGAGAGATACGGTTATACTGTGTCAGAGGACAACCTAAACACTTTACCTGCAGATGCACCGTCAGGTGCTACTGGGCTAGCTCAATGGCTAACACTAGAGGGCAGAAGAAGTTCTCTTGTGGAGTGGATAAACCAAGTCTGTAGTGATGGGCGTATCCACGGTACCATCAACAACATAGGAGCATGGACAGGTAGGTGTGCACACAATGCGCCTAACACAGCTAACATACCATCAGCATTTCACGGTACTCCAAATACAGCAGTTCAAAAAGTAAAGTCTAAATATGATCACCATCTACGTACTTGTTGGGACGTTCCTGACGGCAGCTACCTTGTTGGTTGTGACGCAGATGGTATTCAACTTAGGGTTCTTGCTGACTATCTTTGGCGTCACTTTGATGCTGAGATGTATGCCAAGGCTATCATGGAAGGTAAGAAGGAAGATGAAACTGATATCCACAATATGAACAAGAAAGCTTTAGCTGTACCTAACGGCACTAGGGACATGGCTAAAACCTTTATATATGCTTGGCTGCTAGGCGCTGGCGTTGCAAAGACTGCAAGTATCCTTGGTGTGAATCAAAAGGAAGCAGCTGATGCACGTACTAGGTTTGAGCAAAGCATTGATGGACTAGCAGCACTCAAACGAAGAATGATACCGTACATAGCAGAGAAAGGATTCTTCAAGGGTTATGATGGTAGGCTAGTCAAAGTACCTAATGAACACAAGACACTAGCGGGTATCTTACAGTCGGGCGAGTCTGTTCTTATGAAACATACTCTAATCAATTTCCACAAGAAGGCAAGAGATCAGGGTATTGACTTCAAGATGGTAGGGTTCATCCATGATGAATACCAGATTGAAGTGAAGGGTAGCTATGAGGATGCTAAACTTATGGGCGAACTCGTAGCTACAACTATGGCTGAAACAGGTGTTGACTTGGGGTTTAAGATTCCTACACCAGGCTCCTATGATATAGGTAAAAACTGGCTTGACACACACTAATTTGTGTGTTAAACTTATAGACATAATTCAAATAGCTATAAGGAGAAAAGTATGGCTACTAAAACTATTGAACTTCACGGTATCCTTGAATGGGCAAAGCTCTTTGAGGGTAACAGAGATAATGGAGAATACGATGTAGAGACAGACGGTGCAACAACAGTTGATATTATCATGGATGCTGATGCGCTCAAAGTTATGAAGGAAGCTGGTGTACGTAAACAAGAAAAACCAGACCTTGAAGGCAGAGGCGCACGAGTTAAGTTCAAGCGTCCTTGGAAGGATAAGTTTGACCGAACATGGGCAGCAGGACCACCTAAAGTCTATGCACCTGATGGATCTCCTTGGACTCCAGAGGATGGTCTAATTGGTAATGGTTCTATTGGAGTTGTTTACGTAGACGTGTACGACACAAAGATGGGAAAGGGATCACGTTTAGCAGGAGTACAGGTTATTGATCATGTATCCTTTGAGGGTGATTCAGATCGTGGATCTGGGTTATCTCCTAAAGACTACACTCAAACTCAGGTGGCTCCAGAACCTACAGCCCCTACGAAAGAGTCACCAGGTGACGTACCTTTCTAGAACCAAGCAGTACGGGTAGGAGCGTTAAATATCCTCGCGGAGGGCCAACGGTTAGCCCTCCTTTTTTATATGAGATAGGAGAATAGTATGACAAAGACTATTGATACTCTAGTAGAGGACATGGAGCAAGTTCTGTATGGCCTCAAAGGGTGGGACAAAGCTATCAGTCAAGGTATCGGTGATAACATTGCAAGTATGGCTACGTCTAGGTTTAAAGAACCACAGAAAGCGCGTAATTACCTTTCAATGTCGTCCATTGGATCTCCATGTAAGCGTAAGCTATGGTACAAGGTTAATCAAAGTAAATTAGCAGAACCACTACAATCAAACGCCCTGCTCAAGTTTTTCTATGGTGATATGATAGAAGAGCTTGCTTTAGGTATTGCACAGCAAGCAGGTCATAAAGTCGAAGGTCAGCAAGACCGAATGTCTGCCCACGGTATAAAGGGTAGCCGCGACTGCGTTATTGATGGTATAACTGTTGACGTTAAGTCTGCTTCTCCTTATTCTTTTAAAAAGTTTAAAGAGGGTAACTTGCGTGAGCAAGATCCGTTTGGTTACATATCTCAGTTGTCTTCGTATGTGTACGCAGCCAAAGATGACCCACTTGTGACAAATAAGACACACGGTGCCTTCTTAGTTATTGACAAAGTTAATGGTCACATCTGCTTAGATACCTATGACTTCACTGATGAGCTAAAGACTAAGCCTCAAGAGATTGAAGACATAAAGAAGATGGCAGCTAACAAAGTTCCACCAGAGCGTCAGTTCAAAGATGAACCCATGAGCAAGACATCTCCTAATAAAAAGCTAAGGATGGAGTGTTCATACTGCGAGTTCAAGAAACCATGTTGGCCTGGTCTAAAGAAGTTTATATATTCTCATGGCCCAGTCTACCTGACTGACGTTAAGAAACCTTTGAAGGTTGAAGAAGTGGAGAACTTCTGATGGCAATCAAAGCGAGGTTTAAGGGGATACAAGCAGGTTATCGATCAGGTCTAGAAGAAAAGACAGCAGAGTATCTTAAAAACTTAGGTGTTTCTTTTACGTATGAGGAAGAAAAGATAAAGTGGTTAGACAGTAAGATCAGGACTTATACCCCAGACTTTGTACTAAGCAACGGTATCATAATAGAGACAAAGGGAAGATTTGTATCAACAGACAGAAGAAAGCATAAGGAGATAAAGTCACAGTATCCTTCTAAGGATATACGCTTTGTGTTTAATAATTCAAGGGCTAAACTTTACAAAGGAGCTACTAGCTCATATGCAGATTGGTGTACTAAGAATGGATTTCTATACGCTGATAAAGTTATACCTGAGGACTGGATCAAGGAACCTAACAAATGTTAATAAGTAACCACAGTAAAGAGCGCACTGCTATCGTATTCTCGTGTGCACACGCAAACTCAACAGCTAGTAACGAAAGGTTTGATTGGCTAGGTGGTCTAATCTATGACTTAAAACCAGACTATGTTGTTGACCTTGGGGATGGGGCTGACATGAAGTCACTCAACTCCTATGATACTCGCAAGCCTGAGTCTATTGTCTCTCAAAACTATGAAGTAGACATTGATTCTTACAATGAGTCTCAAGACCTTCTACGTTATCGATTTAAGAAACAAAGACGAAAGCGCCCAACTTGGTATGGCTTTGAAGGTAATCACGAGAATAGAATAAAGACAGCTATCTCACATGACCCTAGACTAGAAGGAGACAAGTATGGGATCTCATTCTCGCACCTCAACACTAAAAGATGGTTTGATGAATATCACGAGTACATTGACGGAGCACCAGCCATCTACAGCTACGACGGTGTGGACTATGCTCACTATGTGGGCGCTGGTAACTTTGGCAGGGCCATTAGTGGTGTTCACCATGCTTACGCTCTCATACAAAAGCGGTATCGCTCTTGCAGTGTTGGTCACAGTCATAAACGTGATATGTACTTTAAAGATGACGTTGGTTCTGGCGGGGCTATTGGGGCAGTTGTCGGATGCTTCAAAGGAGATTCAGAGGCTTGGGCAGGACAGGCTAACAAAGAGTGGTGGAAAGGGGTTCTCATTAAGAGAAACATATGCGACGGTAGGTACGAACCTCAATGGGTATCGCTTGATACACTTAGACGGGAGTACGGATCCTGAGATTGAATCAAAACTTAGAGGTGACACCTAGTCACCTTTTTTCATCTTGACTTAAAACACATAATGTGGTAAAACTGGAGTTTCCGATAATGGAGTATGAAGTATCAATTAGAGTAAAAGTAGACCCTGACTACTTCTACATGGAAGTCGATGCAGCTGATCGCCAAGCTACTATTGCCGATCAAGTTAAGAATATACTGTACGACATAGAAGACATTAAGATTAAAAACATAACAGCAGAGGAATTAGAATAATGATTAGCCAAGATGATATAGATGCCTTTGCGGATCAACAGCAAGACAAGACTGTAGAGAACCTAAACGAGTACCAAAGAAAAGCAGTAGGTTTTGCTGTGTACCCCTCTACTCACAAGATTTTGTACCCAACGCTAGGCTTGTGTGGGGAAGCAGGAGAGGTAGCTGAGAAGGTTAAGAAGCAGATTAGGGACGGTGTTTTTAACAGACACGATGTAGCTAAAGAACTGGGGGATGTTTTGTGGTACTTAGCCAATACAGCTAATGACCTTGGCTACACCCTTGAGGACATTGCTAAACTAAATATAGACAAGTTAACTGGACGCAAAGACCGCAACGTAATTAAAGGATCAGGAGATAACAGATGAAGGCTAGGTGGGTCAACAATATATTTGTACGATTTATGCGATACTGTGTTATGTGGTCAGAGCATAGGGCAGCAATCAAGACACTTAATAAACTAACAGACGCAGAGCTAAAAGACATTGGACTAACACGAGGCGATATTGATCGCATGGTTTGGTTAGAAGAAGATAAGAAAGAACGAGGTAATAACCTATGAGTAACTCACTACCAACAGACTACCAATCTTTTATTCATAAGTCACGTTATGCTAAGTACTACGAAGGTACTGGGCGTGAATCATGGGACGACACTGTTACACGTTTTTCAGATAATATCATAGGAGACATGGTTGATTCCGACACTAAGTACAAACTAGAGCAAGCCATTCTAGGACTTGAGGTAATGCCCTCTATGCGTTCTCTGATGACTGCTGGCCCAGCTGCTGACCGAGACAACACTTGTATGTATAACTGTAGCTACTTAGCCGTAGATGACCTTAAATCCTTCGATGAGGCTATGTTTATCTTGCTCTGTGGTACTGGCGTCGGGTTCTCCGTTGAGAGGCAATTCGTCAGTAAGCTCCCTGAGGTTCCTAAGTTGTTGTTCGACAGTGAGACTAACATCGTTGTTAAGGATAGTAAAGAGGGTTGGGCTAAGTCTCTTCGTCAATTGATTGCACTCCTGTACAGTGGTGAAATCCCTACATGGGATGTATCTAAGGTTCGTCCAGCTGGCGCTCCACTCAAGACCTTTGGGGGCCGTGCCTCAGGTCCAGCGCCTTTAGTCGATCTGTTTAATTTTACTATCCGTACCTTTAAGGAAGCACAAGGACGTAAACTAGAGTCTATTGAATGTCACGACATAATGTGCAAGATAGGCGAAGTTGTAGTGGTAGGCGGTGTACGTAGATCTGCTATGATTTCTCTATCCAACCTATCGGATGATCGTATGCGACACGCTAAGAGTGGTACATGGTGGGATGATCCAGATTTAGGTATTGTACGTGAAGGTCAACGGTCACTAGCAAACAATTCAGTGGCTTATGCTAATAAACCTGATGCAGTGTCTTTCATGCGTGAGTGGTTGGCACTGGTTGAGAGTGGTAGTGGTGAGAGAGGTATCTTTAACCGTGAGGCATCTAAGGCACAGGCAGCTAAGAATGGGCGGCGTGATCCTGGCTACGAGTTTGGCACGAATCCATGTTCTGAGATAATTTTACGTCCAAGTCAGTTTTGCAACTTAACGGAGTGTGTAGTACGCTCGACAGATACTCTTGAAACATTAGAGGAGAAAGTACGCCTAGCTACTATCTTAGGTACTATCCAGTCAACATACACTAAGTTCCCATACCTACGTAAGCAGTGGACAGATAACACAGCAGAAGAACGTTTGCTTGGTGTCTCTCTGACAGGTATCATGGACAATCCTCTGATGACCTTGAGTAACAAAGGATTGAGTAAGACACTCGCACACCTCAAGCAAATAGCTGTTGACACTAACGCTGAGTGGTCAGAACGTTTAGAAATACCTGTGTCAGCTGCTATCACCTGCGTTAAGCCGTCAGGTACAGTGTCACAACTTGTTGATTCAGCCAGTGGCATTCATGCACGACACTCTCGTTATTACATACGTACTGTACGTGGAGATAACAAAGATCCTCTGACACAGTTTATGCAAGATCAGGGCATACCTAACGAGCCTTGCGCTACAAAGCCTGACCAAACAACTGTTTTTAGTTTTCCACAGAAGGCTCCCGAAGGGGCTGTAGTTACAGCTGATATGACAGCCATAGAACAACTGGAGATGTGGCTTGCTTACCAACGTAATTGGTGCGAACATAAACCATCTGTGACAGTCAATGTCAAGAAAGATGAGTGGTTTGAAGTAGGTGCTTTCGTATATAAGAACTTCGATGAGATGTCAGGCGTGTCCTTTTTGCCGTATGATGATCACATCTATAAACAAGCGCCTTACCAAGAATGCGGTAAGTCAGACTACGATATGTTACAATCGGTCATGCCCGAGCAAATTGACTGGTCTAAGGTATCTGAGTATGAGAATGAGGACAATACATCAGGTAGCCAAACACTAGCTTGCTCTGGTGATAGTTGTGAAATTGTAGATCTAGTATAACAAAGGAGACTAAAATGTTTACAGCACTTGCAATCGTTTGTGCTCTTGGGGGTAACGGCCCTTGTTTTTCAGTAACTAATCAGACTGTGTTTGCGTCTAGAGAGGAGTGTGAGAAAGATGCGTATGTTGCTTTGCTATACGCTGAATCTAGAAACTTTACACTAAAACGTTTTGCTTGTTTTGAATGGGGAGTAGAGGCTTGACCTACACTGTTATATCTAGAAATCAATGTAATTTCTGTGATACTGCCAAAGCTTTACTTAAAGGAAGTAATCAGACCTATGTAGAGTACAATATAGATTCACCTAGTTCTAAGTGGGTTCTAAGCCTTATGAAGCAAGCCAACCATAAGACTGTTCCTCAGATCTTTTCATCTGATGGGAGCTACATAGGCGGTTGTGCAGAACTAAAGCAATTATTAGGTAGTATAGAAGGCCAAGTATAATGGACGACTTTCCTGATAAGCCAAGGAAGTCTAGACGAAAGACTAACTACAAGGGAGCAGCTTCGAATAAAACTTCGGGTCTGCTTCCCAGAACTAAGAAACAAAAGGAATTAATAAGTGCTCTTAAAGAAAGTAATCAAGTTTTTATCTTGGGTCCAGCGGGTACTGGTAAGACGTATGTTACGGCGACTTACGCTTCCGACCTCTATACGACGAAAAAGATCGATAAAATCGTCATCACAAGACCTCACGTTGCCGTAGGTAGAGAACTAGGTTTCTTGAAAGGAGACCTCAATGAGAAAACTATGCCTTGGGCTTTACCTGTCTTGGACGTTTTGGAAAAACACTTGGGCAAAGGAACAGTTGATACAGGCATTAAAAACGGTAATATTGAGATGGCTCCCCTTGCTCTTATGCGTGGGCGTAGTTTCAGTGATGCTTTCATAATTGTAGACGAAACTCAGAATATAACTACACACGAGTTAAAAATGCTCTTGACAAGAGTAGGAGAAAATAGTACTATTGTTCTTAATGGAGATGTACAGCAATCTGACTTGAAGGAAGCTGATGGTTTAACTAAAGTTATACACTTAGCTAAGAAACATATGTTGCCTGTACCCATCATTGAGTTTGGAGTAGATGACATAATACGTAGTGACATAACAGCTATGTGGGTCAAAACATTTATAAAGGAAGGTATATAATGGCTAAATGGGGTGAGATACAAGAGGGTGGTTATTTTGGTGGACCTAAAGTTGTAGAAGACGATGTAGTAAATAAACCTGCACACTACGGTGATGGTAAGATAGAATGTATTGACTACATGAAAGACAACATGGATCACATTATGTTCATGGGATACCTAGAGGGTAACGCTAAGAAGTACTTACATAGGTACAGGTACAAAGGTAATCCGGTAGAAGACCTCAAGAAAGCACGATGGTACCTCGACAGGTTAATCACCGAAACGGAAGGACAAGATACCTAGTCTACTACTATGACAAAGTTCTTGACAAAGCTACCTAATTATGCTAGACTGATCTTAACTTTATCAGAGGGTAGAGAAGATGGCACCAAAGAAAACTAAAAAGCCTCCTGGTCCTACGCTGGAACAAGAGGCTAAAGAGTTCTTAACAAAGAAGGTAGTGAATAAACCACCTGTGGCAGTTCCTTATACTGACGCTCCCTGCAACAGGGAACTACTAGCAGCCTCTGCATTGTCTGGGCTGTTAGCACAAGGTGGATCAACACGGGCAGAAGAACTCGTGGAAGAGGCCTTTAGGTATGCAGACCTAATCCTCAAATATAAGTAGCCCAACTAACCCCTTTGTTTAATTACAGAGGGGTTTTTTGCAGTATTAAATGTCTCCCACATCATATAGTTCATCAGGTAGATTTATTTTATCTGTGAACTCATTAGTTTCTAATGTGTCCTCAATGACCATAAGTTCACCTAAAGTAAGTTCTCCCATTGTTTTATTTTTAAAGTCTTTATTCTGAATATTTAATGAGTCTATTGTCTCTTCAATTTCTTTAACTTTGTACTTATTTACTAAGTCATACTGAGCCCTTAGAGTACTTTGAGGGCCATCATAACTCAGTAGAAGATTAAACTTAGCTTCTTTTTTAATTTGCTCTACTTTCTTCTTCCATAAACCTAGTTGATTTTCACGAGTAGACGCTCTAAAAGCAGCATTATTCATCTTCTGAGAGGCGTAGTGTTCTAAAGAAAGACTAAGTTGTCTTTGAAGCTCATTTGTGGCTTCTGGTATAAATAGTCTCTTTTCTTTAGACAAGCCTGTATTGATAGACCACTGGTTGACTCCAAGTAAATTCATAAGACGTTGAGTGTCAGTTAGCATAGGGGCTCTTATACCACCGAAACTTGTAGAACTTTGTTGATCAAACTCACCAGTAGCAGCACTTACTTTTGGAGGACCAGACTCTCCCACTACAAATGATGCTAAAGTATCTATATACTTGAAGGAATCACCTACAAACTTATTACCTTGAGCTGTGTCTTTAGGTCTCTGAGATACGTTGAGTCCAATTCCAAGCGCAGTGTCAACAGGCTGTAGAGGCCTTAAAAAACCACTGATACCTTGAGCTACAATATCAGAAACAATGTCTACACCTTGTATACCTGCTTCTTTCAGCTCACCAGCCAGTATAGCAGCTCCAAACTCAGCAAATCCTTCACCTGTCTTAGTTAAATTTCTTGTTAAACCACCGCCTCCAAAGTCCTTACCTACTTGAGCTATTATCTCTGGTGGTACTTCCTCTCCTGCCATATTGTATGAGATAATACGTGAAGCAGCCTTAAACAAAGAAAGAGGGTAGTCGTACTGCTGTGATACAACTTCTCCATTTATTACTTCTTCGTACAGACCTAATCCTTGTCTGCGGTTTTCGTCTTCATCTTGCGCCATGCCGTATACTAAACCAGCCACCACAGCGCCACGAGCATTTAACTCAAGAAAAGTCTTGTTACTAGCTTCTTTTGAGTATTTACCAGAAGCTTTAGCAGCTATGTTAAGAAGTGGAGTATTCTTAACCCCAAAGTCAATAGTGTTATTAAAGAACTTACCAAAAGGAATCATAAACCCTAGACCAGGTATACCCCTCATATCTTCAATAAAACCAGCTATTTGGCCTATCGTATCAGTACCTTTGTAGGACTTAGAGAATATGTTTTCGTTGGTACGCATTACAGCCATTAGCTCTAATTCTTTATAGTCTGTTGTAGCCATATACTTTTTAACATCAGGATCTGTATAAAATTCATTCCATCCCATTTTAAATTTAAGACGTAGCATTTTATTCATTTGACTTACGTATTCTTGGGACTTAGTTAGACTGTCTTGGAAATGAACACCAGATGCATGTTGCATACCGTTTATAATTGTATCTAACTTATTCTGAACTACTCCACCTTTACCGCCTACAGATACCATCTGGTCTACAGTTGTAGCTACATCGATACCACCAGCCAGTGTCCTGTCGAGTGTTTTTAACCCCCCTGTGCTCCTTAGGATAGCACTCTTGTAAGCAGCGTAGGTCATGTCAGGATCTAAAGCAAACTTAATTCTGTCTTTAGTCCCAAAGATTAAATGCTTAGCTGCTTCAAGCTCTGTACCGCCTTTATCTCCTACCCTTAGAACTGATTTTAAAGTCCCAGCTGAAGCTTTGTACAGAGCCATAGTTAGGTCTGTTGATGCGTCTAAACTGGCAGCGCCTGTGTAGCCAAACAAGTTGAGCATTGTAGTTGAAGGATGTGACACTAAGCTACGTATAAATTTGTTTTGTATCTCAGACATATTAGAGATAAAGGGACCACTAAACTTCTTTTTATCCCCGAATGGCACTAAGTTATGACCCAGAGCTTCTGACATTACATCACTCAAAGTTAGATCTTTAATATCTATTTTTAGATTTTTAGATGCTTGAGCTACGCTATTCATTTCACGAGCTGATTTATTTATAGTTTTAGCAAAAGCTTCACTGAACTGGTCAGGGCTTAACAACTGCTTTTTCAGAGATTTACTTTTAGCAGCCTTAGGGTTAAGAGCCTTAACAATAGAGTTTATATCTTCTTGATCAAATTTATCTTTTATAAAATCAGCAATAAAGTTTGAGATAGTGTCTTCATCATTTTCTTTTGTGAAGAAGTATCCACCCTCTTGCATGATTTGTGCTAGACCTTTAAGGGCTGGTGTTGCCTTAACACCCTCCTTAGCCTCTTGAGCTGATCTTCCTAATATTAAATCAATAAAAAAGTCACCGTCTTCTGGGCCAAGTATCTTACCTTTTTTAACCTTTTCAAGCCACGGTATACCTTTTTCTGGGGTAGAAGAAGCCCACTCACTTAATGACTTCTTTAACTCACTGGATATTTCTTTTGGTGTAGACTGCTTAACTACCTCAGTGATTAGGGCAGTGTCAGTAAATCCACGTTTAGCTACAATACCTGCCTGAATGCCACCCATAGCCATAGATGTTAAGGCAGCAAGGCCCACAGCACTCTTGTTAATCTCACTTTGAACATTAGTTTCAAGCAAACTTCTTTGGTAGAGAAACTCAGTACCAGAACTTGCAGCGGCGTCTATGACGGTTGCCGTGCTAATCTCTTTGATACCTTGTTTACTTAGTACACGAGTAAGTGCTTTCTCACTAGCCATCTTTGCAGCAAACTCAGAGATTTCAGCAGCACCCTCAACAGCAAGAGTTTTTGCTGATTGTTTCATTATTTTATTAGTTGTTTTCTTAGCAGCCTCTTTAGTGGCACCAGCTAACAGTTGTTTAGAAGCTTCTCTTCTAGCTAAGTCAGAGGCTGTTTTAACACCAGCACGAAGGGCTGTACCACCTACAGCTTTGCCTATAATACCACCAGCAAGGTTTATTGGGTCCACAATAACACTGAAGGCATAGTCACCCATAGCTCTACCAAACTCAGACCAAGTTACACCTTCTCCAGTTATATTTTCCATACCCTCAAAGATTGCATAGGCTTTACCTGCTTTAAGAAGACGATCAGGATCTTCTTTGGCATCCATGAGGTAGTCTACTTCTCCTATAGCTTTAATGGAATTTCCTGAGGCGTTACCTCTCCGATTATCCAAAAATAACTCAACTACTTCAGCATTAGTCTTGTTTTCAACAGCTTGAAGGCCGTATCTATCTTCTATATAGTCACGTACAGGCTCAAATAGCTCTGGTCTAGCAACTATATCATCTTCAGAGTAAGTACCCTTTTCAACTCCAGTGGGTAGACCAACCAAAGCACCACTGTTAGTACTTTCTTCTAACCTGTAGCCATCTTCTGGTAAGCTGGATTGAAGCACATCTTCTGGTTCTTCTAACCTGTAACCATTTTCTGGTAGACTGCTATCGACTGACTCTTCTTCTGGTTCTTCTAATCTGTATCCATCTTCTGGTAGACTAGATTCAACCAATTCTTCAGTTACCTCAGGCTCAGGTAGTGCTTCAGGTTGTGCCTGATTAGACGAAAAAGACAAAGTACTTACAGTGTCCTTTATAATGTCTTTTTCTTCGCCTCTTGATCCTCTTTCCCTATTTACATTAACAGGTTTAAAAGTCTCTGAAAAACTAACCATTTCTGATTGCCTCTACATTTTGTATAGCTCTATCTGTAAGCTCTTTCAGTACAGAAGTATCCATATTAGGATTAATCAGCTCTTTTACAGTGACTAGAGTTTGCTTGTAAGCTTCTAGTTCTTTATCGTTAGTAGGCATTTTTAGCCCAAACTCTGAAAACTGTTCCTGTGCTTTGTCTACTGGTCTCATTTCAGTAGTCTCTTCCATTGGTTCTGTATCCATACCATCAGCAAGACCACCTTTACTAAACTTCTTGGATGGTACAACAAACTTCTGGAAAACACCTTTTTCGGATTGGTAAACTACTAGAGTATTAGGTTTTAAATCCGGTAGAGCATCCTCAAGTTCTTTTTTACTGTCATACACAAAACCCTTTTTAACCAGGTCCTCATGTTCTGCTATTTGCGTATCTCCAAGCTCTGTACCACTTTTCAACACGTCATACACTTTTTTTGTAGGTACCACCTCTGTTGTAGGTACCACCTCTGTTGTAGGTACCTCTGGCGTAGGTACTTTTGGAAGCATAGCCACAAGGCTCTTTATCTGCATATTGCTAGGGCTATACTGACTAAAAAGGTCTGCCGCAAAGTCTGGGTAGAAACTTATTACAGATGCTAACCCTAAACTTTTTGTAGCTAAATTAGAACTCTTTAATTTACGAATAGCTCCATTTAACTCTGTATTTTCTTTTCCTTCTTTAATAAGTTTGCTTGCATCAGCGGTAGCTTTGTTTGTAATACGTAGAACAGCCGAGTCATACTCTTGTTTTTGTTTCTCTGGAGAGAGTATAGTACTTGTCTGCGTCAAGAAAACCTGTGTAGGTAAGAATGTTTTAATGGCAACTAGTCCTTTAAACAAACTATCGTAGTCCTTAATCTCACTGCTACCCGACGTTATGTCTGCAAGTAGTTTTTTAACGTCAGACGGATCGGTACCTTCTTTGGTACCAGCTACTTTAAAATAGTTAGGAAGGTCTGAAATAGAAACAGTGTTACCTTTTTCAACTTGAGCTTGTATAAAAGCCATAAGTGTAGCTTTAGCTCCATTGTCTTTGCTCACAGTATTAAAGAATACGCCAAGATCACTATCTTCTTTAAAATCAACATTTTTATCTTTGTATGATTTAAGCTCAAAGTCAAATGTTTTAGCACCAGTAGCTATGGCATCAGCAGTTAAACCTTTTTTACTTACTGAAGACCCATAAGGAGAGGTTCCAGATAAATGAGCTATAAGAGAAGATGGCATAGCATCTAGTAATAGTTTTTTATTTTGAAACTGGAGAGCATCACTATCTCTTTGTCTATTATACTCAAAGACCTTATCTCGGTACGCATCTGCCTCTTCGTCCCTCTGTCTTCTGTAGGCAGTTTCTTCTTCTGCTATTCTTTCCTTTTGTCTTGCCTCTACTCCCGCTGCGACACCTGCCCAAAAAGCCATTAGACCATACTCCCTTTACGTGACATTAGACCCTTTGGTTCTCTGTCTTCTTCTTCAGAAGGCATACTATCCTCAGTCTCGTCTACATCATCCTCATCTTCAGATTCAATGTAGTCTTCACCAGTCCTAGCCTCTGCCTCTTCAATCAGTTTAGTAGCTTTCTTTACATTAATTTGATATCGGATCTCTACACGGTTTTCTTCATCCTTCTCGTCCTCAATACCTTCGTCGTACTCAACTCCATTCCTATCAGCAGTTGACTTAATAAACTCGTGTATGATTGGAGCTATGATAAGTGAGATATCAATGCTATGTCTACCCTCTAGTACAGCTGCTCTTAGAATACCTTCAGTCACCGACACAATGTCAAGACCTAGCTCTAAAGTATCCAACAAGGCTTCTTTACGCTTAGCCTCAGATAAACGGCCCAAGTGAAATTCAGTAGCATCCTCAGGAGTATTCATCTGAGGTGGGTTTTCGTAAGGAGCATTCTTTGGCTCAGCCGTAAGGGATTGGCCTGGGATAATAGACATCTCTTAATCCTTCTT
>Ga0098060_1000282_pt1 | contig 24700 bp, 4 predicted proteins | sample 21_taG_FD_77063 | JGI IMG/M metagenome (GOLD analysis project Ga0098060, IMG submission 77063) | Marine viral communities from the Subarctic Pacific Ocean - 21_ETSP_OMZ_AT15319 metaG | ecosystem: Environmental > Aquatic > Marine > Oceanic | place: Pacific Ocean | collected 2015-01-19 | reverse complement strand
TCTAAAAACTCACTAAATCTAGTACCCATTTGAACTAATGTAATATCACCTGAATATTTACCTTCTTTACTTGTTTTATATCTAACATGTATAGGTATAATTCTAGACTGTCTTATTTCTGATATACCATAATTTTCTAATAAATTAGTTTTATATTGAGACATTTGTATATCATAAGTTTGCATTTTAATATTATGAGGGTCTTCTATTATTCTATTCGTGACTCTATCAACATATCCAGCTGCTTTAGAGGGAGATATAAATTTATAATCATATATAGCTGCAGAGTTGTCACTAAATATAGCAATTAAATCTATAGATCCTCCTACACTCTGATCCCTATTAGTTATCATTTGCTCAGTTCTTATAGTAACTTTCCCTTTTACTCCAGTTATTTCATCTATCTCTTTTTGCTGTTTTCTAATTTGAGCTATAAGATCTTTTACTCCTTGCTCTAAAATTTCAAATTGGCCTCTTGTAAAAGTAGAGTTATTTAATATTGTTTGTCTATTTCCTTTCTTGTTAACATATAATTCAACAAGTCCCTCCATAACAGCATGTCCCATAGTACCTGTTAATTTCCTCATTTCATTATTATCTAAACGCAATTGTTTTGCCTTGCCGCTAAGATCTCTAATTTTACCTCGGTTTATTTTCCAAAAATGTTTTTTAACTTCATCAGATACTCTTCCTTTTATATGCTTTCCCGCATAAGGGCCATTCTTTTTACCCACATATCTTTCTGTTTCATTTCCTTCCTCAACAAACCACGGTTGTTTTAAACCAGCTTCTTCTAAAGTTATTCTTTGTACTTCCCAACTTTCATTTTCATCATCAAGTAGTCTTATAGTATCAACAGTTCTATTTTTAGTATTCTCAGGAGTTTCTGCTTGAAAATATTCTCCAGTTATACTACCCATATTTCGTTTTACATCTAACTGCTCATTAACTTTACTATTAAGCATCATATGTGCTGCACTAGCATAAGGATTAATAACAGCAATACCAAATAGATTCTTTATATATTCTAAAACTCTATCCCACCATTGTGCAAGTCTAGAAAGTTTCTCAGGATTTTCTTCACCTTTTATTTTTTGTATTATATGTGTAGCTATTAATTTACCTATAGCCTCTTTTTTAAGTTTATTAATATCTCCTTCGTAAAGTTTTTGGTATATAGGATTATCTATAACCTCAGCATAAACATTATAATTTCCAATATTATTCATCATAGAAGTAAATAATGGACTATTTTGAGCTTGTAGTAATTCAACCATAAAGTGAGCAGCTTCTTCTGGTAAAGTATCTATACCAATTTTACCTTTAGCAAGTTCTACAAGTTTATTTACCATATCTGCCTTACCAGCTGCATCTAATTTATTACCATGTTTATCTCTTATATTATCTACAGTTCTAACTCTAACTCCTATAGATTTAAGAAATTTCATCATAGCTCTATCAATTTCTATATTTCTCTTTTCTAATCTATCAGATTCAACCTGATGATAAATATTATCTACATCTAAATGAGGACTAGCCTCTAAACTTATATAATCTCCTCCTACATCTTTTAATACATATGCATTTATACCTGGATAAAGTCTTTCTATTTGCTCAGCCATAGCATATACATCTTTTGACGGAGAAATATTTTTTATAGATCCATCTGTTTTAACTAAATCAAAACGACTTTTTATCTCAGTTATTAAGGGAGAAATATCTTTTTTAGTAGTAAAACTACCTAAGTTTTCTGTAGCATGTTTAACTGTATTATCCTCTCCTACAAATACAGGATCGCTATTTATTATACTTATACTAGGTTCACCATTTTTATCTACTGATTTAGAATCACCAAACCATTGTCTAAATGTAGGAGTAAGTGTAAGGGCCCATTTCTTTAAAGCTGTTTCTTTATCGTATCCTAAATCTACTATATCTTTAAATAGTTTAGACTCCTTACCATTTTTAGTAAGAACTCTAACTATATTATTTGTATTTTTATTTCTTATTACTCTACACGCCATATATATTATTTTTTAGAACAATCTTCTTCTTTTAAAACTTCTTCTACTTCTCCATGTGTATTTCTTTTAACTGTTAATATAGTATTAGATACTTCAGTTTCTGCTGGAGATAAAGCATCTACAGAGATATTTAAATTACTGTTTACTATAGAAAGAGATGTAGTTCCAGTTGCTTCTATAAGATTATTTTTAATTCCTTTTTTATTTATTTGTGCAAATATATTAAATCCTGCCTTATTAACAGTACCAGTATTCTTATATAATTTAGTATCGTACATATTTACTTCTCTACCTTTTATCATTTTCTTATCTGAAGGGAATGTTATAGAGATATATTCATTACTATTATTTTCTACTACTTTAGCTTTTGGTTCTATCTTTTTATATAAATTAGGAACTATCCTAGAATCGGAATGATAATTTTGATTAAAATCTTCCCATAAACTTGACATACTACCGCTATGAATTAAATTACTTGTTCTCTCTTCATTTTTATTTTGTTTAAAATATTTAGATAATACTGATAATACTTCTGTTCCTGGTATAACCTGGAAGAAAGAATTAGGATTAAACTCATATCCAGACTGTAAAGCGCTAAATATAATTAGATCAGTAGCTAATTCAGGATTTATTTCTTTTAACTCCATAAAAGCGTCTGCTAAAAGATCTACATCATAAGGTTGTAACTTTTTACTAAATAGTCTTAAACCGTCAACAAGTCCTTTTTTACTGTCTTCATTATAAACTTGAAGTATAGGAGTTAATTCTTGTATTAATAAATTATCTTTATATCTACCTATCTTCTTAAGATTATTAATTTTTCTAGGTAAACTATTTTTACCTTTAAATAATTTAGTTGTATTATCACTTAATTTTTCATACTCCCAAGATGTATTTTGAACTATAGAAGATGCTAAAAAGCTTTCAAACTTCTTCATTTTATAAATAACATCATCTTTATATGTCTTTAATTCTTTATTTGTTAATTCAAATAATTTATTATCTACAAATTGCTTAGCATCTTTTATGTATTCACCTAATTTAAATTCAGCAAACATTCCATCTACTTCGTTTAATAAATCAATATATCCAGCAACAGTTGAAGGTCCTTCATCATTACCATATAATAATTCATCTAAATTAGTAAACATTGCATCTTGCTCTAGTCTATTAATAGCTTGTTTAGCGTATCGTACCGCCATACCATTATTTAAATTAGAAGTATCTACACTAGTAGCATCTTTTAATAATCGTAAATCCTCAGCTAAATCTTTATATCTTAAAAAATCTTCTAGAACTTGTACTTGAACTTGGTTTTCTATAGGAGATAATGTTTCTGAATTTCTACCTATCATACTTTTTAATAAGTCTGCAGTTAAAGGAGCAGTACCTGCTTCCTTACCATACTTATGAGTTAATTCTTTTGCAATATCATCATTAGATTTTAATGGAAAGTTAGAATATAAAGGCTGATGTAATTTCTTAAGGTTTACATACTCATCTATAATAGGCTGAGACATAAAATATACTACAGAATCTATTGGTACCCCTGATCTAACTAGAACCATATGTATAGGAGCATATTCAATACCTGCATTTATATCAAATACAAAGTCTTTTTTAGTTACATCTACATAACCTGTAATATATTGTCCTATTGTAGCACTAATCTTATCCTCATTATTTATATCTCTTACTCTAGATAACCCAAAACCACTACCTTCAAAGTTAAATTTTACATCGTTCCAATTAACTCCTGGTCTTTGAGTTTTAGCATGCTGTGTAGAACTAGTAGCTACAATACCTATACCTCCTAAACCTGAGAACATTCTATGAGATGTGTTAATCATATTTTCAAAATCAAAAGTTTCATTTAACGGAATAGTTACTTTTTCCGCAATCTCTATATTCGTTGAGGTAAAAAGCTCTGGATTTCTTAACATTGCTACCTCTTTTGCTAATTTTTCTAATTGATAAGCCCCTACAGGAGATATTAATTGATCAAAACTATTTGGATGACTAAGTACATCTCTAATTATATGCTGTAGTTCATTTTGTAAAGCTTTCTTACCTTGTTGTTTTACAGATTTATCTGGATCAAATTTTATTCTGTTTAAATCTTTATCTGCATTAGGGAAATATATATTTAATTTATCAATATCATAATCGGATCCAGCTTTACCTACAATCTCAGATGGTACAATTACTGTGTCTCCAAATGAAGCAGGTAAGAATCCTGCTATTTCAATAAAGTCCATAGAGTTAAGACCCTCTGTTGGTATACGGAAAGCTATTAGTTGTAATAAATCAGGATCTAAATTAGGATCATTAACATTTTCTATAGTTAATCCCATTTTATCTTTAAATCTACTAGGCAAATAAACTTGCATCGGTAATGTTTTAGACATAGGGTCATTAGGATCTTCTTTTCTATAAAACTTTAAAGGCTTTAATTGAAAATCGTGCAGATCTAACTTATCTTTTTCTGCTTGCTCAAAATCCTCTTGTTTAATTGCCTTAAGTTTATTTTCAAATCCTGTTGATGCTTGTAATACAAACTGTCCCCCAGGCATAGTTCTTCTAATAATATTATTATTTATTAAAGAATATAATAAACTTTCTATTTTATTTTTTTCAAATAACTGATCAATGAATTTTGTATCACTATTTAATAACTCTGTAATTGACTCTACAGTATGAATAGGATTATCTCGTCTTTTAAACTCTTCTATAAGTGTATCTTTAAATTCTTGTAGATCTTCTGAATTTAATTTATATATACCTGATGGATCTTTAGTTAACTTAAGTTTCTTAAGCAGGCTTTTTAAATCTTTATTAATTAATGTATTATTAACTGTATGGTACCTATCAATTAATTCTTCAAACTCTTCGTATCCTTCAGATAATTCTCCTTGGTCATATACATTAACAGGTAGTAGGGATCTTTTTTGTGATCCTTCTCTAACTTCTTTAGTAATTTTCTGTTTAGTTTCTACTTGTATTCCTAAATCTGAAAAACTTAATTCTTGTAAACCTAAAGGGTCTCCTTTTTCATCTACAGACATTCTTTTATAAGAGTTATATTTAGCAGCTTTTTCATAAAAAGGATCATATCCTTTAGGATTATTTATTTTATCTACAAATTCCATACCTGCCGTTACTCCTCCTACTTTAGGTACTGATTCAAAGATCATATAATCAATATCGTTATCAACCATATCTTGATTAATATCTGCAAATGTTTTTGAGCTGCTCATTAATTGAGGAACTAATGGGAACAATGCAAACTTATGGAATGTCATTAATCTTTGATTATCTACAGTAAACGGCCCAAATAATTGAGGTTTAATTGGAGGTAATAAAGCTATATCTTCTTGAGAAATTTCTTCATTATTAGCTAGTTTTTGATAAAAAGCTTCTTGAGAGTAAGTCCATTTACCTGTTCTATATAGTAAACTTCTATAAGCATCTAATCCAATAAATCCTCCTCCATCAAATTCTTCCATATTAGAATACACATTATTTACGTTTTGTATAAATTCAAATGGCAGGTTCATTGATTGTAAAGTAGAAAGATATTGATTTAAATAAGGAGCTTTAGTAGTAATAGCTGCTCTATGCGAAACTCTTAAAGTATCTGAATGCTCTTTATTAGATAAAAGATTAGGCATATTAATATTCATCCATTCTAATATTTGAGGATTAGATGTTGGATAAGCCTTTGTACCACTAATTCCTGATGTTCTTTTAAATAGATCTTTATATAACGCTAAATCACCTAGAAGTAATTTACTTTGTTCTATAATACCTGTCATATATTCATATGTAAACTGTGTAGCTAGTATATCTTGCGGTTTTACCTCAGTACCCTCTGTTCGCTCTTGTACAGCTTTTAATAAATTTAAATCTATACCATCTGGAGAAATATTATACGTTTTTAAAGTATTCTTTGTCCTTTCTATTTTGGTAGTTAAAAAGTCTCTTAAATTTTCTACTACTTCTGGCCTTATTACAACTTCATCTAATTGAGTAGGTGTTAATTTTTTATTATAAAATCCTCTTGGTATCGAAGGTACTACACCATTAAAAAATCTTAAACTGCCTCCCACATCTTTAAGGTTGTCTATTCTATGAAGTTTAGACTTTCTTTTACTGTTAAACTCAGAAGCAGCTTTAAGCTCATCTTTTAAATATCCCTGAAGTCTTGTAACCATAATTTCCTCAGTAAGAAGTAAGCTAGGTGGATTACCCCCAAACTTAATACCATATTCCGTCTTCTTATCTGCTGTTCTTATAAGAGGTATAATACCTTTACCTAATACTGCATTAATTGTCATAACCCCAATATCTACAGGACTACCTTTAGAAAGACTTTTTCCTATTCCGTATTGTTGTTCTATGCCTTCTAATACAACTACTTCTAGATCCTCACCTTCTTCTAACATTGATCTTAACCAAACAGAGTTTCTTAAATTATCATGCTGTAAAAGATTTTGTATATTAACTGCTCTATTAGATCCTTTTAATTGTGATATTAATACATCAGCATAAGTTTTTAAATTAACACCATGTACTGTTTTACCATCTGGATTTCTATGTTGTAGATCTACTTGAATTAAACTATTTTCTGCCTCTATTTTTGCTAATGTGTTTAAGTTAGATTGAGCATTACCTTTAAACAAGTCACTTACAGGTTGACTATAAAGATCTTGTAATATATAATCAACAGCGTCTCTAACTCCTGTGTCTTCATTTATATAAAAAGCTTTAAATATAGAATTGTCTGTAAATGTAATTCCTAACTTATCTAAAACTTCAACAGTTTCTTCAAAGGTTCGTCTTGCATCAGTAGCCCATGAATTAAAACTTTTCTCTTTACTACCTACTTTTACTTTAGCTTTTTTATCAAGTAATAATTCACCGTCTACCTCTTCTCCTAAATTCTTATTATTTTGAATTCTATCTTTAAATTGATTAGTCCATTGTAGTTTAACTTTATCTATTATTCTATTTTGATTACTATCAATTAACATTCTACCATTTTCTCTCGTCATTAATTGTGTATAGAATGTATTATTAGATTGATCAAATTGCATCATAGTTTGAATAAGCAACTTCATTTGATCAGTAGTTTTATCTGATAAGTCTTTTGACTCTAATCCTAATCTATTTACTAGTATTTTAATTTCAGGCCTTTTACTTTGAAGTTCATTTCCTGTTAATAGAGGTATAAAATCTGCCGGATCTGAGTTAGCAAACTCTCTATATAAGAAATTCATAATACTTCCAAAATCTACTAATTGTGGTAATCCACTACTATTTACTACAAATTTACCATTCTCTGTTTTAGGTAAAGTTCCTAATAATACTCTTACAGCTTTTGGTAAGTAAGTACTAGGATCTATCTCGCTTTGTGGTTTACTAAATTGTTCTCTTACTTGTTCTAATTCCTCTATATCATCAAACAATTCTATTTTAAATCTCTCTAAATATTTTTTATGATCTTTTTGTAATTGGTCCCAATTATTATGAATCGCCAATCTTGTTTTATGAAGATTTTCTATACTTTTTGGATCAGTACTTAAACCCATTTGCTTAGTTATATGAGCTATCATTTGACTGTATACTGTACCTTTAGAATTTTTAGTACCGTACATTTTTTGAATAGCTTCAACCGCTGCATCTTTTTTGTCGGACATAAAATCCTCTAATTCAAATGCATTACTTTTTAATGCTTTATGAAAAGCTAATACTGTCATACCTTCCATAGCATTATTTCTCATGGTAGCAGTTAATTCAGTACCTTCATAATAAGCTTCTGTTTTAGAATCATAAATAGTTATATTAGTATTAGGATCAGAAAAATACCCACTATTAATCTTAGACATTAATACTCCTATTTCAGACTTATTATCTACAATTAAATTTAATATATTAGATATATAATCAAATATCTTGTCTAATAAACTTTTCTTTATGTTTCCTCCTACATTATATCCCCCTTCTGCTAATACATATTCTCTAAACTCTTCTGCCAACCATTCGTCTGCTTCTTTATCAGTAAGTTCAGACATCTTTTTAGTCTCTCCTTTATAGGTTTGAGTCGATCCTCTCATACCTCTAACTTCGTCATATAAGGCAAATCTTTGTTTAGGAGATATTAAAAGTCTAGTAACTGCATGCCAAGACTCGTGATACAATATACCAGGAGTGGTCATTAAATTAGATAATAATATATTTCCATCTTTAGTAAATTTACCAAATGCTTTCTTATCAATTAAACCTCTAACTAAATCTATACCAATAATATGATTACCATTTTTATCTTTAGGCATATTAGCATTAAACCATTTTAACTCTTCATCTAAATCTAATTCTCTATTTGATGTAGGGTCTGCCATATCAGCTAAGAAGTAAGGATCCTCTACATCTTCTACGTTATCAAAAGGAGTACCTTCTAATGTATCTGTAGGTTTAGCGTCTTCTCCTACCTCTGCTTCTTTAATAGCTTTTATCTCTGCTTCGTCTACTAATATTCTTGCTTCAAATTCTTCTCCCGTCTCTTTATTTACATAAGTAACAGTTTTGTATTTATTTTCCTCAGTTTTTTCAGGAGCAGCCTTCTTTGTTTCCTCGACTTTAGGTTTTACTTTACTGTTGTTTTTTAGATCCTCAGTAAGTTGCTCTTCTGTCATAGAAGTATTACCATGTTCTAAATATATATTCATAAACTGTGGAACCTCTGCTTGATTAACTCCCTCAGCTTCATTAAAACCTAAAGGCATATCAATTCTTACAGGAATATCTTCTATTTCTCTGTTACGATCTGAAAGTAAGAAATGCGTGTAATTATCCCATTCTATTACATCTGTGCTTAAGTCATCGTTAACAATAACTTCTTCAAATTTATCATAAACAGGTGTAACAAATCTTTTTACTTTTGCTCCTTTTTTTCTAGCTTCAATTCTAGCTTTTTTATCTTTATTTAATAAAGTAGAATTTACATTAAAGAATAACTGTGATAGAAACCCTTTATATTCTTCATGTATATCTATATATTTCTCAGGATTCTGAAGTTCTTCAAAAGTTATTTTAGAGCCTTTACCGCCAAAGTAAATTGCATCCTCTTGCATGTATATGGCAAACTCTTGTCTCTCTCTTCCCTTAGACCTATCTCCATACATTATTTGTTCTTTAAGTATAGTAGAGAATCCTTTAGTTCCTATAGAAATACCCGCCCCTTCTTTTTGATTTTCTGCAAAATATCTAGATAAATTATAAATATTATTTACTCTAGCTGCGCTAAGTCTGGATATTATACCTGGAACTAAATTTCCATTGTAACCCTTACCTTCTGTTCCAAAATATACGAATCTACTTGTAACACTAAATCTATTGAAAAGAACCATATTTTGATTAGCTCCTTTAACTCCTTGAGCAGGTAGTTTCATTTCTAATCTTAGGTCTTTTAAATCCTCTTCTACAGCTAGAACTTGTTTGTTTCCTTTTCTGTGTTTAAGTCTTCCTAATACGGGACTTAATACATCACCATACTCTTGTCCTTGAGCAATAGGCATACCCCTACCCTTACCTTTTATATAAAAGAATCTTTCAGAATTGTCTGATAGAATTATATTTCTTTCTTTTATAAATGATTGTTGAGCATTATTTACTACATCTATCATATTTCCTTCTGCGTCAAGATCATGCTTTTTATCCCCTTTAAATATTCCTGCAGAGTTAAACTCACTAGAACTATTCATATTAGTATATACAAGTTCACCATCTACTAATACAGGATCGCCCTTAGCATCTACTAGTAATAATTTAATATCTTCTAATTCCTCATTTCTATCTTCATTTTTAGTTAAATTATCAGCATATTGATAATTATTTAAATCGTCATATCTTCCTGATTTCTGAGCTTTAGCTATATCAAAGAAAACAATTTTATCTTTCCATTCAGGTCTAATATTATATCTAGTTACAACTTGTAATTTATTACCTCCTTTTTTAGTCCAATCAACTACATCAGGAGAAGCTCTAAAAAATCTAAGTTGAGATTGTACAGCTTCAAGATGTAATTTCTCTGCATCAGTAAGCTTAGCTCCATTTGCAACCATTAACTTATACTTTTCATGCCATTCTTTTAAAGCTACGCTATGATTACCCGCTGTTTTAGTCCAACCTACTTCTTTAAAAGAAGGGGAGTATCTTGTTTGTTCTACTACTCCTTGTATCCCCTGACTAGTATCTGTAGTTTCACCATTTTCAAGATCAGCTTCTTCTGCAGGATCCATTTGAGCGGCAACCATCCAATCTAAATACTCCTGTATCTTATCAGCAATATTTTTTTCTGAGTTTTTAGCATTTATCCTTTCTTCAATTAGATTAGAATCTGCGGCCTCCCTAAACCTCCGCTCAGTTTCTGCTTCCATCATATCAATCTTACCCTGAATGGTCATTATATCATTTTCTGTTTGATTTAGTTCATACTGTACATATCTTAAATCATCCTGTGTTAAACCTTGCTCTGGAAATAAAGTTACTTGTCCAGTCTTTGGATCTACCATTTTATTTAATATTCTTTGAACATCTGCTCTATGTTGAGTTAATAATTTTAAATCTGCTTTAAGACCAGTTAACTCTGTATTCATTAAATTCAAATACTCTTTAGATATATTTGTTTTTGCTAATACTAATAAATCATTTAATATATCCTTGTCTATCTCATAATCACCATCTTTATTTTTTTGGCCTGCTAGCTTAGTTAATTCATTTGTATCAAAAAATCCTTGTTCTCCTAACTTATTGTAAAAATCTTGAACAGAGGTTAATCCTAAGAGGTCATTAATTACTTGAAATACATCTTGAGAATTTACACGTTTATCTAATAAATTGCTTACGCTTTCAGGATCAGTTAAAGCTGTATGTATAACTTGTATACGTAAAGCATTATCTTCTAATATATTTAAATCTGCTTGGAATTCTTTTATTTTAGCTTTATATATTCTTTCTTCTATTATTACTTCTTCTAATACTTGTCTAGCGGTAGTTATAGAGAAGTTACCCTTTCTACCTATAGCATTTAAGTTAACATATAGTGAACCTTGTTTGTTTGTTTTAGCCTCCTTTATAGCTTGCTTTATAGCTTTTATTTGCTCTGCAACCTCTAGTACTCTTTGTTTAGATTGCTCTATACCTTCAGACATGACAGCTAATCTTTCTGCGAACCCGTCTTGCAGCACATTGGTTACTGTTTGAAGTTGACCTAGTAACAGATCCTGCTCAGTTAACTCTTTTATATTCTCAGCTTTTTCTAAAATAGATACATCAAAGGTAGCTTTAGATTTAATATGTTTAGATTTCTTTAACTCTTCCGCTATTAATTCTAATTCTGCTAAATCATCTTGTGTTTTTATTGGTTTAGAATCTAACGTTTTCTGTCTTTGTAATAATTCAAATGTCTCGTTATTAGGTAATCTAGTTAGACCGTTATTTCCTGCGTTATTAAACCTTACTCTGTGTGTGTTAGTTTCACCTTTTTTATTAGTGTAATCAAATTCAATTATTTTACCTTTATATTTTCTAGCTAAACGTTTTAAATTATCAGGAAGATTTTTCTTCTCTTCTTCAGTTAATCTATCTTGCGCTACTTCTTCAAATTCTTGTATTAAATCATTAGCTGCATTTGGATCAATCAATTGCTGAATAAGGTTTAACATTTGATGCCTCTTAGCTCTTATTCTTCTAAGATCTTGTAATTTTTTAATTACATCATCTTTCTTAAGCTCATAATTTGCAGGGTCTCTCTGCTTCCATTCATCTAATATTTGTTGTTCTTCTTCTGAAATATTAGGAGCTGTACCTTGATTAATAGCTTCAGCTAATATAGCAGCTTCATCTTCTAAACTCTCTATTTGCTCTGTAACTTCTATATACCCATCTACATTATCATTAGCTTCATGTATATCTTGTTGCGTTTTTAAAGAAGCTAATTTCTCAATCATTCTACCTAAGACTATTTGAGGGTGCCCTGGTTTTGTGAATTGTTTAATACCTATTTCTTTTTTAACTTGTCTTCCTACCTCAGAAGTTTCCATAACTTCTTTTCCTTTTCTACCAAGTTTAGACATAACAAACTCTCTAACTCTACTAATTATGTTATCATGAGCTTGTTCGTCTTCTTCTTCTTTATTTACAGTAGCTGTTAAAGCGGCTCCTGTATCTTCTTCTACTTCATTTGTAAGTTTTTCATCTCTACCATCTAAATCATTAGTAACAGATAAAGCTTGTGCATATATCTTCTTAGCTTCAGGTCCTAATTTAGTAGCATCTAAACTATCATAGATTTGTTTTATTTTTTTAGCTCTTTCTAGATGTGAATCTATAACTTTATTACGTCTTGAAGTTAAATACTCTTTTCTCTCTTCTGTAGACATATTAGCTGTCTCTTCGTCATACCCAAACATAGTTTCAAAAGTATCAAGATCCATATCTCTCATATCCTCTAAACTGTCTAAAACATCCCCATAATAACCACCTTTAATTCTACTAAAAGCATAAGCAAAAAAAGCATCATGATCTGCATTCTTATAAGCAAAATCATTATTAGTAGCATCAGCATAATCTCTTTGATCATTAGCCGTCTCCATGCCGTTCAACATATCAAAGTTATTTTTAATAGCTTCCATAACATCAGGATTCTCATTCATATACTTAACTAAATCCTCTACTTCCTGTTTACCTTCAGCGTACTGCCCTAAGTAATCTAATATTCCTCCAGTTTTACCATAACCAATTTTAAAAGATTTCTCTCCTTTTTCATTTTTATGTACAAAACTAGGTAGTCCTAACGCAGCTAATACAACACCTAAAAATATCTCTTTTTGTCCTTCAGTACTTGTATAAGCTTCAGCCATACCATCAAAAGTATGATTTATTAGTTCTCCGACAGCTCCCATTTGACTTGGAGTTTTATCATTAAAATACATTTCTTCTGCAGCATACTGTCCTGCAATATCTAATGTTTTCTGACCTCCCTCTTCTACAAATCCTTCATAAGCCGCATACCTACCCCATGCTCCTGATCCATATATATTTTTATGCAGCCAAGTTCTTCCTCTTCCCCAATCTTTATGTTTTGCTTTATATACACCTTTATCGTTTTTGTATATTTTATTCTTAAATTTTTTATTAGCTTTCATTCCGCTACCAAACACCTTACGATATAAAAGTATATTACTATAACCAACCAAAGCTACATTACCTGCAAAAACTCCATTAGAAACTTTAACAGCAAGGTCATGAATTCTAGCTTGATCTTCAGGAGTTGCTGGTTCACCTGTTCTTTCTAAATGCATTTCATTAAGCTTATCTACTGTACTATCGTAGTTATGTCTAGCCTCTACTCCTGCTTCGTAAAATGCACCAGTCATTAGTCTTCTAGTTGTAGTTAAGCCGTCGTAAATTCTATCTGCCCTAGAAATTTTATTAAGCATTTTAATTGCAGCTGTAGATTTCTGTGTGTACGCTGTACTTCTAAGTGCAGATATTCTTTTAAGATTGTTAGCAACTTTAGGGCCTATCATAAATGATGCTGCACCCATTGTAGCATACTCAGATAAAACGGCTCCTGCTACAAAAGATAATCCTTGAGAAAAGTCTTCAGTCCAAAAGTTAGCTGCTCCTTTACCAAAAACAGACTCCATAAATCCAAGATTTCTTTCTTGAGATGTTGCGTATACTGGATACTTTGAATCTAAAGCTTCATTAAAATCATCTAAAGATCTTTGAAAATCATTATTAAAAAACTTATTCCAATTAGAAGCAGCAAAACCATTTTGATATACATCAGCAGCTACTTCACCAAATCCATCTACTAATCCAACAGTAGATCCTATAACATGTGTTCCAATTTTAGGGAGCAGTTTAACACCATAACTATTCCATGCTTTTTCTCCAAACCCTTGTCCTTCAGCTCTTCTATCATCTATAGAACGATCATTTAGAGTAAAGGGACCATCTATTAATCTATCATACTCTTCCCACTCTCTGTTTGGAAGCTGACGAAAATTAGGTTGCATTGCACCATAAGTAGTTTGTTGTCTAGATAATAATTCTGTAGCATTAGGTTGACCATCAGCCCCTGAAAATCCTCCCTCAAATTCTTTTTTATCTTGTAGTATAGTATTAACTAGATCATTCTCATCTATATTTTGATCTTGTCCAGGTAATATTAAATCTTGAGTGCTTTCATTTTCAGTGCCTAGTCCGCCTTCTTCAAATTTTTCCATATTGGTTTTTCTATATTAAAATTTTAATTGCTGAAATTCATTTAATGAATACTCAGAAATTGTTTTTCTCAAATTAGCTAGTTTAGCAGGTTGTGCTTGTAATGCTAGCCAAGCTGCTTGATTAAATGTTCCAGTATTTGTTATAAAAGGTATAAATCCACCTTCATTCGTTGTTACTCCACGTTGACCTAAAGAGTTTGTATATTGTGGCATTGGAACATTAGGATTTAAAAGAAGAGATGTTATAATATCGTCTTCTTTTTTCTCTCTAATAAGAGATGCTTCTTCTTCTGTTCCACCTCCAAAGTAATACGCTTCAGATTTAGATTGATTAAGTAAATACTCGCCAACACTTACATTGTCATACCCCCTTGAGTCAAAATCTTGTCTCATCATTTCATTTAAACCTTCATGCGGTATTTGCATATTTTTCTCTAATAAATCCCATACCCAACCTCCTGGTTGTACCACTGTAGGATCTGATACATAAGCTGTTCTCGAACTAATTGTTCCTGACTCATCATCTTGATGACTAAAAACTAATCTTAAAGGGGTGTTAGTAGGAATATCAGCTACTAAAACATTACTTAATTTTACATTATCCATACCTCCCGCATCTTCTATCCAAGCTCCTAGCTCGTTGCTACTAGGTAACATATTGTCAAATGTAATACCAGCATTATTAAGATCCATACCTTCAATAAAAGCATTTGTATTATTTCTTAAAGTCTTTCCCTCACCAGTCATATCAAACCCAATAGCTCTTTGACTAATTGTCCATTTATTTTCTGTTACCTGTTCTAATAAATCATCTCCTGATGTTCTATCAACCTTCCCACTGCCTGATTTAAGTTTATCTTTAGTCATAAAAGTATACCAAGCATTAGTCATACTCATTAATTCTTCTTTATCACTTTCAGAGAAATTAGTTCCTAATATTTTATTAGCATGTTCTACAGTTGCATCGCCTAAATCTTCATCTCCCCACAACTCTTCAGCTAATTGTTCTCTTTCATTATCTGTTAACCCTAAAGACCCTGTAATATATCCACCTTCTTGAGGTCTATGCCAGTCTCTTACATTTCTTAAGTCATCAGTCATTTGAGCGATCATACTACTTACTCCTCCTACTCCTCCTCCAACGACAAATGCTCCAGGAACAGTAATTACTTCTTCTGGTAGAGCAATTTGAGGACCTGCTTGACCTCCAATAGCAGCACCAGTAGCAAATGTACTTCCTCCTATCAACATTCCAGAAGCTACCTCCCCCCAGTCAGTATTATTATCTGCATTTAAATATGTCAAATATTGAGTAGCTGAAAATAATAACTCCCCGTCATCTCCAAATTTATCAAACTTCTTTTTAATTCTATCATATTTTATTAAAGCATTTTTACCTTCTTTAGTTTTATTACCAACCTTTCTAAGTTCTCTATCAAATGTTGCATTATTATTTTTTATATTTGTTCTTATGATAGTTTTATCTTCATCAGTTAATGCTGTACCGTCATCTTTTAACCCTGAATTTAATTGTTTTAAATAAACAAGATTTCTCATTTGAAGTTCTTTAACCTTATCATCCATCTGATTAAATTCACTATTAATACCTGAATCCATACTAGATGTAATTGTCAATCCTTCAGGTAATCCTCCTGCGCCTGAAGATCTCTTACCATCACCACTACCTGCAGTTACTTTCTTAAATTCTTGCTGTTGTGCAGTTTCTTTAAAGTCTTGTAGAATTGCATTTTTAGCCAACTTTTGTCTTTCCTCTAAAGGTAATGTTTGTGGTAAATCTATTTGAATTAATTTTTTATACTCCTGCATTCCTTCATGTGTATCTGAAATATACTGTTCAACTAATAGTTTAGCAATCTTATTAGTTTTACCTCTACCTACATATAATAAATTACCTCTTTGGTCTGCAGGTATTTTACCAACCATAGCTTCTTTTCTACTTCTATAGTCAAGTTGTTTTTCCGATGCGTGCTCGTATATATTAGTTTGATATGTCCCTGTCTCTTCATCAAAAACATATGATTGATGTGTGTTTCTAACATGCGCTCCAAAATCAAGCATAGGAATACCATTTAATCTAGCTTCTCTAATAGCATTAATTTCTTTTTGTCTATTCTGCATAGACTTATTGGATGCTATTAAACCCGCATCTGTTTGAACTAACTGTGCAGCGTCTTGAACTACTAACGAAGAATTTTCCCAGTCTCCTTGAGAGACATGATCTTTAAGCATACCTTTAACATTAGTTTTAACTCTTTCTAAATGACCTTTATCTCCGTCCATTAAATCTAACTGAGATAATGTTCTATCTATAAGATCTTTAGAAGTCTTATTATTATCATATCTTTGAGCTAATAATTGTGCAATTTCTGGTTTTTTATCGTCTACATATAGACTAGGAAAAGGCACTAACTCATATCTACTATATTTATTTGCCATATCTTCTTTTTCTTCGTTTTAATTTCATTTTTCTCCAACCACCTCTTCTATTGCTTTCTTCCTCTGCATTAGGAATAATTGCTCCATTCCCCGCATTAGTAGTAGTTGTTGTTGTGCTAGACGATTCTGTTGATCCTGAAAAGTTTTTCATAGTACCATCGTTATTAAAAAATCTTTCTAATGTACCTCTTTGTCCGTCTATTGCATCAGCAAAATTATCAGATGCTTGTCTAGTCATTTTGTCTTTATATAAACTTGCTAATGTGTTAATACCGTATTGTACAGCATTTAATTTTCTATCTTTAGTTGCTGCATCTGCTCCTCTATTAAACTCATCTACTAACATAGTATTTCTAGTGTTTTCCATAGCAGCTTTTGTTTGAGAGTCAACATTGAATTTTGAAGCATCTAAAGCGGCTTCTGCATTATAAGCTTTTCTTTTATTATCTAAAACAGCTTCTTCATTAGCTATAGCTATATTTGCTTTAGCTTCTTGTGCTTTAATTGCTCTATCACCTTCTTGCTTTTTAGCATACATCATCATCTTATTAGACATATTAGCAGGACCTCCTCCAGAAGTCTCAATATATTTATGCATAGCTGTAGCATCATTTGCATTACGAGCTATTTGATCATTAAAGTCAACTCTATCAAGATGTTGTTTAGCAACCCTTTCCGGTTTAACTATACCTGGAGCTACTAAATCCGGAGTTTCCATATAATCAGGTTTATCAGTAAAGGCCATTACTGCTGGTATCATCGATCCTAAACCTAATAAATTACCTTGCCAATCTTTCTTTTTCTTTTCTTTTTCTGTTGTTGTACAAGGACAATTTCCATTTGCATCCCTTACCGGAGTTGTACCATCTGGACATTGAGGACATGGAGCGTCTTTTGTAATCTCTCCATCACACTTACAATCTGGTTCTCCCTTCCATGTTTGACCTTCTGGGCAATGTTGATATTCTGGACAAGGTTTTTTCTCTTCTTTATCTTTCCAGAAAGGGGTTCTTGACCAAGTGTATTCACCAAAGTGATCGTCTAAATCTGTGTCGTCATCTGTATTAGCACTTGTATAAAAACCAAATTCCTTTAAATCATCATCACTTAATTCTGCATCACCAAAAGCTTTCATCAAATCTTCATCATTATTAAATGCAGTAATCATATCATCATTAAATCCTGATTGGAAAGAACTTGTATGTTTCTTTGGATCAAAGTCTTCCCATGAAGTTATATCTGGATTACCATCATTATCTAAATCTATTTTACTTAAAGTCTCTTTATTTCTATTATAAAAATCTTTTCTATTCTCATCACTCTTTATATTCTTCTCTCCATAATATCCACTTCCTAAATATGCTTGATTTTGAGAAATATTTGCATCTCCAAGATCAGCTGCGTCAGGAACATTATATCCTTTAGCTCTTAATATTTCAATTATCTGATTAGCTTTATCACTTCTAGCTGTAAATGTACCTCCATTAGAATATCTTGTTCCTCCATATTTCATTACTCCTCCTAGTTTAGCAGATCCAATTTTACTAGGATCCCTATTAGCAGCCTTTTCTTGTAGTTGAGCCAAGTAATTTATATCTTCTTGACTACCTCCATCAGCTAATATATTTTTATGATGTTGAGCATATGATAATCCACCCTTTTTTAAATGATCAGAAAAGAAATAATCTTTTTGTTCTCCGTTAGAAGCAATTACACCATCCATAGTTTCACCGTCTTCTACTTCAGCGTCTGGAAAAGGATGAATACCACCTTGTTCATGAGTAGCCCCAGTAAATTCTATAGCGTCACTACCTGGAATATTAGTAACTTGTCCTCCCTCAACAGATGTACCTCCTGTATTATAATAACCCCCATTCTTTGCTATAAAGTTTTCAGCTCTGTTTAGTAAACCTTCTTTGTCTTTTTGATTAACTAACTCTTCTTGTTTTGTTTTATTATCAAGAATTCTAAGAGCCGTTTGATGCTCTGCTTCAGCTGCAGCATTTTCCAACCCTCCAGTATTATAGAAACCTCCCTTCTCTCTGTAAGGGCCTATGGTTATATCCATATTAAGTTTGTTCTGAAGTTTTCTTCCAATCCTAGTGTTATCAAACGCTTTATTTAATAAGTACGTTGCAACTCCAGTTTTAACTCCACGTTTAAATCCAGTTTTAATATTATCAAAATACTGTTTTTGTAAATCTTTTGGAGAAAGTATAGTTCCTTGTTTTCTTCCTTCTTCTACTGCTTGAAATGCACTAAAATCATTACTTGTTCCAGACGACGCTGAGCCACTCCAATACCCTTGATTATTCCACATATCTTCTGCATTACCTGCAGCATTATAAAACCATTCTTGATCCGGGTTATAATATGGCATAGCAGGGCAATCTCCTGTTGAACATCTATCGATAAATGATTGTCCTCCTTGATCTTCTATATACTGATCATAAATTGTTTTTTTCCCTTTCTTTTGCTTAACTGCTGTATTTATAGAACTTATACCTGCGCTACCTAAAAATGTAGAACCTCCAATAGTTAAAGCATTCATTAAATCTGGATTTCTTACATTTCTATTAAATCTATTTAAATTAAGATTTATGTTTTGATCATCTGATCCTTGATCTAAAAACATTATAGATTTTTTTTCTTTCTTCTTTTTAGTTAATCTATCTAATATTCTATTTCTCATATTTATTATATTTTTTAAACTGCTTCCCCATATCTAGGGGTGCCCATATTCATACCTCCATTTGCATAAATTCCACCGTATTTTGCAGTAACATTTCTACCTAAATCATAACCAGAGTATGTTTTTTGTTCCATTTCTCCGGCTCTAGCTCCTGACATTGCACTTAATAAGTTTTCTTTTACATCGGTATTATATTTTTTTACTTTTTGTAATTTTCTCTGTTGTGCTAAACCTTTTACTCTTCTAGCTTTATTTCTATTTGCTAAACTTGTCCATATAGCTTTACCTGCTCCAACTACAGCTCCCCCTACAGCTCCAACTACATTACCTATTCCAGGAACTACTGTTCCTAACATAGCTCCATATCCAGCGTATTCTCCGGCAGTACCTAATATATCTCCAGTAGCTTCCCCAGCCGTCCAAGTTGTGTCGTCAGAATCGTCAGACCATTTTCTAATAGCCTTACCTCCATAGTTTGCTGCTGCTGATATAACATTTACATTAGCTGCAGCTGATAATCCAGCGCTTAAAGCACTCCCTGTCTTACCTGCTGTTGCAGCTGTTTTAGCAATTTGCGCTCCTTGCCCTACCTTTAAAAGATCTCCAGTTCCTTTTGCAACCTCAACACCTTCTTTTGCCATCTTAAGTCCCTTTGCTGTTTGCATTGCTTGCTTTGCAGTTTGAACTCCAGCTTTTATACCTTTTTGACCTTTAGCTATTAGGTTAGCCGCTCTCTGTGCTTTATATGCTTTTACACCAGCTTTAATAGATCCAAATATACCTTTTTGTTTTGGTAATAAACCTGTCTTTGTTAAACCTTCTTTTAACATTGCCCCTCCAGAACTAACCATAGCATCATTTTTCATTTGCTTCTGCTTGATTGCGTTCATATCTTCTATAGCCTGATTATCTATTTCTTCAACTTCTGAAGCTACTTGTTTATTTGTTTGTGTGGCTTTGTTCTTTTGATCAGCTAAAAAATTCATTCTTTGCTGTACAACAGCAGGGTCATTTTCATCAAATACAATATTAGCTGTTGATCCAACTCCTCCTTGCCCCGCAGCAGATACTGTATTATCTTGATACATACCAGCTGCAGCATATTTTCTTTTGTATCTAGATTTATATTTTCTTTTTAATTTCTTTGCCATGATTATCTGTACATTTTACGTACAACTACATCTGTAGCGTACAAATTTAGTAAATTATTTGATATGTTGTTATAAATTAAACGAATTCCTACCCATTTATCTATAAATTTTCTCTGTAGATTCCAATTTTTAGTTAAATTTAGGTATGCAAGATTAACATCTTTAGACATTCCATTAACTGTAAACATATTATTTGTAGAAGAAGTTGTTATAGTTCCTGTATTAGTTCCTCCTATAATATTAGTATTAGATGACGTATAATAATTACTTGTATCAACTGCTATTGCAGCCATATCTCTAAATTTATTTATCTTCCAATTATTACCTATTCGTCTTATATTAATTAGATACTCTAAAAGATTCTCACCTGACAGTTGGAAGGTATTATAAATAAAATAACTTGTAAACCCATGTTCTAATACACTAATTTTATTTTGATTAAAAGTTTCTAAAGTATAATTAAATGATGATAATAATGTATCACTATCTTTAAATTCATTGTGTATAAATTCAAATTCAAAAGGTTTATGATCTAATGTTTCTCTTCTCCATTGTTCTTCAGTTATATTATTCTGAACATAATGTTGCCATTCTTGATATACAACACCATAGAAATTTTCACTATTATGTTGCCAAATAGCTGCATTACCAAAGGTTGTACCTTGATGCATTGCTAAAGTAGTTACCAACATAGTCCATACTGGTCTTACATATTGCTCAGTTAAAGAATAATAGTTAGTACTTGTATTAAAATATATATAAGGTATATAATCATGAAAACTTGCCCATACTCCTAATTCAGGGTAATATGAAATAGTCCAACCTTTACAACCAAAATACCCTGCATTACATCCCCAATATAAATCATTCCATTTACAAGCACCAGTTTTATCTGGTCCCCATCGTTGATAAACACATCTACTAGAATTAAATCTAATTTTACCAACAACATAAGTTGCGCATGGTCCTGATCCTGGACCATTCGGTTCATTCCATCCATCTATAAAAGCTTGTGTAGGCTCAAACTCTCTTTTAGTTAATATAATTCTTTTAAACTTAGGATCATAAATAGCATGTAGTCCCATCCCCGATATAGGGTTATCTAAATCACAGTTTCTTGTAAATTCATAATCTTCTAATTGAAATCTTAAATTCGTTCTAAACCAACTTTCCATACCTACATTGCTTATTTCGTTTAAAGAATCTTTCATTAAAAAAACTTTATATGAAGATCTGTCAACAAAGAAATATCCATATCTAGTAGTTAAAGCTGCCCACTGAGATTGTGTTCCTCCAAACCCTCCTTCAGTTTGAATCATCTCATTTGGCTCTTGAGCAAATATATCTCCACTTCCTACAAAAGCCTCACTTCCGTCTCCCATATTCATAGTTTGTTTACCTTGAGCAGCAAATAAACTTTCTTCCATATGAAAATATAATAGATTACTAAAGCTAGAAAGCTTCCAAAGATCCCCTCTATTTTTAGGTAAATCTTTATATTGATTAGCTAAAAAGAGCCTATAGTTATCAATAACACTTGTAGTATCATGTTTAGCGCTTCTATGTGTTCTAGTAGGAAAATCAGTTTGGATAGAGTCTTTTACAGGTAAAGGAAAAGCTGGTCTTATATTATTATTTTCAGAATAATTATAATTATATTTCATGTTATCAACATGATGAAAATCTTTAGGTCCTGCTGCTCTTAGTATATTTTTAGCTATACCTCCAGGAAAATAAAAACTATCATCATCTTCTTGATGTCTAAAATTTATATTATCAGTACTTTCAACTATATGATAATGTATAGCTTTTTTAGGAGATGATGTTTCATCATGATTACTAGGTTTTAAAGAAGAAGATATACCATATCTACATATAAAAGTATCTCCTCCATATATACCATCCGGATGTGTAGTTACAGTCTTTCCATCGCCATTCATGGCACCAGCAGAAGAAAAAGTATAATTGTCTAAATCCCCACCAAGTACCTCAAATCCAGTCCAAACTAATTCTTGACTATCAATAGATTTATATACGTCTGTTTTAAATGCTTTTAGATTAGCCATAACACCTTGACTCCTAAGACCGTGTTTTCCACTATCTTTCCAGTTACCAGCAGCATCAACTAAATTCGTTAATATACAATAACCAAAAGGTTCAGAACCGTAATGTCCATATGCTAATTCAGGAGCACCTGCCGCATAAGTATCAGCAAAATATCCATAAATATCACTGTTAGGATAACTTCTATATCTATACGCACTTATAGCATGATTATCTTTTAATTTAAATGCTATACAACTTTCTCCAAATTCATTAAATAGTTTTCCGCCAAATCCTAAAGCTGTTCCTTTAAATATAGTGTCTCCTAATAAGTAAGTTTTAGCTTTCTGCCCTAACAATCTAGGTATAGTTCTATCTGGAGGTCTATCATAATTATGACCTATATGTATACAGCTATTTATATCTTTAGGGTAGCAATTATGACCTGCATTCCATCCCCATTTTTCTTTAACTTCTATAGGTTGAGTTGTTCCAGGATCATTAAGAATGGTTACCATTCTTTTGTCTTGTTGTATATCAGGACCATTCCATACAAAATTTTGAACTCTATATTGTATATCTATATGAGTAGCAGATGCTAAACTATTTTTACTTCTTAATAAATAAAAATCATGAAATTTAAATACATTCATTGCCTCCTTATCTAAAAGAGTTCCTACATCATTTGCGCCATATTGTTCTAACTGATGAGGTAATGATGGATAAAATGTATAATCCTTTGCCCAAGGATCCATACTATAAAACTCTTCAGGTTTATCTTGTAATGTAGATAAAACTTGAGCAGACTCTGTTACAGATACAGCCTCTTGACATATACCTAGTCTAGACCTTTTATACTCAGCAGGTAATAATAAGGACTGTCCTAAAATAGTTCTATCTGAATGTTTTCTTTTAGCATAATATATTCTAAAACCTTGTATTTTATCTGCTATATCTTCTGGTATTTTAATATCCTCTAAATCAAAACCTAATCTTTGAACCTTATTTTTAATATCGGCATCATGAAAATCATCAGGATCAACTTGCACTGTTCCAGATACAACCCTAAATTCAGCTCTATGCTTACAAGGACTACAACTACATCCACTTCCTATACCCCAACCACCACTACAATCTCCTTTTGAAGCCTGTCTAGCTAATTTACCATTACCTTTATCATGAGATGCTGCATTAAGCCATATTTTTTCTCCAGCTTCTAAATCATATGTAATCCAATCAGTCTGTGTCCAATCAACATCATAAGCATTATCTGTATCACATCCCCCATAATTACAAATATAATCTGCACTAGGTTCAGAAGAACAAGTATTACAACAATTAGTTGTAGGGCTATGTGTAGTAGGATTAGTTGTACCACTAGTAGACCCAATTGCTGCTAAAGCATTAGTATCTATCCAAGCCCAAGAAGCTTCACAAGAAGTTCCATTTGCAGTTTGTCCACTCCAACTTCTTTCAAACCATAATCTAAATCTTACTTGAACTTGCATAGCTTGATTAGCAGTAAAGATCTCACCGTCCCATAATGCGCTACAGGCAGCAGCGGTAGTAAGATCGCCAGTTCCAGAAACAAAATTTGGAAATTGTGCTTTTGTTGGATTATTAACATCATCTGGAAAAATTCTTCCATGACTACAGCTACCATAAGTATATTCAAAGTTACCATTTATAGGAGCTTGTATAAGCACACTTCCAGAAGATTTACTTGTACGACTATCTTTATCTGGTAAAATTGTTGTTCTATCTTTATATCTATTTGATGGAAAATGATGATGTCTAACATTATTTCCTTGTATACTACCTGCTGCTCCAGCAAGTTGACCACTATTATCCCATACTTCAAAGTTATCTGTATTTGGATATAATTCTGTAGCATTTTGCCAATAGTTCATATCCATATAAGTTGGATCATGAGCGCCGCCGCTTACAGAATCAACTGAAGAATCTACCCAATGAAATATTCTTGAATATTCAGGACTAGTATTTTGAATATCATCCCATAAATAACCATATGTATTT
>Ga0098060_1000274_pt1 | contig 25030 bp, 26 predicted proteins | sample 21_taG_FD_77063 | JGI IMG/M metagenome (GOLD analysis project Ga0098060, IMG submission 77063) | Marine viral communities from the Subarctic Pacific Ocean - 21_ETSP_OMZ_AT15319 metaG | ecosystem: Environmental > Aquatic > Marine > Oceanic | place: Pacific Ocean | collected 2015-01-19 | reverse complement strand
GCATTACCTCCAATAACTAGAAATGGTATAGAGGAATCTTATTCTACTAGAAAATTAGCACAAGAGCTTACAGCTTATTCTTATGCTTCTGGAGGTATAATATCTGGGGCTATTGAGTTCCATAAATACTTACCAATAGAATACTTAGATGACATGAAAGTTACCAGTAAAAAAGGTAACTCATTTACTGTAAGTAATAGATTAAGAAAGTATAATATCTTTACAGAAAACACTAATGTACAGAGCTTGCTAAAAAGTTTTGTTGATCAGTATTTCCAGAATAATCCAAAAGAAGCAGTGACAGTAAAAAAGATGATTAAGAGCACAACAGAATCTGGTGAAGTGTATTATACAATGGGAGGGGCTCTGCGTCCAAACTATGTAAGAGTGGCTGTAAAAACAAGAGGTAAGCGACCTAATGGAGCAAAACATAAGTTGTATAAACTTAATGAGTCTGGAGTGTATGATCAATTACCAGTACTAGGACAGCAAGGGATGAGTGAGTATAGTTACTTAGCAGACATGACTGAAAGTACTGTAGGAGATAAGATAGAACCTGCAAAACCAAAAAGAATGTTATTCCAACCTAATGAAAAGTTAGGAAAGATTCCAAAAAATGGTTCAGAAATTACTGATTTCTTACTAGCAATAGAAGAAGGAGCTTATGGTAACTATGAAAACATGCAAGAACTTGCAGGATACTTAAAGCAGTTTGTAACACCTGGAACTAAGTTTAATTACACAAATGCAAATGTTAAAGGAAGAGTTGTTAATGGTAAAGATCTATACTTAAATCCTGACAAAATTGACAGTAACGAAGATCTTGCAGTTACATTTATGCATGAAGTTGTACATGTACTAACATCTACCTTTATTGAGAATAATGTTGGTAATGATGGACAGCCTTTAGAAAATGCACCAGCTGAGATAATCTCTTTAAACAATGTAAGAAATGCTTACACAGAGCACCTAAAAGAAACTTATGGTAAAGAGTATAATGATTTCTTAAAGAAGTTTGAGGAGTATAGTGCCCTAAAAGTTAAAGGACAAGATACATCAAAAATAAATCTCAGTAGAAAAGAGATTAACATTTTTTATCCTTCTGTAAACTTAAAAGAATTCTCTGCAACAGCTTTAGGTAACAATAAAGAGTTTAAAAAAGAAGCTAAGAAAGTAAAATATTTACAGTCAAACAAAGATGTTTTACAAAAAACAGCAGAAATCATAACAAAAATCATAAAAAGATTGGGGAAACGTGAGAATATTGAAGAAAATAACGTAGCTTTGCAATCCATGGAGAAAAGTATGAGTTTGATACAAGTAGCTAATAAACATAACAAGTTAAATAATGCTCCACCTGTACCAAACCAAGAAGTAGATCCAAGTGAATTTAAAAAACTACAAGACACCTATGGTCCTGAACCTGCTTTTGATGAAGACTATTATAATCAAATAGCAGAAATGAATGATAATTTATCAGACCCTGAAACTCAAGAAAGAGATGAAAATACCATAGACTTATTACCAATGCCAAGAACTAAAAAATGTAAATAAAATATGAAAGCATGTAAATCACAAATTGCAGAAGCAAATGTTATAGTTAAAAATCACGCTGATGCAGCAATTAAATTATTGTCAAACAAATCTCCCAGGGTAGCCAGGGAGATGGCAAAAAGAATCAATGAGAGTCAATTTTTTGGAGAACCATTAATTCAAGTAACAGGTAAGACTGCTGAAAGAATGCCAATTATTTCTGTAAACAAAGCTGCAATTGAAGCTACTGTAGAAAAGAAGATTGAAGAAGATATGCAAAAAGATTTAGATGAAAGAAACAGAGAATTAAAAAGTGGTAACAATGAAGGGATGTTTAATGATGACATGCCAACAGAAAAAGAGATGGTTAACCAAGACGATTTCTTTAACTGGCCAAATGTTTTAGCTAACAAGATGGCCTTAAAAAAGTCAATAGAAAAGAAAAGAGACCTGGAGCAAAATAAAACTCAGACTAAGGACACTTTAAACCAAATTGAGCAGTATAATGAAGTAATTAGAAGATTACAGAGAGACATAAACTCTTTGCAAGAATCTGATAATCTTTACACTAACTATATGGATATTGTTATGGGAGACATTGAGAATATTAAAATGTTACTAAAGAACCCATCTGTAGAAAATATTCAGACAATTGGAGATTATATAAACTTTTTAAATGCAATGAGTAGCTTGGACACATCAACTGGATTTCAGCCTTTTCTTAAGACTGCAGCAAAGAATTTAGATAATTATGAAGGTGTTGAAGAGATCAAAAAAATGCAAAAAGATTTTAATGCAGCAGTTAAAGAGGTGGAAAACTTGTGGAATGATGAAGTGTCACAACTAACAAGAAGACTAGTAAGACACCATATACTTAATAAAGATCCTTTTAAAGACTGGGATCAATTAGATTTAGATGAAGAAGTTAACAGAGCAATAGAAGCACAATTTGCAAAAACAGGGCCAAATGTTGATGTTAACTCTACAGTGGCCAAGGTTCAAAAAATGGAAGACCAAGAAGACAACAATGTATTTGTTTCTACAATATTTAGAATCTATACTGATGCAATTGCAATGAACAACAATAAGGAAAAAAGAAAAAGTTTATCTTTATTGCAAGATAAAGTAAAAGCAAAACTAATTGAATTAGGTCATACTAAAGGAAAAGGAATTTTCTTAAAAGCTGACGAGTCAATATTTACTAGACAAGATGACACTGTACATCAGTTAATTGGTAAGTACTCAATTGACTGGGTAAAGTTTGAGCAAAACATGAAGCAGAATGAGAAAGCCATGAGTGTAATGCTTGGTAAACAAGTCTTGAGTGCCGATAATGTTGCACAAATAAAGAAAAACTTTAACAAGCTAAACTCTAATGTAGATTTTTTAGATATAACAAAAGTACCTGAGATTATTGATAACCCAGATTTTGCAGAGTTTGCTAATCAATTTAACAAAGAAGAAGCAGAAGCATACAAGAAAGAACTAATAGCAAGAATTACAGAAAGGGAATATAACAAAATGGTAGAAGAGCAGAAATTAAAAATCTACTCTTACCAAATAGAAAAAGAAAATAGTGAGGCTCGTTTAAGAGAACAATTACAAATTAACCCTGACCAAAATATTGAGGAGTTTGCAATGAACAACACAGTTTTGTATAATGCTCACAAGAAAAGAATTACTACTAATAATCCTTTTGTCTTTTTAGCAAATCATAAAGCAGGCAAAAAGAATCTAGTAGCAAGAGAATTTTTATTTCCTAGTGGAGAAAAAGGGGTAAGAGAGGACTTTGTTGATACAAAGTTTATTAGCTACATGCCAAAACAAGGTGTGGAGAAATACTTTGACAAGCAGTTTGAAAGTTTAATAGAAGCTCCAGGTAATGAAGTTCTTAAAGAAGCTTGGGGGCACATGGCTGATTTAGTACAATACAATAACAGAAATGGTTTTAATAAAAGCCCAGACAACCTAACAGAATATAGTCTAGCTGCAACAAAAGAAAGAGCAGTAAGATTAACTGGAGGTCCTTTTGATTGGTTTAAAATCTTAACTGTTGGTACATTAAACAGAATTCATTCTGCTTTATCAGGTAACCAATATACAGACCCTACTTCTAAAAAGAGTGTTTCTGGTGCTATAACAACTGTAGACCAAAAAATTGAAACTCTTTTCAAAAGAAAAATTGCATCTTTTCCTGAAGCCACAAATAAAAAGAAAGCAGAAGTAAGGGCAGAGGCTAAAACTGAGGTTCTTCAAGCAATGGAAGGAGACCTTATAGAAAATATATTAGCAACCACTGAGTTAGTAGAGACCTTCAAAGCAAAAAGAGAGGCTGAAGCTGCATTAACTTTTATACAAAATCAACTTAACTTATTGCAGAACAGGAAGAACTTCAGCAGAGTAGTTAATTTCTTTATGGACAAGAAAGTATATGGTATTAATAACAGACATAACTGGTTGCCTATAGGAAGTGAAAATGCACAAATGAAGTTCAGTTCTAGGTTTTATACAGAAACTGAAAAAGCTGTAAGAAAAGAAAGTAGGGCTGCTATTAAATACCTAAAAAATATAAGAAATGAGGTTAGTGATGGGCAGAAAGTTCAAATTGATAAAGAGATTAAAGCTTTTGAAGACTATCTTAAATCTGGGGGTAAAGTAATTACAGGAGGTACAATACTCTCTTTTGTAATTATTAAATCAGTTAGGTTTAGTGTTTTTGCTGTAAACGTAAAAGCTCAAATAACTAACTATCTTATTGGGAATACTAATGCTTATGAAGTTGATGATAAAGTAGGCTTTTGGGACGCAGGAGAATACTCTTCTGCTAGAGTTTTTTCTAGAAAATTTAGAAGACTGAGAGGTGGAGCAGAGCAAGATACAGGAGATGCATTACTACAAAGATTACAACTTTTTCAAAATAGTGCAAATGAATTATTTATAATAGAAAAAGGTAGGGCAAAGAATTCAATTGCTGCAGTAGCACAGAATCCAATGAACTTTGTTAGCGAGGTTGAAAAAACAATACAGAGACCACAGATATATGCTTTGATGTCACAGATTAAAATTAAAGATAAAGATGGGAACGAAGTAAAAATGTTTGATTCTGATGGAGTACATAGTGATGATATATCTACTTTCCCTGCTTTTGAAGTAGAGAATGGAGAACTAAAATTAAAAGACGCATTCAACACTCCAGAAAATAGAGCTACATATATAGAAAATAGTAGTCAAGAATATGCTAACTTATTTGGTGATGGAGGTCACATACCTAAAAAGATTGCTGAAATAAATGGTGATTACCGTGATTCAACTAGTTATTTATTTGAAGAAAAAATATACCACGCTATTCCTTTTTTATTTAAAAGATGGGTAGTGAGGACTACAGAGAAGAAATATAATGTTGTAAATAGATTAGTTAAAAATGATCCTATTGCTGCTCTGACAGGCCTAGGAGTCATGGGTGGTATATATGGTGCTGCTACAGGATTTGTGGCCCCTATGGCTATTATGGGTGGTTATGCAGCTTATGCAATATACAATAATACTGGTTCTAGAAAAAGGAGAGAAAGAAGAGAAAATGTTGATGTGGCAGAAGCAGCAGCACATTTAAATCTAGCTAAATATGTTTTAAAAACAGGTAAAAGAGGAGGAGAAAGATTTGCAAGAATAGTGGCAGGTGTTGTAGCACAAACTTTACAAGGTGTTGTTAGAATTCCAGGTATGAAAGTGCCATATACTAAGCAACTGAAAAGAATTGTGGAAATGTCTGATGGAAAATCTACTTCAGGAAGAGAGTTTACAGAAAAAGAAAAAAGAGAAGTGGCTGAAGATTTACATTTTTTATCCACAGCAACAGCACAAACTTTAAAATTTTTCGCATTAAGAGCAATTGTTTCTGCAATGTTAGCCCCAGATGATGAAGAATATGAAGAGTATCTACAATTACAACGAGATAAAAAAACTTTTTGGCAAAGATTAGGTTCTGCTCCTGACACAACTATGTATTATTTATTAGAAAATATGTTGTCTGGTTTTATAAATGATAACAATATGTTATTTAACACTCAAGCTGTAGTTAGAGCTGATGATATTATGGGTCTACAAAAAACTTATAGGTTATTTCAGGCTATTGAAAGAGAAGCAGAAGGAGACGGAGAATATGAAAGTGGTTATAATAAAGGAGAAAGTATAGGATGGACAACTTTTAAAAGAATTTATATGCCTGCAATACTTAAGGATGGTTTCTCACTTGGTTTTGGTTCAAGTAGTAAACGTGATTATGACACTGGTAATATGATTGATCAAATGTCAAAACCTATCTTAAAGAAGATAAATAAAGCTAGAAAAGATGCAAGAGAAGAGACTAAAACAGAATTAGAAGATGAGTTTGATTATATTGATAATGAGGATAAAAGAGATAAAATAGTAGAGAAAAAGTTACGTAAAATGTACCCTGTTATTAAGCAAAAGCATTTAGACAGTGATATGTCTCACTTGTGGGAAGACTATTATGAGGGAGAAGTCGATTAAATAAAAAAAAAAAAAGAGGAGCTAATTGCTCCTCTTTTGTTATAATGTAACATTATTCTTTGTTACCTTACCTATACCATCATGTGTTGTTACAGGGATTGCTACTGGTGTAGCTTTTCCTCTGTTTGCCCATTCCAACATTGCATCAATTGCAGGTTGGACTACAGCCATTCTTTCTTTTTTTGTCATTTCCTCTTGTTTAAATCTTTTAAGGTATATATCTTTTCTTCTATTTTCCTGGAGGTAGTTTTTGTATCCTCTCTTAAAAACAGTGCTCTATACTTACTTGTTGTAGGTGAATATTTCCAGTCATACTTGTCAAGTTGTATTTTACCCTGATGAGGTTTAAATGCTATTATAGTATCATAACTTTGAAAATATACTCCTTTGTTTGTAAAAATTTTAAATTGGTTAGCGACTTCCCTTCCACTGGATGGGCTTGTCATGTTTTCTACTTTAATGTTTCTCATATTATAGCCAATTAAAGTCCGTGTGTTATAGTAATTTCATTAAGCATATATTTATAGATTTTAGTTAAGTGCTTATCGTAGTATTTCCTTTTCCAAAAAGGCTTAGTTTTATGCTTAATAAAATCCTCTATCAAGTCACCTAAATTTGCTTGGTATTCATCATAGGTTATTTTTATTTCTTGCTTGTCAGGTAAAACTCCTATGCCATCTAATTTTTCACCTGTCTCAAATTTCTTTAGTTCTTTATACATTTTTTATAATTAATTTTATATTTAACATTAATTTCTATTTTTCTATTCTTCTAGAGGATAAAGGTCCTCCCAACCATCTACAGCATTGTAATTATACTGTTTTTCTTCTTTGTACTCATATTCAGATTGTTCAACCCAAAAATCATATCCTTCATACAGTTTTATAAGTTCTAAAGTTTCTTCTCTGGCTTCTTCTAGTGATGTAATTTCATCTCGATGTGTTGCTACATAACCATCTTGGTCTGATGTAACTATTTTATACATTTTTTTCATAAATTTTCTCTGATTAATCGTGTTATTTTTAGACAATTGGGGTGAGAATTTTGACCTTTGTGCCAGTAAACTGCTTTGTCTATAAATTTTATATTTCTTCTTTTAGCAAGTGCAAGCCTGTGATATCCATCTAGTAAATGATACTCATTCTCATCAGTCATTACTAATGTAAAATAACCTAAGTCTTCAAGACCTTCATACTCATCTATAGTATCTTCTATCTTCTTTACTCTTGATTTAACTACTGATATATGATCAGTGTAAATTGATATAGGATCTAAGTTCCATTTATGCATGTCCCATAACAGTGCAAACCACTCATTAAAATTTTCTTTTTCGTGAAATCTTATAACCTCGTCTAGATTAGGATACATTTCCACTAACAGGTCAGCAACTTGACCTGATATTTTTTCCATTGTTTTACCAAATATTCCCATTGTTAAAATTCAATTAATTTATAAGTTATTCCAAAACCCACTTGCCAACCTACTCTGACTATTCCCTGGTTAACAGAAAGTCCAGCACCAACATAAGGACCTACAACAATTTTATTGGGCTTTTGTTTTATACTGTAGACTCTCATATCCTTGATGTTTGAAAATGGATTTTCATCTTTAGCTATTGCAAAAGCTTTACTCTTCTTAAATAGTCCTTGGGATTCCGTACCTATTACTAAGCTAATTTTATGGAATGTTCTAAGTGCTATTTGTGTTGAGTCTGCAGATGCTACAGTATTAACTTCGTACCATTTATCTTTAATGTCTGCTATGTAAGTTGGGGTATTTGAGATTGTATCAGTAACAACTGTAGTAACAGTTACAGTATCTATCTGTGTTTCTGTCTTCACTATACTAGCTGAACCTGTGCTGTTTCTTAGTAATCTCTTATTTTCTTTTACTGTTGCCTGTAGCTCCACTATTAAGCTATCTTTTGTCTTAAGGTTTAGAAAGTCTTTTCTTGACTGAGTTTCTAAAACTTGTATTTTAGCTATGTTGTTTCCATTGTCATCTTTTAAGACTTGAATGTATTGTGCACTGGCTTCAGTTAATGTTTCTTGTTCTATTCTAGCTTCTCTTTCATTAAGATATAAGCTAGTCATGATTACAAGCAAAACAATTAAAGCAATGTTCTTTAATAGTCCTGTTAATGATGTCCCTAAAATTGTTTTACTTGTATTCATAATTATTTATTTATTCTTTTCTTAAAAAGTCTTTGATTTGATTGTCAGTATAACTACTAGACACATCTACTAAGACACCTTGGTTATCAAGGAATTTTATGTAATTTCTCTTTTGATTGATTAATACTTGACGGCCTGTTCTGTGATCAGTAAAGTAACTTATTCCCTGTTCTTCTCTATCGTGAAATTTTAAGCCTTCTTCTTTTAATAATTGTTTCACTTCTTGATTTGCTCTATAAAATCTTCCCATTTTATTTAAAATTTGCTATGACATCACCCTTTTCTATTTTATTTAAGAATGGTGTCGAATTATATATCAAAACTTCTACTTCTGTATTAGTAGGGCCAACTGGTCTTGTGACAGCTGGTGCATCTAATACTATTAAACCTTGTGTTAAAGCTTTTTCTCGATTTGTAAGCACTGTTACAATTGTATTATCACCTTCTTCTATATTAGAGGCAAATAATATTCGCTCTAAGGATCTTAGTTTAATATATCCTCTTTCTTGAAATCCTTCTTGGACCTTTAATAAGTTTTCTGAGTCAATTTCTCTATCTCCTCTATAAACTTTTACTATTCTATCTGCTGTTAATTCCATTTTACTGATTTGCTTGTTCTTTATAATAATATGCACACTCTATAATAGAGTCCACAATATCTTTTTTAGTCATTGACGCTACCTGATGTGAATCGTATTCGTCACTTTGTAATTCTTTTAAGTCATTCACTAACTCTAGTCTTCTACTTAATTTCATTTTTCTTTTGGTTTATGTATAGGGAGTAGACCCAACAGTCCACTCCCATATACTTATAATTATTCATCTCCATACAATATCTCTTCATCAGAAGCTATAGTATATACTCCATCATCAGTCATAAATTGATGACCTCTAACTTCAAATATTTCTAATCCTCTGTCTTCCAGGATGCCTCTAAAGTAGTCTACCTGATCTTCATGATCATCTGACTGCAATAAATTGTCCCATTCATAACATTTTTCCTCTAAATTAAGACTTGTAATCTTTTTTATTATACAATAATCCATACTTAAACAATTTCACATGACCCACCTGCACAGGCAACTGTATCACCTACTGCTGTGTTGTCAACTAATTCTACGATTTTGGTTAAGTCAATCTTATTCTTTTGAAGGTACTCAACTTTACGGTTAAAAACTTCATCACTTACCTCTTCAAATGGAGCATTCTTGTAAGAACCACCATCAAAAGGTAGTACTGACAATCCATTATATTTGAATCGATTATTCCACATCCATTCTCCTACATCATGCCACTCTTCTGGCTTAACAGAAACAGTTGCTGATACATTGTTAGTGTTAGGGCCTCTTCTGTGACCAGGGTGAACCCAATCAATGTTAAGATCTCTAACTCTCCATAAGAAATCTAATGCAGATTCTTCATTTCTAAGTATAGCTCCTTCTGGGGCTTCCATAGGGATTCCAATCACGGCACTGTTTACATCATATTCCATCACTGTAATTAGTTCAGGGTGATATACTGTAAAGAAATTATATAAGTCATCTCCAACTTTACATTGCACATTTCTTACATATTTAGGAGCGTGCCAAGCATGACATCCAGATGCAGTGTTTACTACACAAGATGTTGTACCTGCAGGCTTTATAGTAGTTGTTCTTGCTGCTGTATTAATATTTATTATCTCAGCAACTCTTGCATTCTCCTCCATACCTACTGCTGATGCAGCTTCCATGTCTAAGTCAACAAGTTTACCATCACCTACTCCTGTAATTCCAATACCAATTAAGGCATCTTTTTCCGTGTTAATCTTCCATATATTTCTAAGGTAGTGAAAATCAGTTATTCCAGCCTGCAGAGTCCCAAAGAATCCTGCAATTTTAGATCTTAGATTAAAATCTACCTGGCCTGTAATAGTCCCTGCATTAATTTCTGTTAAATTACAGAAAGTAAATGGACGTAAACTAATTTCACAACATGGATTTGTACCATATTCTGGGTCATTTGTAAAGTATATTCCAGGTTCACCAGAATTTGAGTCTACAATCTTTTCCCATAATTGACCAAATTCAGCCTTCTTAACTCGATTTCTTAGTATTACTGCTGAGTTGTTTGCTCTACCTAATTCAGGATAAAGTTCCCACCATTGACCATGTTTTGCTGTAACCATCTCTTTGTCATCCATTGAGAACAAAGATATAAGTGCAGCTCTTCTAATTCCTCCTGCAAGTACAGCATCTGCAATAAAGCAGCATATTCTGTGCACTTCAAAAGGTCTTAGTCTATCACCGTTTTCTTTATCATTTAATAAAGCTTCTATTTTTGTCAATGCAATTCTTAGAGGCTCTGGTCCTGGAGCTTTACCACCTGCAGTAATAAGCATAGCACCTTTTTCTCTAATGTCTGTATAGTCAAATCTAGGCTGTACTTTAGTAACTCCAAAGTAAGCTTTCATTAATTGCTTCACGGCATCAGCCCATCCTTCTATTGAATCACCAATAAGAAATTTAGCTTTCTTTGTTGGCTTTTGAATTTCAGGCAGCTTCTCTACATGGTGTTTTTGTACTGAGTAACCTGCACCTGTACCTCCTAAGAGTAAAAACATTAACTCACTAAAACCTCTATAGTCATCCATGGGCATGTAACTACAATTGTAGCCTCTTGCCTCATTCTTCTCCATAGCTGGTCCTGCAAACTGTAAAGCCCTCATTGATGGTAGGATAGATTTGTTATGGATAAATTTTCCATTTTCTCTAATCTCATCTTTCAACATAGGATACCTCTTAACCATCATGTCTAGATATCTATCCACAATTTCGTTCCAAGTTTCTCTACGTTCTAAATCTGGTCTGTACTTTGCATATTTCGTGTATACTACTACATCTGAGAGTACACTGTTAACATTTTTACTCATATTATCTAAAGGTTGTTGCTGCAACATCATCTTTTGCAATTACTGCATAGTTGCTGGTTAATAATGTACCTACAATGGATACTGAACTTTCAAGGGCAATTCTTACTACTTTAAAAGGATCGATAACACCATCTTCTTGGAGTGAGTCAACCCACTGTTCAGATCTAACATTATATGATTGACCCTGTACATTAGATGTCAGTGTTATTACATCAGGGTTTAAGCCTGCATTAAGTAATATCTGATTATAAGGAGCTTTAATAGCCTCTAATAAAGATAAGTAACCTGCTTTTATTCCTGAAGGTATATTATCCTTTAGAGTTTTTGCCTCTAATTTTAAGCTTGCAGAAAGCAATGCATGGCCACCACCAGTGACTACACCCTCTTGTAATGCAGCTCTAACAGCATGCTTACAATCTTCTACTCTATCTAATAACTCTTTACCCTCTTCTTTAGATACTGCACCTACTTTAATCATAGCTACACCACTAGTTAATTTACCAAGTCTAGTCTCAAGTATATCTACTTCATACTTGTTACCTTTGAAATGATCTAATTGACTAACAATAAAATCAGCTCTAGCTTGGATCTCTTTAGGGTCACCAGCACCACCAATAAAAGCTGTATCTTTATTAGTAATCTCTGCTCTTTCCATTTCACCTAGCCAAGTTGGATTAAAGTTTGTGTCAAGACCTTCATCACTATTAATCATATCATCAGTAACTAATTTACCTCCAAATAATATGGCCATGTCTTCAAGTCTTTGTACTCTTTTGTTACCGTAGCCTGGAGCCATCACAACAGTAGACATTACATTGCCTCGTTGATGATTAACTGCTAAACCACGTAATGCACTTTCATTAACATCTTCTGCTACAAATATGATTGGCCTGTTCTTACTACCAGCATATTCTACTGCTTGATATATTTGTTTGAACTGTGATATTTTACCATCATAAATGAATACATAAGGATTGTCAAAATCTACACGCATCTTAATTTTATCTGTTACAGAATATGGAGACAGAAAACCTCTGTCAAACTGCATACCCTGAATCATATTTACTTCTGTTTCTACACCAGTACCTTGTACTACAGATATTACACCGTGTACACCTAGATTTTCGTAGATATCTGTAATAGTATCTGCAATTGCTGCATCACCATTAGAAGATACCATAGCTACAGATCTAAGTTCTTTACTGTCAGTATTTACATCTTGTTTCATCTCTTTTATGCACTCTAGAACATCTAATGAAGCTGATTTAATTCCACGTTTGAAATCACCAGCAAATTCACCTAACTCAATTGCTTTTACACCTGCATGGTATATTGCTTGAGCTAAGACTGTAGCAGTAGTAGTACCATCACCAGCTAAGTTATTAGCTTTAAGAGCTACATTCTTAACTAGTTCTGCACCAATTGCTTCTATACTTTCTGTATCTAACTGGATCTCTTCAGCTACACTAACACCATCTTTAGTTGTTGTCAATTCACCAAATGCATTCTTTAGGACTACAGTGTTACCCTTAGGACCTAAAGTATCTTTAACAGCATTAGCTAGCATGTCAATTCCACGCCCTATGCCATCTCTGAATTCTTTGTCTTTTACTATCTTTTCTGTCATTACAAAATAATTAATATGTTCTTAAAGTTCATAACTATATAAGTTTTACCTTTTATAACTATTTCTTTGCCATCAAAATACTCACTATACTGTACTGTTGGTTTAGCCTGTAGCAATAATTGCACAGCCTCAGGGACAGCTTCACCATACCTAATCACGGTTCCAACAAACTCTTTAGTCTGTTCTTCCTCTGGCATGTATACTCCTGTTTGTTTTACTTCTGGTAATTCTACCAGGACATTTTCATGTATTACATTCATAATTTTACTTTTTGTTAGTTATCTAAAATTTGTTTTACAACACTCATTCCTTTGTAAGCAGGGCTGTCTTCTAATGCATCACAGTATCCTGAACAGTATTGAGGTGTACCCTCTATTTGTACTGAATAGGCTGATTTGCCGTCAAAAGGTTCTGCTTTTAAAATTTCAATTAATACTATCATAATTCTTTTATTACTATTTTTCTAAAAAATGTATCTAATTTTATTCCAAGGTATTATACTATTGTGTAGAGACTCAAACTGTTTTATTAACACTCTTTTATCTTTCCATTTATACCTTATATTCTTACCACCATATTGACTAGTTTTGGTTTCCTGTAACTCAGGATTCCACAGTAGCTCTTCTCCTGGGAGATTTGCTGCCAAATTGTCATGGTGTTTCTTTTCATTGTGTGTTAAGAAGATAACTTCTGATAACACGCCTTCTTTATACTCCTCTTTTACATTGCTATTGAGTAGATGAAACAACTCTTCATAAAGCTTGAGTGCACCTGGTACTACAATAACTGGGCTAAAGTTTACATGGACGTCATATCCTGCCTCTATTAGCTTGTTAATAAATAGAATTCTATCTATTGTAGTACTAGTCTTTGGCTCAAGCAAAGCCCTATATTCTTCAGGCATTAAGCTCATTCTAATTCTTACTTTCCTTTCTGGATTATATGTTAATAACTTCTCATTGACATACTTTGTGGCCATACTGCCAAACAAATCATTGTCTTTAAAGAAATCAAACACTTTAGTCCAATTGTGGTATTTAAGATGTAAAACAAAATCCTCATTACAACTGATATCATAGGTCCAGTAATCTGCATGTGTTTGGTTTGGAGCTTTAGGCCCTAACTTAGCACGATGTTCAGCTACTGCATTTAAGATCTCATCTGTGTTTGTGGCTACACTTAATCCTGTAGGTTTATGTCGTTTCATGTAACAATATGTACAATTGTAAAGACAGCCATGGCCAAAAGAGGGTGAGATAAAATCCGTGGACCTACCTGACTCTCTGATTAGCATTGACTTTCTTACTACTTCTTTTATCATAAATTTAAATAATATAATTCTTTCTTTGCTCTACTTCTTGCAACATACTTTAAGTTTTGTTCCTGTTTTAACTGCTCTGGTGAATTGGCAAACTTTGATGGTATTAAGTTCTCATTTAAGATGTAAACTATATCAGACTCTAGGCCTTTAGCTTTGTGAATTGTACATAACATCACAGCTTTTGCTTTTACCTTAAATAAATTCTTAACTTTGTCCATCAATACACTGATCTTTTCATAGTCAGTACTCATGTTAGCTATCAAAGCTTTAAAGTTGGCGTAGTTTTCTTTAAATACATAAAGTTTTATACGGCCAGCTTCTGTCTTGTCTGCCTGACACTCTTCTAACTCATACAGCAGTTCTTGTTTTGCTCCTGCTACAGTGTAATTCATATAAGGCTTTAGAAATCTTGTGATAGATTGCATGATATCATCTCCTTTTATATATGCAGGTGTCCCTGTCCCTAATAAGCCAAAATACAGCTTAATAATAGGACTTGTATTCCTACATATAATCATTGAGTCTGGTTTTACATCACTTATATCTGTCATAGTACTTACTATACCTTCTTCTGTTTTTCCATATTCCATTACATCATAGACTTCATTGGCCTCATCAATAATGTTCTTTGCACATCTATAACATATATCTAGTGGTAGTTCCTGGGTCCCCATTGACTTAAATTTGTCAAATGAAGAAGAATACGCACCACTAAATCCATAAATAGATTGGTTTCTGTCTCCCACGGCTATCCATTTAATGATATTACCTTGTTTGATCAGGTTTTCTACTAGTTTATGTTGAGCTAAGTTTAGGTCTTGGGCCTCATCTACCATTAAGTAGTAAGGATCCAATGGGATTTTTAAATTGTCCCTTGCAGCTAAGTAAATCATATCATTAAAGTCAATGACAATGTTTTTTTCTTTGTAACTTGCTTCTCTTAGTTTCACAAAGCCGAGCCACAAAGATACAATATCTTTATGAACTGTGAAACTTTTATCCATACTTTTTAGATGTTTCTTTATTTCAGGGATGTCATTTGTTAAAAACAACCTTGAAATATCATTCATATCCATAAGAGTATAGCTCAATGCCAGCTTATCTTTCCAGTACATCTTCTTAAAGATGGGTTTGTTTTCTGCTTGCAACTTCTTAATAATGTCAAAATTTTTACCACTTTGAATAACTACTTTCTTTCCTTTGTAATGGTGTCTAATTGCCATCAATCCTAATGAATGCATTGTCATAGCTTTACCTTGCTTTAGGCCTTTCTCATCAATCTTGCTTTGAATTTCTTCCTGCACAGACTTGTTAAAAGCTAAAAATAAGGTCCTATATTTACAATACTGTAACAGCTCAAGTAATGTTGTTGTCTTACCTGAGCCAGCTACTGCATTTATTAAAATATTACTATCTGTAGTATTCCAAGTGTCAAATATTTTCTGCTGTTTTTCACTTGGTTTAAACATTATACTAAATTTAATTGTTTAACTTTTTCTACTAATTTTTCTATATTGCCATTGTTATCAATAACATGATCAAACTCATAATCATCTAAAGCTGTTTCTGAAGGATGCTCGTCTTTTACAATTACCTGTCCATTAGCCATAAACTGTGGCCTATTAACCCTAATAACAACACCTCCTCTATCTTTAATAGCTTGAGCTTCATTAGGAAATCTAACATCTGTTATTATCCAGGTGTCTCCAGGCTTATAATCAGCAAACAAAGCATTTACCCAAATATTTGGATGAATAATTTGTCTACCTGCTTCAGTTCCCAGGAGCTGTAAGAGTTTACGAGGTGTTAAATCATCCCATTCTTCTCCTATTTCCATGTTTTTAAACTCCCTGTTTTCAAAATCAGAAACATTACATCCTATAAGTAATGCAGCTATCTTTTTTAATTTACCTGCAAACTTTTTGATTTCGTAAGGTGAATTTTTATCTACTAAAAAACTGGCATACGAATAATCTTCATTATGAAGTTTATACTCTTTACAGCTTATATATTGTAGAATACTATATTGGTGACTTAAATCTTTATTAACAAGTTTATATTCTTCACAGCTTAAATATTGTAGAATACTGCCTACAGTATCTTTTCCTGATCCTATTTTACCACTTATACCTATAATCATCCTATACCATTTGTCCAGTCAAGGGGAATAATGCCTGGGTTATTAACTAAAATCTTGTCTGTTGTAAATCCATCAGCCTCATACTTAACATAGTCAGTAAGTAAACTAATAAATCCTGGTTCTTCCTTATACTTTACTTGTCTATTTGGTGCTGTACCAATAAACATTGCAGGCAAACCGTGTTTACCCATCACAACTGTCTCTCTTGACAATTGATAAACTACAGGTGTCCCATAACTAGTAGTAGATTCTACTATAAATTTAAATAAGGCAACTTGTGTTTCATCAATATTAAAGTGTTGTTGTAAAGCATAGCTATACCAGGCAGCTTGCATGTCATATCTATGTTTCTTGAGGTTACCTTGAAAATCAAGAGTATTACCACTCATAGTTTTCAGGTCAATAGGCTCAACTTGAGTTACTACATTGTTCTCATCCTTGTGCACTATACACATGTCAAGTAAACCTTTACACTCTACATCTACTCCGTCAATTGGATACGTAAAGAATATAGGAAACTGGTAATAAAAGTCAATAGACCCTGCTTGCTCTTGCAAATCTCTGTCAAAATACTTTGCTGTTCTTTCATTAGTACGTAATGAATTTACAATGTTTAGTATCTTTTGATTTGTTTCCTGGGAAATGATCTTTCTATCACCTGCCTCACACATCTCCTGAAAATAATCACTACATTTAGCTACTAACTTGTTGTATCTAGTCTCATCTTTCCAGTTTCTTTGCCATCCTGCAGTATTTGCAGCATCAACAATCTCACTAGCCCAGTTAGAAAATTCTTTAGTAACATCAGCGACCTGATTAAAAACCTGTTCAACTATTTGTCTTTCTATTTCTGAAGGTACTTTATCCATGTTGGATACATAATACGCTTCTTCATATTCACCATCTTCTCCTGTAAGTATTAAATCTACTGCACTACCTAGAGTAAAGTAATCAGGTTCTGGTTTACCTTCTTCTTTATCTTTCTTTCTTTTAGCAAGTTGTGCCATCATACTATCAAGCCCTCCTGTCAACATCTTAAGTGTTGATTGATTTATTGCAGGGTGCTCAAAGTATTTTTGTACACTTGCTCTTGTTCCTATAATTACTGCCATTCTATATCTTTTATTTTATTCTTAAATGTTTTAAATGTCATTACTACTAACCTGTCCCCATTCTTCTCATATACCATATATTCTCTATTTTCAAGATCTTCTTCAAAAGTCCAGCCTCTCTTTTGGCCTTTTCTTTCATGCATTACTTGAGGATGTACAGTATTAAGTATTGTAGAATAGAAATTACCTTCCCATATAAATACAAGTTCGTCAGTATCTTTTCTTTTCTTGCCACGACCTACATCCTTTTTATGTATTAGCACATCCATATTTGTATGTACTCTGTCATAAGGAGGAAATAGCTCTGGTAATCTTTCTCTAATTATTTTTAATGTCTTAAACTCATTCAGGCCTTTTGCATAACCTGCTTTTATCTGTACATTAAAAGGGAGAAAGTTTAGATCTATTCCAGCATCATCTAACATTCTGTTAGACTGCCTGGAGGTTTTACAGAAGGAGAAGCCAAGGTCCTCTCTGAAGACCTTAGCATAATATCTCTCTGCTGTACTACCTTTTCTCTTATTGGTTGACCCTTTCCCCATTCTTGAGTTCTAGTAACAATTTAATTTTCTCAATATTACCATAGATTCTTTCTCTTGAATCCTCAGGCATTTGAGCTGGAGGCACAATCTTATAAGCTTGCACTTCTCTATTGCTAACTTCACCAGTATAACTGATGTCATCAATAAAATCATCCTCAAATCCATCAGGTAAAGCTTCATCTATAATTGACCCATTATCATCAAATGATACAACTGCTACAGGTACATAAGCACATACACGCATTTTACCATAAGAATCTTGTGGTGGAACTGCAACTACATCAGCTGGATTAACTAGTACTCTAAGACCAGTGTCACCAAAGTAGTTAGATTGTAACCAAGATTTACCTGCTACGTGTAATCCACGGCTACAAGTATTGTTTTGGTTTGCATCACATTTAGCTCTATCCATAGTAACTGGTTCACCTATCTTAATACGGAAAGTTTTTGTGTAACCATCTGTATATACAACTCCTGTTTCTTCATCAGCTAAACTTTCATAAAGAGATGCAAGTGTACCTATATAGTACTGTGCATCATTAGCTGTTCTTGCATCTGCAAAATAGTAGTCAGCTCCATATTCTCTACTACATAAGTGGTAGTCTTCTGGATTTTTCTTCTGCACAAATTTTACATCAGTGTATGCTTCAGTGATACCTTTTACCATCTCAGGGCTCATGTTATCTTTTCCGTCATTCTTAAGCACTACATTTCTATAAGCTACAAATAAACCTGAACTAGATATTGTCATACCATATTGATTTAAGAACCAGAATAAGTTAGCTCTTGCTGCAGGGTCTTGGTTAAGACATGCTAAAGTCCAGAAATTCATGTAAGAGTTTAATAACTCTTGATCATTATTTCTTTCTGCATTCCACATTGCAAAGGCCAAATCTTCAGGAAGACTTAATTCAGAAATTGAAGGTACATATACACTGTCCCCATTAACAGTCAAGAAATCTGACTTGTCAAAGTTGTTAAGCATGTCTAGCTTGTTAGCTATCTGCTCTTTTAACAGTATATACTTAGGCTTCATAATATTCTTAACTACACGGTCATCATGTTGATAATCCATCACTGTTTGAAACATGCTGTCATCACAGTTATTTGTAGTTAGTAATTCTCCAGTTGATAAGACAACTGATAAACTGTTTTTAATTCTCGTTATTTTCATCATTTTTGTTTTTATTAATTTTGTTAACTATTTCGTTATCTAATTTAAATAATTTTCTTGCCTTAATATAATCAGCTATTAATGCAACCACTTCCTCATCAAACATACTCAGCTTCCTAAATAGACTGCTAAGTTTCCATTTCTTTGTGTGTGTCTTTACAAGGGCTAACATTTTTAAGTCATACATATTTGTCTCTTCGTAAAGTCCATCAATTTCCTCTAGTAAAGAAGTTGCAGGGTCAGAGTGAGCTATCGCTCTAACTTCATACTTTTCACAGTATTGGAGTAAAGTACACACATCCATAGAAAATTCTCTATTTAAATCCCTTAAAGACGATGTACAATCCCCTAATCTTGTTAAGTCAGGAATTTCTTTACGTATTTTTCTAGCTGTAGCTAGCCTACGACCCTGTCTTGTGGGTTTAGTAAGTATGTCCTCAAATCTTAAGAAACCAGGAATTTGCTCCACTAACTTAATTTTTGTAGGTGCTATTTCATAGAAAACACTATTACGATAAATTGAATTAGATGCACTATCTCTTCCTCGATTTCCAACCAGTTCATAGAAAGTACGCATCTTTTCAGCCTCTAGAGTTCCCTTAGAAGCATAAATAACTTGCAGTTTTAGTTTTGCAGGTTTTAGATCTTGATACTTATATGCCACAGAATCAGTGGTAGCATAACCATTATTACTAAATCTTAACCTGTGCACATTAACTTTCTCAGACCAGTTAAAACCTCCACCTTTTCTAGTACCTCTTTTAAGTTTATCTGCTGCTTTAGTATCAGCTATCCATTTAGCAGGTACAGAAGAGTTCTTAAATACAGGTATTTTACCAAGCTTTTCTTTAAAGTATTCAAATATTAGCTTTCTGTGTGAAATAGATATATTATCATTTAAAATGTTCTGATCTAATACAGAAACAAGTTTTCTAAATTGCTTGTAATAATTTGTACCATAGAATCTAGAATCCTGCTCAAAAGTCTCTCTAATATATCTTTTAGACATATTATTTAAGTTACCCATATCACAAAAGAAAGTTGTTTTAAAGTTCTCTTTTATCTTATCTAGACTGTACAAATGAGGCATGTACCTGATTTTATTATTGTGTAAATTATAATTGTAATCAAAAGCTCTAGTTTTAATTACATTACCAAACAAATCACAAAATCCATGTAAATCATCAAGGTCATCTCCATTTAAAGTGAAATTTTTGTCTGATTTAGTTGCATCATACTGTACAGAAACTTCTTTAGATGGGTCTGGGTCTTCTAATAAAGTAAGCTTAGTTGATTTATACTCTTTATATAATTTCCACATATCTGTAAAATCAGCATTAGATCTTTGAGCAGCAATATCAAGAATTTCTTGTTCTGCAGCTAGAATCTTTGCTTCAATTTTTGCAATATTTGTGTCATTATATAGTATCTCCTCTCTGTTAGGAGTCACGGCTAAGTCACCAATTTCGAAATTTAAAGTTATTTCTTTATTCCTTGTAGAATAAGGGAAATCCATATCTAAAGCATCAAATCTAACAGGGTATCTAACCTTACCTAAAATAAGATCCATTGAACTACCACTATTATAACTGGTTGTTAAAGCCTGGAAATTATTAACACTAAAATTGTCATACTTAACAACTTTAAAATTATTATAGTGATCTGCTATATTAGTGCTTTTTCTCCTATAACTATACCCTCCTTGAATATCAGTGACACTACATACTACGTATAAGTTTTGGAAATATACTAATTGATTTGCAATTGCATCCTCAAAGTTGTAAAAATCTTTCTCATTAACTTGTAGTTTAACTTCTACACCATTTCTCTCATCAGTAGGTGAAGAGTGCAGCATGTCAATAGAAATACTATTACCATCTTTGTACATCTGGTAGATATACTTTGTCCCATTGTAGCATGACGTGATAATAACAACATCTTGATAAGCTAAAGCTGAAAATCTACCAATACCAAATCCTCCAATTTGATTATTGCTATCTCTCTTACTTGAGCTACCTATGTTTCTATAGATTTTGTCAAATCTCTCAGGGCTAAGACCTACACCAAAATCTTGAATACGACAATAGATGTCACCTTCTGGATCTCGTAATAAATCTAATATTACTGGGTCTGTCACACCTGCTTCTACGTGTGAATCCCATGCATTACTTACTGTCTCTCTAATAAATGATTCAATAGGTTTTGAATATAAATTAGTAGATAATATTGTGACAATAAAATCTATGTTATTTGTATCTATAGATACGTTGTTTTTATTAATGTCTCCACTCTGGACAACATCACTTACTAAATTCGTGTTAAATTTCATATTACCATGATATACTTGTTATACTTCTTCTCTCTAATAGTTGATTTACTCTTTTAAATCCATCCTTACTAAAACCTTTACCAGTTACAGGATGATCACCTGTCACTGTATAATTTAATTTAGGGTCTAATGGGATTTCATCTACTTGTGAATCATCATATTGAACCACCTCAAGTGGATTTTGTATTTTGCGTGACATATTCTTTGCATTCTCTGTCCAGATCATCCATATACATGGGTTCTCTTGACTTATGAAGGTAATGACTGTACTTATAAAGTGCCTCCATTCTTCACTATGTGAGGTTGCATCTGTCTCAATTGTCAAAGATGTATTCAATAAGAATACTCCTTGCTCTGTCCAATGGTCTAATGTTTGCCATTGTTTTTTCTTTCTTATACCTAACTCTTCTGCTATTCTTTGCAGCATTGTTGGCATTTTAGTGTCTTGTGGAACAGCAAAAGCTCTTCCTACAGCAGTCCCTGGCATGGGATATGGTCTTTGTCCTAGTATTACCACTTTTATATCTTCTACAGGCATCTCAAATACTTTAAATATTTGTGACATTTTTGGCTGTATTGATTTTTCTCTAAGACTGTCTAAAAATTTGACCATAGGCTCTTCGTAAGCCAAGCTGTGTAATAATGGGATCCATGATTGATGTGCGTTTTTTAATAAATTCATAATAGTATTTGATTTTGTTTTAAAAAATTAATTAACTGTTTCTCATTTCTTTTATGCACTAAATCTGAAGGGTCACTAATACCTTCTGCCAGCAATTCTACTGGTAAATGTAATGTGCTACCTTTTGTTCCTTCAGGATAATTTATTAGGTCAACTAAATCTTTAGCTGCTTTAATACCTGCTGAATCATTGTCGAAGAAGACTACTACCTTTGTAAAGGCATTAACCAACTCCCAAAACTCTTCACTTTTAGGAAACATACCTTCATTTTGTAACCATCTCACATTAAGGCCTAAATTCTTAAGCACCCTATAGTCTTTGTAAGACTTTGAGATAATCAATAATCTACCTGATTTGATTGGTGAATCCATTCCACCAACATCCTCAGCTGTACAATTAGTAATAAACTTTTTATTACCTGTTTTACCAGGCCTATAAATTTTCTTATTACCACTTGCAAATTCTGTGTAAGCGTAAGCTATATCAGGGGTCTTAAATAAATGATCACCTGTCCTAGTTCCAGTAAGCTTAAACTTCTGAATAGGAAAGACTTTATCTTTTATAAGATTGTCCTTTGATATATTGTATCGAGCTTCCCAAAAGTTTCTATCTTTAATTAAGAAGTCACGTGTATTAAGTAGAAGATTTACATTACTCTTTTTCTTACTTACACCTCCTTCTCTTGTAGACTTTCTAATCTTGATAACCTCAATATCATGCTTAACATCTTTACCATCTATTAACTTACTTTTAATAAAAGACAATGTCTTATAAAAGTTAGGTAATCCATAGTAAATCATAACAGAGTCAAAACAGTCTATATTAGACATCTTAACTCCTCGGATAACTCTAGTATCTGCAAAATCTGTAAACCTTAGTTTATTAGTGTTGAGGTCTGTCTCAAACCAACAACCAGGATTTGTATCATCTCTAAACGGTGATGTTACATACTCCAATTCTACAGGTACATAGTCAAAGACTAACTGGAATATGTCACTTTGCGTAACATACTCCAGTATCTTGTCTTTGCTAATAAAACCACTTTCTACAATGTCATCTGTGATTCTAAATCCTGACATTTACCTACCATTTAGATTTAGCAGGTCCTGCTGCAGCTGCTCCAGCCATTACTGGCATCACTTCTTCTTCTTCTCCTTCAATTTGCTGCTTAGCTTTGTTACTTTGCATGTAGTTTTCACTACGTGTAAATGGGTGCTCATTATTAGCATCATCTACATAACGAAGACCATTTGCATCATTAACTTCAGTCCACTTACCTACTGGTGTAACTCCTGGGTTAAGGAATCGACCACCTTTCATGTTCTTAGGTAACTGTAAGAATGTACGATCATTATCTGCTCCTATATTCCACTGCCACTCTACAAATACATCAACAGGCAAAGTTGCAAAGTTAGCTGGCTTAATACCACACATTGCTGTAGCCCATGTTGCAAAATTAGAAACATTACCTGCAACTAAAGCTGCTTGAATTTGTTGTTCTGTTGCACCTAAAGCTTTTACTGCATGTACAATAACTGCCTCACGCTGAGCTTTTTCTGCATTATAAACAGCATTATATCCTGGGTCCTCTGGAGAAATCATAGTGTCACCTTTGTAAAGGTCACCTGTGATATCATAGATACGACTACGGAATTCTTTGTCTCCAATAGATACAGTGATATCTACTGCTTCTGCTGCACTACCATCTTTACCTGCATTAGGGTTAAACTGTAATACAGTTATGTTGGCACTGTTTAATCCAAACTTACCACCTTGTTTACTTTTTAGGCTTTCATCATTATCTGATTGAAATCCCCATGCACTTTTTACTTCACTCATAATTTAACTTTTTATAAATTTATTTAATATTAAATAAAACTCTACCACTCAGCCTTAGCTTGTTCTTCGGCAATTGTTGGTATTTCCTTTTCTTCTTCAGGCTCAGCCTCTGCTTCAACCTCTTCCACTGTTTCCTCTACTTCAGGTACAGATTCAGGCTCTTCAGCATCATCTTCCTCTGTAGCTCCTACTGGTAACCTGGTTTCACCCCACGCAGCTTGTTCAACTACTACAGGCTCTTCTACCTCTTCAGCTACAACAGGTACAGAAAGAGTTTCGTCCTTAATGAACTCTTCAACTTCTTTCTCTACTTTTAGGTTTTCTGCTTTAACTAACTCAGGCTGAATTACTTCAATGTTAAGAGTAGCATCAGCTACTAATCTAAATGAAGGTTTCTTCTTTGTTTTCTTACCCAATAATTGTGGGTGTTTAAACATAGTTTTACATTCAGCTTTTGTGATACCATAGTGTTCAGCTATCTCATCACGTGTTAACCCATCTTCTAAGTGTTGTAACACTTGTTTTATTCCAATAATTTGTTGCATTTCTAATAATTTTTAAGTTTTTCTATAACTACATTGTAGTCGTTTTCAATTTTACCTTCAAATAATCCCATAGGACTTCTGGCAGTATTGTATCCGTTGTTCTGTGTCTCAAGGATGTAATTTAAATCATCACCGTCCTTTTCAACATTAGCATAGAATACAGTTTCTAATTTACCCTCTATCTGCATTTTGTTTGCTAGATTACCAAGAGTTTTTAGTCTTACACGTGTCTCAACACCCTCCTTGTAAGTCTCTGTGTGACCAGTCAGGATAGCATAACGATCTTCTTCAAACATTCCTCTTTCCAGGCCTGCTTTAATGTGATCGATGATTTCTTTGTAAGATGTTGGTACAATGTGATAAGGCTCTTTTGGATTTATTTTCTTACCATACTCAGCTCTACCACCTTGCCACACAGGATTTTTATTATCTGCATTATACCATATATTAGTTTGAGATGGTAAATGTCGCATACCTGTAGACTTACCAACTCCTGGAGGGCCTACAATTAAACATATCTCAAAACCTAAGTTCTGTAAATCGATAATGAACCTGTAGATATCCTGTGAAT
>Ga0098060_1000269_pt1 | contig 25202 bp, 26 predicted proteins | sample 21_taG_FD_77063 | JGI IMG/M metagenome (GOLD analysis project Ga0098060, IMG submission 77063) | Marine viral communities from the Subarctic Pacific Ocean - 21_ETSP_OMZ_AT15319 metaG | ecosystem: Environmental > Aquatic > Marine > Oceanic | place: Pacific Ocean | collected 2015-01-19 | reverse complement strand
GCTCGTTTGACCAAACTTTCAAGATCGGATAAAAATAACTGACAATCACCATCAGATGTAGCAGATGGTGGGTTTGGGTGGACTTCTGCGAATACACCATCATAGTTGAAAACATCAGCAGTCAAAAAATATCTCTCAGCTAATTTTCTGTCGCCTTGTGACCCATAGACTGCTCTGGATCTTTGAATAGCATGAGTACAATCAAGAATAACTTTATCGTAATGCTCTTTTAGTTCATCGACAATACCAAAGTTTACAAAAAGATCGTGATACCCAAAATTAGAGCCACGATCACAAATCCAAGCTTCACAATCAGGGTTTGTTTCTTTTACTTTATCTACCGACTGCACTAGATTATTAGGTCCAAGCCATTGTCCTTTTTTAATGTTGATGGCTTTGAAGTGCTTTGCACATTCTACAATCAAATCAGTTTGGCGGCACAAAAAAGCAGGAATTTGGATAACATCCACAGTGTCCGCTAGTTTCTCTACTTGATGAGTCTCATGCACATCCGTAAGTATTTTTACACCTGGGTATCTCTTTTTAGCTTCTTTCCAGACATCTAAAGAATACTCCATTCCTGGTCCTCGACCGCCGTGCAAAGATGTTCTATTAGCTTTATCAAAGCTGGCTTTCATATACCAATCGTCTTCTGGAGACATTACCGAGTTTATATGGTCAAGCGTTTCCAAGAACAAATCAGCATTTTCAATGCTACAGGGTCCAAGAATCCAAGTTTTACTATTTTTCACTTTTTATCCCTTATCATCTCAAGTATAGAAGCTATATCTTTACAAGCTTTTTCTTGTCTAGCAGGCCAAGGCTTGCGGTCGTATGAACAACCCAATTGTAACTCAGACAATCCAATACGTAAAGACTTGTGCCATCCATACTGGCTAAAAACCCTAAATAAGTCTGTTTCTAGTTCAATCTCTTTCGTAATTGATTTACCATCATCCAACTTTTGACAATATGATATTTCTATTTCAGGGAAAAAATTACCAACTCCTGCTAAAAAAGAATTTGCTCCAGCGTTTGCCAAGAACTGATGGCGGCGCATACTGCCCCCGGCCACTATTATGTCGAAAGATTTACTAAAGCCTCTTATATCATCGACAAATCCAAAAGATGCAGCCAAGCTACTGTTCTCTTCCTTCATTCCCTCGATGACTCCTTCATCAATAAGACTCTTTAAGGTCGCACTATCAAAGTCCCAATTGCCACCAGTGCCAGACCGCATAAACATTCCATGAATGTATAGAGGATCTGAAGAAGCACTCCTAAGAGATAGGAAATAATCTTGTATGGTTTTCGAGCTATAAAACCTATCTGGGTATAAGCACATCAAACGTGTATTTTTATCTACGTAGCTATCTTCTGCCTCCTCAATAAACTTTATGGCTGACCTTGTAGCCAGAGCAGGAACTCCTAAAATTTTACTTCCTTTAAATGAGTCAACTATTGTTTTGTTCAGGGAATGGATCTCATCAATGTCAAGTAAATTATATTGAGATGTGCCGGCAGTTGTCATAACTGTACAGGCACCTTTATTCTCTAAATATTTGACGTACTTAGAAACAGAGATAAGATCTAAATTTTGATTTTTATCAAACGAAGGGGGGATAGGGATTACAGTTCTTGTTTTCAACTCTCAGACTCCCATCTACGGCTGTTAATGACTTTATCACATATAAAAAGATCATAAGCTGGTTTTCCAAAATGTAGTTCATGGTACTTTACACCCCACATATGAAACTGACCTTCTGTTATTTCTCTCCAGTCAATACCTGTTTTGGTTCCCCTGGCTGTCCAGTATATAATTTGGTTGCCAGCATCGTAAAGGTCATTAACCTTCTGTATGTTCTTCATTAGTGGAGTGGCTGTAGAGTAATCTCTTGCTTCTGATGGCTGACCCTCAGTAGTACAGATTGTTTCATCAATATCAACATATATTAACACAGTGCCGATATCCTAATCTTTTTATTCAATGCTAATTCTTTTAGCAGAAACTTTTCTCTCTTTAGGTCATGTACCCCGCTCTCGGGGGGTCGGTCTTCCCAGTAATGATCTCTTGGGTCCGAGGGATTTAGACCGAAGCCATATAGAGTTGGAACAATACCAGAAGCTATGCACAGATACATCATTGCCATACCAATTGATAGGTTTTTATTGCTGGGAATTTGTGCTATATCTCTCAAAGAACTATAAGTCCACCAATCATATCGATATAATTCGCAACTTGAGTGAGAATTTGTCGCTCGATTATTCCAAGGTGCATCGTCTTGTGCAATATATAAAATTTTGTTATTCCTCAAATCACGAACAAAATCTTTTGGTTGATCAGTATATCCTTCATTCTCAATATCGTTGTTATTGAATACGTGATTGTTGACAACCCTTAGGGTTGTTCTAGAGCCAACAATATCTTCATATCCTTCTGTAGGGGCTCTATTGAATCTTATAACGTCTGTATGACCGTCTATTCGAGATCCTCTGGAACTATCCTCTAAAATACCCTGATATCCGACTAGGTGTTTGCGATATATTCCTCCGGAACCAACAATAGCCACATCATCAGAAAGGGTCAAATCTGGAGCAACATATACTATTCTATTACTCATAAGACTTGTGTTTTCCCATCAACACCTTACCATCATTTCCCTGAAAGTGTAAACTATTGAAGCGGACTTTCTTTTGGAGGTAAGTGTTATAAGCGAATGGTTGATCATTCTCCCAGCTTATTTTCTTTTTACCATTTTCAAACTCAAAGAAATCACAAGCATTGATATTATGATCAAAAGTAGTACCTTCATGGATTCCAGATATTTCCCCTATCATTAGGGGGTCATCAATCTTTTTAAGTTCACCCCAGAAGGTCATATCACATACCCCTCCAGCTAAATTAAACTTTCTCCGATTATTGTAAAAGGATAATATATCTTCTCTTATATGCTCAAACAATCTACTGTGCTCTCTCAAGTTATAAGTCCCCTGGCTTTGTTTATCGTCATAAAAACCATCTACATATCGACAGTAATCATCAAGAACTGTTATGTCATTGACACAAAAGACCGCAGCAGAAGTACCGTTAGATAAGGCATACCGGGTGTTTTCAAATTTAGACAACTCTTTTTCCAGATCGCAATATAACATAATATCAGAATCCATATAGAAAAACTTCTCTATATTTTCTCTTTTACACAACTCATTGATTGTAAACCACCTAAAAATACAGATCTTTTCAAAATTGGCATCATTTGTACTCAGGTTGACGAAATTATTCACAAAATTTTGACCTGTTGTGCCGAACAAGTGAGTATAGTCGTAGAATTTCGCTATCCCCCTGAGTTCATCAGGAGGTTTATCTCCTATGAGATAAATGTCCGCATCAGGGTTCCAGTGGCGAGCCTGTTTTATAGATGTTATAACAAACTGAGGGTCTCCAATATGAAAGTATATTATTTTATGTTTCATTTTTTAGTTCCATATAACAAATCCATGTATAGTCTTTAGCCTCATCATAAAATAAAGGATATAAGTCTTTCTGTTCCTCTTCAAGTAAAGGATCTAATGTAGGATATTTATCTTCTGTCCAGGCATCTCCCCAGCGAGTATGAGATAGTTTATATATGGGAGGCATCTCTTGATAAGATTTCACATGGGTATCAAACCTATCATAGTCAAAATATGTAAATTGATGATCAGACCTATTACCGGCTCTATCCATAATATAATCTGAACAAGAAAGTATTTTCTTTGGAGAGTAGGTATCTCCTTGCGACACGGGGTAATTGTCTTCGTATAAAATATGTTTCACTCCCATAGAATAGACAAATTCTAGTCGATCAAGAAATACCTGATGGTCATCCAGGAATACAAGAATATCTTTCTTTTCTATATTATACTTCTCTTCATACTGTGAAAAAGTTGACTCCCAGTCATATGCGGTCATATCCTGAGTAAGATAAGTAGCCGTGTCGGATTTATATTCTAAATGTTTATAAGTAACATCGATCGATATAATATGAGCATCAGGAACAGCCTGCTCAATTACCCAAGTGCCTAATCCTTTCCAAACACCACTTTCAATTACCAATTTTGGCTGTAACTGTTTCAGCGCATACCAAGTATTGAACAAGTGAGCGGATTTCATTCCGCCACCATTCTCTTTTACAGGGCGGCTTTTATAAAGTTCATAAAACTCGTCTAAACTTTTACGAATGAGGTCCTTATCACTGTAGTCGATTATATTATGATTCAAGGCTAATATCCTTTCTGATCAAATAAGTTCTCTGATTAGTTGAGTGGTCAAAAGATTGTTCTTTCAAAACTACTGCAAAACCATTGAGTAAAAAGATATTATTAAGCTCTTCCTCGTTAATAACACTTTTATATGTTACAAGACTAGCATAGGTTCGATATTCCTCCAAATGACTTGGACCATCCCCTATCTCCTGCCTGTGGATTACAACGTCGCCCCTTGCTTGAAAGAGTATCTTATTCAACGTAAGATACCAAGAAGGCATTTCGCTCAGAAAGCTATTCATCAATACAATGTCATAGTCTTTTATAAACTCAAAGTCTGTCTCATCTGCATCAACTGAAATATAGTTTGCTGCTGGGTTGTTCTTTATTGCAACATCTTGAATCATATGAGGAAGGTCAACACCTGTATATTCTAGGTGTCCGAAGGCATTATAAGGTTCTGCAAGACCACAGCCTATATCTATCATTGTCTTTCCCTGACAATTTTTTATACACTTCTCAAGAGATTTGAAATGATCAGACTCCGACAAAGGTCTAAATCCTGCATTCAGCATAGAGTGAGGTAAATGTTTTGTGTTATGCCAAGCCGTTTTTATCTTCATTTAATTCCTCCTGGATTCTCTTTTTTAGATTCTCGATATTATTCTTGATCGCTTGAGGATGTTCTGATTCAAATTCTGTTGTATAACAATCTCCACGATATTCCGGCTTAAACTCATGAACTCCAGAAAACTGTTTTTCTATATGATATCTTTCATATGGTTCAGAAAGTGTCCAAGGAAGAAATATAGTATTATAGTAATTATCTATACACTTGTGTCGGCTCACTTTAGCCTTGTAATATTCAATCTTGTTCTTTACTTGTTTCGGAAAAACATATGAATAGTGGTACATCTCGATACCGGTTTGCTTGTAAAGTGTTTCGCTGTCAATATGTTTCTTAACAATGTCAGTCCCATCGGGGTAGTGGATAGTCGGGGGGCGATGAGTAAGCCAAGTGCTGCCTTCTGTCACTCTGAATAGTCTCAAGAAGTTGTCCCTATTGAGTTCGAACCCAGTCAAATAGTCATCAAAGCCACCGTAAAAGCTCTTACTTCTTACCCCCACACTTGTAGGCTCTTCATCTTCTAGAAAAGTTATCATCTTCTCTATATCTGATTGAAGATATAGCTCATCGCTGTCTAAATTCCACAAGTAGTCAATGTCTGGTCTCATAAATTTAAGATAAGAATTACATTGCTCATCCTTTTCTGAGTACTGACCATGTACAATACTTATTTTATTTTCTGGGTCTGGAAAGTTGTCTATTATTTCATTTGTTTTATCTGTAGATGTGGTCCTTCCACGGTCCTGCCAATATTTTACAGGACCTTCAGCAATCAATATCTGTGTAGCATAAGGATAAATTTGTTCCAAACATTCCTTCAGGACATAATCTCCCTCAAAAACTATCATACCAAACGCTATTTTAGGATTTTTCATTTGCTGTCCTCAAGCTATTATAGTACTTATCTGCGATATTTTTAATGAAGGCATTGGGAGGATCTATAAAACCATGTCGGCGGGCGAGACTATAAGTATCTGACTGAAAGTCAGGATCAAAATTAGAGAAATGACAATATAACAAATCTTGTCTCTTACCTTGCCACGCAATTTGCTTTTCGTTGTATGAGTGGTGAACAAAATTCCAAGGAGCTAAGTGCCCGAAATTAGAATCTATAACCTTCACGTTATCAAACAACTTCTCGAAAAGTTCTAAATATTTTTGATCACCACACATCCCATGGGTTTCGTAAAACTCATTATCCGGCAGAAGCATACAATTTTTCCACCAAGTGCTGCACTTGTATCCATCCAGATCATTTTGAAAATAAACTATTCCCACATTATACTTTCCATTAACTGGATTATAAGGACACCTGTGTTCAACAATTCCTACGCTGGCATCGGCTACAGAGTTTTTTAGAGCATCTAAACTAGAATAGAAATAAATATCCCCATCCACAAATGCCACCTCGGGAATGTCTAAGTTTTCCAAACACCACCAACTGAAGTAAGCCGACAGGGACCATATGAACTGAAGGTATTTGGCTTTTTCAATATTGTTGTTCGTGTTTAGAAGAGCCTCTCTAGAGGGCTTATTATTGCGGCAACGACGCAATAATTGATCTTCTTCCATTAGGGAACTAATTTTATAGCACTCAATATTGCCGCCCGATAAAGATTCATATATCTCATCGTCTAGACACAAGAGATGTAATATACTACCAGGACTATGCTCAGCTAGAGACTCTCTTAGTGCAAGAATCCTGTTAGTAAAATTACTATCGGCTAAAGTGCAGAAATTATTCACTATTTTGCTTCTGTAAGGAATTTCTTTTGATATTCTTTGAAGATCTTGAATTCCTCTTTCTTTTTCCACTCTTCGTTTTCTTTATTAGTGGAGATTCCTGTAGGGTTGAAATAATATAATCCCAATATTGCGTTGATCTTCTTAAACTTAGATCCACCAAAAGCTGCTCGTAACCACATTTCCCAATCACCAGCAGATCGGTACTCCTCATTGAATAAGCCGTGTTTCTCGTGTAGGCTTTTTCTCCACATAGGATTTTGGTGAGGCGCATTCCCCCGCATCATAGATTCTTTAGAAAATTCTGGGACCTCATACAATCTCCATTCTGAATCCCTGTCTTCAAATGTCTGGTTCGGCGTATGAGTCATATATGAAACACCATATACGAGATCAACATCTGGGTGATTGTGAAGCTCTCGGGCATGAAACTCTAAAGAGTTAAGATTCTTTCGGTCATCCAAATTAGCGTTAGTAAGGTATTCTCCCGTTGCAAGTTCTACGCCCATATTCCAAACCCCGTAAATTCCCGGATCGGACTCTAATCGTTTATAGATAATATTATCGGGATATTTTTCTAGGTATTTATCAATCGTCTCTTTTTCGTTCCCTGGGGAATTTGCATCAATCAAAATTAATTCACACTTTTCTTCGAAAATACTTTGGCGGGTAATATCTTCCATAAAACCCTCTATAAATTCATCTCCATCATAGACCGAAGTGATGATAGAAATTTTAGACAGATCAGTTACTGGGACTTTAGGCGGTAATGCTTCTTTTCCAGCAAGATGTTCTTGGAGCAATCTATATTGTTTTTCTTTTGAGAATTCTGTCTTTATCCATTGTTGGAGATCTTCTGCTTGACGGCGTGAGACAGATATGCTAGAGTTTTTATCATAAAATTTTCTCAGGGTCTTACGATAATGATCCATATCTACATAACACCATTGTTGGTCAGGTTCGATCACCCCTTTCCATAAGACGTTTTGCTCTACTTTTTTATTGTATGTTTTATCTTGGTAAAACAACTTTGTCTGTCCTTTTTATCATCTGTCTTTTTGTAAAGAAAGTCTGTTTGACCTGACCAGCCTGGGCTGATTACAGGGAGTCCACAATAAGCCGCCTCAAATAAGGGTAATCCAAAGCCCTCACCATGTGTAGTAGTGACATAAGCCTCTATCTGAGGGTGAGTATATAAGCCGTGAATCTCTTCTTCCTCTAGACTACCATGGATATAATACACTTTACACTTCCTGTCAGGGAATTGATTCAAGAGCATTTGCAACCTTATATCGGTTTGACTACGGTCAATAGTGGACATATTTGCGGTATATGTTTTTAGGACTAACCCTACATCAGGATTATGTAAAAATTCTTGCACAAAGCCAACAATTGTTGTCTCTAAGTCCTTTCTGGGTCCCCATTGAGCTACAGTAAGAAAATTAAACTTAGTTGGAAATTTATGATTTTGTATTTCTAAAGATGGAGTTATATCCTTTACAGGATAACCCACGACCTCTATTGGCGTATTGCAGCGATATTCTCCAGTAGGAGTTTGGTCCTGTGGGTTCCCGGTCGCATATGTAGTGTTATTGAACACTTCCTTGGCGTGATTAGAAACTACGACAATTTTATCCATCTCGTTTGCTTTTTGGAGCCAGTCAGGTGAAACCCTGTCTGTTTCTATTCCTGCTGTCACCCCTATATTAACAGGAGCATATCGCTCCCATTCATTAGGTATAGTTACTTGTACAGATAAATCGAAATGCTTGGGTTCAAGGGTGGTGAATTTGCGAATATCTTTCAGTATCTCATTCATCTCATCAGATGAATCCATTATCCAGCCCGACTTTCCCCAAGTTATAGGGAGCACATAAAGATCATAATAATCAGGTCTCTCTTTTAGTGCTCGATAAACTAATCGGCAATGTTCGCCGTAACCGCTTTTAGATAGGATAGGACCCTTTAGTAAAACCTTTTTCATAATTCTTTTATCTCCCAAGGACGATATGATTGTCTAGTTTCCCAAGAACCTAAACGATTATGGATGTCCTCTAAATAATTTACCCAGAAATTCTGGTAGTCTTTGAAATTATAATTCTTTTCAACATGCGCACGACCTTTCTTGCCTAGTTCTGCTCTCTCTTCTTTAGACATATTGAATATCTTCTCGAAAGCTGCCACTACATCTTCACCATTAAGGCGGTCCTCATATATAAAAGGCACTTGTTGCGAGCCAATAATAGCCTTTGATGCTGGCTCGATGCCGACCCCAAAATACTGTTCACCGTCATATACTTGTTCTTGGAGTCCTCCGGTCATCGTATTGATGATTGGTGTCTCCGTAGCAAGAGCCTCTAATGAACTGAGACCAAATCCTTCGGCATCCGCAATATTTACCACGCAGTCAGCTAGATTATACATCAAAGCTAAATCTGGAGCAGGGAGCTTTTGTTCAGAAAATCGAACCTCTCCGCTTGTCATCTCTAGAGTCTGGAGTAAGTACGCTAGGGGTTGACCGTGTGGATCATTTGTGTCTGTGTGCATTATCAAAGTTGCCTTATCTTTACCCACTTTATCGATAAAATCTTTCCACCAATATATCAATGAGCCGGATTGTTTTCTTTTAGCATTCCTATTGTTCCACATAAAAATGGTTTTGCCCTCAAGATTCATCTCTTTTCTTAGAGATTCTAGTTTAGCTAAATTCTCAGGGTCATCAAATTTACGAAATATCTGCGTATTTACGGCATGAGGTTGATATATTTCTTCAACGTCAGGTGCTGCTCCCTTGACACATTCACTTGTAAGTTTAGATATTGTAACTATTGAGTCTGTCGAATCATAAAAATTCTTATTATAGAGAGGTATAGGTTTGTTATCCCAGACATGATAATATACCATAGGGACATGTTGACGGATCTCGTTTTCCATTAACCACAACCACTCATAAAATCTAGGATCAGTCATAAACCATAAAATATCAGGACGATGGTCATGTAAAAATCTTCTTATCCTGGCTTCGTCACCATAACCGTCTACAGGGACAATGTGCCAACGACCGTCGTATCCTTCTACTTTTATCGGATCATAATTGTTGTGCTTGACAGCGCCTCCCAAGGAAATCACTTCAAATTTATCTGATGCCAATAAAGCTTCAATCATATATTTTGTTTGAGTGGCGACGCCTGATGGCAGTAAAGGATGGTCACTTATAGTAAGAACCTTAATTCTCTTGTTACTCATAGTTTTCTCCTAGGAACAATGTTCAGTCTGATAAAATTCGCAAACACCTGGGCGGTGCTTACAAGTTCTACAGGAATTCTTGTTCTTGATATAATTTTGTTTAGTAATATTATGAAGCGCAGCAAGTAAAGATTTCATAGCATCAGCAGTTCTTTTTTTAGCTGCTGTCACTCTTACAAACTCTACTTTCTTACCTGGCTTAGCTGTTCTCTTGAGGAGGACAAAATGACACTCAACATCTTTTGGGTTCACTTCATATTTTTCAGCATAAAAATACTTATAAAAAACCAACTGATATGCAAGAGTCGTATCACTCTTTTTTTCACGACGCCAGCCCCAAGAGCAGGTCTTCCAATCAATCAAATGGATCTTCTCATCTTTCTTGGAATAAACCACAAGATCGATAAAGCCTTTGAACTTTTTTTCTGCTTCCGTGAAGTTGGCAATGGGTTCGTATAATTTTTCCTCGGCGGCGAGGACTTCCCAATCTTCACCTAATTTGCCGAACTTCTCTATAAGGGACCGATAAAGGTCAGGAATGATCTCAATTCCATGATCCATCCATTCTTGTAAGTTAAAATCATTAGCTGCTCTCTTCTGTTCGTCTGCCGGCAAAGCTTTCAATTCTTTGACAAACTGTTCCCTTAGGAGAGTAGTAATTTTATCTTGAGATCTGTATTGTTCAGTCTTAGTGAGAGTCTCTTCACACAAGGTATGTAAAGCTTTTCCAAAAGCAGTGTAAATATTACCCTGAAATTGCTTAACTTTATCAATGTAGGTAAGCTTGTGGTAATGAGGGCAGATAAGCCAATTCTTCCACTCAGAATAGGAGATGTGTTTTCCAGCCAATTGAAACCGCTTTCGTTAGAGTTCAATAGATTTACAGACTCTTTATCTTATTATATAGTATTGGACTGAGTTGTTTAAGTAAATCTTTATTTCCCATATAATAAGCTTCAAAACCGGTAGCAAAATATTCTCTCAAGGAAACCGACGAGTATGGTCGAATGAATATTCCCGCTGTTGCCATTTTAAGCATTTGACGACCGACTCGTTTATAAAGAAAATTATCAAATTCTACATTATATTTAAGGTCTTTGAAATCATACTCTTGTGTCCAGTACCCTTCTGACCTTAATTCAAATTCTAGTTGTGCTCTCTTTTTGGTGAATTCTTTTATAAGCGACTCGTCGGAATATATCTGAGTGGGATATATCATTTCTATATGATGGGCGAATTCGTGAACAATATCATCAATAAGGTCTTTGGCATCATCCTGGCGGTTTGAGATATAGATTACTCCGTCCCGGTAGAGAGCGTTTGTGTCCCTTTCATCGAATTCAGGAAGATGCTCAAGACGCACTTGGCTAATTCCTTTGAAAAACTTTGGGGGCAGTAATTTATCCAAAGAATAGAAAATATTTTGAAGGTTTATCTCAGGTGGGCACTCATCGACCTCGATGACATCAATTGAACCGAAGTGAAAATGCCTCGTTGTCTTTTCCACCTTTTCAAAAATATATTCTCTCATAAAATCTCCGAAGCTAATGTAGCCAAGTTAGAACGTTCACCCTTGATCAATGTTACATGACCAGCGATGTCATATTGTTTGAATTTTTCCACGGCGTGAGTAAGGCCATTAGAGACAGAATCAACATAAGAATTGTCAATTTGTTGAATATCTCCGGTTAGTACCAACTTGGTGCCATGCCCCACTCTTGTTATTATAGTCTTCAATTCGTGCGCTGTTAAATTCTGAGCTTCATCTACGATCATAAAGGCATTGGAGATAGAGCGACCTCGAATATATGTCATTGCCTCGATTTCAATTGTTCCTTGCTCTATTTGCATATCTAGTGCGCCACGATCACCGAACAATTGTTCTAGATTATCTCTTATAGGAGCAATCCAAGGCATCATCTTCTCTTCTAAGGTTCCAGGAAGAAATCCTATGTCTCTCCCCATCGGTTGGACTGGTCTAGTGATAATAAGCTTATCGTAGCCGCCCTTAGCACTAGTAGTATTAAAAACTTGTTCCAACCCACAAGCTGTTGCTAATAATGTTTTTCCAGTTCCAGCAGGACCGGTCAAAGATATTACCTCCACATCTCGGTCAAATAAGAGATCCATTGCATACTGTTGTTCCTTATTATTCGCTGATAATCCCCATATATTCTTATATTTGTTGACCTTCTTTAGGGGTGTTTTGTAATCTTTAAATCGACAGATGGCGGACTTGTTTGTAGATTCATTCCGTAATAAGAGGTATTGATTGGGATATAATTTAACCTTTTGTTCCGGAAGAATAAGCGGTGATCCCTGATAGAATTGATCAATTAGACTAAATTCTACTTCTAATTCCCTGGTACCATCAAATAAGTTCTCAATAGAATTAATAACTTTCTCAGGTTGGTAATCGTGGCACTCAATACCATAAGCGTCGCACTTGACCCTCATATTCAGGTCCCGAGAAACCATAATAACTTCTTTTCCGGAATCTATGAGCCGAAGAGCTACGGCTATGATTTTATTATCTGAGTCTTGTTCATTCATCCCGGAAGGTAGAAAATCAGCATCATAATGGGCTGCGAAAACTTTACCTTTTCCTCGTCCGAGAGGCGCACCCTCCATTAAACTCCCTTTAGCCCGCAGAGAATCGAGAACTCTGTTCATGGTTCGTGCATTTAAGCCGGCTGTATCTTGGCGGTGTTTGTGCTTATCAATTTCATCTAAAACTATGGTGGGGATAGCTATATCGTTTTTACCGAATGCCAATATGGAACCTGCTTCTGTGAGATACACATTAGTATCTAGAATGATAGTTTTTTTCATATATTTCCCAAAAATAAAGGGTTTAAATAAATAGTTCGAACGTTAACTTCAAGGGAAATAAAAAAGCCGCCCGTAGGCGGCTGGTGGAGGTAGGGAGAATCGAACTCCCGTCTTGTCTAGTTCCACAGAGAGGTCATTCACAAGGTTAGGTCTGTTTTTTTCGTCAGACAGCCCGCTTGACTAGATTGTTTTATTATGGCTGAAACAATCAAAAGCACTTAGATACTCAAAATACGGCTTTCTGTTTCTTGGCTGCCATCGCCTCAAGTCAAGTCAGGTTATTAAGCTGCTTGTGCTAGTTGAAAATCGTCGTTTGCGATTAAAAGTTTAAGCGTTTTTAGTGAGCCACGCTTCCCTCACCCTTGCACCTTTTCTACTTTCCCATCAATCGATACCGTTTACCCCCATATACCATAGTTATATACTATAACGCATTACTTGTCAAGTTATTTACTCTTATGTATTTGCTGTTAATATTATTAGCTGTATAAAAGCTAAATAAAGTAATAAGAAATAGAAAAAGTTTAGATTAGTTGTTAAGAGCTTGCAGCTATTATAACGAACCCTGAGAAAGCGTTAAGGGATTTTATGTAAATAAATCGTCTGCTTCTGGATCGGTTTCTAGATCTTCCCCGGAAGCTTCTGGTTCTTCTACATTTCCTAGATCTTCTTCACCAGCTTGCTCATCTTCATATTCATCGGTAGTAACATCTGGAAGGTTTGCCTGGAGTTCATCTTCAAATTTATCGAAATACAAAAGCATATTAGTTATAAGATAATCATAGAATACATCTTTATCAGCCTCATCAGCCAACATATCATAAGCATCTACTATTTGTTTTTCCACAGCTTTAAATGTCATAGCGGCGAAATTCCGACCCGTTTCATTTTGGTCCTCTATTCGCACGAAGGGGTCATCACCCTCTTCAGTACCTTCAATATCAATAAACTCTCCTTCTACAGATTGTTCTTCTTTCCCATCTGCTTGTGGGTCAAGATCGATATTTATCTTTTCTAATAAGGTATCAGCATCTATTGTATATTCAATATTTTCAGTAGCGACAGCTTCTTCGCCCTGGTTTTGCGATTCGATGGGTCTAAGAGAGTTTTCGATTGCATGAATAATATGGTTTCTGAATGAGTGTCTTTGTTCTTCGGAGGTAGTGAGCATCTTATAGTCATCTTGAACTATAGGTATAATTTTTTCTAACAAGTCAGCCAGAACATTGATACCAGTGCTTCGACTAGCTTCCTCTGTACCTGTCTCGGCCTCAATCAGTTTGCGAATGACTTTTCTGATCTTTCCTTCAGCAAGTTTCTGCTGATCTAGCTTTATAGCTATTCTTTTACGAATATGTTCCCTGATAAGTTCTTCAGCGATGAGTTGGTTGCGATCAATAGCCATAGTATTATAATTATCTCCGTCTTTGACGTTTAGCTCTTCTAACTTTAGGTCGAGTTGTTTTAGAACGCTTTTTATATGGGTCATAGGTATTGGGTGGTCCAAACCCCCCAGCATACCCAGATACTGCGCCACTCCCCATGGTAGACATCTCATCAATGGTGTCATCTATTAGTGAATTCAGCCTTTCAGTTTGTGGAATTAATGAGTTCCACAACCTCTCACCGTCTACAGATGCCGGCGCATAAGATAAAAAAGTTTCCTTATCACCAGTGGCTATAGCTTTTCTCATATCACGAGCACTATAAACTAAACCATCGCTAGACTGGACAGGATCTTCAACGATGTCCTCGACATTTACACCGGGGTTATGACGCTCAGCATACGATTGCGCACGGTCAAAGCGAGTATCCCCCACATCCTTACTACTCTTCACTAAAAGTACCGTATCTCCATCTATAACAGATTTTGGATCGGCAACAAATTCATAGACTGCCTGGACGGGGCTACGATAGTCTGCAATTTTTGCAGTAATGTTTGGCTCACCGTTTTCAAGATACTCTTCCCAGATACGCAACGACTGCTCATTGCTTACTTCTGGATAATCAACGGGAGAAATCAAAACAATTACTTCATCCACATCAGGACGCTTGGCAATCTTATTCACATAATCAAAGTGACCACGGTGTGGTGGCTTGAACTTACCAGGAAACAGAGCAATTCGCTTACCTTCTTTTTCGGTAATGACCTGAGCATCAGTATTGAGAGATTCGTTTCTTTGCCCTGGGGCTTGGTCCTGTACTGCTTTAGTAAGTTCTTGAGCGATGATAGTTGTATTTTTTATAGCTTTTTCACCAGCGGTGGCAGCCTGACTACGGTCTTCATATGTAAAGTAATTGCTAATATCTTCAGACAATTCTTTAGTAGCCTCAAAAACATTATCAATTGAAGTTGACAGATTATCCATGTAAGTTTCTGCAATTTGAACAATCCGAGCAGGATCCACAGGAAGCGTTGCTAATATTTTATAGTCAGCAGAAGATCCCGCAACCTCTAGAGCTTTGGGGCTTATAGACCACTGTTGACCACCAGTCCCCTTGCTTTTGGATTCATTTATTAGAAGCTTATTCCATATTTTCTTATTTCTCTCAACTGTGAGGCGACGAACACCTTCTTCCGCTATTTGGGGTTCTTCTTGATCGGTTACTTGTGGCTCTTCTTGATCAACTTCTGCTGCTGCTTGGGTTATATTATCCCGCTGGCGTTGGCTATAGCCGTTTGTACTCCTAAGAATTTGATATTGCTCATCCCAGTTAGCAGCTTTTTTGTATAGGTCGTAAGTAGTCTTTGTTCCTTTTCTATCAATACCAAAGACTCGCTTTGATACACTAGCATTTGTACCTTGGGTAAGAAGTTCAAAAATATTATCTCTAGTGATTACGAATTGTTCTACTTTTATTTCTTCGCCTAGTTTTCTGCCAACAATATAAACAACTTCCCCATATTCATCTAGGGCATCGACAAGATTTGTGTAACTTCCATGGATCCCGCCTTTTTCTCTCAATAGCTTCAAACTAATGGGAACACCAGTATGCCCCGGAAGTTGACTGAAAGCCATCATATCTTCAATTGGAAGATTGCCTTTTCCGGTAATTTCCCTTGCTTGATCACCGGATAACATAGCAGATAAAAATCCTTCAAAAACAAACCCGGCGGAAGAGGATGTGAAACTCTTGATGACAGCAGTTAGAGATTCCAGAATAATAAGAGTACTAATCATTCTTTGTGGAGAAGTCATATTGTTGTCAAGTTTTATCCTGTTTGTCAGATCCTTGAACCGAGCTTCAACACTTGCGCCCCCAGATAGTGTTGAGAAAATCTTTTCAACCTGAGACCTTTCCATCGAACCTGGCTCGCCCCAAGCTTCAGAAGGTGCAAATTTTGGTAAAGATAAAACAAATTTTCTAGCTCGATCAGACTTAATATTACTTTCTTTCTCTGTTATGATTGGTTTGTCAACAATTAGAGATTCTTTTGTACTTCTTTTTAGGTTCCCGTAGCGGAACATCCCCAATATCTGATTCAATGGGGCATAGTTTCCTGCGAACTTGTATGTGTGACCATTATAGTCAAAGACCACCGCCTCGACCGGCGTAGTAATATTAGAAAAATCTTTGATCTTATTAAGATGTTTTTGCATAATAGTCATAGCTTCCGGATTTTCTGGTCCGACAGCGGTAATTTCTCTGACAGCATTAGCTAATTCACTCTTTAATCTTAAAACTTCTTTTCCAGTATCTGCAATAAATACACTTTTCATTCCCTTGAGAATTGCAACTGTAAAATCATGAATGATCATTTCTATTGGTTCTATAGCTTCTTGTAGTAGCATTTTTTTGGAAGCTACAATTTGTTGCAATTCTGGGATGTCCTGAGGTGGGACGCTCTTTTTCAATTGCTTTAGACCAATATTGTCTGGCAGTTTTAATAGATATTTTACCAATTCTTCGTTCAATTGCTTTGGAAAGTCTGAGTCTATCCCATTCATAAGTCGTCTGAATATATAATCAAGAACAGTAGAACTATCATTTAGACCTTCGCTGCTTATTTCCCTATTCAAAGCCTTAGTGGCGGTAAGAAGGGCACTATTTTGGTCTAATTTTTGAAGATCAATTAGAGCCCGCCGGGCTAATTTGAAATCTTTCCCGTGTAGAATGTTTTGCATTCTTTCTAAAGCATTATCTAAGGTCTCTAATGTTCCTTCGGGTATTTCTTCTTTCTCGCCAGTTTCTGGGTCAAAAATAAAATGCCCTACATCGTGAATTTTGAGAACTTTGTCATCATATTTAATAACATTGACGGAGCCTGGGTCATTTGGATCACCTTCTGTACCTGGATCCATAACCTCAGCATTATACCAAATATTGGTATTGGGTCCAAAGATTCTTTCTTTCTCTTCATCCGACAAAGCTTCTACTGCTTTTTCAAACGTAGAAAAACCACCCGTGAAAGCCTGTGTTAGACCACCACGACCAGCAAATTTTTGAGCTAAACCAGCAGCGTCGAGACCACCAGACTTCAAATTACCTTTATTCCTGGCTCCCTTGGCTTTTCCTTCGGGAATAGAATAGGATAAGAACAGATTTTGACCGTCTACTTTCTCTTCGACTGTCAATTCCCCGTTAGAGGCTGCCTGAAGTATTTCCTTCATTTCACCAAATGAAAGGTCCCTATTATCATAGAGATGGTCCATATGACCGGCTACGCCACCCATTACTTATCCTCAGTAAGAACTTTTAACTCTTCTTCTAAATTGTTTACACGCTCATTCAAGGATCTCATTTGTCTCTTGATAGAACGAATATGTTCTTTAGCTAATTGAAGTCTTCCAGTGTCCCTTTTATTTGTAACCCTGATATTGGACACAATATCATATAGGGCTTGAATAGAAGCCCCAGCTTCAACCTTAAGATCTTCATTCAAGAGTAACTTTTTAGTTATTTTATTTAACACTTGGCTTCTTTGCTTCCGGCTTGGTTTTAGCTTTTGGTTTAGCAACAGCTTTTGGTTCCGCTTTAGCGGGTGCAGCAGCGGGTGCAGCAGCGGGTGCAGCAACAGGTGCAGGTGTAGCCTCGGCTAACCGAGCGGCTCTACGTAATCTTCTAACTCGTGGACTTGCCATGGATAATCCCTCCTAGGAATTTTGTTTAATAAATAGTAATAATATATAGTTTTCTTCTACCCTACGGAGCCCGATACTTCTACAAAGAAATTACCATCACGAACATCAAGCCGATAAACTTCGTAATTTCCTACAGCATTAGTGCCATTAATATAGAGATAGTTATCTGATCCTGAAACATAAAGACTTCTGTTATTGGTAAAGAGAATATCCTCAGATATATTAAATTCACCAAGCGCACCCACACTGGTAGTCAAGACTGTAGCCATTTGTTGTTGCAGCGTCACAATGCGACTGTTTAATATCTTCGAGTTGTAACTAGGATCAACCGTACCTAAGCTTCTTCGTGACATTTTGCCTATCTTCCTTATTCACTAGCATCGTACCCGAACTCTGTCTCACCGGCTACATTCAGATACTTACGAGTTACAAAACCAATTATATTAAGGCTATTAGTTACACTAGATTTAACATATAAGGAAATCCCCGAATGAGGAACCCCCGGATATATCTGAACCAACCCTGAATTTTTTGGTATCTCGATTGAGATGGTTTCATAATCATCAGTGCCACCAATACCTAAATAAAGAGTACTGTCCGATGATGAGAAATTACCACACCATAAGAAAACCTCGTCAATAGCATCACTATCACATTTGTGAATAGTAGAATAAGCGATAGACGAAACGAGAATTGGTGCGTTGGAAAATCCAGCATCTGATAGGGGGTACCTAGCAGATGAAACAGGATTTACCTTATCAAAGACATTATTCAACTTAGACGATTTGAAACTTGTAAGTTTTTCAGGTGCCCTAGGGGTAAAAAAGTTATTTAACGCCATTTAGATAATCTCCCAGAACAAACATTATAAATAGTTAACTACTTATCACCAAATCTACGAATTCTTGGAATATTGAAGAAGTCATCTAATCTTTTTTCTAAACGTTGATACTTCTCAGTCATAGTGGTCGATGTTTTATCATTGCCTTTGTTAGCTAACGACCAAATATCCATTTCTGCTTTAGCGATGGATTTCTTCAGAAATACTTTTACTGCGATCAGCGGTGAAGCTACCCCGATATTTTCCATAGAGCGATATCCGGCAAAGATTATACCCACCAATTCATTGTGGACATTTATAATTGGAGATCCGCTACTTCCTGGTTTGGTAGGAATAGTGTATATAGCATATCCTTCGGGACTATATCCACTAAAATAGCCATCGAAAGTCAAGACCATTCGAGGTGCTACAATACCATGGGGCGCTGCCATATTATAAAGTAATTCCCCTCTTTTTGGTGGTTCGGGAGATACCCGCAAAACCGGGGGCTTAATATAAACATTAGAAACCGATAACAGGCACGTATCAAATTTCTTCTCTATAGAAATAACTTTTCCTGAATGTTTGAATCCGTTGAAATCAACTATAGTAAATTTTTGACCCAAGTGCGTGACCTTCACTCCAGCAATAACAGCCGGCGGCTTGAATGTGTTGCGACAGGAGTGCCCAGCAGTCAAGACATAACTGACACTGCTATCCACTTCACTATGGGCAACCCAGGCTCCTGAAGATACAGCCCGCATCACTCCCTTTTGACATTTTTCTTTTTTAGTTTTCTCATCTACTTCGCACCCTTGCCATAAAGTTTCTTGGCGAATTTGCACGAACGATTGAACCGGAAACTTATGCCGAACCGGCTTTATATTATTAGTAGAAGCACAGGCTCCAGCACAACTTGCAACTGTAATATACAACAGGGTGATAATACACGCTCGGAAGAGGTCGGTAAATATACGCATCATAAAATAACTATCTTATAATACGAACTTAATGCAAACTTTCTGCCTATGTAGAGTGTAAGAAATCTGAAATTCTCAGTTACAAAGGAAGGAAAAAGAAGATGTTATCACATATAAGAGTTTTATTCTCAACAATAATCATATCTATATTATTTCTCGGAAGTTCTGCTTTGGCAACTCCAGACGCTGGTGTTCTTCTTCCGTTAGAACCAGCTTGGGAAAAGGCTGGTGGTCAATGGAAATTTAATCAATCAAGCATTACTGATCGTCAAATTCTTATCCATATTACATCATCTAAATTAAATACCACTAATAAAAAACTACTTATTAAAGATCTGGTAAAACTTCCATTTGTAGTTTTTGTAGGTAAAGACGGCACGGAGACCAGACCTAACTAAAAGTTTTCTAAGGGGTCCCATGTTTATAAAATCAATTTCCAAAAGGCTCCTTATCAGTTGTTTGATTGGCACCATAGCTATATCATCGTTTTTGGCTTACAAGAACACTCAACCTGAAATCTTGTTCTCAAAAGATATCACTTACTATCTTCCTGGGCAAGGAAATAATTGTCTATGGGTGATACAGCTTGATAATAATATAAGGAATTTCTTAGGGTCAAACTCTGAAATAAAAATAGGTATACCCCAAGCACAAAAAATGGGATACCTAGCTGGGCGGATAGAAGTAGGGAGAGAAAACACCCTTATCTTAGCATTCAATCCACCTTCCCCCGATGTATCCAGACCTCCGGTAGTAATGACTGCTGACTATTCAACTCAAAATTTACCTATAAAATCTATCCGCTTTCGCTGGACTCAAAGTAGTTTAGTTACTGTTATTTTATTCCAAGACAAAAACCAATGTTTGGCATCCAGGGTTAGGAAATGATTCGTTTTATTGCCCTATTATTGATTTTCTCTGCGTGTGAAGATGACCTATTAGTCAGGGTAGAATGTCGCACTGGACAAGTGAGATTCTGTGACTATGAAGGAAATACTTTTGAAGATCCCACACAAATAAGAGAGCATCTAGGAGTTTGTCAAACAGGGACTTCCATTTGTAGCCGTCACGGAGCTTGGGCTACCTGTACTGGAGCGATCGCCCCGTCGGAAGAAATTTGTGATGGTTTAGATAATAACTGTAATGGATCGATCGATGAAGAATACCCCGAGAAACATCAACTGTGTGGATTTGTAGAAAACATTAGCTATGGGGTTGGTGTCTGCGCACCCGGAGTTATGACCTGTGATAATGGTGAATTACTTTGTAATGGTCATATCGGTCCCTCCGAAGAAGTATGTGATGGATTAGATAATAATTGTAATGGCTCTGTGGATGAAAGCCTTGCTAATTCTACAGCCATAGTTTGTTATGAAGGTCCGGACGGGACAATGGGCATCGGGGAGTGTCGTGCTGGTGTTCGTTATTGTACAGACGGAGGTTTTGATGGTCCTTGCGATAGACAGGTCACACCTACCCCTGAAGCTTGTGATAGTTTAGATAATGATTGTGACGGCGAAGTTGACGAAGGTTTTGACAACCGGGGCGTAGACTTAGTATTTGTTCTTGATATCTCTGGCTCCTTCGATGATGAGATAGAATCAATGATACAAGGCATCGCTCCGCTTTTAGACGACCCAATAACGAGCAATTTTCGATTTGGGCTCGTGGTTGTGGGTACAGCGTCCAATGGGGAGATTAGACCCGAACGGATGCACTCTAATATGGTCTCTAACTTCGTCCCGGCGGATGAATTTCTAGAAATACTGGAAGCCGCCAGGATGATACCAAGTGCAGGTCAGGAACCCACAATAGACACGATGTTATGGACAATGGATTCGACGTATTTGTTTTCCTGGAGTCCTGGCTCACAAAAAGTAATAATAACAATGACCGACGAGATAGCGCAAACTATTTTAGGAACCACTTGTCCCCAAGTGGCAATGATGGCTGACGAGCGTCATTATGAATTATTTGTTTTCGCTCTCCAGGAACACCACAATTCATTCTTAGCTTGTGTAGACAATCATCAAGACAGATTATTTACTCCAGTCGCCAACTCACAAACGGTGTTTGAACAAATTAAGACTATTTTTGAAGATCTGTGTATACCCGGATAATTATTTCTTTTCTCGCTTTTTAGAATCAAAAGGAGCCACACTATCTCCTGGTTGGATAATATAGTTCTGGTTCCCATCTACTGTAATAGTTTCTCCAGACTCATTTTCCCCTATCTCTAAGTTGGGAATTACACTGTTATCTAATAATCTCATAGCCTGCTCAACATGAAAACTCATACGCTTCAAGTGTTCATTATATTGTTCTAAAAACTTTTTGGCATCGTGAGCATTATTTTTCCTAAGAGCCATATTGATGCGAGGAATGAGTGACGAGGACCTGTTTTGGAATTCTTCTAGCGAATCATTCAATAAGAGTCGGATATATTTACCCACTTTGTATGATTTGACTTTTAAAACTATTTTGGTATCTTTAATTTTCATTCCTTATCTCCAAAAAATATATCAACCTGTTTTTTTATATAGTCTTTTTCGGCATCTGTTTCAGCATGAAACCATTTCCAAGGAATTGAGGATTCAAAATTTTCTATAATCTGTTCATATTTAGTGATTTCTAATTCTAATTTTTCTAAAACTTGCTCAAGGTCTATATCAGTTGTATCTACATCTAGTTGTACGGCTGTATTGAACAAACCCCCTATATTATTATTTTGATAATCTTCTGAACTTTGGATAAAAATCTTCTCCAGATAAGGTGAAGCGACCTTATCTGGATGTGTTACTTTGGATATGCGTCTATAAAGCTTTTTTGAATCCTTGTGTTTTGTTTCTTTTTTTTGACTGTCTTCATTATCTTTTGACTCTAATGAATCTTCAAGATCAGTCATATATTTGGAATATTCGGGACAATCTATAAGGAATTGCCTTACACACTCAGAAAATAAGTCTGAATGATTGTGGCACTCTTCTTTGAGATAAGAGAGTTTTAGTAGTTTCGCTTTATAATTTATCGAGGTCATATAAGATAAGTATAAAAGAAGGCAGCCAAATGGCTGCCTTCTATAGGAACACTTTTTAGAACTTTAGGATCAAGTATAAATACTATTAAGACTTATACTTGATTTCCAGCGACACAGGGTCGCCAGCACTGAAGCCAGCGTAGTTTTCAAAAACAAACTCAACATGATCGCCGATTTGAAGCGTTCTGTTGCCGTCAGACCACTGAACAGCACCATTGATAAGAGTTTCCAAAGAACTATCAACAGCGGCGAGACTCGCATCAGCTTGAGCACCCGAAAGCGCAACAGAAGCATCCTTAGCAGTATATGCGGTTGTGACCACAGCATCAGCAGCGGTCCAGACAACAGCCTGAGAAGCGTTCAGCGTAGCATCAGCTTGAGCACCAGAAAGTGCCACCGTGATGTCGGCAGCGGTAAAGGCGGCAGTGACACCCGCATCAGCAGCAATATATGCGTTTGTGATACCGGTATCAGCAGCAGCAAACTCAGTGCGGATGAGAGCACGATCATCATCACCGTCCAATTCGTTAGCATCAACGTCAAGCGAAATAACATTAATTACGTTACTGAGATTAGTATCAGCGGCTTCAAACGAAGTCGTCAATGCTGTTCTGACAGACGCATCAGCTTGAGCACCCGAAAGCGCAACAGAAGCATCACCTGCTGCCCAGACAATAGCCTGAGAAGCATTCAACGTAGCATCAGCTTGAGCACCAGAAAGTGCCACCACAGCATCGGCGAGACCAAATGCGGTTGTGAGCGCAGTATCAGCAGCCTGAAATGCGTTTGTGACCGCAGTATCAGCAGTAGTAAATGCGGTTGTGACAATAGCATCAGCAGCTACATACGAAGTCGTCAATGCTGTTCTGACAGACGCATCAGCAGTGGTGAGACTCGCATCAGCTTGCTGCACGAAGACGGCCATCGCCTCAATATCACTTGAAAGACCAGCATCAGCTTGAGCACCCGAAAGCGCAACAGAAGCATCCTTAGCAGTATATGCGTTTGTGACAACAGTATCAGCATCAGTAAATGCCGAAGTCAACGCTGTTCTGACAGACGCATCAGCAGTGGTGAGACTAGCATCAGCAGCAGTGTATGCTGTTACGATAGAAGCATCTTGCGATAGAGCAGCGACCAAAGCAGCATTCAACGTAACGTCATCTAAAATGCCGCCACCATTAACTTTAAGTGCGCCAGCTAAATCACCTTTAGCACGCACCGAATCTTTTTGTACAACTAAACCTAAGTTTTGTTCATTATTTCCAATAGCCATATTGGATCCTCCATTGAGGGTTATTTCAACCAGGCTAGAGTCTACGGAACCATTGTCGTTCGTAGCTCTAAGCTTATATGAAACTGTTTCTGTAATTGTAACTGATTTGGAACTTAGTCCTAAGACGTCATCTGTATTACTAAGTATGCCACCGACATACTTAAGTAACTCTAATTTTGTTTCCCCTACAACACCCGAGGTCCAACTCAGGGTTACAGAGTCTCCACTGCTGGCTACCGAAGCAGCGGAAGTAGAAAAAGAACTTATAGATGGATTACCACTTCTAAAGGTAATAGGCTCAGCAGTATCAGGATCGAAATCCGCCTGAGTAAAAGAAATGGCATCTTCAGTCCAGAAAAAATCTTGAATATATCCTTTGACACCTGATGCTACAGTTGAATCCGCACCGAGGGTTGGATTATTGGAATTATCAATGTCGTAAGACATGGTTGAGGAATCTTCCTCAGAACCATTGATATATAATTTTGTTGTTCCGGAATCACGACGAATCATGATATGCCACCAGTTATCTACTGAGTTGGCACCAAGATAGTGACTCATCACTAGATCATGGGTACTGGTACCATCAGTAGTAGATTCAGCATAAACCGAAATTGTTCCGTTGTGAGAATATATTCTTAGTGGTTTATTATGCTGGTATGTATCTGTAGCGAATATCCTAGCCCAGTTTCCGAGCGCCGTAGGGCGATACCAAAAACCAACAGTGTAATTACCTGTACCAACATCAAAGACGCTGGCAGTGTCAAAAGTAATACTGTCATTGGGATTAGCCATATACATCGACTGCTGTCCAAATAATTTTTGAGCAGAAGACATCGTAACACTATTATTTTGAGTAATTGTAGTATTGCCGAGATAATCGGAAAAGGATCCATCATAAGCTTTAAAATGCACTTTGGCATTAGATGGCGAAAATACAGCCATATTTTAATTCCTCCGAAAGAAAGAGAAATATAACTTACAATAAAACTAATAGAAAACTTGTGTGTAACTGTTTTGTTTTACAGAAACAGTGGTCAATATCCTGTAGCTGTTAGTATTGCCCAGGACAGCTATTGAACGCTACGGTTCCCTTTATATTCAAAGAAGAATAAAAAAAAGCCCCACCCGAAGGTGAGGCTGGAGGAAGAGGTGGGATTCGAACCCACGGTACATCGCTGTACAAGGCATTTCTAGTGCCTCACCATCGACCACTCGGACACTCTTCCGCCTGGTGGAGAGTATCGGAGTCGAACCGATCACCCCCTGCGTGCAAAGCAGGCGCTCTACCAGATGAGCTAACTCCCCATG
>Ga0098060_1000263_pt1 | contig 25447 bp, 47 predicted proteins | sample 21_taG_FD_77063 | JGI IMG/M metagenome (GOLD analysis project Ga0098060, IMG submission 77063) | Marine viral communities from the Subarctic Pacific Ocean - 21_ETSP_OMZ_AT15319 metaG | ecosystem: Environmental > Aquatic > Marine > Oceanic | place: Pacific Ocean | collected 2015-01-19 | reverse complement strand
ACTAGATCCATTCATAGTCTCTAATGAATAATCGTGGTTTTTGCCGATGAAAAGCGGGATTTACCCTGTGGTAAGAAGTGGTAGTATGTGGGAAAGAGTGGTAAAAGGTGCTCCGTAGTAATGTTTAGTAAAGGAAACCTTTATATATAATTATGGTACATTATAGGAAAAGTACTGTATACGGTATATATAATCCATTCATAGAGTGTATATGGTAATGTCTAGTGAACTATCTTAGTGTAGGACATATAGGTGATCGCATCCCATAAAAAAAGACCCCTAAGGGTCTCTTTCTTTGCGTGTCTAAACGTTACAAACTTCAATGTGTTTTAGTGTATAACCTTCAATGGAATCCTAGTTCCTACCTCTTTTACCTAAAGCCATTCCTCCTGCTACTTCACTACATGGTTTAGTACCACAACATTTCCATTTCCAACCTGGACCATCTTGGTCTGCCCATCCTCCTACACCAACTTTCTTCCAACATACACAACATTCTTTTTCTTCTATTTCTCTTAGTGAGTTTCTACCTTTTACTCTTACAGGTAATGGTTCTTTCTCAGTAAAGGTTGGAGGTTTAACTTTACCATCTATAGTTCTTATTTCTGATTTACTATCACAACAAGCTTTTCTTCTTTTAGTACATTCCCATGTTCCGTTTATCCATTCATATCTACAACATCCTTTACCATCTGGAGGACAATCACCAGCTTCTTCTGCTTCATGTATCTTTGCATATCTCTTTACTCCTCTAACTGCTGTTCTTGTTCTATCATATCTTTCTCCTCCATCTTGTGTATCTCCATTACTTCTTTCTTTTAGGGTTTGATTTACACTATACTTAATAACATCTCCTAGTGTGTCGGCTGTTACAGATTCACCTACATTAAAGTTAGGACTATCCTCGAAAGGAGCATCATTACCATAACCATATTTACTAGGACCTTCTAAGTACTCTCCTTCTCCCATCGATTGTGGTTCTTGTTCTTTTGCCTTTGGTCGTTGTTTTTTTGTAACTCTTATTCCTTCGTTTCTTCTTCTTTTTAGAAACTTATTAACTCCGGCTTCTATACTACCTGTTAAACCTTTACTTAACTGTACGTCAGACTCTAGAGGTGCACAACCATTATCTTTACAAGTTTGGTCATCTTTACACCATACACCATCTTCGTCACCACACCAGTGTTTTTCATTTAGTAGTTGGTCACTGTGTACTAAGTGATGTGAGTTCTCTTCTAAACCTACATACTGTTCTACATCTGGTTCATCATTGATGTTTATATTTTCTTCGTCTAGGTCCATTGAATTCATACCATAGATAGGTAGACCTGTAGTTTCAGTACCTATAATGTCGTCCATATTAAGTTCGACTAGGTTTTTGAATTGTTCTTCGCTTAGTTTAATTCTTCTTCTTTTCATTTTTAATAGTTTTAGTCTTTGCCATTGGACACTGACATTGGTGAACGTTCTGACCACATCGTGAGCAAGTATCGTTCTTAGTGTTCTTTATATGTTTCATAGTAATGGTTTTATATAATAAATATGCACGTTAACCCTAATATAAAGGTCTAAACTGGCTTTGTTTCTTTGAGACCTTTGAATGTACTAACACAATCATCTCTTGTGCGCCATAAACCGGACGGTACTTTCCCACCCAGCCCTTCCTTTCTATGGATTTTTACTTATCTTTTGTGCACCCCGGACCGTCGGTACGTTTTTCCCCCGACCCCCGCTTTAATCTATTTAATGAGTATTTATATTAATATGAGAAATGAACTGAACAAATACCATAACCTTTTAACTGAGGAAAGATTCAATCCTACTGGGGCTTGTGTACTACCTACACTGGACTGGCTTAAAAAACAAACCGCTCATATAGGACGTAAAGAAGGTGAGGGGATAGAACCAAGCAAGGAAATAGATTTAGAAAATACTTTATTAAAAGAACAACAATGGACAGACCCTAACACTACGTCTCAATGGCACTTATGGGAATGTTGTCAACCTGGAGGATGGTCATATAGTAGTAATGCCATAGCTGCTCAACCACCTTGTGGTCCAAGGAGTTATATAAGTGGACCAGCTACTGTCTGGGCTCAGGTTAATAATTTCACAGCTAATGCAAATTGGACTCTAGATTCTGTTCAAGCCTTCTTTGATTATATGCAAAGTCAAGTTGGGACTATTGTTCCTGGGACTATAATTAATATGACAGAACACGCATGTTATGGTAATTTTACTGCTTGTATAAGATATGTTGGGACATCACCAACATCTCAAGGTTGGACTACATTTAATTCATCTAATGGATTTGACGCCAATTCTGCACATGAGGATTGTAATGATTGTAATGGTGGTGTAAATCCTCTTACCCAAGCTTGTATAGACCCTACAGCTCAAAACTATGACTCTACCGCAACTGTAGATTGTGTTGGTACTACTGGTGGTAATGATTATAGTTGTTGTTGGTATGGTCCTCCTAGTGAAGGATGTATGGATCCATTAGGAGTTAATTATAGTACTAATTATACATCCGACTGTACTAATCTATGTGGTACACCAACTTGTTGTTGTTGGTATGGATATCCAACATGTAAGGATCCTGCCGCTTATAATACATCAACATGGGGTCCAATGGATTGTGCTGGTAATCTACCTGGAACCCCAGCCTACACAGCTTTAGGACCTTATGGTGCCACTGGTTGTTGTATCTATCAAGGTTGTACTCATCCTGCGGCCACAAACTTCGACCCACAAGCAAATATAGATTGTCACCCTCACGGTAATCATTCCTGGATAGTTCCAGATTGGGATTGTTGTAAGTTCCCTGAACCAACAGCTGGATGTCAGAATTCTAATGCTCTTAACTACGACCCTAACGCAAATGCTGACTGTCTTGGAGATTGGACAAATAATCACTGGATAGCATATTATGGTCCTACTGGAGGTAATGAATCTTGTTGCCAATATTGTATGGATGATGGAACACAACCATGGAGTCAATTCCCAGGAACTTCAGCAACTAACTTTGACCCAACAGCGACTACAGATTGTTCTGGTGGTAATGGTTCTGATACTTCTTGTTGTAATTATCCAGACCCTTGTGATACTTTACCTCCAAATTCTCCATACCTAGTGTGGAATTCTATAGAGTGTAAAAGGTGTCTTAATGACCCTAATGTTTCTATAAACTGTCCGTGTTGTCCAGATGAGCCGATAATTCCAGATACTTGGGATTGTGTCTTACAACAATCTTGGGAGGCTGCAATACCTGATCAATATAAGTGTATAATGAGAACAGATGGTAGTGGACAATTTACTAGTTTACAGAATTGTGAAGCTAATTGTGATACTACAGGACATATACTTACTCCAGGTGGTCCAATAGGTCCTATTGACCCTATTGACTTAGACCCGGCACTTCCGTTAAAAAAAGCTCCAGTAAAAACTCCAGAGAGAGATGAATTAAAGGAAGAAATTAATAGAATTAAAGGTTTAATAAAATGAGTAAGATAAAGTTAATTAATATTCTTTCGGAGATAGTAAAGGAACAAAGTGGTTCTTCTTGTGAAATGTTTGAATCAGTTGTTGCTTCCGGTGTACTCCCACAAGAACTCTGTCAAAGTTATTATGATGTAATGACTGATGGTTACACTGCCGTAATACCTGAGGAGGTAATTGAAATGTTATCATTGATAACAGATAATGGTAGTTGTTGTCCACCGATGCCAGATCTTTCCCTTAACTGTCAATCATTATATGACTTACCCCAATGGATGAGAGATAAATTTTGTTATAAGTGTGAAACTGATGACTTGGACGCTTTATATGGTGTAGACCAATTACCATGGGCTGGAGGACCATATGGTGAGTTTGACGCTTCTTATTGTGCATGTTGTGAAGAAAAACCATACACTCCTGTATCACCTTATGCAGGTAAACCAAAATCAATGAGTCAACTAAATACTCTTATCAAACAGATAGGTAAAATTAAAAAACTATTAAAGAAGTAATTTCTTTATTCTTTCTATTTCCTCCATGAGTGATTTATCTATAGGAGTTTCGGAATCTGGAACGTAATCTATACTGTATTTCTTAATTTTTGTTTTTGTTTCACCACTAACTGGTTCAGTAGGTGAAGTCTCAGGTTTTTCAGGCCCAACTAAAGATACTTCAGGTTTTTCAGGTCTAACTAAAGATACTTCAGGTTTTTCAGGTCTTTCCTCATCTTGTTCAGGCGCCGTAGTAAAGTATTCACAGTTACCACAATCCGGATGACTACTACACTGTGGAAAATCCTCACAATTGGCGTTAGGGTTATAATTACCAGCACTAGGGTCCATGCAACCATAAGTACAAACAGCACCATGAAAATCACTATCTGGTTCACTAATACCAGGATGTGCGTCTATATAATCTAGCTGGTAGGATAAATCATCTATGGTAAACCAAGGGTTTATTCCTCCTCCGTTTTCCCAACAAGATGAATCCCATAATACACCGTCCCAATTATCCATAGCTTGCGCTTGAATAGATTGATTAAGTTGTTCTACACAACTTGTAGGAAGATATTCAAGAGGATTATGATTACAACAAGATGTATCTCCTTGTTGCGGATTACATCCCGCTGTTATATTTCCTGGGGCACAAGGTGGGCCAAAGTAAGTTGAGTTACAATCACAGAAATGGTCTGGACTAAAGTTTCCCCACTGAGGAGCCCTACAACCTGAATTTTCTGCATTACATGTTTGGAATTCATCTGGTATATCATCATCACTAATAGTATCGGGTCCATAATCATCATTTAACACGTCGTCTTCTACCTCACCAAGACATCCATATTGGGTGTCACAATATTGGTACCCCGCTTGACAACATTGTACAACATAGTTGTTAATAACATTACCTCCACCAGTTCCAGGAGCTCCAGCATATGGAATGGTGTTATAAGTAAAACCATTATTTACATGACACGGATACCAACTTCCACCAATATGGGTCCCCATTTGAGTACAGTGGTTAGCTTCGGTAGCCCAATTCTGATCATTATAGTTAAGTGGTTGATTATAGTGACAATAAGTCCAACACCATGGAAAAGGACCTGCCGCCGCATTATAGTTATAAGCATCGGGGTCCATACAACCATATGCATCACATTGCATACTCCAATACATCCCATCCGGGATTGGTTCAGTTGGCATATAAGATGGGTAGAACGAATCATCAATTGATATATCTGAACACCCAAAAGAATTAGGAAAGTACTCACACCAATTATCAATATAATCTTGATTATTGGTTGAGTCTAGGGAAATAGGAGAGGTTGGGTCAAACCCATAGTCATCTAATACTACTACATCGTCTAAAATTGTATCATCCCCTAAGTCCCAATCATCATCTCCTGGATCTTGTTCATAAAGTTTCCTAATCTCTTCTTTTATCCTATACTTTAGTTTAGATGGTTTCATCTTTTAGGTTTAATGTCTTTTTTAATTTCAACCCTTTTTGAATCTTTATCTTTTCTTTCTTTTTCTTTTTGGTTACGTGCTTTGGTTCTTCTCTCACATTCAAGTTTTGTTATCTCAGGATTGCCTGGCTCTCCAGGACAAACAATTAATTCTTGTACAGGGTCTTTACCATTATGTACTAAATAACCGTTAGTGTAATAAACATGCTCATTATTTAATCTTAAGTTAAACACTATGGTTGCTGTATCTGTTTTTTCAATACTTTTAATTTTTTCTTCACCATTAACTGTAATTAGGGTGTCTCCTTCTTCTAATAAGAAAGATTCCACCTGATGTTTCCTAAAAGTATCTATTGGGTTTATAGCTTTCCAACCATCTATGGTTTTGAACGGATGTTCTTCAGTGACAAAAGCCTTTTTACCATTAATACTATATACATCATATAAACCCACATGTTCATCAATTCCAACTACGTCAGAAATCCCATATTCACTTTTAACCCTATCACCAATTTCTATTTCACTTATTGGTTTTTCTTCTCCGTTCTCCATGGTAATTAATGACTCTGGTGTGAAACAAGCCTCATTACCTGTAATAGGTCTACCGTCGATACCAAGACTACCAATTTGGTCCGGGTTGATGTTACTACAGCAACTTATATTACCCATCTGTGTACCTGGTCCTGAACCTCCCATAAAATTAGCTTCACAATCACAAGAACAACTAGGACAGTAGTTAAGGTAACCACTATGTCTACAACCAATCAAATCGGGGTTTTCTACACAGAAGTTTTCTACTATATCATCAGTAATATCATCCCAATTATTTCCAAAATCATCTTCGTCTTGTACAAATCCTATACAACCTCCAGGACTTAAACACTGTTGTTGGGGATGACAACAATATACACTAGCTGGTTGTCCTAGTCCTTGGTCGTAAACAACGCAAGGATTTAATCCTTGAATTATACATTCTTCTTGTTCTATTCCTAAATTTTGGTCCCATTGATCATCGAATGCGTCTGAATTGTCATAAAAACAACCTAATTCACAATAGTAATACGGTCCAGCAACAGGATTGTAATTAAGAGCTTGAGGATCCATACACCCATAATCATCACACTGTCCATAGTTTGAACCTGAGTTTGGGTTATTAATGTTATAGTCATCGTCGTCCCACCAATCAACATCATCTCCGAATTCCCATTCATCGTCATTAAATGAATACATATCTGGGTCATAAGTTCCACCAGTACCATCATCATCTATATCCTCTTCTGGATTTTGTTCATTTAGTGCCTTGAGTTTTTTTAAGTATTCTCGAGCTTCCTGTAAATTTTCTTTTGATTTTCTATTAAACATAGTTAGATTTTTTATCTTAGTTGTATAGTCTGCGCATGGTGTTGTATACTTGTAAGTTTTTGTCTTAAAGTATTTACCTTAATCTGATTCTCATCACTATATAGTTTTTTATTAGTCGCATCGACCTGACGCATTTGTTCCTCTAAAGTTAATTTAGGGATTCCGCTGATTTCATTTTCAACTGTAATATATTGACTCATTAAAGAATCATACAGTTTAGCCTTTTCATTTTCATTCATAATAACAATTGTTTTATTATTATAAATACCTAATACTTAAATAAAGTAACTACTCAATATTATAAATCTCTTGTTGTACCTGTTCCATTCTAATTCGATACTCATTAAATAATATATCTGTTAAATCCCATATCTGACTAACGTAGACTACACCATAAAGTTTACAGATATCATACATATCTCGATAATCCATATTCACTAATTCCTCTTTAGTGTTATTATCTAGTAAATAATTAACTATTTTTTTCTGGATCGATGTCATTATTATCCATCTCTTTTAATTTTAATCTTATGGTTTTTAATTCGTTAGTTATACCTTTGAGATTCCATCCATCTAATCTATCTGCCGCGTACATTTCAGATAATAAGAACTCTTGTCTATCGTAAAGTCTTTTTTTTATTTCGTCTTTTGGTAGATTTTCTCTCTGTCTCATCTTTTTTTGGTTTAAGTATTTTATCTATGTAGTTATAGTCCCAATAATGTAGATATGTCATTTTTTTTCGTGATTAAATGATTCTTCTATTATTTTATGAGATTCGTCTCTCTCTTCTCGTGTAACACCATACAGAACTGACATTTTGTCGATATCTCCTTTAGACATTCTTCTAATTCTATGCGGTCCATAGTGCATATCCATCCTATCTAACATCATAGTTAATCGTTCATGAAGTGTAAGTTCCATATATAATAAATATTATGATTGTACGACTTTCTTATTCTTACTTGTGTTCTTTCTTTTGTAATATTTCTTTTTACCAGTTTTCTTTCTCTTTTTCTTTGGTTGTTCTTCGCTAGTAAATTGTTCCCCAACTTTATTATGTGTTGGTCTTCTTTTCTTATAAGTATTTTCCTTATATTCTCTTCTTTTAGCAACAGTTCTAAACTCTTGACTAATTGACTTTACATTTTTGTAAGCAATAACTCTAGAAGTTATAAATCCTATTACTATTCCAATGATTATTCCTATTATCATTTCCATTTTTTATAAATTTTTATTTTTTGTTATTATATATTCCACTATTGTGGCCACTGCTAATCCTACACAGAGTACACACCATAATGTTCCTACTATTTGAATTATTCCCATATCGTATCTCCATTACCTCCTATCCACATTACATGTTCATCACTACTGAATGTCTTTATGTCACACGAATCTACATCAATAGTATCTTCTACACTCCATGTATCTGGGTGCATATAGTTATACAGAGGTGTTAAAGGTCTAGGATCATCTTGTAATCCTTTTTGTACTTTTTCATTGAATCCTGTATGATCTCCAACTCCTACTAATATTGCTACCACTACTAAGATAATACCTATGTAACCTATCATAGTAAACATTGCACTATCTCTGTATTGTCTTTTATTCTTCATCTTTCTTTTTTTTATTTCTTTTTATCACTGATAAGAACTTCCTATCTTTTACTCCACCCCATGATTCTAATAAATCCTTCCCATCCATTAAGTGGAAGTAAGGAAAGAATGGTGGCTTCATCTTTGGAGGCATAATCTCTTCAGGGATTATTCTAAACCCAATATTATTTTCCTCAGCTATTTTTCTCGCCTCAGGTTCAAATTGTTCACAAGGCATACATCCTTGTTTTTTAATCATTACTATTTCCATACTATATCCATTTATTCTTTTTGAAGTATATCCACATACCTCCAATTGTTAGTATTGTTAGAGCCGTAAATACCCAAAATCCATTATCATCTGTGATTAAAGGAACATCATCAAAGTTCATTCCCCATAATCCAGTATAGAATGAAAGAGGTAGAAAGATTGTAGACCAAATAGTTAAGAGATTCAATCTCTTATTCATAAGTTCGTTATGTCTTCTATCTAACATATTCTCTAATATGGTATGAAGTTCTAATAAGTCACTATGATCCTCCTCAACATGACCACTAAGTGTAATATCGATTAATGCCTTTTTTAACACATAAAATTCTGTTATATCTATATCTTTACCCGCAAATATATCCTCCTCAAATTGTTGTAATTGTTGTTCTAAGCTTTCCATATATCTATTGTCCATAATACTGATTCTATAAAATAAAGTAATCCTACCATCATCATACCATAATGTGTCCAATCTCCATTATGTCCGTAAGTAAAGTCTTGGTATATTGATGGAACCGCAGATAACATTACTGAAAGACTAAAAATTATTCTAACCCATCTTCTTTCTGTAAAGGGTTTTCTTTTTGGTTTAATTCCATTTAATCTATCCACTATTTCTGTTATGTCTTTATTTTTTTTCATTTATATTTCTTTATTTAACTTTTCTAAGTTCATAAGTAAAGTTTTTGGTAGACTACATCCTAGTCCACATATGTCTTTTCCAACATTCTTATTTGTTTTTTTAGCTAAGTCATACATACTCTTTGGTTCTGTTCCTATATTAAAAACACCACTAGAGTTATTCTTAACTAACTTAATTATGATGGATGCATTCTTATCCACATAATCAAAATTACCCACAATGTCATCGTAAGCATTATCATAAGGAAAAGGATTTGGTTTATGTCCTCCTCTTACTATAAGATAATCTTTAGATTTTAATTGTACATGTGAGTCACCAAGTAATTTTGTATACGCATACCATGTTCCTTGGTGAACTGGTACATCTTCTTCACTAGAGTTTGGTTCGGCATTAACGTACACGTAATCCGTTGATACATGGACTAACTTAATTCCTTCTCTATTACAAAACTCAACGAGATTGTCCACACCTTTGTAATTAACATTCCAGTGTGGATCCCTCTCATCTAGATAGGTATTAGTGTTGGCAATACAATTGATTATGACATCATATTGGTCGAACATCATTTCTTCGATTAGACTATTGTCTGTGATATCAAAACCATTTTTTTCTCTAGAGATGTTATCCCATCCAGTTTGTTTGGATATCTCTTTTCCTAATATGCCGTTACCTAATACTACAATCTTTTTACTCATACCATACTCCATACACCGGTACAGTTGTACCTTCTACAATGTTACCATTGGTGTCTCTTACTTTTGCGTTGCACATTAATTTCTTTTCTTTTACTATTGGTGAATCGTCTTTTGTCACCGTCATGTATCTTGGATTCTTTGAACCTAATTTTCTCTTTTTTACTCCCATTTATTTATTTTTTTTTTAATTAATGATTTCTTTTACCTTCAAATACACATACAAATACTAAATCTTCTATCTCACTTGAGTTCCAAACCTTATGGAACCATCCATCTGGTATTAAAACTATGTCACCACCTCTAACATCAATCGTTTCATCACCAACTCTAATTAATCCTTCACCACTTACAAAATGATAAACTTCTTCTTTACCAACATGGTTGTGTCCATTAGTGTTTTGTTGTGGATGTAGTATTGTTTTTGATACTACCAAATTCTCTAACTTAGTGTTATCAACTAATGTGTATGTTTTATTTTGTTTAAGGATTGTACTATCCTTTTCGTTTAATTCTATTTTCATTTTTACTTATTTTCTGTGCCCCACTCTTCATTGAAGTCACCGACATTTGCTCGATGTTCATCCGTTGGGTCGTACTTTCTAGTTACATAATAAGCCAATATTGTACCAGGTTCTAAAGCTTTATAACCGTGATATATACCTGGTGGTATCTCTAACACTTGAGGATTTTTATCTGATAGGTATTTGAATTCACATCCATCATCCTCAGTTGCCCAACCGACTTTCAAACTTCCTTTTAGACATATCCAATAATCAGTTTGTTTTTCATGTTTATGCCAAGCCACTATATGTTCTGTTGAATTAATATAGCTTATATTAATTTGTCCCTCCTTAAGTGGGAAAACATCTAGTAATCTTTGGGCTCTATCGTCTTCGTGGTAATTCATTGTTCTTCTTCTTTTACGTCGCACAAGTGTTGACACACTCTACATTCAGCTAAACTAGGATGATCTGGTAACACTATACCTTCATGGTTTCCACATTCTTTACATTGGTTTATTCTAACTATTCTACCTCCATCCCATTTTTTCTCTTCCATATCTTCAAATAATGTTTTATATATCGTTGTTGCACTATTTTTATTAACTTCAAATTCATGATAAGATACATCATTATCTTCTAATAAACTTCTTAACATCCCATCAATCTCTCTGGATTCCTTTAAGTCCTGGAATCTACCTACCTCATCATAACTCTCTTCTCTTCTTCTTAATAATATATTAATATTATCATATTTCCTAAACAAATCCAATAAAAAATTATCAAAACTATCACCGTACAATCCTTGTGGGTATTCAACTCCGTACTTGTCTTTGTATACCAATCCAAATAAAATAGGACTATCTACTATAATATACTCTACCTTTCCATAAAGACGTGATATATTACGATGTTGGTTTGCTGTTATGTAGAACTGATCCTTAATTGCCGAATGGTTCTCATCCCAAGCTAATATCTTAGGAAACTCATAAGTTAATTCAACACTCATATTATTTTTTTTCATAAGAGAATATAGTCCAGCGGCTTGAGTTGATTTCCCAATCCCTGGCCCTCCAAAGAAATTAATAATTTTAGTTTTCTTTACCATATTGATAATTTTCCTTTTAATATATCAAAAAACATTAACCAATCTGCTTTCTTAGCTTGTAGATATCCCATTTTAGTAAAAGATGGTTTATCTCCTTTTTCACCAAATAATCTATGTCCACTTATAGCAAATGGATAAACCACCAACGGAATAAGGGGAATCAACCACCAATTCTGATAGTAGATTACCCCTATTGTAAAAAAGATAGTCACCCATTGTCCAATAAAGTGCAGTAATCTACATTTTGGATTTGAGTGATTATCTAAATAGTCTTTATAGTACTGTGGCATATTCATAATTTTTTGTATCTGTCCATGTTTGTCCTAACTCTTCTAAACATTCTTTCATTGATTCCTTATCAATATCTACTCTTAATACAGTTTCCATTCTCATATAAACTCTCTTCTTTGCGAAATAGATATCTTGATCTGTAACTCCCAGTAATTTAGAATCCTCTTCACTAATACTTCTAGACTTTATTAGAGATATTAGTTTAGAACCTATTGGTAGATAGTTAATCGCTTTCCACCAGTCTATTAAGTTTATTGGGTCTGTTTTTGTTTCCATATTACAAATATAGTGATTTATTTTATTACTACCAAATTAAAACGTACCTGTTTTCATCTGAGTTTCTACTATAATCTCCTCTACTGGTGGTGCTCCCTCAATTTGTACGTCAAACTGTTCTCCTTGTTGAATTTTATCTATAATGTCTAGACCCTCAACAACTTTACCAAAACACGTATGATTTCTATCTAGATGTTGTGTAGCGTTACGACTATGTACAATAAAGAATTGTGATCCTCCAGTATCTCTTCCTGCGTGAGCCATTGATAACACTCCTTTATCGTGGAATTGATTCTCACCATTTAACTCACATAATATATTATATCCTGGTCCACCGGCTCCGTTTCCATTAGGACATCCTCCTTGCGCAACAAACCCTGGAAGTACTCTATGAAACTTTAACCCTTTATAGAATCCCATCTCTGCTAATTTAACAAAGTTATTAACTGTGTTTGGTGCGTCTTTTTCGTAGAACTCTACCACCATAGTTCCGTGTTCTGTAATAATGTTTCCTTTCATTTTAATTATTTTTTACTTTTTATTATTTCATCTATGATTCCATACTCAAGTGATTCTTCAGCACTTAACCATAAATCTCTAGCGGCGTCTTTTTCTATTCGTTTAGCCGTTTTTTTACAATACCTCCCCAATAATTCAAAGAGTATTTTATTTGTCTTTTCCCATTCATCCATTGTAATTCTAGCATCTTGGATATTACCCACAGCTCCTCCACTGGACTGATGTAACATTGTTTTACTAAATCTAAGAGAAGATCTCTTCCCTTTAGTACCTGCCCCTAGAAGTACAGAACCCATCGATGCTGCCATCCCTGTGTTCACAGTCGCAATGTCACATTTAATATATTCCATTACATCAACAATCCCTAAACCTGCCTTAACTGAACCACCAGGAGAATCAATGTGTAAAGTAATATCTTTTTTGTCTGTTGTGTCTAAGAACATTAATTGTGCTTGTACAATTACTCCAGTAACATCAGTGATTGGTCCTGGAATCCAAATAATTCTATCCATCATTAGTCGAGAGAATATATCCATTTGTGTTACCCTTAATTGTCTCTCCTCTAATATATAAGGGGTTGCACTATTTTGGTAATCGTTGAGAACAGATGAGGATATCCCCATGTGTTTTGTTGCATAATTGTTAAATTCGTTTGTCATTGTAATCTTTTTATAAAAATTGGTGTTCCTTCTCCTACGTAGGACCCCACCACATTAAACTCCATATATTCTACAGCTTCTTCGTAGGACATTTCTTCCTGTAGAATTTCTATACATTTATCATAATCATAAGCAATTAAATTGTCATCTCCAATTCTAGTTGAGATCCCTAATATTGCATCATCAAATCCGTCTGCCTTTAATGCTTTAGGATTTAATTCCGATATTCTTTCTAAAATCATTTTTAATATCATATTATCTTCCTTTTTCTAAATAACTTTGCCACCATCCTGCTATCACAAAAATCAAAGTGAAGGTACCAAATAGATACAATATGAACCAAGGGGTATCATGTAGGTTTCCATATGTAACTGGAACTATCATTACTGACATCCAAATAAGAAAGAATATAAATGGATTTCTTTCCATTTTCTTTTCTACCTTTACTGTTCTTTCTGTATTAATCAATCTTGATAACGCATCTTGCATATCTTTACCATAACATGGTTGTGTATGTACAGTCCCATCTTTTTCTTGAATGGTTACTTGGTATTTTAAGTATCCTGGATTTGATTTGCTCTTTTCAACTATTGTACATTCAACAGCTCTTCTTCTATCGTATTTAATTCTCTTCATGTTTACTAACTCTTTTCCAATGTTCTTTAATCACTTTGTCTTTCGCATAACTCCACTTTTGTCTTGTGTCCTTATATCGATGTTTGTCTTGGTTGTTCATTTTTTCTAATTGTTCATCAAACTTTTTTTGTAAACCTAAGTTTTTTATCTCAGTTGTGGTCTCCCACCAAAAGTCTTCCCAGTGTCCCATTTTTATCGTTTTTAATTTGTTCTTTATCTATAAATTTAATAACCTCATCGTACTCTTTATAATTTAAGGGTCCGTATAACTCTAGAATATCTCCCATCTCTTTGAAGTTTTCTTTCTTTAGTGTTTTAACAATGTGTTTTAATACTTTTTTTTCCATAAATCTTCAATCAATACCGGTACTCCAATTAATATTATAAAAGGTGAGAGCAAAACTACTAAAATTACCGTGAATAAAAAAGCAATTATAAAAAAATCTATTATTAATAATACTGCCATAATCCATCCCCATATATTTGTTAACATTTTTTTCATTTTATAAAAATTCATTTTTTCTCACCCATTTAACGGCGATATATTTTAACCCATTTTTAACTGGTAAACCTGCATGTTCAGAGTTCCAATTAGGTTTTCCGTTAAGATAATTTTTCCATATAACACATCGTCCTGTCTTGGGTCTTATTTCTATATTAGGATTAGTGAAGAGTGTGCCCCCTTCTTCCATATCATCATTCAGGTAAAACATTACGGTAATCTCACGATCACCACCTCTCGCCAATTCATTCTTCGTTTCTTCATCATTATCAAAAGTAGTGTCTAAAAAATCATGATGAACTTTATATTCCTGTCCCTGATCGTATCTTACAATACACAGCTCTTCTTGGTTATCCTGTGGTAGTTCAGTTAGTACTTCTGTTACTAAATTTATTTTTTGAATGATGGGATCATCGTACCTATTTGATACGTAAGCGTTACTACTGGTCCTATATCCTTCTTTGTATTCCCCCATAGTTGTTGACTTCTCCATATATTTCTCCCCAATCTCAATAACTTTTTTACATTCCTCTGGGGTGAGGACATTGTCCATCACATATAACCAGTCACTTTTTAATACTAATTCCATTATTTATATTCGGTTAAATTATTCTTCCATTTATTCCACGTATCATAATCTCTTAAACTTATTAACCAAGACTTTTTAACTTTGATGTATTCTTCCTCTTTTGGTTCCATTGGGTTTTGTACTTTGAAGTCTTCGTCCGAAAACATTTCTTCTCCATATGGATTTTGAGGTGAATATTTAGATTTTAATTTATTTGGGTCTGTTGGTTCCGGATAAATCTTTCCCTCTTCTTCTACATCCCCTAAAAACTTTCTAGCCTCATTCTCGTGCCATATTTGTTCTTTTGTTTTTTTATTCTCTTCCATTTTCTTTTATTTTTTCTTCTAATTCTTTTATTGTTTGTGGGTCACTTATATATACTAATTTTCCACTAATATTAAAGTTTGGTATCTTCTTTTCATGTAACATTCTTCTTATTAATACAGGCGAGAAACTTTGATTGAACTCCCTATTGTCCATCCTTTCCATTCTCATATTTTTTTCCTGATAACTAATGTTGGGAAATCCTTCTTCCATTAGATAATCTCTTCTCAAAATATCTACCCTAGCATAATAATCTACTTTACCTATAACCATTCCTTTATCCAATTATTTTGTATCTTATCTATTAATTTTTGATAATATATAACAGCATCGTAAGAAAGTCTTTCCATCCAATCCTTTCTTGTCATGAAGTTTTGGAATGATATCTTGTTCATATCAGTAATTTGTAATTGTCCTTTACCAAGATTTCCAATTGTAAGACACTCCCAATTAATTTGTTCTATTGGTTTTACCCTAACCTGTGTCACTTGGACATTATTACCATGGTTTATGTATTTAACAAAAACATAAACAAGTAAGTTTTTATCATTTTCATAGAATTTTTTTAGTCTCGCGATTGATATTAGGTTCGGCATAGAAAGTTCCGATTCTGTGTCGTGAGTCTTTATGTCAATTTTAACATCGTCATAATCATTAGTGATTAGACCGACATCTTCTATTGATCTTTTACTCTTAGCCTCATAAGATTCCTTAATTATTCGGGACTTTAGATTTAGTATGATTTTACTAACATCTTGTTCAATGATATCTGCAATTCCTCTTTGCATAAGATTTTCATTTACAGTATAATCTAGTCTTATCTCTTGGTCTAAGGCTTCTTGTATTTGTTTTATAATAGTTTCCATAGTACAAAGATAATAAAAATAATTTAATCTAACAAATTATTTCGGGTGGACTTCCAGGACTTGGTGGTACTTTTATAGGGATTGTTGGATTTGGTGGGTCAAGTATTGGAAGGTCTCTACTTGGTATGATTCTTGTTTGGCTGTCCTCCATTTTAACTTCACTTAGTTTTTCTTGTATAAGTTTCCAAGTCCCCTCATATGGATGACCTGAAGCACCAACATCTATACCCTTCAACCAAAAAATAAATTCTCTAGGTGTCATTATCCTTCTATTACTACATTCTCTTTAGCGTCTTCAACACTATGATAAACTAAATCTTCTTCAATCGAACCCTCAATTAGTGTTAAATCGTAGTTGATTACTGTTTTGAGTTGTGGTTCAGTCGTTGGGTAGATTGTGTATACACTCACATAAATTCCTTTTATCTCTGTTTTTTGTAGTTTATTTTCGTTAAAAACATAAACCGCATCTCCTATTTTGTATTTTGTTTTAATCTCCATTTTCTATATTTTTTACTTCTTTTATTATATCTGGGTTCTGTCTAAGCGTCTGAACGGTAATTAAGTTCTTAATCTTAGTTGTAGACCAATTATGTGATCTTGTGGTGTAAACTACTTTCGGGGGTAAATGGTCTCCTGTAAAAGGTTTACCTATATAGTCATCACCTAAGATTCTGATGTCGGGTTGGTAGAAGTTTATGAGTCTCTCCAACTCTTCTTCGTTTTGGTAAGTTTGTACCTCATCTATATACTTAATAGCCATTAATGTCTTATATCTTTCATATAATGGAATTACTGGTTTATATTTCGTATTACGTGTTGCAGAAGGATCTCTTTGTAAAAAAACTATAAAATAGTCACAATGTTCTTTTGCTTTTTCAAATGTATAAATGTAACCAGGGTGTAATAAATCAAAGTTACCCGCAGTAAACCCTACTATTTTTTTATTTCTTTCAATCATTTTGTGTTGTTTTTACCTCTGTGAATCTTTTACCTATTTCCCTAACTTCGTATCGAAATCCTTGGTTGGTATTTATATTCATTATTTCCAAAAATTCGTTTGCTGATTCTAACGAGTTGAACTCTAGTGGATCTCCATTTGAATCGAACATAAGGACGGGTAGCTTCTTCTTTTTACCAACCTCATTAGTGGTTGGGTTATAATGCCACTTAATTAGAATATAGAACTTAGTCCTTTGGTCCATTACTTTTCAAGTTTATCTTTAATTTCTTTAATAAATCTACACAGAGTAAAATAGGGATTGGATGGTTTTCCTTCATATGTCACATCTAGTGCGTACATTTTATCCATATTTTCATACTGGTCCTTATCAATTCTTTCCATTTCGGATATTAATTTATCTAAGTCTTCTAATCCTTCCACATTTACTTTTCGAGTAACCACTTCAGGTACCTCTTGTTTTAGCTCTTCTTTCATTTGTTTAATTTTTTTATGTGAACCGTCACAGTTACCTTCTGGATTTTGAGTGTTACCACATCCACATTTTTTTACCTTTTTTTCGTCTGCCATTTTTTTATTCTTTTATTCTGGGATGCCTCCCTTATCAATTGCCTTCATAGTATAGTTATACTCTAAAGTTTTATTTATAATATTATCAACATCAAATTTAACTGGTCTGGTGTATGTCGTCCCTGTATATGGGTCAACATCCCAAGTTCCACCTATACTCATGTCAAAGTTTTCTCCATGAGTTTCACGTAAGATGTCTTCATATCCACGAGCTTCCTCATTCTTCTTTCCTAACTTTAATAATTTTTTTAGATTAATCAAACTTTTTTCACTAAAATAATCAATATTTGGTCTTTCCTCTTTATATAGGTGATTTTTTATTTCATTCATAATACCAAAAGGAATTTCTACTTGGATTGAGTCCACTCTATTGTCTTTATTGTCCCACCATGACATCTCTTCTTTCACTCCTTTCCAAATAGCCCAGTGAACTGCCCATTTTTTATTTAATGACCTATCAATCACATATAGAAGTATACCTTCTTTAGAATATTCATAAAATTGTTTTGGTGTTTCTCTACTAGAAGTACACCATTTTGTTGTTGCTCCGTATATCTTAGCACTATAATAACTCAGGGGTTTAACAATAAACCATCGGTCATCTTTATAGATTTCTTTATATTCATGAATATTATCTTCATGATTATTTTCTTCATATTTAACTATAGCCTTCTCAATATCTTCAAAAGATTTATAATTCTGTATATCTTTATCTTCTAGTTTGTTACCTTCTAATAATTCATGAAAGACTTGTAGATTGGTTACATTTGTATCACTTAAAATATCTATAATATACTCCACTATTCTATCCTCTAACTCATTAGAACATTTCTTTCTAATACGATCAAGATAATTTGTTTGGTTTAATAAAGGTGAATAATTAGTATATCCTGTTGCATTATGTTTATTTCTAAATTCATTCGCAAGAAATCTCATATACTTACCTGTCTTAGATGGGTCCAAATGTCTAAGGAGGTCAAAAATCTTAATATTTAGGTCCTCCATTGTTTTTTTAAGTTGTTTATTAGTCATCGTCGTAATTTTATCCAAAGAATATTTTTTTATTATCCTAAATTTTAATGAAATATAAGAAAAATATTACTCTTGTAAAGTTAATGAACGTCTATTTTATGTAGAATAATAAGGGGTCTTTTATTATCCCCAGAAAAAGATCCTTGTTTTTGACTATCTCACCGACGATTCAAGAATTTAGGGTTTAATTACTCAAGAATAAGCGTAGTTATTGTTAACTCAAGAGTGACATCCCTCATGTGAATGGGAGGAATAATGACCACACTCAACCGGAAAGGTGTGGAAAAAATCTGTTAAAAACTAAAAAACAGATATTAAAACAATTTTAATTATGAACGCTATTTTTTCAAAAGTAGGAGATTTCTTAAGTGGATTATCAACGGTACTTTTATCACTAGTAACTCTTAGCATACTTGCTGAGGTATTATTTGGTGTTGGAGTGTTTGGTGCTAATGTAGTTAAGAATGTAATGGAATTAATAACAATGTTAGGTGATGGAGGATTTGTAGGCTTAATTGCACTTCTTATTCTTTGGAGCTTATTTAACAAAGATAAGTAATCATGAAAAAACTATTAATGACATTGGCACTATCGATATTTACATGTATCGGTTTCGCACAGGAGAAAGGTGACTGGTACGTAGGTACTGGTGACATCACAGGTGTGGCTTGGACTGACTGGGCTGTTGACGCAACTGTCGGCTATGGGATTATGGACAACCTTATGGTAGGTATGTCTTTATCACAAGCAGACTCAACTGTTGACATGGACATGGATTTTCACGCTAGATATTTTGTTAAAGGATACTATGGGTATCTTGCAACAGATGGTTTAGGAACTGATAACATGAAGGTAGGTGCTGGAAAAATGTTTACTTTTAGAAACAATGTATTTGTTGACCCTAAAGTGGTTTACGATACTGGTGCTAAAACAACTAACTTACAGTTAGGTTTTGGTTTCAAATTCTAAAAGTTTATTGAGATCTCTACTGTAGAGAATAATGTTAGACATTTATAAACAAAGGGGGATTTCGGTCCCCCTTTCTTTTTGATCATTTTTTTCTTATATTTATTGTAATAACAATCCTAAAAAAAAATAAAATGAAAAGAATTTTAATGGTAGTATTAGTTTTGCTTGGACTAAACCCAACACAAGCTCAAATTAACATATGTGATTCAGTTTCGATTAGTGGTTCACAATACCAACCAACTATCGAAGTTAACAACATTAATACAATTATGTATTATTGGGAGACTACAGGGAGTAATGGACTGTATACCTTATCTGAAGATAGTATGACGAATCAACACTTAGTATATAATTACAATCCAACGACTGGTCTACCTTATGACACTATCCTAACATGTGCTAACACCAACTTAACTACCTGTTGTTGGACCTTTATATGGGATGCCACAATGTGGATGAGAATGGGGGTACAACAACCTTATTTTTGTTGTGATTCAATAACTTATTGGACAGATCAAGGTCAAGGATTAACTGTTGGTCTTGATACAACAAACATGGTTCATAATCCTGACTCTATGACAGTATATTGGGGAGTATGTACTGGATTTGCAGGAGCTGGCACATGTTATGCAGGAAATGGTATAAGTGATTATTTTCCTCAAGTTACAACATCAGATACAATCAAAGTAACTTATGATGTATACATTTATGAGAACGGTGTAGCAGAAGTATGTAGCATGGAAGATTGGTTGATATTCGACCAAAACACATATTCATGGGTATTACTTAATATGGGTAATACTACAGGTATTGTACTCATTCCTTTTGATGAAATTAATGATGGTAAAATTTATGATATGTTAGGAAGAGAATTAAGTGAGGTTCCAACAGGTGTTCCTTATATTAGAAATAGAAAAATTTATATTAAGAAGTAATGGAAAAATTTATTAGATGGCACAAATTAATGATTGGTAAGATACAGAATTTCTTACGTATCGACAACTATGGTTCTTTATGGTTATCATGGCTTAAAGGATTAATTATGGGTATTATACTTATGAGTCTCCTATCGGGATGTTACATATATGAAGGAACTACGTACACAGATCCTAATTATAATACAGGTTATTACCAACCTAACACTTTAACCTATTACCAAAATAACTATGTCCCTACAATTGATTTGTATTATTGGAATAACTTACCGTACTGGGGTTACTATGATGGGTGGTATTACTACTATGGTTATAGGCATTCGTACCCTTGGTGGTACTATTATCAGTATTCTCCCGCTTATTATTACAGTGTACAAACTCACGTATATTGTTACTTAGGTCACAAAAATTATGTTGTTAGACCCAAATCAAACAGACGCCACGATAATGAGCAATATAGAACTTATGATGTAGAACATGTCAATACAACTGGAGCAATTGTTAAGAATAATTCTAACGCCCCAATTAAGTATCAGAATAACTCTCGCACTAATAATATTAACACTAACACAAAGCCCAATAGAACTAATAACACGAATATCTATAATCGTTCTAATGAAATTTACCTTAATCAAAATAATAATAAAACTAACATAAACCGTTCTAATAATTCTAACAACAAAGTTAATACTAATAGAACAAAAACTAACAGAACCAATTCTAACCGTTCTAATAAAAGTAATACTAGAAGACCTAGATAAGTTCATCGCTTAGGATATTTATTATTAATGGACGAACAAACTGACATATTATTACAAAAGTTTATGGACAAGATATGGCCTGAGTACAGTAGTCAACTGTATTCAGACCTTTATCGTACTTATCATCCAAGTACATATGTTGAGGGTTATACGAATCCTAAAGGTAATTTTGATCTGGCTTTAGATACTATCGGTGAAGCAGTACAGAAAGGTAAAAAATATGGATTACTTGATAATAGATTAATAGTTGGTAGAACTGATTATTCATCTCATCCTTTTGTTCCTTTACCTGGACTTGGTATACAAGAAGGTGACGGACTAAACCTACGATGGATTCAGTCTGTTCTTTTATTTGATAGGTTATATGATATAGTTGAAGAATTTAGATGTTATTGTGGTGAAAATGGTGTTGATCCTGATTGTAAAGGAAAATGTATGGGTGAGTTCCCATATTTATATGAAGACTATAATAAACTACACAATTATATGATGGAACTAAAAAATGCGGGAGCTCCCTTAGATATTATGTTAACTAGATCGGATGCGTTAAATAAGATTTCATTATCTCCTGAAAGAGATTACATAACAACTGAACATCCTCATGCTGGTGGGATGTTTGAGCAGGTAGATAAGTTCTTATCCAGAAGATTAAGTGTAATAAGAGAAAACATTTACAATCTTAGTGATGGTGAACTATTAGGTGAAAGTGAACAACATCAATTAGAAAATCAGATGTCTGAATTATTTAATATTCATAAACACGAGGCTTCCGAACACTTATTCAAATGGTCAATCAAAGATGTTATCAAAGAACATGATATGATGATGAGTCCACAAGAGATTAAGAAAATAGAAACTAGGAAACACTTATTCGATGCTTTAGATGAAAACTTTGGGTTGTTTCCTCATCCTGAGGGTGAATTAGAATATGAGGGACAACCTATGGCTGTCTTTTCTTTAGCCCTACAAGAATTTGTTCCCTTTGATGCCCTCTATGTACCAATAAGTGAAATGATTGGTGCTGGTGTTGAACAGACTGATGTAGAAATGTTGATTGAGATAATCACTGATTGGGTTAATTACAGAATGACAGAGAAACCGGAAGTTTTTAATGAGTCCAAAATGTCTAGTATTGATCTAAAAAAAAAGCAAGGTGAGTACAATCAAGAGTACTTGGAAATATTAAGTAGGTTCCCCGAAGAATTACAAAGAGAGATTATTGATGAGAGACCTAAAGGTGACCATTTAGATATAGAGGAACTTAAGGGGTGGAAGTTAAATAATCCTAACCCTATTGAGATTTCGTTATCAGATTTAATTAAGAAAGAAAGTACTAAAGGTTCTGTTTCTAGAACAAATCAGGAAGTAGTGGATATAATCAATCAAAACTGGAATACTTCTATAAAACTTGCTAAAAAACTATATGATTCTAACCCTGAGCGTTACATGAAGGATGCTGAACAGTTTGATGGTTCTACTGCACCTCCTTCAATTATGGTTAATGGTGATGTTATATGGGGAGTAGGAAGAATGGTAGCGGCTCTTATAAGACCAGATAAAACAATCAAAGTATGGGATATAAAAGACTCTAAAACAATAACGGAGAGTAATAAGGCAGAGTTAAATCCTGAATTAGAAGAAGGTGATAAGATAATTGTGGTAAATAAAAAAGATATCCAAAGTGGATATAGAGAATATATGGGAGGTCAAGAACCAGATTTATACGAAAGATATATTGTATTTGAAAAACGTTATAGTGGCCATAAGGCAAAACATTCTTACCATTATTTTTTAGTACCGGACATACCTAAATATAGTAACAGAAAACTAGGTGACTCAACCGATATGAGTATTGAAGACCATAAGGATATAAAAGCATTATTCCCTTGGATTAATGAGTGGATTCGTGCTAAGGATAGGAAATCTGTAAACCCTGAACTAGCGGTAGGTGACATTGTAAGAGTAGTAGATGTGGATGGTGTGCACGCACATGCGCCTAGTGTAGGTGAAAAGTATAAAGTGATAAACACACGTGATGCTAGTAGTGATGAGTATTATGATGTAATACCCTATCCAGAAACTTCATTACCAGATAGTGGGTATATGCAACATCATCTAGATACATATGGACACCCAGATAGAAAAACTTTATATAGAGGAGACACATGGGTATTGGTTAAAGATAAATTAAATGAAGAGTTGGATGAAAGAGCCTATCAGAATCCTGATCTAAAACCAGGTGATATAGTTATTCCTATTGACGTAGATAGAAGTTATGGGACAATGCACACACCTGACATGTACAAACGTTACGAGGTTATTTCAAGATTACAAATTGAAGATGGTGGGGAGATATATTATTATGAGATAGAACCTGTAGACCTTTCGGATGATGATCGTTTAAGTGGTATGTTAGTTGGAGGTGGACGTAGAAGAAATGAAAGATTATATCCTGACCACGATTTATATAAATTAGATAAAGAACAAAAGGAGATAAGCTATTTAGATAAATTGGAAGGTATGGAGATGGAGTATGACCCAAAAAAGGCAAACACTGGTGGAGTACAGGAATTTTCTTGGGTGGATGAGGAAACTGGTACTTCCACTGATACACTTTTATTTGATATTGATTTTATCCATACCGCTCCATTATTAACCTACGGGCGTGATAATGATGAACCAGAAAAAAATGAGTTAGTTAAATTTTCTTTGATACTTAAAGGCGATAAGAGTGGATTATTTAATGATTGGTTTGATCTTGATGATCGTGAAACACGAAAAAAGTTAATCGATTACTTTAATTTAGGAACAAGAAAAAGTATATTATTAAATTACTTTTATGATAACTACCTTAAGTTATATGGTATTCAAAAGGAATACCTTAGATTAGAAAATGTTTTAATTCCTGATAGTAATGGAATTATTCACAATGTCTCTGGTGGTCGTCAACTAAGTGAAGATATTCTAGACACATTCAAAGTTATCTCTAAGTTGAATAAAATCATCAAAGTTAATTAATAACTGAATTGCCTTCCCACCGTTTCCCATAACAAGCATCCCAGGTTCACGATTATAAAATTCAAAACTTTCATATTTCTTTCTTAAGAAAGGTCCAATACCTTTAGATTCAATTAAAGTATTAGCTGCCTCTATATCATCTTCTTTAATCCAAATATTTATTTTCATTATTTCTTTTTTTTATCGTTAACATTACACGGACTTGGTCTTAACTCGTATTTCCACCCACTATCAGAATTTTCATTAAAAACTTTAACCATTTCCATTGCCTTTTTCTGATTGTTTATTGTTAATATTTGACTCAATCCATCAGTAAGTAAAACGTGTACAGGTTTACCATTAGCATCGGTCATTATTTTCATTACATTATATCCCATTTTATTTTTTATTTAAGTTTAACAATCTTTTCATTTAGAGTCCAATCTATATGGTACTCCTTTGTATACTTCCCATTGTTGTATTTATTACAACACTTACCACAAGCTATATTAGTTCTTCTCGCTCTGTGGAATTTCTTTTTACATTTTGGACAATCTCCAACCCATTTCATAACTCTTGAAAGATCAACACTACTATTACTTGTACATCTCTCACCACTACAACCGATAGATATTGCTAAACTCTTCCAGTGTTTATCATGATTAGAATAACCTCTTTTCTTGTGGTCTAATGCGTGAGCAATTTCATGTAGTATCGTATTCTTAACTCTATCCTCATTAGTCTCATGTTGAGTTAGTGGTCTAGATAAAGAGATTGTCTTCATTCTTCCATTATGACATCCAAATCTACGAACTGCTTTATCCCACTTAAAAGTGTATTGTTTAAGTCCATGATCTCTCATCATCTTCATCGCCATATGTCTTGCTTTTTCTAATTTCATTTTTCAAAGTGTACTTTATCTACGTTTATACGTTTAGT
>Ga0098060_1000261_pt1 | contig 25481 bp, 37 predicted proteins | sample 21_taG_FD_77063 | JGI IMG/M metagenome (GOLD analysis project Ga0098060, IMG submission 77063) | Marine viral communities from the Subarctic Pacific Ocean - 21_ETSP_OMZ_AT15319 metaG | ecosystem: Environmental > Aquatic > Marine > Oceanic | place: Pacific Ocean | collected 2015-01-19 | reverse complement strand
ATTTAGATTATATTGAAGGAGAAGAGGGGGTAGGAAGAGAGGTTAATATGATGCTTAAAGTATTAGACAAATTAGAAGCAGAAAGAAAATCTTGTTAATAAAAAACAATGGGGATGCAAGTCCCCTTATTTAAAAACTTAAAACAAATAAAATGAAAACAGAAAAAAGACAATATCGAAAAGTAGGAGTTGCAGGAGGATTTGTAAATCAGATGATGGGAAACAATTCAACAGAGCCAAAAGTAGGAGAGGGAGCGACAGAGTTAATGTACTCCGATAGAAATCCATACGAGGTTTTATCAGTAAGTGAAGATGGTAATGAATGTCAAATCCGTAGGATGAATGCAAAAATCAAAAATAAAGATGGTATCTACGGTCAACAAGAATGGGACTTTACATCTACAGAAGGCGAAGGCAAAACTTTAAAATGGCATCCAAAAAAAGGTTGGTGTAGATACAGCGAAACTATTGAGTTACAAAAATCATTAAGTAAAAAATATACAGATTTATACGGTTGGAATTGGAATAATTGGGTTTTTCCTAATGGTATGATTTCTGAAGATTTATTTGAAAAATATGAGGAGAACGGAAGGTATTATAGTAAAATGAAACTTGTGAAAGGTATTACCAAAGTTTATAAGAATTACAGTCCAATATCAATTATTTTTGGAACAATGGAAAAATACCACGACCCAAGTTTCTAAAAAAACTAACTAACAAAAATGGGAGGTGAAAGCCTCCTATAATTTTAAATAAATACTCTATCAAATTGTTAGGGTATTTTTTTTGTGCTAAAAATTTACTATCTTTGTAATAAGTGTTTTTTTGCACCTACTCATAATTTCTACTTTTTGGACTCCCCACGTTAATTTGTTGGGGAGTTTTTTTGTTTATGTTTGATAGCTTAACTACATATCTTAATAAAATATCTACTCTAAATGAGAGTGTAATTTGGTTTCAAGTGATTGATAGAGAAGTTCAATTTGAAATAATACGACTAAATACAGAAGACCAACTATTTAACGAGGGTATGCGTTCAGACGGAACTTCTTTACCTGACTACTCACAAACATCAGTTGAGGTGTTTGGTAAACGAGCTGGGCATATAACACTTAAAGATACTGGGCATTTTTACCAATCATTTAGAGTTAAGGTGGATAATTTCGGAATGTTTATAGCAGTTGATGACACGAGCCTTTACGATGTTCCGTTAACCACTACTTATGGGTTAGATATTTTAGGATTAACTGAAGAAAATACAATGGTATTAATTCAAATGTTGAAAAGAAAATACATAAAAGAAATAAATGAAAGACTATCTAACTAACATAGATGAATTGAGCGTGTACAATTGGCGAAAATGTCAAGAGGGTGATTTAACCTTTACTCGTAAAAACAAAGCTGGTAATAAAGCCAATGATATTTTAGCTTGGGAGTTAATAATGGATAGCTATTATGCTCGTTTTGGATTAGGCAAAGACTTTGAGAGGGTGTTAGAATTGCGTAAACAAATAGCATTATTTCAATGTGATTTTGTTATTAACGATGACAATTTTATTTTAAATCACATTAGGAGATTAGAAGCTGAGTTGTTAGAATTGCTAAATAAGAAGTCTGAGGGCGATTTAACTACTGCTTTGATACATATTACCAAATGGATAGGAAGTAGCGTTAGAGAGCGTGAAACGACTGTTTTAGAACTTTATACAATGCTGGGAGAGATGAAAAAAGAAAGCGACCAAATTAAAAAACAACAAAAGACTAAATAATGGCAATTAAAAGAATTGAAAAAAACGACTTAGTAGCAAAGGGTGCGTTAGATAACTTAACTCAGGGAGCAAAGGAAGCTAAAGCATCGGTAGACTTGCTTAAAAAGGCATTAGAAGCAGTTGTAACATTAAGCAAAGAAGTTAAATCTAAGATACCAAAAACTGGTGGGTCACCAACCACAGTAAAAGGACAAAACGAATTAAATAAGCAAACCCAACGTGCGAATCAATTAGCTAAAAATAAGCTAACTATAAACAAACAACTATTAAAAGAACAAGAGCGTTTAAAGCAACAAACGAGCGCAAGAAACAAGCTACTTAAAGAAGAGGTAGCACTTGAAAAAACGCAAATAGGTAGCTTAAATAGATTAAGAGCAGAGAGTAAAAAGTTAGTAAAAGAGCGTAATAATTTAAACATCACTACGACAAAAGGAGCGAAGCGTTTAAAAGAAATTAACAAACAATTAGACAAAAATAATAAGGTAATACAAAAGAATGCTTCAGCTTTAGGTAAGCAGAAAATAAACATAGGTAACTATGGTAGTGCATTAGGAAAACTTAGAGGTGCATTAGGTCAATTAGGTTTAGCGTTTGGTGTGTTTGCTATTCTTAGAAAGTCTTTTAATGTAGTTAGAGATTTTGGACAAGCACAAGCAAATTTAGCTTCGGTATTAGGAGTAACTACTGAGCAAATGTCAAAACTTACAGAGCAATCTAAAGAGTTAGGAGCAACAACTACATTTACTGCATCTCAGGTTTCTGAACTTCAAAAAGAATACGCAAAATTAGGCTTTACACAAAAAGAAATTGAGAATGTAACAGAAGCCACTTTGTTACTTGCCGAAGCTACTGGTACAGACTTAGCACGTTCTGCTGAAGTTACTGGGTCAACACTTAGAGCGTTTGGTTTAGATTCTACTGAAACGCAAAGAGTTGTTGATGTAATGGCAAAGTCTTTTAGTAGCAGTTCATTAGATATGGAGAAATTCGCAGTTGCGATGAGAGCAGTTGCACCAGTTGCAAAGACTGCTGGTCTTAATATAGAACAAACTACTGCATTGTTAGGTACTTTAACTGATAGAGGTTTGGATGCTTCAACTGCTGGTACAAGTCTTAGAAATGTTTTCTTAGAACTTTCTAAGAGTGGTATGACATTCGAGGAGGCAATGGCAGAAATTAACGCATCTACTGACAAAAATAAAACTGCTTTAGAGTTGTTTGGTAAACGTGGAGCAACTACTGGTGTGATACTTTCGGAAACTGCTGGAGATGTAGCTAATTTAACTGAAAAACTATTAGATAGTGAGGAGTCTGCTAAGAAAATGGCAGAAACTCAAAGAAACACTTTAGGTGGCTCTTTAAAGTTACTTCAATCAGCATTTGAAGGGTTTATTTTAAAGATGGATGAAGCTGGTGGTGTTGGTGAAAAACTACGAAAGGGTATTAAATTTTTAGCTGATAATTTTGAGTCTATCTTATCTACTTTAGGTCGAGTTGTTAAGGCTTTAATTACGTTTAAGATAGCAATGAAAGCTATTAGATTTAGCCAAAGCATAGGAGGTTTAAAAGGGTTAGTTGCTGGGTTTAAATCAATAGGTACAAGTGCAAAAACTGCGAGTGTTTCAGCGAGAGCGTTAGGTACTGCAATTAAAAGTATTAGTCTTGCTGGTTTATTGGTTGTATTTGTTGAGTTTGCAAGTGCTTTATGGGACGTTGCGAGTGGTGCGCAAAGAGCGAGATTTGAGGTTGATGAGTTAAACAAAGCAACGGGAAGAGGTAGAACTTTTGCTGAAGAAAATCTAAAAAAATTAAGAGAAAAAGTACAATTGCAAATAAATGAAATAGAGTTAACTAAAAAGTCAAGAGAGGAAAAGGACAAAGAAATAAAAGCAGTAAAACAAAACGCAAACGAAGCTCTAAAAACACAAAAGAAATTAGTAGATGAGCGTATAAAAGAGTTATTTAGAGAAAAAAGAGAACAACAAAAAATTGTAGATAAAGCACAGAGTAACGTGGGCGTTGGTTTAGTTGACCAATTCGGTAAAAGTTTTGTTGGTAACGCAGTAGAAAGAGCCATAGCTTTAGGTAATGAACAAAACAACTTGTTATTAATTAGGAATGAATTAAAATCTTTATTAGAAGTTCAAACTTTATATAACGATGAGATAGGTGTTTTTAACCAAGAGTTAGTAAATATAGAAATAGGTTTAAATAACGAGGGGGTAGTTTCAGAAGAAGTTACTGTTAATTTAGAAAAACAACTTGAGGTTTTAACTTCAATTTTTCGCAGAAAAAAAGAGATTAATGGAGTAAAGTTAGTTGATATTGGTAGAATCAACTTCCCTAATATTACAGACTCAAATAAAGAGCGTTTAACTCGCAATGTTTTAGAAGCTGAGTACAACATACTATTAGCAGAAGGGGTTAAAAGTGAAGAGGAACTAAACGAGTTAAGAAAAAAGAAAATTTTAGCACAAGCTGAATTAGACAAATTGGGTAAATCTTTAGCAGAGCAACAAGTAATTGATTTAAAAGCACAAAAAGCTATAAATAACTTAATAATAGACAATGAAGTTGATAAGTATGATATAATAAAACAATCTATTGAAACAACTACACAACTATTCATTAAGTCAGCAGATGAGCGAATATCTAAAATTAATGAAGAGATTGATGCAGAAAAAAAGAAAGCTGATTTATTTCGTGGACTTGCCGAAAGTGGCAACATATCAGCAAAAGAAAGTTTAGCCCAGCAAAACAAAATAATTGCAGAAGCCAACGCAAAACGTGAACGTGAAGAGAAAAGAAAGCAACGTATTTTATTAGCGAGTTCAGTTTTACAATCGTATAACTCAAATCTTGCAAATGGTGATACAAATACAGAAGCGTTAACTAAAGCGTTGACATCAACAACTTTAATAACTCAGTTTATTAATGCGCTACCAGCTTTCTTAGAGGGTACAGAAAACACATCTAAGAGTGGTGCTGGTCAAAATATAGATGGTAAGGGAGGTTTTCACGCAGTTCTACACCAAAACGAGCGTGTACTAACATCAAAGCAAAACGATATGATAGGTAACTATTCTAATGATGAGGTTGCATCTATTATGGAAAAACATAGGTTGGGTAAATTAATGCCTGATAGTCAAATTATGTTAGGTTTTGGAAGTCACGAAATGGTGAATAAATTAATGAATGTTGAAAGTAAACTTGACCAAGTGACTAAGGCTATACAAGACAAGCCAGTACCAAATATTGAACTTGGAGAAATTACCCAAAGCTATATGATTTTAAACAAAAGAGTCGAAAGCACTAAAGGTACAACTACTTCTAAATTTAAAGTAAAATAATGAGTATAATCGAAACAAGGTACTTTATTAATGGGATTGAAATAAGACCAGTTAATGCTGATGAAATTGGCTTTAAGATGGATTTCACAAAAGGTTGGGCAGAAGCCGAGTTAACCATTGATAGTGTTATTTTAGCAAATGAAGCTAAACAAATGGTTATTGACCACTCTCAAACTTTAGGATTTCACGAGGGAATTCCATTAACTGTTGAGGTTGGTGGGGTTACTTTAGATTACTATATCGACTTAACAGACAACCCATTATTTAGTGATGCTGGTAATAGCACAATTGAGGTCAAAATTAAACGTAGAAAAGCAATTAATTGGTTTAGAGAACAAGCTGATGGGTTAAGTTTTGAGGTTATAAACAAACACAACGCAATAAACACAATTAATGTACCTTATTTAATTATTAAAGACAATCAATTAGAGTTGCTAATAACTATGGCTATCTCTGTTTACGTTTTACAAAAGGCTTTAGATGAAGGAATAAGAGACTTAGAGGTGTCATTTGCTGAGTTCTTACAAACGATTAACATAGGTATGAACTTCAATTTAGGTGACTTTTTATCTGCTACTGTAAAATTAATTGCGAGGTTGATATATGTAGCTGGGTTACTTGTTGCTTTAATTAAATTAAGTAAGCAAATATTAGAGTTAATTTTTCCTATAAAGAGATATTTAAAAGCAACAAAAGTTATTGAATTAATGCAAAAAGGTTGCGCCAAATTAGGGTACACATTTTCAAGCACTTTATTAAATGAATTTTCACAATTAACTATTTTACCAGTACCACTTTCAAAAGAAAATAACTCTATTTTTACCAATCTATTAACTTTAGATAATGGAAGCTATACAAAAGGCTATCCAACTGCAAACGATAGTGTATCCACGTTAGGTAGCTTACTTAATTTCTTAGAAAATTGGAGTCAATCAAATTTTAGAATAATTGATAATGTTGTTTACTTAGAAAGTGATGACTTTTGGGCGAGTCAGTCAGGTGTTACAATTACAAATACTTTGAATTTACAAGATGCAAGAGAAAATCAATGGACATACAATACTGGGGAAAGCTGGAAAAGGTACTATTGCCACTATCAAACAGATGCAAGTGATATACACACATTAGACAAAATAGAGGCTACTGATTGCGAATATAGCACAGAGCCAGTAACAACTGTTAATGCAGATTTAACTACCATTAAAGGACTTGTAGACATTAGCTACCCTTTTGCATTTGGAATACCTAAAAAAGAGTTAACAATAGTTGAAAGAGCGTGTATTCCTTTTGCAACTTTAGCTGATGATGTGATTAATTTTTTTGGTGGTGATAGTGATTTACAAGCAAAGGTTAAGGGTAGGATAGGTGTTGTTCAAATAAGCCAACAATACTACACTCAGACTAAATTAATCTATACAACTGGGGGAAAACAAGCGTTAAATTTTGATAAGATAATAGGTGCCAATGCTATCTATCAAAAATTTCACAAAGCAAACCAAGTAAAAGAAAATTTCAAACGAATATATAACGCTACTGTTCCATTTAGCACTTCTAACTTTGAAGCGTTGCTAAATAGTAATTTCATTCAAGATATGCAAGGGAATAGCCTTAAAATTAGTACCTTTGCATTTATAAACGAATCTAAAAGTGCTGAAATTCAATATTCAATTGAAAGTAACGAAGCATTTAACGTGAAAACAATAGCTATCAATGTTTAAAGAGAACGAAATAACTGAAATTTTAAGCAAAATAACAAAGGGAAATTCTTTGTTGAAATCTGTTTTAAATGATAATAAGATTTTAGCAGAAATAAGCACAGAACAATTAGAGCAAATACAAAATGCAATCATTGAAACTGACCCTAAAAGAATCAAAGAACAAGCTGAAGAAATAATTAAAACCTACAAATAAATGCCGTTATTAGTAACCAACGAAACTTACAACACTTTAGGCTCACTTTATGCAAATGCTGGTGATTGGATTGATTGCACATTTGAATTTTCTACGAGATTTCAAGTTGGTAGTGGGACATCATCAACATTTACATATACAACTACTGGAACTCAACATTTTATTACTTCACAAGGGGTTGATTTTGGAGCGTTAGGATTCGTTGCTGGGGACACAATAGATATTAATTGGACTGCAATACAAAGTGGTGTTAATTCTACTTATTCAAGGGTAATAGACTTCGTTAATGGGAATAATTTATTTATAACTACTCCATTGCCAAGTAATGCAGATAATCAAGTTTTCCCTACAAATGGTGTGCGTACTGGAATGTCTATAATTGCTGATAAAGTACCTGATGCGATAGAAACTTTTATAAATTTAACACAAAACGGGACTACTTCAGCTAACTCTGTAATTGATGGTAGTACGAATAGATTACATTATCCAACAGTAAACACAATGAGTGTTACTGATGTTGTGTCTATGGTGCAATTAGGTGACAAATCAGGTGGTTTACTAAAAGACATAACGCTTGAATATGTAGCAAATGGTAACGATGGTTGGAAAGATTGGAAAATAAGTTATACAATGTTTCAATGGGGAGTTATTAAAGACGGATTTTCAGAGCCTAACTACTATGATAACACAAATTGTTTAGCACCCTTTGTAAAGGTTAAATCATTTGCTCAGTATGGAAACCCTAATGGTGTGTTAAGTGGTCAAAGTTCAAATATAGAAGCTAATACTGGTGGGTTTAATGAGAATTTTAACGGAGGTGTAAACAACTATGCTACAACATCAATTGTTTGGACAGATTTATTAGGCAATGTTATTGATGCAGTAGATTATTCTAATAGTTCAAATTTTGTTGCTACTATAACTCAATCAGTTCAAAACACTACACTAAGTAAGTATAGAATAGGTATGTTATTCAGACCAGTTGATGGTAGTGTATATCAAAATCTTAACACTAATTTAGGTCAAAACTTAATAGTAAATGCTCCTGAAGTTGACTTTACACATTCAACTACACCCGACTTAACAATTTACTCAAGCTATGAAAATAGTGCTGGTGCTGGTTGGGATTTAACAAATTTACAATTTACTCAAAACTCAGGCACATTAACAGTAAGTGGTACTGTTAAACCAAATGCAAATGCTGAAGCATATTTTAGTCAATTTCCCGATGGCGAAAGACTTACCACTATATGGGTTAGTTTGTATAATTTTAATACTGGTGCTGGTCAATTTTCTGACAGAGTAAGTTTACAGATATTTAATTCTGACAACATAGATGCTCCAATTAAAGGAGTGCAAATACCCGATGTTGTAAGTCAGTCTTTATTTGACCATAACAACAATAATATAACGCTTCAATCTTCGCCACAAACAACTACTGAAGATGATATGCTTTACACTTCTGATTTTCGTTTAATTGATAACGTAGATTACGAAGGTATAAGAACAAGAATATTTGCATATAATACAGTAACAAATGAAGAGTTTACACTTGAAAACAACTTTTTTAGCTTTGCTAATGTCGTAAATATTAATGGACAATTTCAACCTAATTTCACTTTAAATAGAGGGTTTAATTTGCCACCAACAACCGACAGAAATACCATAGAATTAAAACGAAAACCAAGTTTAGACATTTCAGGAAAGTATGGAATACAATTAAAGTATGGCTATCTAAATGATTGGAGATATTGGTTAGCACAAAGTGGTGTAGATAATGACTTTTTTAACATCACACAATCAAATAACGGATTTAACAAAGATTGGCAACACTATTCTAATAGTGGTAATTGGATTATTAGAGTATCTTATTATACAAGCGTAAATGGTGTTGAGGATTTTAATAACTATGAAGCTGGTATAAGAACATATGAAGATGACACAAATGTAACAACTATAAACACTTTCTTAATTGATTCTTTAGGTCAAAATTCTACGAGTTTATTAGATGACCAAATACACACAATGACAAGCGTAAACATTTGGAATTACAACTATTTAAATGCGTGGGGAGAGGTTACAATTGAAGATTTTGAAAGTGGCAATAGATGGGTTATCAGTTCAGTTTTAAATCAAGGTGGCATAGTACCAAATCCATTAAAGCCTATTGCTGGAGCAACTGCATTAGATTTACAAATAGTTGGAAATATTGCAACTGCAAAATGTAAAATAGACACTAACTATATTGATGTAGATAAGGTTAGTGTATCTACAAGAATTTACTCAGATGCAAATACTGGGGGACAAATATTAAATCTGAGTAAAGAGGCAGAGGTTGCTTATTCACTAAGAAGAGTGGCAAGTAGTGCTATATATAGTGGTGCTTGTATTAGAGTTAGGAGAAGTTCAGATAACACAGAGCAAGACATTCCATTTTCAACAAGTAATGTGTTAGATTTAGAAGAGATGTACGCATTTACTGGTACAGATGGTGATGTTAGGGCGTATGTAACTAAATGGTATGACCAAAGTGGTAACGGAAACAATGCAACGATGACAGAGCAAAATGACCAACCTATGATAATGAACGCTGGGAGTGTTATTTTATCATCAAATGGTTTACCAGCAGTTAGTTTTGCAGATGATTATTTGTCTTTAGATAATGGTGTAAGTGTAGGTCAAGATTTTTACGAGTCATTTGTATTTGATAGATTGAGTGCTGGAATAACAAGTTTATCATTAGGCTCTAATGTTAGTGCAAATCCATTTTGTATGTTGTGGTCAAGTGATAACTCAATGCTTTCAGGAATGGAAGACTCAGGAAGTAATGAACACGCAACAACCCAAACAAATAGTGGTGATTTTTTACTAACAACACGAAGAGAGTCATTAAATAACAATGTCACAATGCGTAGAAATGGTACTGATGTTGGTGTTGTTAATTATGCGATAGGAACACCAGCAAAACTAACCACTTTAGGTTTAAAAAATAATGGATTATCTAATTTACTTCATAGTGGAATGATGCAAGAATTAATACATTATAGAGCAGATAAATCAGCGAGTCAATCATTCATTGAAACGAACACAAATAACTTTTATTCTATATTCTAATGAACAACAGATTTAAACAAAATTTAAACGTAATACGAATACCTAAAGGCTTTGAGGAAGAGAATAGAGGTGTTAAAAGTTGTTGTGAGCCTACATTGGTTTTAGCACATTTAACGGAGTCCGAAAGCTATAAAAACGATGTCTTAGGAGTAGTTATAAAAAAATCTGATGCAAGTGATATTATTACTATCTCAATGGAAGATTGCAATGGTAATACATTGACTAATTTAGGAGAAGCTGGTAGTTATCCTGAGGACAATTTAGCACAAGGCTTTATATATGAGTGGAAAAAAGTTTTAACAACATACGGAATAGGTAAGTATTTTGTAAAAATAAACTACACAATAGCTGGTATTACTGCTGGTTTTACTTGGGGAAGTTATGAGTTAAAAAGCTATTCAATAGACAATGCTCAAGGTACTGTTAGAATTTACTCAAATTTCAATAGTTTTTTTCAACCTTTAAATTTAGACTTTACCAACTCAAATCATAGAGATTCAGTAAGATTTAACGCATTTTTTGGGAATAGAGAGCCAAAGACTGACATTGTTAATTTTATTGATAAAGGGCGAAGTGTTGTTAAGGCAACGAGAGAAAACCTAAACACATACACGCTATTAACTGACCCATTGACAATAGGTATTAGTAGACGTATTTTAGATTTTCATTTGCTAACAGAAGACACTTGTTTTATAAGCGACCACAACCGATACAATCACGATTATTTAATTTTAGATAAACCAGTTGTTCTTGAAGAAAGTGCAGAGGTTGAATATATAACTAAAGATAGAAGAGCAAGAATAACTGCTATTTTTGGTGATAGAAGAAAAACGGATAAATCATTTTACAATAAAAAATAATGGCAGTTAATTTTAGAGCAATAGGTAATTTTTTTACAGTAGTTGAAAGTGCTACCGATGTAATGTATATCTGCGAAAGTTTGGATAGTATAAAATATTTTAGAGATGAGAATGATGTATTTAGTTTTTATCCTAAACAACCAAATGGTAATACTACGTTAGCTTTAAATACAAATATTATAGGTTTAGATAGGAACAACTTTCCATTCGCTGATATTTTAGATTTTAGGACTGGGTCAGCTTTTACTTCTGCTGATGCTTTAGAAACCTACTTAGCTTCAATTTTAGGGCAGTTTAGTCAAACTGGAGCGTTAACCAATGTTGGTTATGGTTTATTCTCACAAACGGCACAAGGCACAACGATTAACAACACAACAGAGCAAGACTTGTTAGGTGTTGGGGTTGGGTCTTTATTAATACCAGCAAACACTTTAGAAGTTGGTAGCACTTACCACTTAAAGTTAGGTGGGTTGTGTCATTTAACTGGTGGTGGTAATCGTACAACGATGCAAGTTAGAATTAAAAACGGAGCAACTATTTTGGCTGATTCAGGTTTAGTTTTGGGAGAACACGCAACTAATTTACCTTGGCAACTTGAAATTGATTTTGTGATTAGAACTATTGGAGCAAGTGGTACAATTATGACTAATGCGAATTTCACTCATCCAAGAGATAGCAACCCCCGTTTAATTTGTGGGTTTTTATTCCAAGACAACGAAACAATAAATACTACAATAGACAATACTTTGAGTGTAACTTGGGAATTTGTAAACCTTGAAACGAATGACCAAATTTACACGAGCCAATCAATACTTAATAAATTATATTAATGTTAAATTTTTAACAACTAAAAACCTTATCTTTGTAAGATAGAACAAGTGCAAAAAATGAAAGACATAATCATCTATTACTTAGCTACTTTTTTAAAAGTTATTACAGTCTTTTTTTCACCTATTTCGGGAATAATAATCTTAGTTGCATTGTCAACCATTTTAGATACAATTGCTGGTTTATGGAAAGCTAACAAACTAAAAGAAGACATTACATCTAAAAAAATAAGATTTGGATTAGTGCCTAAATTAGTAAGCTATGTTGGTGCTATTATGCTTGTTTATGCGAGTGATGTTTTTATTATTAACGATTTGACTATGTTAGCAGTTGATGTTGATTATATAAGTACCAAATTTATAGCTTTAGCGATGATTTCAATTGAGATAAAAAGCATTGATGAAAGCTATAAATCTGTAAAAGGGTGTAGTTTTATTGATAAGATAAAAGCTATCATAATCAAAGCAAAAGACGTTAAAAAAATGCTTAAATGATTATCTTAGATAATGGGCATAGTGGCAAAGTTGATGGTGTATATTTAACATCAGGTAAACGCTCACCAATTTGGTCAGATGGCACACAACTATTTGAGGGAGTATTTAATAGAGAAATAGTTTTAAGAGTTAAAAATCTATGCGAAAATAACAACATTGATAGCACTATTTTAGTTCCCGAAAACGAAGATATTAGTTTAAGTGAAAGGGTTAAAAGAGTAAATAAAATCTACTCTAAAAATAAAGAAGCTATACTTATCTCTATTCACGCAAACGGATTTACAAAAGAATCGGCAAACGGATTTGAAATATTTACTTCTAAGGGAAAAACAAAGTCAGATAAAATTGCTAAAATCATTCATTCTGAATATATTAAAGAAATGATTGAATTTAAAGATAGAGGCATAAAAGAAGCTAACTTTTACATAATAAAAAAAACATATTGCCCAGCAGTATTAATTGAGTGTGCATTTATGACTAATGAAAGAGAGTGTAGAATATTAATGACAGAGCAAGATAGAATATCACAAGCTATCTTTAATGGTATTTTAAAACTAAAATAATGAGATTTTTAATAGTTGTATTTTTATTATCAAGTTGCTCAAGTACATTCCACTTAAAGAAAGCAATTAAAAAAAAACCTGAAATTTTGCAAGAAAAAACTATAACTGATACGATAACAATAGCTACAATAGACTCTATTCCTTATGTAGTTAACGATACTGTACGCTACACCTATTTTAAGACCACGACAGACACTTTAATACAATTTAAGTACAAGTACATCAAAAACCCTAAAACAAGGCAAGAGATACGTTTAAAATCAAAAGAGAATATTAAGGTAATAAAATCAGAAGCAAAAAACGAGCGAGTAAAAACAAGACAAACCAACAAAAGAGGGGGTTGGCAAGTGTATGTGTTATTGTTTATTATTGGGTTTTTAGTGGGAATATTTTTTATTTTTTTGATTAGACGTTAATTATTAAAAAAAAAGCATTATATTTGTGAACGTCTAATTGTTCTAATTAGATTTTCATAATTTTAGTTTTAACCCCTTGCATTTTTTTGTGAGGGGTTTTTTTATTATATTACGAAAAATAATTGTTAAAATTATGAATAAGAAAAAAAAGGAATATAGACCAAGACTAAAAGCCGATGAGTTAGATGCTTTGAATAATTATAGAAGATTAAAAGAAGAGGCTGAAGCAAATGGGTTAGACCCAAGAAGCGTAAAACAAGCGTGGATAAAAACAGATGAAGCAAGTTTATTTGTTAAAAATCCAAATTTCAAAACAGTTGAAGAGTTAAAGATTGAAAGTCTTTTTAATGACATTGTAAAAGAATGTAAAAACTACTCTCCTAAATACCCAACTATAAAACGAAAGCAATCAAAAAATAGTCATTGTTTAGTAGTTGACCCAGCAGACATTCACTTAGGGAAACTTTGTAGTAAATTTGAGGTGGGTAAAGATTACAATCAACAAATAGCAGTTAAAAGAGTTTTAAGTGGTGTACAAGGTCTTTTAGATAAATCAAGTGGGTTTTCTATTGATAAAATTATTTTTATTGCAGGAAATGACATTTTACATACTGACAATCCAAAACGACAAACTACATCAGGAACATCACAAGACACCGATGGAATGTGGTATGATAACTTTTTAGTTGCTAAACACCTCTATATTGATTTAATTGAAATGCTTATGCAAGTTGCTGATGTGCATTTTATATTTAACCCAAGTAACCACGATTATCAAAGTGGGTTTTTCTTGGCACAATTAATAGAATCTCATTTTAGACTATCTAAAAATGTAACTTTTGACTGTTCTATTTCTCATAGAAAATATACTTTATATGGGAACTCATTAATAGGTACTACTCACGGAGATGGAGCAAAGGAAAAAGACTTGGGTAATTTAATGAGTATTGAAGCTAAAGATATGTGGGTAAAATCCGAACACAGATATTATTATACGCATCACATACATCATAAAACTGCTAAAGACTACATAAATGTAACAGTTGAAAGTTTAAGAAGTCCAAGCGTAAGTGATTCGTGGCATAATAGAAACGGATATATTTCTCCTGAAGCAGTCGAGGCATTTATTCATTCAAAGAGTAACGGACAAATAGCAAGGCTTACTCATTTATTCTAAATTACTCTAATCATAAACAAAAAGAGTCTTATTATTAATTTAATGAGGTTTTTTTATGCTTGATTATCAAGTAGTTACAAATTAAATTGTAAATAAATGCATCTTTTTTGTTAATAAGTGTTGTTTATTGAAAAAGTATATATATATTTGAAGTGTCAATAACGACAAAAACTAAATTAATTATTATGAAAAACGTTAGAGAATTTTTAAATGAGGAATGGGAAGAAAACTCTGGTCATATCACAAAGAAAACAATTTTAAATACTGCTTCTAATCTTATAGGTAGCTATCAATCTTATGCTGATATTGAGGGTTTATATATGGCAGTTTATACTTATTGGGAACATAACGTAATGTCTATGACAATTTCCGAAAACGACAAATGGGTTGGTTATGAATTAATATTAGACAATGAAAAAACTGATTGGCTTTTAGAAAACATTGGTAAAGATACCGTTAGATTAATAGTGCCACAATGGGTTATGAAATTGTCGTGTAAAGACGAAAATCACGCAAAGAATTTATTTAATAAATACTTAAAATTAATATAAAAACAAAGGGAGGTGAAAGCCTCCCATAATTTTTAAACTTAAAAAAACTATTATGCAAATTTATTCAGTTAACGGAAAATATTACGAAAACCACGACTTGGCAGTTCTAAATGCAATAGGCACTCGGTACATAGTTAAGTCACACGAACTAATAGAAGGTTACGATGTTGACATTGAAACAAGCGACAATAAGAGACTATTGACATTCATTGATGAAAGTGGCAAAGAATATTCAGTTGATTTTGAACTTTCTTTTGATAAGAGCGAAAGATATGTTGATTATGACATACAAGACATTTGGGTCGAGGGAGAGTCTTTAGATAGTCTTAACGTAAGCAAAAAACTTAAAGATGACATTGTTTACGAGATTGAGAGAATCGCTGAGAATGAAGCACAAGAACTATATAATGAGATTTTATGAGTACATTCGACAAAATACAAGTAGTGACAGCTATTATTTTAGGAATAGCTATATCAATAATAATTTTAATAAGCTAAAAGATGAATACAAACTTTAAAATTCAAAGAGCGTTTAATACGCAGAAAGAAAGTACATTAGAAAATGTATATGTTCCAAAGGTTAAAAGTACAGTACACGTTAAGCCAAGTACATTTAACGAGATTGCAGAAAACATAAGAGAACAACTAAAACCAAAATCTATAAAACAATTAAAAAAATGAAAGACATTAAAACAACTTTAAAAATATTTATCCAGCTCCAAAGTCTGATACACTCCATTGATGAACTTTCAGAAGCAGTTATTTTTAAACAAGAGTTAAAACAAAAGACAAATAACTATCTTAAAACAATAGAATCAAAATTGAATATTATTGGTCGTTTAATGGACAAAGAAGAGCAAGACTATTTTAATTCGATAGTACTTGAGATAGATGAGTTAGTAAATAAAATAAACGTAGAAATATAATGGAAGCAAACGATATTAAAACAATGACATACGCAGAGTATAAACGCCAAACAAATTGGATTCCAAGAATATGCGAGATAATAGACTTGGAGGATTTTAGAAAAAAAAGCAGAAAGCAGTATTTAGTGCATCAACGCTACTACCTGATGTGGTTTTTAAAGGAAAATACAAAACTATCTTTTACTAAGATAGGATTAATGTTTAATCGTGACCACGCAACAGTTATTTATGGTATAAAATGTCATCACAATTTAACGATTACTGGAGATAAGGTTTATAGAAATAACATTCGTGACATTAAAACTTTTTTAGAACTAAAATATTAAAAAACATTATGGCAGAAAACAAAAAATCGGTCTTGCTTTATTGCGACATTATCCATACAATCGAAAAAATGGATAATGAAACTGCTGGGGAATTTTTCAAGCATTATTTAAGATATATTAACGACCAAAACCCAACGACAAAAAACCTAATTATAGACATTGCTTTTGAGTCAGTTAAGCAAAATCTAAAGCGTGATTTAAAAAAGTGGGAGGTTAGAGCAGAAAAAAGTAGGGAAAATGGAAAGCTGGGAGGTAGACCACCACTACAAAAAAAACCTAAAAAACCTATTGGGTTAAAAAATAACCTAATCAAACCTAAAAAACCTGATAATGTTAATGTTAAAGATAATGTTAAAGATAAAGATATATACAGAGCGTTTAAACATTTAAGCATAAGTAAAAAAGAGATTAAAAAATTAAGTGTACATTGGTCAAAAATTCAAATTAATGAAATTTTAGATGCTATTGAAAACTTTGCTAAGAATAATAAGTACACCAGCTTATATTTAACTGCAAACACTTGGCTAAAAAAACAATACCCAATTAAACAACAAGCTAAAGATTTGACAGACTTAGAGCAATGGGAATTAGGGCAAAAAAAATTAGAAATTATTAAAACACAACAATAATGGACATTGTAAAAGAGGGAGAAATTAAAGATAGATTAATGAATTTTTACTTGAATGGTGGGGGTAAAACGTACTTTGTAGGTTACAAGTCATTAGCTAAACACTACTCAATAAAAGAGGGTGGTTGTACTGATTGGACTGGGTACGCTGGTAGTGGTAAAACCGAGTTATTGTTAGACTTACTAAAAAATTGTTCACGATATTATAGACATAAGCATCTAATACATATGCCTGATGCTGGTACTATTGAGGAGGTTGTTGGTCAATTAATTCACAAGCTAAGTGGTAAGCAATTTGATGAGTTTTACTATAATGATTTAGGTGAAAGAGTGCTAATTCAAGATAGAGTTAGTGAGAGTGAAATAGCACATTATCTACCAATAGTGATGGAATACTTTAAGATTTTAGACCCTAAAAAAAAAACTAATTCAAAAGCATTAACACCTAAAGAGTTTTGGCAGTTCAGCGTTGACAACCAAAAAGAGTTGGGTGTATTTTCAGCAGTAATTGATAGCTGGAATTATATGCGCCACGATGTTGAGGGTTTTGCAAGGGAAGACAAATGGCTCGAAGACACGTTAAGTTTTAGAAATGAATTAGCAGAACGCTCAAAGATGCACTTTCATACTGTAATACACCCAACAAAAGCAAGAAAAGACAAAGAGGGTAAAACAATAGCACCCGACATACATAGTTTAAAGGGTGGCTCAGAATGGGGTAACAATGGTAAAAGTATCATAATTGTAGATAGAGATTTTAATAGTAATAGCAGTTCTATAATTATAGCGAAAGCAAAGCCAAAGATAGTGGGAATAAGAGGTGCAACATCACTAAGCTACGATGTAAAAACTGGGCAATACTACGAATTTAAAAACGGATTTAGATATGAAGCCGAGCCATTAATCGAAAAACAAATTAAAATAAAACACAATGATAACTTTTAATAAAATAACAGACGTTCATTATGAGGTTTATAGTTACGAACTACTTATAAGCCATTTAGAGATACATAAGAGCCATTTTAAGATACGTAATAGATTTGGGAGTATATTACTACCATTGAGTGCGAGAAAGTGTCTTAAAACGCTCCTATTGAAGTTTTACGAATCTGACTTAAATTATATGAAGTTAGCAGAATATACTTTTAACGAATGTCAAGGTATGTTATCTATTAAAAAAATGATGAAAATACTAAGCTAATGAAGTGTAAGAATTGTAAAGTAGTTTTTGAGCCAAGACAATTCAATAGAAAATACTGCACCAAAGATGAGTGTAATGATTTATACTTTGAGTTTTTAAAGGCTCAGATGTTTAAGAGAGTTAAAAAAGAAACTAAATCAAAAAAAAAGAAAGCTGAAACTTTACAATCTTTAATGAAGTCTACCCAAATAGTGTTTAATTCTTGGATAAGAAAGCGTGATGCTGGACAACCTTGTATCTCTTGCAAGAATCCTACACCTAAAAAAGTTAACGCTGGTCACTATATAGCATCAGGGAAAAGTAAATTTCTAACTTTTAACGAGCATAACGTTCACTTGCAATGTGAATACTGTAATACCTTTCTTAGTGGTAATTTATTAGAGTATCGGATTAACTTAATCGAAAAGATAGGAATAGAAAAAGTAGAGTATTTAGAAGAAAATCGGCATATTACTAAAAAATATTTACGCTCTGAACTACTTGCTATTATTGAGAAGTACAAAAAACTTTTAAAATAATTGAAAAAAAGTATATATTTATTTGGTAGAACGAAAAAGTATATATATATTTGTGTATGCCATTGAACGAATGATATGGTATAATAAAAACTATTAATATGAATACAGGAACAGTAACAAAAAGAAAAAACGGAGATTACGAGCTGTTAGTTGGAATTCTTGATTTAGGCTCTTTAGGAAAAGCTCCAAATGTAGTAACAGGAAGTGGAAAGCCTTACAAAAAGTTTGAATCAGAATCTGAAGCTAAAAAGTGGTGGGAGGAAAACAAACATCTATTTAAGTAACAAAACAAAGGGAGGTGAAATTCCTCCCATAATTTTAAAACTATGAGTAAAGAAGAGTATTATGAAACATTGCTTTTGTGTAACGGATTTACAGAAGAGCAGATAGAAGAAATGTCAGAAGAGGAAAAGGATATGAATTTAGGATTTCAATAATATAAACAAAAACAAAGTAAAAATGGAAAACAAAAAAATGCGTTTATACGCACCAAGTCAGAGGAACTTAGACATCATTAAAAAAGAGATGAAAGTTCTGGGGTTAAAATCAAATAATACAACGGCAGTTAATTATGCAGTAGACATAATAGCCAAAGAGATTGAAGCCGATTTAAAAGAGTTTAACAAAAATAAAATTTAGAAATTATGAGTAAAGAAACATTTGAATCAATTTTAGAGGACAGAAAACAAAGCATCTATAAAAGCCTTGCTAACTTTCAACAAGAGTGTCCAACTATCCACAAAGCAACTAAAGGTTACGGATATACTTACAGCGACTTACCGACTATTTTTAAGGTAATTAATCCACTACTTAAAAAGAATGGTTTAGGCTTTACGCAACTTCTAAATGGTAAGACAATAGAAACTATTTTATTCCACGTTGAAACTGGTGAAACAATTAAAAGTATTACAGATATACCACAAGACGTTAAGTTAGCTAAAATGAATGATTTTCAAGTTTTGGGTAGTGCCGTGACTTATTTAAAAAGGTACTCATTGAGTTCGATTTTGGGTATAGTGACAGACTTAGATAACGATGCAAGTGGCGAACAAATACCAAACAAAGTGAGCGTTGGTTTAAATAACTATGGCAAAGATAAACCAGCTATTTCAAAAGGTAGATTTCAGAAAGGTATTGATAAGGTGCAAGACGGAGACATAACTAAAGAGGCATTTTTAAAGATGTTAGAAGGCTTTGAATTAGGTGATGTACAAAAAGCATCATTAAAACTATTATAAGATGTCAGAAAAAAGAAATAGATTAATAAACAAATTAACTTTAATTGATACAAGTTTATACCGAAAGGCTACCTTATTTGATGATGGTATATGTAAAAAAGAGCCTTTAGGATTTAGAAGTAAACTATTTGATATTTACTCAAAGTTAAGTAATGAAGACATTGAAATAATTTTAAAACTTAAAGAATTATAAGATGGCAGAACTAAAAATAAGAGCATCGCAGTTAGGTAAAATAATGTCAGATGATGCAAAGAATAAAATTACAGATAAGCAACTTCTCACGTTAGAGGGGTTGCTATCTAAAATTAAGTTGACTGACAAACAAGCAGAGTTAAGAGATTCGTTAATTGAAAAAAGAGATGCAAAGCCTGAACTATCTATTGGTGCTAAGACTTACATTAAAGAGTTATGGTTAGAAAATAATTATGGTGTCAAAAAAGAGATTAATTCAAAATACTTTGATAAGGGAAATGAAGTAGAACATTTGAGTATTGAGTTGGTTGAGACTATGATGGATAAAGAATGTCTTTACAAGAACAATGAACACTTTGAAAACGATTATGTAAAAGGTACTCCCGATGTAATAACCGATGAATTTATTATTGATGTTAAAACAAGCTGGAGTGCATCAACATTCCCATTCTTTGATAATGAATTAAAGAACACTAATTACAAATGGCAACTAAAAGCATACTGTTGGCTCACAAACATACATCAAGCCTATTTAAGCTATTGTCTTGTACCTACTCCTGAGATGATTATATTAGATGAAATGAGAAGAGTAAGCTGGAAACGTGGCGAAGCTGGAGAGGTAAGCCAAGAGGTTGAAGATGAGGTTAGAGCCTATTTTGATTTATCAGCTATCCCAATTTGGGAGCGTGTAAAATCATTTGATGTAACATTATGTGGTGAAGACATAAAACGTATTAAAGAGAAAGTTGAGTTAGCAAGAGTGTACTATAATACTTTAAAATAAAACGATGAAATATATTGAAAGAAAAAATAAGATAATAAATGACAAATATACTGAATATGTTTACGAAGCATTTGATATACAAAACAAAGAAGAGACAAGTGTAAAAATACCTATTAACTTTAGTGAATGTAAAACATTTGATTGGAATATAGGTGTTATTTATGGCGGTTCTGGAACTGGTAAAACTACTTTATTAAAAGAATTTGGTAGTTTAACTATTGATAAATTTGATGAAAATAAGCCTTTAATTAGTAATTTTGATTGGTTAGAACCTAAAGAAGCTACATTTTTATTATCTGCAATGGGTTTGGCTTCTGTACCAACTTGGTTAAGACCATTTAGTTTATTAAGTAATGGCGAACAATATAGAGCCTCTTTGGCTTATAAAGTTGGGAAAGCCTCTGAAAACGAAGTTATTTTAATTGATGAATTTACAAGTGTGGTTGATAGAGATGTAGCAAAAGCAATGAGTAACGCTTTACAAAAGTATATTAGAAAATACAATAAAAAAATAATACTTGCATCGTGTCATTTTGATATTATGGAATGGTTGTTACCAGATTGGACTTATTCACCATTAAAAGGGCGTCTTGAGAAAGCGTCTTGTCGAAGGCAAAGACCAAAAATTGAATTACAGGTATTTCGATGTAGATATGAAACTTGGGATATATTCAAGCAACATCATTATTTAAGTCAAGATTTAAATAAAGCGGCTAAATGTTTTTTAATGTTGTTTAATGATAAACCAGCTGCTTTTATTGCTATATTACCAATGCCAAGTGGAACAATACAAAACGCTTTTAGAGTTAGCAGATTAGTAGTTTTACCTGACTTTCAAGGTTTAGGTATAGGTATTAAAATACTTAATATTTTTGGCTCTATGTATAAAAAAGATAATAAAACACTATATATAAAAACTTCAAATCCTTCTTTATTTAAAGGTATGGTTAGAAATGATAATAATTGGCTTTTAACAAATCAAAATAATAATATTAATCAAATAAAAAAAACAAACAAAAAACTATTAGAAGAAGGAAAAGATAATGGTTTAAAATTAAGAAAGGAAAGCGTAACTAAAAGTTACAAGTATATTGGACAAGAACACAAAAAGAACATAAATATATTAACTTTTAATGCGAATGCCTATAAAGAAGTTGCTCAAAATCAAATCAGTATGTTTTAAAAACAATTTTAAATCATAAACAAAAACAAATAATAGTTTAAAATAAAATGCTTATATTTAGCAAATAACCGATAAAAAGTTAAACAAAATGAATTACAAAATGAAAGGAACTATCACGAAGATAGGAGAGAAGAAAACATTAGATAACGGAGCAGTTGTTTTAGACTACACAGTAACTGAAACAAGTGACAACGGATATACTACACCGTATAGCTTTAATATGTACAACAAAGCAGAGTATGCAGAACACGTTGACAATTTTATTTCGTATAATAAAGTAGGGGATAATGTAGAAGTAGAGTTTTCAATACGAGGCAAAGAGTACAACGGAAAAATCTATAATAATTTAAGTCATTGGAGATGTGACAAGGTAGAACAATCTACACCTATTGTAGATGATGGCTCAGGATTACCATTTTAATAATACGCCCTTACTTTAAATAGTGAGGGCATTTTTTTTTAAATTATGTTAGAAAAATTAATAGAATTATACGAAGGACAAGAGTTACTAAAAGCAGATGGTTTTGATGGTGCTATAATAGGAATAGATGAGCATTCTATGAGATTGATTTATTCAGTAGCTAAATGTATAGAGATAATAAACGAAAAATTGAATTTTATGATTAAAGAAGAAGCGTTAGAATACTTTAATTATAATGTACATTCAATTTATGTTGGAGAGTCTACTCCCATATTTTGCTGGGATTTATTTTAAATTAAAAGCTATGATAACTAATTTTGAGGACAGAACAAAAGAATTAAACGAATACGAATTAGATACATTATTACCTATTGTTGTAAAAGGCTTAAATACCAAACAAGGTAAAGACAAAGCTATAACCAATAGTGCTATTTGTAAAGCGTTAAAAGCAATGGGATATAAAATTTCAGATGTAAGATTAAGAAAAATAATACACTACATAAGAGCAAACAATATTATACCTTTATTGTTAGCTACCAGCAGAGGTTATTATGTGTCTAATGATAGTATAGAGATAAGTGACTACATAAAGTCATTAGATGAAAGAATTAACTCAATTACAACTGTTAGAGATAGTTTACATTATCAACTAAATAGATAAAATATGGAAAATGAAGCAATGTTTGTAATTGAGTATAAAGTGAAAAATGAATTGTTTGTTAAGCATTTTGTTTATGATTCAAAGTGTTTAGATTCAATAGATGGTTTACTCTATATAAACACATCACAAGGCTCTGAACTAACCATAAATAGGGAGAGTTTAGAGTATAGGATAGAAAGACCAATTAAAATAAATGAAAAATAATTAGTATCTTACCAAAATGAAGAAATTAAAATACATATCACAAATACTTTTAGGAATCGTTTTAATGGTACTCCAGCTAACTGTAAGCTACTTAGATAGATTCATTATAGCTTTCTTACCACATATGAAAATAAACGCCTTAGAGAGCAGAGTAATGACTGCCAAAGAACTAACACCTATTATTATTAGGTTTATCATTGTAGGATTAATCTATACTATTTACTCACTACTTTAAAATAAAAAAATGAAGTATGCAGAACTAATGAAGCGTAAAGATAGAAGGATAGAAAACTGTCAAGATATTAAAAGTGTGTTAGCTGACTTTAAAAACGACATTCTAACCATTGAAGATGCTAAAAATATGCTTTATTTAGCAATGCAAGAGATAAGAGCAGAAAGCTATAAGAGTGGCTGGGCAAAAGAAAAAACCATTAAAAAGAAACGATGAAGCCACCTAATAAGCAGAAGTACATAAAAACTCCCGAAAAACTTTTAGAGTTGTTTGAAGTATATCGTAAAGATGTAAAGGACAACCCACGAAAAAAACACACCTTTGTAGGTAAGGAGGGAAGAAGCGAATACGAACTATTAGAAAGACCATTAACATTGTCAGGTTTTAGAGCGTATTGTCATACAGTAGGCTTTACTGTGCATCATTATTTTAATAATACAGACAATTCATACGAAGCCTATCGTAGTATCTGTATGCGCATACTTGATGAAATTAGGAATGACCAAATAGAGGGTGGCTCAGTTGGTCAATACAACGCATCTATTACGCAAAGGCTAAATGGCTTAACTGATAAGCAAGAGGTAAAGGTTGAAGAGAAGGTAACAGAGTTGAATGTTAACGTAATTACCAATAAAAAAGACAATTACCAGCTGGGCGAGTAAATGACTATCTAAAAATAAAAAAAAATTATCTCTATAACCCTTGTAAACACTACAAAGTAAAAAAAACATTAAAAAAAAGTATATATTTATTTGGTAGAACTATATAGTTTACTTATATTTGAAGTGTCAACAACGACAAAAACTAAATTAATTATTATGAAGGTTACAAAAATATCAAAAGGAATTTACAAGGTTAAAGGGAAAGAAGAGACATTTATATGTCGGCATATAGAATCAAGAGATTTTAACCAAAGAGTAAACACTAATTTTTGGATTGCTAATGGTTGCGATAATTTAGATGATTGTTTAGATAGCAATAGTTGTTGTGTAGCTTTTGATACATTTAAGCAATTAAAGAATTGGTTAAACTCATTTGAATAATAACGAAATAGCATAAAAACAAGGGGGTGAGATTCTCCCTTTCTAATATAAAATCAAACACTTATAAAGGTGGCTAAATTAGACATTGAAGTAACAAGCAACTACCAATTTATTGAAGAGAATATTTATAACAATAGAGGTATTGTTTTAATAGGTGGTACAAGGTCATCTAAGACTATATCAGCAATTCAATGGTTAATTGTTTACTGTCTTAAAAATACTGGTAAAGAGATAGTTATTTGTAGGGACACTTTGGTTAATCTAAAGCGTACAACCCTTAAAGACTTTACCAATTTATGTTGTGGCTTTGGCTTTCCAGCTTTAGCACCAAACGTAAAGATTAATAAAAGTGATATGACTGCTACACTAAACGGCAATAACATCACCTTTATAGGCTTATTAGATGACCCTATGCGTGTTTATGGGTTACGAAATGACTTATTCTACATAAATGAAGTAGTAAGCACATATGTACATACATTTAGACAGTTAAACCAAAGATGTGAAGAGGGTTTTATATTAGATTGCAACCCATCAGCACCTCAAAGCTGGGTGTATAAGTTAGAAGAGCGTGAAGACGTTAAGATGTATAGAAGCACGTTTCAAGACAACCCATTCTTACCAGCTTCAATAGTCAAAGAAATTGAGGGTTATGCACCAACTGCTATAAACATAGCAAGTGGTACTGCTGATGAGCGTATGTGGTCTATCTATGGTAGGGGGGTAGTGTTTAAGGGTAAAGAGATAATCTATCCTGAATGGTCAACTTACAAAGATGAGATTCAAGATTATGACCACGTTTTTTATGGAGTTGATTGGGGTATTAATCACCCTTTAGCGTGTATAAGAGTTAAGGCGAATGGTAACAACCTTTATCTAAAAGAAGTTGTT
>Ga0098060_1000260_pt1 | contig 25563 bp, 10 predicted proteins | sample 21_taG_FD_77063 | JGI IMG/M metagenome (GOLD analysis project Ga0098060, IMG submission 77063) | Marine viral communities from the Subarctic Pacific Ocean - 21_ETSP_OMZ_AT15319 metaG | ecosystem: Environmental > Aquatic > Marine > Oceanic | place: Pacific Ocean | collected 2015-01-19 | reverse complement strand
AGAGTTTAGAGAAGCAAACAGATTATTCTTTATATTCTGGGAAGCTTGCAAAGCAGATACAAGATGCTACGGAATGTGCTACCTCAAAAATAGACGGAGTGGCTTTTCATTCATGGCATCATCGGAGACTGTTAACCAAGCTACTATCTCCTCAGATTCAAGATTTGGTATCTTATCAAAATCCGGGGCTGATGCTAAAAAAATGTTTACCGACAAGGTTGTACCAATATCCGTCAACTATCCTTTCTTCTTTAAACCAATACAAGATGGAATGGATAGACCAAAAACAGAGTTGGCATATCGTGTTCCCGCAAGTAAATTTACTAGACGTAAAATAATTGTAAATGAAAAAACTGAAGAGCTTGCTGGTCTCGACACTACAATTGATTGGAAGAATACTGGTGACAATAGTTATGATGGTGAGAAGCTTGCGTTACTTGTACATGATGAGGCAGGGAAATGGGAAAGACCAGAAAACATATTAAATAACTGGCGTGTAACTAAAACTACATTAAGGTTAGGATCTAGAGTCATAGGTAAGTGTATGATGGGATCAACAAGTAATTCACTTGACAAAGGTGGAGGAAACTTTAAAAAACTATATAATGATTCAGACGTTACAAAAAGAAACCGCAATGGACAGACTCGCTCAGGATTATATAGTTTGTTCATACCTATGGAATGGAACTTCGAAGGATTCATTGATTCTTATGGAATACCTGTATTCAATACACCGGAAGAACCGGTTGAGGATAACTACAAACAACTTATTGACATCGGGGTTATCGAACATTGGGAGAATGAAGTTGAAGGATTAAAAGGAGATCAAGACGCATTAAATGAATTTTATAGACAATTTCCAAGGACTGAAGAACATGCTTTCAGGGATGAAACTAAGAATAGCATATTTAATCTTGTTAAGCTTTACGAACAAATTGACTACAATGAAGAAGCTAGACATGATGGTAATGTCAATACTGGATCTTTTTCGTGGCAGAACGGTATTAAAGATACAAAGGTCCAATTTACACCGAATCCTAACGGAAGATTTAAAGTAAGTTGGGTTCCAAGTTTAAATTTACAAAATAAAGTAATAACAAAAAATGGACTCAAATATCCTGGCAATGAACATATTGGTGCATTTGGTTGCGATAGTTATGATATATCCGGAACTACCGACGGCAAAGGATCTAAAGGTTCATTACACGGTCTTACGAAATTTAGTATGGAGAATGCTCCACCGCACAGGTTCTTTTTAGAATATGTTGCAAGACCTCAAACAGCAGAAATGTTTTTTGAGGATATATTAATGGCATTGCATTTTTACGGTATGCCGATACTTGCAGAAAATAATAAACCAAGATTATTATACTATTTAAAAAGAAGAGGATATAGGGGTTATTCGATGAATAGACCTGATAAAGTTTGGAACAGATTATCTGTTGCTGAAAAAGAAATAGGTGGTATACCAAACTCAAGTGAAGATATTAGACAAGCTCACGCAGCTGCAATTGAAAGCTACATAAACTCATATGTAGGTGATAAAGGAAATGGGGATTACGGAGATATGTATTTTAATACTACATTAAATGATTGGGCTAAGTTTGATATAAATAAAAGAACAAAATTTGATGCCGCAATAAGTTCAGGTTTAGCAATTATGGCATGTAATAAAAATTTGTATACACCAAAAGCTATGGTGCAATTAAAAGATAAAGTTAACTTTAGCTTTGCTAAATATAACAATAAAGGCGATATTTCAAAAATAATACAATAAATGGCTAAGATAATTAAAAAAGGTATTTTTCCAAGTCAAGCTGTAAGCGGCGCTGAGAAAGCTAGTGAACAATATGGTTTACAGATCGGTAATGCTATAGAGGCAGAATGGTTTAGAAAAGACGGGTCAGATACACGTTACTTTGCTAATAGAGATAATTTTCATAGATTAAGATTATATGCAAGAGGCGAACAGAGTGTAGATAAATATAAAAACGAATTATCAATTAATGGTGATTTATCATATCTTAATTTAGACTGGAAGCCCGTTCCTATTATACCTAAGTTTGTAGATATAGTTGTAAACGGTATACAGGAAAGAACATATAATTTAAAAGCATATTCAGTTGATAGTGTTGCGTCGGAAGCAAGAACAGAATATGTTAAAGGATATTTAGAAGATATGCGTTTGTTTGAATTTAAACAAAACGTAGAAGCTCAGACAGGATTAGATACGTTTAATAATGACCCAAACAATTTACCTGAATCTGACGAAGAGCTAGAATTACACATGCAATTAAACTATAAACAGAGTATAGAAATTGCGCAAGAACAAGCTTTAGCAAATGTATTTGATTTAAATAAATATCATTTACTTAAGAAAAGATTAGATTATGACACAACTGTATTAGGTATATCTTGTGTTAAAAATAGTTTTAATACAGCAGAAGGAATTAAATTAGAATATGTAGACCCTTCTGATTTAGTTTATTCTTATACAGAATCACCATACTTTGATGATTTATATTATGTAGGTGAAGTAAGAAAATTAACTATAGCAGAACTTAAAAAACAATTTCCTGAATTAACTAATGATGACATTAAAAAATTAGAGCAGTACGGTTCAGGAAGTAATATGCTAGGTAGAAAGTTTAGCTCAGCAGATAGTATTGATGCTAATTACGTTTATGTATTACATTTTGAATATAAAACTTTTGAAGATCAAGTATATAAAATTAAAGAAGGTGCAACAGGTGGTGATAAAGCAATTGAAAAAACAGACGCATTCAATCCACCTCCTTCAAGCGAACCTAGATTTGAAAGAGTAAGTAGGTCAATAGAGGTTTTATATGAAGGAACAAAAATAGTTGGACACGAAAAATTATTAAAATGGAAAAAGTGTGTTAATATGACACGCCCTAAGTCCGATATTACAAAAGTACAAATGAGTTACAATATAGTAGCTCCAAGAATATATAAAGGAAAGCCTGAATCTTTAGTTGGCAGAATGACATCTTTTGCAGACATGATTCAAATAACGCATTTAAAATTACAACAAGTTCTTTCCAGGCTTGTACCAGACGGTGTGTATTTAGATGCGGACGGCCTTGCTGAAGTGGATTTAGGTAATGGTACAAATTACAATCCGCAGGAAGCATTGAATATGTATTTCCAAACTGGTTCTGTTATAGGAAGATCAATGACGCAAGACGGTGATATGAACCCAGGTAGAATACCTATTCAAGAATTACGTACAGGTGGTGGTAATAATAAAATTGCAAGCTTAATACAATCTTACAATTATTATTTACAAATGATGCGAGATGTTACAGGATTAAATGAAGCAAGAGATGGTAGCAGCCCTGATAAAAATTCTTTAGTTGGTTTACAAAAAATAGCAGCAGCTAATAGTAATACAGCAACACGACATATATTACAAGGTGGTTTGTATTTAACTTTAAAAACCGCTGAAGCTGTATCATTAAGAATAGCTGATGTATTAGAATACTCAAATACAAATAACCAATTTATGCAATCCCTAGGTAAGTTTAATGTAGGTAACTTAAATGAAATTACAGAGTTACATACACACGACTTTGGAATATTTTTAGAATTAACACCGGATGCAGAAGAAAAACAACTTCTTGAAAACAATATTCAAATGGCTATTCAACAACAACAAATAAATCTTGAAGACGCAATTGATGTTAGAGAAGTTAGAAATTTAAAACTTGCTAATCAATTATTAAAAGTAAGAAGAAAAAGAAAACAACAACTTGATCAGCAAATAGCACAACAAAATATTCAATCACAATCTGAAGCTAACGCTCAATCATCACAAGCAGCAGCTCAAGCAGAAGTTCAAAAGCAACAAGGTATTGCAGAAAGTAAAGTACAAATTGCACAAGCACAATCTCAATTTGATATACAAAAATTAGAAAGAGAAGCAGCAATTAAAAAAGAATTAATGCAATTTGAATTTGATTTAAATATACAGCTTAAAGAAGCTGAATCAAATGTAATTAATGATAAAGAGAAGATGAAGGAAGATCGTAAAGATGAGCGAACAAAAATTCAAGCTTCTCAACAAAGTGAATTAATAGACCAGAGAAAAACTGGTAAACCACCTAAAAACTTTGAATCCGCAGGTATGGATAACTTAGGTGGATTTGGATTAGAGCAATTTGATCCAAGATAAATTTTTAAATAATTATATAATATTTTATTATGGCAGAAATTAAAGCAAAAGTGTTGGAAGACGAAGTGAAGACTCCAGCCGAAAAAGAACAAGAAGTACAGAAAGATTCTCAGTATGACAAAGAGACTGACATGTACAAAGTAGATTTAAGTAAACCACCTAAACAAGAACAAGATGCCGTTCAAGAACAAAAAACAGAAGATGGCGTGCTACGCGGAAGCGGCGAAGATGAAGAAGCTGGGCAAGAAGCCGAAGTGGAACTGCAAGGAGTACGCGAAGAAGAAGAAGTAGTTTTAGAAGAAATTACAGACGAAGAAGTTGAAGAAAAGGTTGAAGAGTTACAAGAAGAAGTTGAAGAAGCAATAGAAGAGGCCCAATCAACCGCGCAACCTTTACCAGAAAATATTCAAAAAGTTGTAGACTTTATGAATGAAACTGGCGGTAGTTTAGAAGATTACGTTAGATTAAACGCAGATTATAGTAATGTAGATGATAACACATTGTTAACTGAATATTACAAACAAACTAAACCTCATCTTAGTTATGATGAAATACAATTCCTTGTGGAAGATGAATTTTCATATGACGAAGAAATAGACGAGGAAAGAACAATAAAAAGAAAAAAATTAGCTTATAAAGAAGCGATTGCAAAAGCTAAAGGCTTTTTGACACAGTTGAAGGATAAGTATTACGATGAGATCAAGTTGGGCTCTAAGTTACTACCTGAACAGCAAAAAGCAATAGAATTTTTCAATCGTTATAATAATGAGCAAAAGCAGGCTGACGAATTATTAGAGAAGCAATCAAATCATTTTAAACAAGAAACTAACAAGTTGTTCAACAAAGATTTTAAAGGTTTTAATTTCAATGTTGGAGAAAAGAAGTACAGGTTTAATGTTAAAGATGTAAGCAAAGTGAAACCGCAGAATTTATCAAGTGTCTTTGATAAATACGTTGATAAAAATCAATTATTAACAAATGCAAGTGATTTTCATAAAGCTTTATTTGCTGCTTCAAATCCTGACTCTATAGCAAATCATTTTTATCAACAAGGTAAAGCTGATGCAGTTAAACAAATAACAGCAGACGCTAAAAATATCAACATGAATCCGCGTAAAACCGCAGATGGGTTTGTTGATGCCGGTGGAATGAAAGTGAAAGTTATTTCAGGTGATAATCTTTCGGGAGCAAAATTAAAACTGAAAAATTATTAAACTAAAAAATTAATTTAAAATGGCAAACAATAATGTATTTACAGGACCTGGTGCTAGTAGTTTAGTAAGTCCAAATGTACAAAAAATGACTACTGCAGGTAGTTATTTAGATATACAAAATGATGGATGGGCTAAACAATTTTTACCAGAGCTGTATGAAAAAGAAGTTGAAAGATACGGTAATAGAACCGTAGCTGGATTCTTAAAAATGGCAGGTGCAGAAGCACCATTACAATCTGATCAAATTATTTGGTCTGAGCAAGGAAGATTACACATCGCTTATCAAGCAACTGTAGCAACTGCTACTGGATCATTATCTCAAATTAAAGATATTGACAACACAGGTGGTTCTGATATTGCACATTCGTTAAGAATTGGTAATACAGTTGTATGTGAAGTTGAAGGTGTAGTATTTAAAGGTTTTGTAAAATCAGTAGGTACAAACCCAATTATCGTACCTTATGGTAATGATGTAATTGGACACTTATCTGGTATTACAGATGACTCAAATCAAACTATTAAGTTATTTGTTTACGGTTCTGAATTCAAAAAAGGAACTGACTCAATGACTGAATCGGTTGAGCCTAGCTTTAAAACTTTCACTAACAAGCCAATGATTCTTAAAGATCACTTTGAAATCAATGGTTCTGACACAGCACAAATCGGCTGGGTTGAAGTAACTGGTGAAAGCGGACAAGGAGGTTATTTATGGTACTTAAAAGCTAGTGGTGATACAAACGTTAGATTTGAAGAGTATATGGAAATGGCAATGGTTGAAGCTGAAAAATCTGCTTCAAACGCTGATTCTGATATTCCTGATGGATCTGAAGGTTTACTTTCAGCTATTGGTTCAAGAGGTATTGTAGCAACTCAACAGTTCAACGCATCTCCTGAGATCGGTGAATTTGATGACTTGTTAAAAGAATTAGATAAGCAAGGAGCTATTGAAGAAAACATGTTATTCTTAGATAGAGACGCTAACATCGTAATGGATGATTTATTAGCGAGCTTAAACGCATACTATTCAGGTGGTACATCTTACGGTGTATTTAACAACTCTGAAGATATGGCGCTTAATCTTGGCTTCTCTGGTTTCAGAAGAGGTTCTTATGACTTCTATAAAACTGACTGGAAATATCTTAATGATAAATCTACAAGAGGTTTAACTGGAGGTTTAAAAGGAGTGTTATTACCAGCTGGTAGTAGCTCAGTTTATGATCAAGTATTAGCATCAAATGTTAGAAGACCATTCTTACACGTAAGATATAGAGCTTCTCAAGCTGATGATAGAAAGATGAAAACTTGGGTTACAGGTTCAGTAGGTGGTGCAACTGCTTCTGGAGTTGATAAAATGGAAATTCATTATCTATCTGAAAGATGTTTAGTAGTACAAGCTGCAAACAACTTCATTAGATTTGATTCTTAATATCTATTAAAGGTACGGGTGCTTCGGCACCCAATGCCTTTATTTTAAACTTTTATTATATTATATTATGGCAAAAAAGAAAATAGCAGAGGTGGCTGTTGAGGAACAGCAAGTGGTTGCCACAACAAAACAAAAACAAAAAGAAAAAATAGAATACAAAGATAGGTTATATGAATTAACAATTAATGATACACCTATCACGTATATATTAAATAGTAGAGGCTTTTTACATTTTGATGATAAGCTTGGCTATGAAAGAGAAGTTAAATATTGTGAAAATCAAAAAACAATATTTGTAGATGAAATGAAAGGTTCTCAAAGATTAAGTCATATTGCTTTTAGAAATGGTAAACTTTTTGTACCAAAAGAAAAACAAACATTACAAAAATTTCTTGCAGTACATCCAAAAAATGGTTTATCTTTCCAAGAATATGACGCAGTTAAAGTTGCGGAAAATGAATTAGATTATTTACAATTAGAAATTACAGCTTTAACAGCTGCACAAACAATTGAACCTGATCATGCAGAAGCAATATTGAGGTCAGAATTGGGATCTAAGGTATCTACGATGACTTCTAAGGAACTTAAAAGAGATTTATTACTATTTGCTAGAAACAATCCAGAATTGTTCTTAGAATTAGCGGAAGATGAAAACATTAGTATTAGAAATCTAGGTATAAAAGCCGCAGAAAATCATATTATTAAATTATCTGACGACCAAAGAACATTTACTTGGGGATCAACAGGTAGAAAACTTATAACAGTTCCATTCGATGAAAATCCATATTCAGCATTAGCTGCTTGGTTTAAAACGGATGAAGGTGTTGAAGTTTACCAAACAATTGAAAAAAGACTAAAATAAGTCAGTAGTGGTTGAGCCGCTACGGCGGCTTAATCATTATATAAAAAAATATTATGGCAATATCAGTAAATGCAGTATATAGAACCGTACTTTCTATAATGAACAAAGAAGGTAGAGGATATTTGACACCTGATCAATTTAATAAAATCGGTGCACAAGTGCAATTAGACTTACTTGAAAAATCATTCTTTGATTATAACAGAGCAATGAACAGGAAAAAAAGTTTTGTTGTAAACGATGAGTATGGAGATTTGCCAAGAAACATAAAAGAAAAGATAGATATACTATCTAAAGAAGCTACATTAAGTATAAGCAATGGGTCATCTATATTACCTGTTGACTTATATAGAATTATAAATATAACATCAGGAAGCAGAACAATTAACCTACAAGAAGTTAAAAAATCTGAGTTATCATATATAAATGCTTCAAAATTAACTAAACCTAGTTTAGACTATCCGGTATATTATTTGGAGTCGTTATCTGCTAACACTAGCAATCAAGAAACGGCTGCTACCTCTACAATAGATACCAATATAAAATTTTTACCAACTACATTAACATCGGCACAGATAGATTACGTTAAAATTCCACAACAACCTAAATGGAGTTTTACAAGAACAGCTAATAATGCTTATGAATTCCAGCCAGGGAATGCTTATGATTTTGAATTGCATAAATCTGAACAAGTTAATTTAGTTATAAAAATACTTGCGCATGCAGGTGTAATTGTAAAAGATCCTACACTAATACAAATAGCAGGGCAAGAAGAACAAAAGAAAATACAACTTGAAATAACTAGATAATGGCATTACTACAAACATCAGCATATCAGTATTACGAAAACGCTCAGGTATTTATTGCTACAGCAAATCAAACTCAATTTACAGTAAATGAAGATATAGAACTAGCTATTAAAAATGATGCTGGTAAATTTCTTTTATTTGTTAATGAAGTTGAAGTATCTTCAGGATTTACTTATGTAAATGGTGTATTAACTTTTACAGCAGGAAGAGCTGAACAAGATGTAATAAGAGTAGCATTAATAAATAGTCGTTTAGGTAGTTATAGATATATAACTTTAAAAGATATTATAAACAACTATTTAGTTGCTTTTGTTGGTGATGGTAAAATTATAGATAGTGCTAAGAAAACTGATATAATGTTTCATGCACAACGTGGTATACAAGAATTTGCTTATGACATATCTAGAGTTGAAAAAATACAAGAAATAGAATTGGGCCCTAGCTTAGCAATGCCAATGCCAAATGATTATGTTAATTATGTTAAGATATCATGGGTTGATGATTCTGGTATAGAAAGATTAATTATGCCAACAAGACTTACATCAAAAGCTTCACAACCACTTTTACAAGATGAAGACTTTAATTATATGTTCGATGCTGATGGTAAACCGTTAACCGGATCTTCTATAATAGATGCTAGATTTAAAGATTTTGATACAACTAAAATTACAGGATCATTACCAAATCAAAGAGTAAATCATTCTGTATATGATGATTCAGTAGATAGAATGTCATTACACGGTGCTAGATTTGGTTTAACACCTGAAACTACAACTGAAAATGGATTTTTTGTAATTGATGAAGCAGGTGGTACAATTAATTTTAGTAATCAATTAGTTGAAAAAGTAATAACGCTTAGATACATATCTGACAGCTTAGGAACTGACGAAGAAATAAAAATACATAAATTTGCTGAAGATGCAATATATAAATATATAACTCACGCTATTGGTTCTGCTAAAGCTAATATGCCTGAATATATAATAAATAGATTTAGAAAAGAAAAAAGAGCAGCAATGCGTAATGCTAAAATAAGATTATCAAATTTAAAAACTGAGGAAATAACTCAGGTAATGAGAGGTAAGTCTAAACAAATTAAATAGTAAATATGCCAGAAATCAAGAATACCTTTTTAGAAGGTAAAATGAATAAAGACCTTGATGCTCGTTTATTAAAAAACGGAGAATATTTTGATGCGCAGAATATCCATGTAACAAAGTCTGAAGGTTCTGACGTGGGTACTGTGCAAAACATTTTAGGTAATAAATTAAATTACACAACTGGTGCATTTAAATCTGGTGAAAGAACTATAGGGATTGTTACTACAAATACAACAGACGGAATTAATGCTGCAGGCGCAGGTTATAGTGGTGTACCTAATGTTACCTCTGGATTTACAACAAACGGCAATGGTATTGGCGGAAGTGTTAATATTATTATAGATGGCGGAACAGTAACTAAAGTTACATTTAGCGGAACATCATCTGGTTATAAAGTTGGCGATACTATAACAATAAGTAAAGATACAGGTACTCCTGCGATTGGTGGATCTGCAAGTGTTGTATTAACACTAAGAGAAGAAGATTTATTAATTACCGAAGATGTTGGTACTGTGATTGGCCATTATGCAGATGGTGAAGAAAAAAATGGTAAAAACACAATATACTATTTTGTAAAAGGTAATTCAAAGCATAGAGACAATATATATTATTATCAAGAAGGAACTACAGCACCTATACCATTAATAAATAACTCTAGTAATTTTTTAAAATTTGATACTGATTTTTTAATAACAGGTGTAAATGTAATTGATGAATTATTGTTTTGGACTGATAATAAAAATCAACCAAGAAAAATAAACACTGTAACTGCTATTAATGATAATTCACATTATAGTAATGAAGATAAAATATCTGTTGCAAAGTATTATCCATATATAGCTCCAAAAGTATTGAGACAAGTTGATGGCACGGATCATTTTGGAATGCAAACTTTAAAAACACAAGCAAGATTAAATGGAGCGGTTAACGCTAGTAAAACTTTAGTTATAGATGAAGAGAGAGGAGTTACTGCCACTGCAAATATTTCACATGATACGCATGTTGGCCAAGAAATTTATGATGGTACAACTTTTTTAGGTGTAGTTACAGCAGTAAGTGCTGATGGTTTAACAATTACTTCAGATACTAACATAACTAAAGCTGACAATACTTTATTAACATTTTTAAATCAAAATGATAGGCTTAAAGAAAAATTTGTAAGATTTGCATATAGGTTTCAATTTAAAGATAGTGAATACTCTTTAATATCGCCTTTTACTCAGCATTGCTTTATGCCTCAAACTTATAATAATTCTTATGACGGACATAATGCAGAAGGATTAACTGATGCTCAAGAATTAGCAGCGGCCGAATCAACAATACTAGAAAGCATGATTAATGATGCCTCGCATGTTAATTTACAAATTGAAATGCCTTCTGACAAACCAACAACTGATTTTGAAATTGAAAAAATAGAACTATTAATAAAAGAATCTAATAGACCTGATATAAAAAGTATAGCTCAATTTGATATAACAGACAATAGTGTTAGCAGCGATAAAATATATAATTATACCTATAAAGGTAGTTTACCATATAAAACATTACCTGAACAACAATTAACAAGAGTATATGATAATGTGCCTGCAAAAGCAAGAGCACAAGAAATAATTAGCAATAGAGTTGTTTATGGTAACTATCAAGAAGGAGCGCAGAATAAACCTTATGATGGTAACGTTGGACAAAATTATTCTTTTGATTACACTTTAGCTATAAGCGATAAAACTGATACACAAAAATTTAGTAAACAATATCCTTATCATACAATTAAAACAAGAAGACAATATCAAGTTGGTATTGTGTTAGCTGATAGGTATGGTAGACAATCTCCTGTATTTTTATCTGACAATACTGAAAACTCTATTATAGCTGCTCCTGCTAAAACTGGTAATGACACACCTACAGGTTTTAATGGAGAAGCTTTGCAAATAACATTTAATAAAAAAATACCTGAAACAGATGCAAATGGAAGAAGTGTTTTGTATAGCGCATCAAACCCAACAGGGTGGTATACATATAAAATTGTTGTAAAGCAAAATGAATATGAATATTATAATATATATGCGCCGTCTGCAATCCATAACATACCTAATGCTAATGTTTTATCAGATTTAGGATTATATTATAGCAATGATGATAAAAGAACATGGCTAGTATTACACGGAGATAACGTAAACAAAGTTCCTAGAGATACAACAGAACAATCAGAAGATGATAATTCTGTATTTCCAACTGACACGGACTTATATCCAAAAATTATTAGCAGCCCTTTTGCTAATGCGCAAGTTAATATAATGTCTGATAGCCCACTTTTAAATATTACTGGTGTTGGTAAAGCTTTAGATCACGGATTAGAATTAATTGATCCTGCTTATACTAATCCAGCTTCAGATTCAAAAAGAGGTCATACATATATGGTTTTTCATAATTGGAGAAAAAATCCTTTATTAGCTGAATTACCCGACGGCTTTGGTACTTCAATAACTGTTACTCAAAATAATCAACAACCGTTGACATTTCAGGGTTCAACTGGATTTTCAGTGTGGGAAACAAAAGGATTTGAAAGTGCATTAGATATATATTATGAAACAGTGACTTGTGGATTAATATCAGAATTAAATACTGAAATATTACAAGGCCCTGGTGCTTCAGGCGTACCAACAAGTATTAAGTTTAGCGACGGAACAACCGCGGCTAATTTACCAGAAAATCAAACAGCTGGTAATGTTGTAGGTTCAGCGCATCTTCAAACATTTAATCAAGGCCTTAATGGTCAAGCGCCCGGACAAATATCTAACGGAGATATAACTTATTCAGTTGTTCAGGTATTAAAAAATGACACTGAAATAGATACAACAGGTAATTTGTTTTTTGACATACAAGATGCTGGAAATAATCAACAGCAACTTAAAACAACAAATAATTTTGCTTACTTTGGAACATCAAGCGACACATATACAGTAAGAATTAAAGCGGAAGACGGTAGTAATAATTCTACAATACAAGATTTTTTAATATCTGTAACGAATTCAACACCATCGTTAGTTTTACCAGGTACCGCGGCCCATGCGCATTTTGCATCAACTTCTGCAATTTTTACAAAAACATCAGCTTCAAATGGAAGCGCAGACACTACGCAAAATCAATTAAATTTACTTTATAGTATAAAAAGTGTTACTTATGATCCAACCGGTGTTAATCAAACTAATGATACACATAAAGCTAAATTTAGTATTAATACCGCAAATGGTACTGTTACGGCAAATAATCATGTATTTCCAGCATCCGAAGTTGGTAAAGTTTATAAGATAGTTGTTGAAGTTAATGATAATAGTGGCGTAAACGGTTCTAATACCGCTGATGGCGAATGTCTTGTTACAATTGGTGTTTGGTTTTGGAATAACTTTTTATTTTCTAGTGGAGGTGCACCTGGTGTTTGTGGCGTTTTATGCGCAAATTCACCAAGTCAAAACTTTTATATTAAAAGACCAACAACAAATACATCAAGTAGTTTAACTCCCCAGCTTAATGATTTAGTATATACAGATGCTGCGGCAACAACTGTTTTTAATAGTGGTGCTATAATTACAAATAATATGGTTGATGGTGAATATGTTGATGTTTCAGGCGGAGCAATACAGTCGGTAGGTAATGATAACGGTTGTGATGGTTATCCTTGTAATTAGAGAATTAATAAAATATGTAATAATTAATATAACATGGCAGCAACAAAAGAAATCGGTTATTTTAACTCTATATTTATTAAAAGTTTTGATTTTGGAGAAACGGATAATATTGCAAACGAAAGATATTATATAGAAGAAGCAAGAATAAAAGGTGGATTTAATGAAGCTTTCATGGAGCCAGGCGTTAGGGCCTATGCTACTAATGATGATTACACTGTTATAAATAGAAAAAATGCAATGATTTATTCTGGTATTTATAATTCAAGAACTGGAGTAAACGAAACAAATCAATTTCCTATTGGTGCTAATATTACAAAAGCGGTTGATATAACAGATGGCTCAATACAAAAGCTACACGCAGAAGATCGCGAGTTATATATATTACAAGAAGATAAATGTAATGCTGCCGGTATAAATAAAGATTTTATATTTACAGCTGAAGGAAGTCCGTTAAGAACAGCATCAAATATAGTTATTGGACAAGTAAGAACGTTTTTAGGTATATACGGAATAAGCACAAATCCTGAAAGCTTTGCGGTTAAAGGTAATAGGAAATATTTTACAGATAAAAAAAGAGGTGTTGTTTTAAGGTTAACAAGAGATGGATTAACTGAAATATCAAATACAGGTATGAGAGATTATTTTAAAGATAATCTTAAGTTAAACACAAATCTTATTGGCATGTATGACAATGAAAAAGACCAATATATTTTACATTTAAAAGAACAAAGTAAAACCATTGGGTTTGATGAATCTTCAAAGGGCTGGACTAGTTTTTATACTTTTTATCCTGAAGATGGATTTACTTTAAATGGCACTATGTATACTTTCAAAAAAGGAAATGTATATGCACATTATAAAAATACAGACTATAATGTATTTTATGGCGAACCTGCAGCTGAATCTAGTATAACATCGATTATGAATACAGATAGTTCAGTAGTTAAAACATTTAAAACATTTGGTTACGAGGGCACAACAGGTTGGTCAGCAAGTGATATAAAAACAGATTTAGATGATGTAAATTATACAGATTTAGGTGTAGATATTGCTAAAGCTGATTATAGTTTTACAACTGATTATATATTGCCATCAATGTTTAAGAAAAAAGAAAACAAGTATTTTTCAATATTACAAAATGGTTCAATAGCCGGTCAAGAAGACGAAGTGTTGTTTGGAGATGATGTATCAGGTATAAAAGGAATGTATCTACATACTAAATTAAAAACAATAGAAAATAGTAAACAAGAATTATTTACAACATTAAGTGAAGTTGTAATATCATCAAAATAAAAAATTATGGCAGAAGGTGGTTTCATGAAATTTCTCGGCGGCGGAGGCGGTTCTTTAATAGGCGCAGGTATTAGTCTTATTGGTGGATTGATTGGCGCTGGAAAAGCCAGACGTGCAGCAAGAAGAGCAAGGCGACAAGCCGCAGCTTTAGGTAGACAAATAACAAATTTAGAAAACAATAGACAAGCGGTTATAAATCCCTATTCTAATGTTAAGGATTTAAGCAGTATGATTACAAATCCATTTGAAAATTTACAAGTTGCTACTGAAGCTGCAGAAATGAAGGCTAGAGAACAAGATTTATCATTAGCAACAACATTAGATACACTAAGGGCAACAGGTGCAGGAGCGGGTGGTGCTACAGCGTTAGCGCAAGCGGCATCAAGAAGTAAATCTAATATTGCCGCAAGTATAGAACAACAAGAGGCTCAAAACACAAGATTAAGAGCACAGGGTGAACAACAAATGCAACAATTGCAAATGAGAGAAGCCGCAAGAGTGCAACAAGCAGAAGCACAAGGTAGAGCATTCCAATTCTCCGCTCAAGAAAAAAGAGATGTTGCTAAACTAAATAGATTAGCAGGTCAACAACAAAATATGCAAGGACAATCAGCACAATTACAAGGCCAAGCAAGCGCAATGACAGGTCAAGCATTAGGATCAGTTGGTAGTTTATTAGGTGCTGTGGGCGGTACAGCTGCATATAATCAATACCTAGGCGATAATACAAGTACTAAAATTAACTTACCTAAATTTGGTGCTTATGGAAAAGCTAAAAAGGGAGGTTTTACCGGAACTAGAGCAGATTTTAACTTTTATAATCAATACAGCGGTGCGCTTGCAAACGCTGGAAAAGCAACATTTTAATTATGGGAGCATACGAAAATCCAAAATTCTTTAATGCGCCAAACTATATGGCAGGAACACAAGCGTTTTTAACTACTTTTAAAAAGGGCTTTGAAGAAGAATTTCAAAAAGGTCAAGACCTTATTGCAGATAGAAAAGAATATGAAAAAGGTATATATGATAAAGGATCTGAGTTAAAAGAAGAATTAGATGCTGCGGTTGCTAATAGTCAAATGACTAAAGACCAAGTGCAGGGTGCGTTGAGACAATTCTACGATGATGCTTTAAAAGTTGATATACCCACTAAAAAAGGATTAGGTGGTTTATTTGTAAAAGCAAAAGAAAGAAGACTAGGTGATTTAGATTTACAAGAAGCATCACAAAGTTTTACAGATGCTGTTACAGGTATTAATACAGCTTTTAATTATACTTATGACCCTGAAGTTGATATAATGGAAAATGAAGATAGAGGTCACCCACAATTTAAAATAAAGAAAGCTATTTATGATCAAATTAAAAATGGGTCTGCTAATCCTAATTTTAATTACGCAGGTGGCAAATTTGATGGAGGTATTACAGTGCAAGTTCCAGATGATGAAAATCCTGGCAAAATGAAATCTGAAACTTTTACTACAGCACAAATACAATCTATATTTTCAGCTTCAGGAAAAGAACAAAGAGATATTATTGATGCTAAGCATGATGAAACAGTAAAAGGAATTTTTAATGAAACAAATGCTGCTGTAGATAATATAATGGCAGATGCAAAATATAAAAATAGAAGTGAAATTGCAATTTCTGAAGACCAAGCTTTAGGAATAGTTAGAAGAAGAATGGGTATTGCTCAAGATGGTGAATTAAGCCAAATGAGCAAAGATTTTATAAATGACGAATATAATAATCATGCTAACATCAGTGAAGCAAATAAGATTAGTATTTTATCAAAAAAATTAAAAGGATTTAATTTTACCGAAAACGAAATAAAAAGAATAGCTAACGAGCCTTTTGATATAGGTGATGAAACATATGCTAAAAGATATGGTAGCGATGACGTTGATTGGAATCTTGTTAAAAAAGGTGTAGAAGATGGGAAAAGACAAATTGTAGAAGAGTCTTATATGCAAGAGTTAAGGGATATGGGATTAGTTAATAAAGCTAATAGAAAAACTGTTGAAGCCCCAAGCGGAAAAAATAGAAATGATCCAAACAAAGTTGACGCATATTTAAATCAAAAAATTAGACAAGAAACTGCAATAAACGTAAATGCTTTTGTAGATACTCAATCAGAGGTGATTAAAAATATAAAGATGCCTTCTAATTTTTCTAAGTTTTCATATACTGACGGTGTTGTTGCATTCCAAATGGATGATGGGTCTATGGGGACGCCTAGCTCTGAAGCAAATTTAAAACTTGAACAACAAGAAGCTTTAAAAGAATTTGGTGATTCATTTATAAATGCTGAGTTTACTTATAGAGGTGGAAAAGAAAATGCATCTAGAGTAGAATTTAGCGGAGATGGTCGAATTAAACTTTATTTTGAACCTAAAACAATTGAAAAAGAAATTAAAAATGAACAAGGCGTAGTGACTAGAATTGACTCAATACCTGTTGAAAATGATACATTATCATTTAATTTATATAATCCAGAAAGTATGAGAAAATATTTTGATGCTATTGCAACGGAAGCGGGTGGTTCTGGCGAATATGCTAGAAATGCTTATTCAGCGGGTTATGATAGGTACATGTTACAAGAATACGCTAGCCCAGATGGTTTAAAAAGATTAAATGCTAAAGGTCAGCCAATGGACAAATGGATTAAATTTGTTGGAAACAAAGGCGGCCAGAATGTTTTATTTGATTTTATAAAGACTAATAGTGGTAGCTTAAACGAAGCTATGAAAAAATATAGAGATAACAATATAGCTGCTTATAATACCTATATTAGCACACAGTTACCAGGAGCAGAATAAATAAATAATTAATTATGTTTGAATATAATGGTGTAACATTTTCTATGCAAGACATAGAAAGAAAAGCTTTAGAATTAGATTTATCAATAGACGATTACTTGCAAAAAAACCCAGAAATAAAAAGGGTTGAACAATATAATAATCCTCAGCCAACAGATCAAAAGCCTGTTGATATTGATCCAAATTTTGGTGCAGATCTAGAGGTAAAGACAAAAGACCCTGTAAAGGAGACTGCGGTTGCGGGGTCGGACAATACAAGCAGTACGGGCTCTACTTCGGATCCTGGTTCTTTGGATTTAGAAAAAATTAACAATATTAGAAAAAAATTCGGAAATAAAGATGAAAATGTTATTTCAGAATTAAATGAAGAAGACGAAAAAAAACTTAAAGATTATATTAGTACTTTAAGCGGTGAGTCAGGTTTTGATTATGATGATATAGCTAAAAAAATAGCAGCTAATCCTGAAAGATATGCTAGTTTACTTACAGCAACGCAAAACCCTAAAGAATTATTAAATAGAAATAAATTACTTGAAGAATTAATGCCAGGTTTTTCAGAAGTTTCTAATCCTTATTTACAAAAAATGATTGAGGGTGGTGGTATGGGCACGATGACAGAAGAGGAGGAGATGTTAAAGCTTGCCGGTCAAGTAAACCCCCTGACCCAACAATTGGCCTCTTCACTTAGTAATACCAAATATAATTTTTCTGACGATGACTCAGAGTTATATAACGAGCCTTACTCTAGGGTAAAATTTGATGGTAATAATGTTTTACATAAGCTTGCGGGAATGTCAATAGGAGAATCAAGTAATCCATATATTTTTAGCGAAGAAAATTTGAATGAAGTGGGAGATGGTAGTCGTTTTGTTATTACATATGATGATGAGGGAAGAACAGCAAGAAATCAAAAATATAAAACTAAAAGTTTTAATATAAACACACTTAGGTCAATTTATAATAATATTTTAACAAATAAAGAAAATGCTGAAGATTTAATAAAGTTTGGTGATCAAAACAAGTTTAATACTTATGTTGAGCAAGACAGCTACGGCCGTTTACCATTTAATGAAAAAATCTTTGCAGATTTACGTAAAAATTATGAAACAGCTTCTCCAGAAAAAAGAAAAGAATTAGAAAACAATCCTATTTTTCAAGCTTATATGGATAATGCGCCTGAAAAATTATATGAAGTATCGGGCCCTAATAAAGGCAATGTAGTTTCTTTAGACCAAGCTTCAGGTGATGCTTTGGAAATTCAAGAAAGATCTACAGAAATTTTAGAAACCACTGAAGTAGACATGCTAAAAACCGGTTTATCAAGGGCTTATTCTAATCTTAAAGCAGCGGCTAAAGCGGCTTATGGAGACATAACAAAAACAGGTGAACAAAACTTTAAAAACAAAACATTTAAGTATCCAGGCCAAAGGGCTATGGCTGATATACTTGATTTTTTTGGGGATGATACTAATTTTAATGCGGACTTAAGAAATTTAAAAAGCATTTTTGAAAATAATGAACTACCTGAAAATTTAACTACTATAGCCGGTACAACTCCTAATGCTAATAATTTTAATAATGCTTTAAAAGAATATTTAGCATTTGGTAAAGCTGTAGCCATGAATATTGACCCTATACAATTAGATAGAGATACATTTTTGGGTGGTGTTCTAGATAACGCAGGTAGAACATTAGGGCTTAATGAAAAATTAGAAAGTAAACAAGAAGCAGTAAGATTTTTTGATGCAGCTATAAATAAGAATACTAGCCTTAGATATGTAGACCAAAAACAAGCAGATGAAAGATTATATGAAGGATTTGGCAATATGAGGTATATTGGTGATGGATTTGTTGATTTAGCTAAGTTTGCAGGAGAAGTATATGCTACAAGAAAACTTTCTGGTAATGCAATTTCTAAAGGAATAAATAAAGCTGATAAAGCTTTAAAAGGAGGTGTATTATATAGCAACCGTATTACTAGAGGCGCAACTAAATTTACTTTAGGCGCAGTTGATGAAGCGGCTTTATTTGTGACTTTATCATTATTAAAAGATGAAAATAGAGAACAAATACAGCAGAGTGCGTTGTTTGGTGGAGCGCTTGGTGGTGGTAATAAAATAGGAGGAGCAATTGTTGGTAGATTAATGGACCCTAAGTCTAAGTTTTTTATGCCAGCAACTCATAAAATGATACACTACAATATGAACCCCACTAATGTAATTGCAGGTGGTGCTTCAGGTTCTACTGTTTATCATTTTGCGCAATTAATGACAGACTCTGATGAGTTTATGAAGCTTATAGAAGTTGATAAAAATGATCCTAATTATTCTAATTATTTTGGTCAAAAGCTTTTACAAAGTTGGACGGCGGAGTTTGTTAAAATGACATTGTTGAGTGGTACAAAAAATATTCCAATGTCCCAAAAAGGTTTCAATAACCTGTATCATAGTATGCGTGAAGACGTTCTTAGAATGAAAGGTAGGGATGCTAAATCAGAAGGAGCTGCAAATTATTATAGTATTGACCATAATAGAATTGATAAATTTACTGAGGGCGATAAAAGATATAAACAAAATACATTAGAAAAAGATATTAATAAAGCTTATCAAAATAAGTTAAATGAAATTGAATCAAACCAAAAAAATGGTAAAATTACAGAACAAGAAGCAAAAGAGCAACAAAGTGAAGCCATAACAAATAAATTAATTTTAGAAAATAAATTAGCTTTAGTTACCGCTAAAAAAACAATAGAGTCTGCGCAAGGAAAAAAAGGTAATGAACACTATTTTGTAAATGAAGCGGATGCTAATGGTGTTGGGCAAAAATTATTAAAAGGCGAAGAGTTAACTGAAAAAGAAAGTAGAAAATTTTCAAATGTAAACCCTATATATGTTCTTAATTCTTTAGGCGCTAGAGGAAGAAAAATAGCGGAAGGTAAAGATGGAATGGATATAATGAAGTTTCAGCAGTTTAAAGCGCAACAAATACAAGAATATTTAAATAGCAACCCTAATTATAAAGTTGATTTTAATAATGGAAAATTAAGACAAGAGGCGTATGAGCATGTGTCCAAATTGCATGACAATTTTTACAAGATTCAAGGTCTTGAAATGAAATCAGAAAAAACAGATGCAGAAAAAGAACAATTAAAAAACTTAAAAGAAAACTTTAAAGAGTTAAGCGAAGGAGAAAGTCATAAAAAACTTAAAGAATCTATAGAAGATTACGTAAATAAAAAATATCAAGAAGATATTGCTTTTACAAAAGATATATTAAGAGTTACAGGGCAAGCCAAAGGTCTTAAACAGGCTCAATCAGAAAAAGAATTTCAAGAAATATATAACGGTACAGGATTAAAATCACGAGATGTAAGAAATCAATTTGCTTTTTATAACCCTGCTACACAAAAAATGGTTATAAATAAACAGCTTGCTTTACGAACAAGAACAATAACAACAGGTAAACACGAAGTATTACACCATGTTTTAAGAGATGTTTTAAAAGGTGAGGATGGTAAAATAAATAAAGAAGGCATTAAAATAATTGACGACGTTCTTAATGAGTTAACACCTGAACAAAGAAAAGTTGTGCAAGATAGGATAGATGAATCGTATAGGTATGACAGTAAAACTGGGAAAGAAAAAGCTAAAGGAGATTACTACGAAGAATATTTAACGTCGCTGTCTGAAGCTATAGCAACTGGAGAAATTGCTTTTAAAGAAAATGTTGGGAATTCTTTATTAGATTTTATTCCTGGCATGAGAAAAAGAGGATTTGAAAATCTTGAAATTGGTGTTGGAACTGGTAAGCAATTATTTAATTTAATAAAAAGCTATTCTAAAAATGAAACATTAGGTATTGAAGCAGCTAAAGCAATATCTAAAGATGCACCTGTAAAAGGTCTTAAAGGTGAAGGCAAAGCTTCAAAAATAGAATTAGAATCAGATAAGAAAACAGGCGTAGCAAAACTAAAAGCTAAGATACAAGAAAACAGGGATATGGGCCCTGGCAATCAAATATTAAATAAAAGAATTGAGCAAGAATTTAAAGACCAAATAAAAAAAGTTGAAGATTTAGAAACTCAGTTTAGCGCTGCTGAACTAAGAGCTAAAATTAAAAAAGCAAAAGGAAAAAACAAAGAGGATTTAGAACTGGCGTTAGAAGAAAAATTTGCTGGATTTGAGGCTGAAGTAAAAACATCAGGTATAGATATTAAAACAGGTGAAGCAAAATTTTCAAAAAGAAATATAAATGAATTAGCTGTTAATATGGCTAAAAAAGGTTTTGATAATCTTACAGGAAAAGAAATAGAGGCTATTAAAAATCAATATACAAATACAGCTTTAGCGGCTATTGGATATAATGTAGGTAAAGGAACAGTAAAACAAAAAGAAGCAGAAGATTTTGTTAATGAAGCCTTCACAACTATTGCTAGAAACTATAGAGCTAGAGACCCTAGGACCAGTAAAAAAATAGATTTTACAACATATATATATAATACTATTGGTAGAAGAGGTGCCGCTTTATATGGTAAACAAGAAAAACTAGCTGAAGCAGGTAGAACTACAAGCATAGACGATATTAGAGTTAAAGAACTAGCCGCAGAAAAACAAAATATCGAAGACGCTATTAACGTAAGTTTTGGTAATAGAAGTGAAGTATCTAGAATTAGTAACGGTACACCTTCTATAATACAAAGAAATCTTAAAGTAAATGGTGAAGCTATATTAGATCAAGGAACACCATTAAGAAACAAGTTTGTTGACGCAGCTGTAAAAATTTCTGAAAGATTATTAGATTTAAAATTATCACCAGAAAGTAAAGAATTTAGAAAAGAACTAGGAAAAGAATTATTAAAAGAAAAAGAATTATTTGAAGAATTTAAAAACAAAATTGGTGAAGAAAATTATGATACTTTTCTTAATGCTGTAATGCCTGGCATTATAAAAAATCCAAAAGGTTTGCCTTTATCATTTTATGTTCAAGCTGAAAAGTTTTCACAAAAATTAGGTAGAGAACCATTATTTGTTGTAAAAGAAGCAGATGCAAATCCTAAGTCTAAATATTTAAAGAAAGCAAGAGGTGAAGGCTATAATAGTGAAAATCCTGGTTCACAGGGTTATAGTAGAGCAACAAAAACAGAAATGGCTTTACTTGCTATTAAAGAAGGCAAAGCTAGCTATACTGAAAATCCTGGGGCTAATGGTGTTACTGTTTACAATAGATTAAATATTAGAGGGGAATCAAATAATAAAATAAAAGAATTTTTTAAAGTTCAAAATACAAAAGAAAGATTTATTAAAACATTGTTCAATCAAGCTATGATTGACGCTGTTATTGGTCAAAAAAATAAAGATTTATATTCTGCAACTGAAAAAGCAAGAATAGCTGAAAAGTTTCAAAAAGAGCATGATGTTTTCTTTTCAAGTAAAGAACAACAAAAAATAGGGAAAAAGAGAGAGTTTGGTTTTGGCTCTAAAGGATCTTTTAAAAATGCTAAAGAACAAGAAACGGCACATTTTACACTTATAGAAAACGCTCCTAAAGAATTATTACCAACTTTATATGATTTATATGCGTCAAATAATTTAGTTTCATGGGGGGCTAGATATGAAAATAATGGTCAGAAAGGTTCTTTCTTTGTTATGGGTAAAGACATAGCAAGCAGAAACAAAGAGGCTAATCAAGAAAGACTTAAGTCAGGTTTTATTATTGACATATCAGGCGCTACAGTGGGTCGATCTAACATAAATATTTTTCAACAAAGAATACTTAGTAGATTAGCTGAAGCAGAAGCTCCTAAAACAAAAGAAATAGAGCATGGGGGTACCAACCCTCGGGTTAAACCTAAAGAAAGTGTAGCTGCGGGTGTTAAAAGAATAACTAAAGAAAATATAAGCAAAGAAGCTTTAACTGAAAAAGCAATTGAAAAGTATGTTGAAGATGTTGCTAAATTATTTAAAGTAGAAGAAAGAGCCGCGTGGGATTTAATATATAATCAAAATGCAAGTGGTGGCTTAAATAGATCATTAGCAAAAGCAATTGCTCGTGAAGTTGGTGTTGGTAAATCAAATAGATTTGAGCATGTATTACAAAACGGGGAGTTTAACTTAATGATAAAAGATGTTTCTGAAGCTAAAAGCCCTGAAGCTAAAAAAATAATGGTTGATTGGCTTAAGAAAAATTATAGACAATACATTATATCAAAAGAAACAGAAAAAATAGTTGATGGCACATATAGATTAGCAGATGGTACAGTATGGGAAGCAAAAAAATCATTGCACCCAATAGTTAGAGAGGCCTGGAATAAAGTTAAAAATGGTGATACAAAAACTAAAATACCAAGTGTAGATACTAGATTTTTTAATGAATTTTTTGGCGGTAAAGTTATTAATCCTAATAATATAATAAACGGTAACGGTATATCAAAAGCAAAAGAATATAATGTGGAAGTGCCTGCTAGTTTAAGAAAAAATGCTACTGTTGTAAAAAATCAATATAATTTAATATCAGATATAGTTGCTGGTAAAATAACACCTGCTCAAGCAAGAAAAAGATTAGATAAAACATTACCTATATCTGTAGAGCAAGGTAGAACAGCATCTAAATATTCTAAAGGTAAAACAACAGATATTGTTGAAGTTATAGAAGGAAAAGAAACTAAAAATAAAGAAATAAGAGAAGAACAAACTGCTAAATTTTCAAAACAAAATATTTCAAAACAATTTAATGGCTTTTTAGAAAAATCTACTGGTATTAAAAAAGAATCTGTATTTGGTGCCGCAACAGCAATGGCTAGAGGTAAACAAGCTAAAACAGATTTTGGTGATTATTTCATACCTGTAGGCGCTGAAGATTTTGCGGGATTGATGCACAAAACATTAGCTAGAGGAAAACAAGGAGAAAAGCAATTAGAGTTTTACGACAAAGTATTATATGAACCATATAATAAAGCTGTAGAAAGAATGACTAATGAAGCAATGGGATTGAAAAATGATTTTAAAGCAATAAAAAAACAATTGAGTAATGTTCCTAAAACATTAAAACAATTTACTGAAGGTGGAGTATTTACAAAAGAACAGGCTGTAAGAGTGTATATGTGGAATAAATTAGGTTATGAAATTCCAGGCATAAGTAAAAAAGTTAAAAGTGAATTATTAAAAGAAGTTGAAAAGAATGCTGACTTGCATACATTTGCTAATGAAATAATAAAAATTACAAAAGGCGATGGATATGCAAAGCCTAAAGAAAGTTGGGTTGCAGGTAATATTGCAATGGACATGGTTGATTTATTAAATACAACTAAAAGAACGAAGCATTTAGAAGTTTGGCAAAAGAATGTTGACCAAATATTTAGTAAAGAAAACTTATTTAAATTAGAGGCTGCATATGGTCCTAAATATGTCAAAACTTTAAAATCAACATTGGCTAGAATGAAATCTGGTTCAAATAGAAAATGGGGGGCTAACGAAACAGTTGAAAAATGGAATGATTGGATTAATGGTTCAGTTGGTGCTATTATGTTTTTAAATACTAGATCAGCTGTGCTACAGACTATATCTAATATAAACTATTTAAATTTTAAAGATAATAATCCATTACAAGCGGCTAAAGCTTTTGCAAATCAAAAACAATACTGGACAGATTTTAATACTTTATTTAATTCAGAATACTTACAAAGTAGAAGAGGAGGGAATAAAATAAATATAAATGAAAGTGAATTAGCATTAGCTCAGCAAAAAGGTGGTGTACAAGGTGTTATAGCTTTAATGCTTAATAAAGGTTTTGTATTAACAAGAATGGCTGATAGTTTTGCAATTGCAACAGGTGGCGCAACAATGTACAGGAATAGATTTAACTCCTACAGAAAACAAGGATTATCTGAAAAGGCTGCAAAAGAAAAAGCATTTACGGATTTTATGAAAATTACAGAAGAAACGCAGCAATCAAGCAGACCAGATAGAATATCTGAACAACAAGCAAGTAGCTTGGGTAGATTTATGTTAGCATTTGCTAATACGCCAATGCAGTATAACCGAATTATAAAAAGAAATTTACAAGACTTGATAGCCGGCAGAGGTGATCGTTTAGACAAAATGACTAAAATTACTTATTACGGTATGATTCAAAACATTATATTTAACGCTTTACAAAAAGCATTATTT